>Ga0116223_10001593_pt1 | contig 22871 bp, 15 predicted proteins | sample Sb_taG_3_FD_90092 | JGI IMG/M metagenome (GOLD analysis project Ga0116223, IMG submission 90092) | Peat soil microbial communities from Weissenstadt, Germany - Sb_50d_a_PC metaG | ecosystem: Environmental > Terrestrial > Soil > Wetlands > Peat | place: Germany: Weissenstadt | collected 2010-09-21 | reverse complement strand
ATGATCTGCTTCTGAGCGCCGCCAGGAATTTCCTGCATCTGGAGCGACGTGTTTCCATCGCGGTTGGAGATGAAGGCGATTTTCGTCCCATCCGGCGACCAGCGGGGATCAACATTGTCGAAGTCTCCATAAGAGAGTGGAAATGGATCGCCGCCAACCGCGGGCATCACCCAGAGCTGATGCCACTGCTGGCCCAAATACGACGCATATACAATCCGCTTCCCATCGGGAGAGAAATCCGGCCGGGACTTCCATGCGGTCTCTTCACAATGAATCTCGCGCGCTTCTGCGCCTGGTTCCGCGTTCATTCGCCAGAACCCGCCAGTGCCGTAGATGTGGCCGCGATTGGAGACAAAGATTATGTCCGCTCCATCGGGCGACCACGCCGGACTGATCTCGTGATCGAACTCGCTGTAGTAATAGCGCGGCAGATCGCTACGCGTTTCCCCCGTCAGCCGCCTCACGTCGCTCAACTCACCGTCTGCGAACTTTGCGACAAAGATGTGAAAGTGCTTCTCATAAGACGTCGACACAAAGGCGATGCGCTTGCCGTCGGGAGAGAATCGCGGCTCTACATTCACCTCGCCGCCCGACGTGAGCCGCCGCGATTGTTGAGTCTCAAGATTTAAGGCCCACAGTTCGATGGCATCGTTGGCATAAGAGGAATACACCACCCAGCGGCCGTCGGGCGAGCAATCGGGCTGGTAATCGTAGCCGGGGCCGGCGGTGAGTTGCTCAGCGAGCACGGAATCGAATTTCTGTTTCCATAGTGAACCTGCCATGGAGTACACCAGCGTCCGCGAATCAGGCGACCAGGCCACGGAGCCCGGTCCGGTGGTGAGTTGCGGCAGATACATCTCGCGGTAGTAATACGGATGCGGCAGATCAATCTGTTTGAGCACAGGCTCGCGCTGCGCCATCAGCGGGAGCGATGTCGCCAACAGAAGCAGCACACTGATTGGATATCGCCTCGACAAGAACACCTCCGGGATCGAAGGCGGATTATATCGAGATCGCAGGTAGGAGTGCCCGCTTTCACACAATTTTCTCGATCAAGAGACTAGCGCAGTCGAAGAACGACGAGCACCACCGTGAGAACGACGATCAGCACGGTTCCGATGGTGTAGATGTGCGAACCGAGCCAACCTTGTTGCTTGGGCGCACGGACCTTTGCAAGAAAAGCTGGGACTTGGTCGCTGGCCAGGGGAGCGGGGCTTTCGCCGGAAAGTCTAGCAGCCTCGCAATCCAGACAGAGCGTGCGGCCTTCAGAAACCGGGAAGCCGCAGGCTTCGCATTTTCGGACTTTGTCCAGTTCTTGAGGCCGCGCCGGCTCAGACTGCTCAAGCTCAATAACTGCCACATCTCGACTTTCGGAGCCAGGCACGCTGTCAACTGCTACGGTAATGCTGTCCTCTATCTTTGCGGGCGCGGATGCCAGTTCAGTCTGCTCCTGTTCTTTCTTAGCCTGATCGTTCTTCTCGGCAATCTCAGTCAGCGCGCGCTTGGCTGCATCCGCGTGCTCCAGCCCAGTCTGGACCATTTGCGCCAGCCGCTCTAACGCGGTGACATCGCGCTCCTCGAAAGCGTTCGCTCGGTCCGCCAGAAGTTCGAACACGCCAATCACTTCCTCTTCGCGAAGCAGCGGCACCACCATGACAGACTTGATGCCAAGAGCGCGGCAACTCTCGCGGTTGACCCGCGAATCGCTTTCCGCGTTATCGCAGCGCAAAACTTTTCGGGTGCGCACGCTTTCGCCGGTGAGGCCCGACTTCATCTGCACTTCGGCTCCCAACTCCGGCGCCGAAGGGCCTGCGCTGGCCCGGCAAATCATTTCGCTATCCTCGAGCAGCGCGATTGCCGAGCCCGACGCGCCCGTAATGTATTGCGCCCGCTGCGCCAGCAACTGCAGCGCCGCTTCGAGGTCACGCTGCGCCATCTCCGTCAGCGACTTTCCGCCGTCATCCGGAGGGAAACGCAGAGACTCCTGAGCCGAGACAGGTTCCTGCTGCGCGTTGATAACTGGAGGAGGCACTCCCTGCCCACTGCCAACAAGGCTTTGATCGAGGATGGAGTAGCGTTCCAAGGGCTTCCGCTATTATCACCCGAGTTTGCCTCGGCGCAAGCGGAGATTTTGCGAAACAGGTTACCGGCGAAGGTCCATTCCCGAAAAGGCGTTACTACTTCTTCTTCGGCGGCAAAAACTTCTTCTCAATCGACGCCACCACTACATAATTCGGATCAACCATTTCGTTCAAATGTATCTTCGCGACTTTCGACAGCAACTCATACGCATCCAATTCAGACAAACCGTAATCCTGATGAATCCAGCCGACGAGTTCGGTGAACGCGATGCGCACGCAATCATCCAGCGGACGATATATACCCGCCGTCATAATCGCGTCGTCATTCTCGAAGCGCGGCCAATTGATCTTCTGGCCCTTGATCAGGTTAAGCTTCACCCGCGCCCGCAGCGGCACTTCGATCGCCGTGCCCGCCACTTCCCCATCCCCCATGGCCGCGTGCCCGTCGCCCATGTACAGCAAGCCTCCGGGCACATTCACCGGAAAATAAACCGTATTCCCAACGCTGGCCTCAGGAGAATCCATGTTGCCGCCAAACTCTGCGGGCACAATCGAACTGCGCGCCTCGCCTCCAGCCGGCGCAACCCCAATGCAGCCGAAAAACGGATGCAGCGGAATCTTCACCGAGAACTTCGAATCCTGCGCCTTGAACGTTGCCGTATTAGCCGCATGATCGATGGGATAAAACCAAATTTTCTCCGGCAGCGGCGGATGCAGCATGGGCGTGTAATTGGTCTCATTCAGCGCTCCAAACCCCGGCGCAAACGCTCCCACGCCCTGATCCCCGTCAACTTCAAGATCAAGAATCTTCACCGCCAAAGTATCGCCCGGCTCCGCGCCCTCAATATAAAAAGGACCGGTCAGAGGATTGTCGCCCTTGCTCATGCTAAGCGTGTCCCCCGGCTTCTTGATGGCATTGCCAAAGCAGTCGAGCGTATTGGTGTCCAGAATGTCCCCCGGCTTCAACCGCGCAACCGGCTCGGCCGAGCCATAAACATATTTCACATCGTTGATGGTCGCGTGATACTTCACTACTTTGCCTGGAGCGGCCTGTGACAGAACGTTCGTTGCGCTAAATATCAGCAATATGGGCGTCAGAATATAGCGGTCCAAGAACACCTCCTGAATGAATCGAATTGCAAACCCACCCAGCGATCTGCATAAATATGCAGTCCAGCAAATATTAGGGTAATGGCGATATTACCCCAATCGACGAATCTTTAGTTTCCGCAGTCTCTGGCGATGTCGTTTCTACGCCGCAGGATTTGACATTTTGTTTACATTTCCATGACATATTCACGCACCATCGAACTATGATTCGGCCCCTTGAGGTTTCTCGCCGAACACCTAAGGGCCTCATCACTTGCCGCGCCAGAAAGGTCGATTATGCCGAGAAAACAACTTTCCGTCAGCGTTCGCAGCGCTCGTGCCATCGCTCTACTCACCCTTCTCACGGTGGCGGCAGTCGCGCAGGCACAGACTTACACCGTGCTGCATGCGTTCACCGATGGGGAAGACGGAGCAGTTCCTAGCCCCCTCATCCGTGACGCGCAGGGGAACCTCTATGGCACGACCAGGTTTGGCGGCATCCCCTCCTGCGGCGAAGACACTTGCGGCACGGTGTTCAAGATCGACAGCGCCGGCAAAGAGACCGTGCTCTACCGCTTCGAGGGCGGGAACAATGGTTCAAATCCCGTTGCCGGTTTGGTCCGTGACGCGGCGGGCAACCTCTACGGCACGACCCAGGGCAACGGCAGCATTGGCGGCCAGTCCGTAATTTTCAAGGTCGATCCGAAGGGCCAGCAAACCGTGCTTTACGTCGCCGATGGACCCGACGGTTCCTCATTAGACTCGCCACTTACACTCGACGCGCACGGCAACCTTTACGGCATGTCGCCCTACGGGGGCAATACCAATTGCGGCGATGGCGGCGGTTGCGGAACCTTGTTCAAAATCACTCCCGCCGGCAAATTCACCCTACTCCACGCTTTTACCGTGGAGGACGGAAGACAGCCGGAGGGCGGCCTGGTCCTTGACGCCAAGGGCAACCTTTATGGCACTACTAACTTTGGCGGCGACCTCAAGTGCGAGTCCCTCGGCTATGGCTACTTTGTGCCAGGCTGTGGAACTGTCTTTAAGCTCGATCGCAACCGCAAGTTCACCGTACTCCACACGTTCACCGGAAAAGTCGGGGAAGGTGGCGGATCATTTCCTCTGGGTCTGACTATCGATTCCGCCGGAAACCTCTATGGCATTGCGCAAAATGGCGGCCATGTCATCAAACATACAGATTTCGAGTATGGTGTTGGAACCATTTTCAAAGTGGATACAAGCGGCCGGTTCGACGTGCTCTTCACCTTCGTCCCCTGCACCGAACCCCCGTGCACGAGGGGCCAGGTGCGGAATCCCGTCTTCGCCAGCCACCTGGTCAGAGACTCGAAAGGCAACTTGTACGGCCTCGAACAATCAAACGACTGCGCCAAGGGTGGGGGATGCTTGTTCAGACTAGACACGGAAGGGAAATTAACCGACCTTTACGATTTCGAGGGCGAGAACGGAGGCCCGGATGGATTCACTCCGATGGGCGTTGTCTTCGGCTCAGATGGCGATTTCTACGGCAGCATGTTCCTTGGCGGGAACAATGGTGGAGGTGAGTGCACCTATGGCTGCGGTACGGTGTTTCATCTTACTTTTTAGCCCGAACGCTATGCGGCGATCGGTACTCCGCAAAAAGCATGCGGTCAGACATCACTGAGCGAACACGCGTTCTCAAGATGCTCTAAAGAACGATTGCGAGTCTCTAGTACCTCGTCCCGAAAGTTTGCGTCATAAGTCCGCACTGTCATCCTGAGCAACGCGAAGGATCTATGTACTTTGCTCGCAGTACCAACGCATTATGCCTCGCGCCGAACAAACCTAACGACTTATGCGGCGTATTTCTGGGACACGACACTAGTTAGCCGATCCACGCCAACCACGCCAACCCCACCAGAAGAGTCGCCAGCGTGATGGGCAAACCAACCCGAAAATAATCCCAAAAACCAATCTCCATCTCTGGCTTGGCGCTTTCCACCACGATGAGATTGGCCACACTCCCCGTGATTGTCAGATTGCCCGCGAGAGTGGAAGCCATGGCCAGAGCCAGCCAGGCTGTGTGCGGATTGCTGAATCCAGGGATCAACGACTTCAACAACATCACCGCAGGCACATTGCTGACGATGTTGCTGAACAGCGCAACCACCACGGTGAACGTGCCCAGCCTTTGCAAATTCCAACGCTCCGCCAGTCCAAGCAATCGTCCGACGATCCCTGCATTCTCCGCGCCGCCCACAATCAGAAACAGCCCGACAAAAAACACCAGCAGCCCCCAGTCGACTTCCTGGTAAAGCTTTCTGGGTTCAAGCGTTCTGGTAATCAGCAGTACGGCCGCACCCAACGCGGCCATCATCGCAGGAGGCACACCGAGAAAGAATCCGATGACAACCGCAGTCACGACAACGACGGGTTTTGTAAGCCGCGAGAGATCCAGCGCGGGCAATGGAATTCGTTCGTCTACTTTCGGTTGCAGCGCAATGTTCCGCATATGAATCCAGTGCAATACTGCCCAGTCCAGGAATAGTCCCACGACCGCGACCGGCCCCAGGCGCAAAATGAAATCGTAGTAACGAATGCCGGAGAAAGATCCAATCAGCATATTCTGCGGGTTGCCCGTGATCGTAGCTACGCTGCCGATGTTCGATGCAGTGGCCACAGCCAGCAGATACGGCAGCGGCTGCAGCCGCATGCGCCGCGTGACGCTGAGCACAAATGGCACCATCACCAGGCAGACAATGTCGTTCACAAAGAATGCAGAAAGAAAACCGCAAGTGAAAATCACCGCCGGCAAAAGTTGAGTTGGCTTCAATCGCCGCAGGACGGCTTCCGCGTTCCACTCGAAAAAGCCCACCAGTCGCAAGTTTCCCACGATCAGCATCATGGAAAACAAAAGCACGAGAGTGGAGAAGTCGATGAAGCGCAGCGCATCCGAAGACCGCACCACGCGGAAGGCAACCATAGCGACAGCTCCCACAATCGCCGCGCCCGTGCGATCAATTTTCAGCCCCGGAAACTTTCCGATGGCAAACACCAGATAGCTGGACAGAAAAATAACGTATGCCGCAAAGACTCGGGCATCTGGCACTGCCGTGGAAGGGATCAACTCCATGTGGTTGGCAGAAGGATAACAGGCCACTGGCAGGGACGGAATCACCCGCCCTCAGTTACTAGGCTTCCTTCGGACCCATCCGTTTTTCCATGCGAACAACGACCAGTGATTCCCCATTCTTTAGTGGAGCCTCGATATTTTCTAGCGCGACATAACCTCTGGCCCGGTAAAGCGAGACTCCCGTCAGGGTTGCGCCCATTTCGAAGCGGGTGAAGCCCGCAGCGGCCGCAGCTTTTTCACAGGCCTCAAGAATCATGCTGCCAATGCCGCGGCGTACCCAGTTTGGATGAACAAAGAAAGCGCGAATCTTTGCTGCGTCATGCTGAGGGTTCAAAAGCGAATCCTCTCGGCCCGTCCAGCGGTCGCCGCCGAAAAGCGTCTTGTGTTTGCTCCAACCGCCACAACCAACGATCACCGACTCGGCCTCAACGACGAAATAGGTTCCGTCCGCGATCAACTGGCTGTCCACGCCATAGACAGTTTGCAGCGCACCCTCGATCTGAGCAGGGCTGTAGTCTGCCGCCTGCAATCCGCGCACCGAGGCATCAATCAGCACTCGAAGAGCCGGAATGTCGTCGGCGGACGCCGCGCGAAGAGTGAAGTTCATGGCTCGGCAACAACTGCGAAAGTGTACCAAGCGTTCAATTCGGAGAAAAGCTGATTGTCTAGTGCAGCTCGTCGCGGTGGCGAAGCCAATCCAAAAACATCTGCTCGATCGGCTTGTCATAGCCCATCATGACGTGGCGGATGGTGTGACCACTCACGAAATGGCAGACTTCCTCCGCGAGATTCTTGGCGTGGTCCCCGGCGCGCTCCAGCGATTGGGTCATGAAGATAACTTGCAAGCTGGCGTGGCGCTGCAAGCCTTCCGGGTTTTCGATGTGCCGCAGGAAAATCAGATTGCGCAGACGATCCATCTCAGCGTCAGCACGGAGCACATCCACAGCTTTCTTCACGTCGCGAGTGGCAAAAGCAGCCCCTGCGTCAGCCAGCATTTTTTCGAGTACCGTCGCCATGTGCGTAAGGTCGCGCGTGTCCTGCGGATCAATGCGGGGACCAGCCGATTGCGCGCTGCTGGCAAAACTTAGCAGGAGATCGCCAATGCGCTCTAGGCTGATCATGAACTTCATGCACGCCAGCAACTCGCGAGCGTCGGCGCCGCTCACCTGGGTAATCGCGAGCGTGACTCCATCGTCGATTTCCCGATCCAGTGTGTCGAGTTCTTTCTCCCGCTCTCGGATGGTATTGAGCAGGGGCGAAGATCCGGTTGCGATACCCTCGGCGGCAGCAGCGGCGGCGTCCTTGGCAACTGCGCAGGCTTCAATCGTTCGCTTTACCAGATGCGAGTAAGCAGGCTGGGGTATTTGGGTGTTCACGGGGGCACTACTCATCGCAACTTCCCTCGGTTCACGGAATGGCGAACGCACTGCGTTCGGTCGTCTTCGCGGCCGCACTATACTGATGGTCACCTTACAAGCATAGGTTCATTGATTCAAGGAAGTTGTTAAAAGCTTGTAAATTTCTTGAGATTTGATAAGCATCTGAGTGCGTGCGTCCGCGCCGCACGTCAGCAGCGAAGATTCGCGGATGACCAGAGGCGTCACGATGACGCTGGCGAAGAATCACCAGCCAGGGGTAAAGTAAACAAGAACACCGAACCATGGTTGAGTTCACTCTCGGCACGAATCGTGCCATCGTGCGCCAGAACGATATGTTTCGCGATAGCCAGCCCCAGCCCGGTGCCTCCCGATTCGCGTGACCGGGCCTTATCGACGCGATAGAAGCGCTCGAAAAGGCGCGGCAGGTGCTCAAACGGAATCCCCGGACCGAAATCGCGTACGTAAAACTCAACCCCACGCTCCGCGCGCCGCGCCCCCAACACCAACCGACCGCCCGAAGCGGCATACTTGAGCGCATTGTCGATCAGATTGGAAAAAACCTGATGAATCGCTTCTCGATCGGCGCTCACCAGGTCAGGCGCTGAGTCTTCCACCTGCAAGTCGATGCCATGCGCACGCGCCAGTTCGCGGAAATTCTGAACCGCTTCCTGCAAAATCTCCGCGGCCGCCACGGGCTGAATATCGAAACGCTGTTCGCCCGATTCCACTCTCGCCAGAGTCAAAAGATCTTCGGTGAGCCGGGACATGCGATTGGCATTCTTGCGAATGATTTCCAGAAACTCGCGCGAATGATCATTTTCCGCCGAACTGTCGAGCAGAGTTTCTGCATAGCCTTGAATCGATGTCAACGGAGTCCGCAGTTCGTGCGAAACGTTGGCAATAAAGTCGCGGCGAGTTTTTTCCACCCGCTCGGTTTCCGTCAAGTCGCGTAAAACCGCAACCGCACCTCCGCCCGGCATGGGGGCCGCCGTCACATCGAAAGTGCGCGCCGGAATAATCGACGTGGCTCGAGCCGTGACCACTCTCCGGGACGCACTGGCTCCCCGAACCGCCCGCAAGAAATCGGGATCACGCACGGTCTCGACGATCGGAGCATTCAGCCGGGTGCCCTGCGGAACCAACCCATCCATGCTCTGGTTGGCCCACTGCACACGGTTGTCGGGGCCGACTGCGATGACCGCGTCTTCCATGCTGTTCAGCAGAGTTTCAAGCTGGCGCTGGCTGGTTCGCAGGGCCGCGAAGTTGTTCTCCACATGACGCGCCGTCTTGTCGAGCGCGGCCGCGACTTGTCCAATTTCATCCCCGGAAGCTTCCGCGATACGTGCCGTGAGCTCGCCGGCGGCAATTTTATTGGCAAACTGCACGATCCGTTGCAGCCGGCGCGCCGTAAACTGAGCCAGGATTCCGGCGAGGACAAGCGCCACCAGGAATGCGAGCGCCGAACCGGAAAGCAGCGTCTTCCGCAACTGCGCCGTGGCGGCTCCAAGGTCCGATAATGGATAAGCCAGTCGCACTGCACCCGCAGAAATCGGCGCTGCCACGTAAAGAAAGGCAATCCCCAACGTGCGGCTTGTCCGCGCGTCGCTTCCGGTTTCTCCTCTCAGAGCTGCGGCAAACTCTGGCGTTTCGGCAAGGTTCTCCACCGTCGCTGCCGCGGCCTCGGAGTCCGCCAGAACTTTCCCGGTAACATCGATCACTGTGGCCCGCGCACCTGCTGCATGAGCCTCCTCCGAAACGATGTCCTGAAGGTTATGTTCGCGATCAGTATTCACCCGGTTCGCGAACATCACCGTCTTCTGCCGCAGGCTGCGATCGATTTCCTGGCGGAGTGAACTCTCCCAGGCGCGCCGAATGGAGAAATCCAAGGTCACTGCGGCGGCTGCGATTACCACGGCGAAAGCAATCAGCAGCCGCAAGAAAAGCCGGCTCCTCACTTGGGAGCCTCGAAGCGATAACCTGCGCCGCGCACCGTCTTCAAGTATCGCGGGCTTTCAGGATCAGGTTCGATTTTCTCGCGAATGCGCCGCACGTAAACATCGACCGAGCGCGGCGTAACGTAAGCCGTATCCCGCCACACGGAATCAAGCAGTTGGTCGCGGGTAAATACGCGCCCGATGTGCCGCGCAAAATAATCAAGCAGGCGGAACTCCGTGGCCGTCGTGCCCACCAGTTGGCCGCGCACCGTCAGTGTCATCGCGCTCGGATCAATTTCGATATCTCCAACCTTCAACGGTGACTGTAAGAGCGGCCGCTCGAAACGCCGCAACACCGCTTTCACTCTCGCCACCAGCTCTCGCGGACTGAATGGCTTGGGAATATAGTCATCCGCTCCCAGCTCCAGCCCAAGGATGCGATCGGCTTCTCCGCTTTTCGCCGTCAGAAAAATCACCGGCGTCGACGCCAGCAACGGCGTCTGCCGGATCTGACGGCAAAGCTCCAGCCCATCCCTCCCGGGCACCATAATGTCGAGAACAAAAAGGGTGGGCCGCTGCCGCTCCGATTCCATCACGACGGTATTTCCGGTTGGAAAAACTTTGACCGCGAATCCCGCCCCCTCCAGATGATGCCGCACCAGCCGGGAAATATCAGGATCGTCCTCAACCACAAAGATGCTAGGTTTCACAACGGTATTGTAGCCGGGAGGCCACAATATTGCCCCGATTGTAACCAGATTGAAACATTTCGGTGTAGCGCGGACACTCCTGTCCGCCGCCGTCGAACTGTGTAGAGCGGGCCAACGTGCGCTGCTGTTAGCTTCGGATTGTGCGACGGAGCTAGCCACCCGCCTGGCTCGAGCCCCCGGAATGAAAAGCCTTGCGCAATTGACAACCGGCCCAACGGGCCTACAATTGGTACCGCCCCCGAGGCAATCGGGAAATCCCCTCACCCCGAGGAGGACGCATCATGCAAAGCAACACGCGGCTGGTTCTGCTCGTCACGGCGTGCACCGTATTTTTCGTATTTCTGCCCGCAGCAACTCCGCTCTTCGCAGCCGACAAAGAAAAGGTGCTGCACAACTTCGGCAAGGGAACTGACGGGGTCGCGCCCTACGCCAGCCTGGTCTTCGACACGGCCGGAAACTTATACGGCACGACCAGCGGTGGTGGCGGCAGCTTCTGCGGCTACGACGGCTGCTGCGGAACCATATTTCAATTGACTCCCATCGGAAGCGGCAAGTGGAAGGAGACGGAACTGTTCAGGTTTGACGACGACTCGCAGATAGGGTGCAACCCTTTTGCCGGTCTGATCCTCGATGCCAAGGGAAACCTATACGGAACTGCATCGGGGGGTGGCGACTCCGACAATGGAACCGTGTTCCGTCTCACGCCCAAGGCAAACGGCGAGTGGGACCATACGGTGTTATATAGTTTCGCCGGCGACCCCGACGGGAGTTTCCCCGTAGCCGGCGTTATTTTCGATGCAGCCGGAAACTTGTACGGGACAACCGCGGCTGGCGGTCCTCTCGGCGATGGCACCGTCTTCGAGCTCGCACCACAGACCAATGGGCTTTGGAAGGAGAATGTGTTGTACACCTTCCCCGCCAACGACACCGACGGGAGATACCCCCAAGGTGGCCTGATCATCGACACAGCCGGGAACTTATACGGCACGACCTGTTGCGGTGGCCCTTACGGCTCCAGCTGTAGCCCTAACAATCAAGGTTGCGGCACGGTCTTCGAACTCCTGCGCGAAGGCAATGGCCAGTGGAAGGAGAAGATATTGCACAACTTCATCCACAACGGTAAGGACGGGTACAACCCCGACGCCGCCCTGGTCTTTGATGCGGCCGGCAACTTGTACGGCACTGCGCCGTGGGGCGGCGATTCGGGCACGGGCTGCGCCGTCGTCGACGGATGCGGAATCGTCTTTGAGCTGTCACCGAGGGCCAAAGGCAAGTGGACCGAGAAGATGCTACACAACTTCCAGAGCAACGGCAAAGACGGGACGTACCCCGAGGGGGGCCTGATTTTCAACGCAGCTGGTAACCTTTACGGCACAACGACAGGAGGCGGCGCTTACGGTTCCGAAGACTGCGGCGGTTACAACTGCGGCACAGCCTTCAAGCTCGCCCCCGGACCCAACGGCAAGTGGACGGAGAAAGTGCTGCACAGCTTCGGCAACGGCAAGGACGGAGATATTCCATCCGCCAGCCTGATCTTTGACACAGCCGGAAACTTGTACGGCACGACCGCCGCCGGCGGAACCGTCGGCAATGACTGCGGAGTCCAAGCTGAATGCGGCACAGTCTTCGAGATCACACCATAACCAGGGTTCAACCTTTCGCGTAGAGCGGGCGCCCACGAGCGGCGGAACCTTCACTGTGACGAAGTGACGCTCCAGGTCGCCTGCGGACTCTAGAACAAGCCGAGGAGTGGCCCACCCCTTGGCGAAGTATTACTGAAAGGTTAGATCTGCGTCTGGGTAGGCGCAATAGAAAACGCTATCACGAAGGCCGTGGATGTGATGATCGACCAAGTGCAACGGGCGAATCGCTTGCTGAAGCGGGAGAGTGCGAAAGGCTCTCGCGATCGCGAAGGAGCCGATCCCTGAGTTACAAACAATGAAACGGCTTGCCGAGCCGAAGTAAACCGCGGACCACAAGACTACTCACTGTCGCCCCTAAAACAACCCACGATGATTCTCTCCCACCGCCCACCACTTCATCGGGACCTTCGCGAAGATCACGAAGGCGATCTCTCGAAAAGGACGTCCCACCCACCCGCCAAGAAGGTTCCGAAGAAGCAACATATCGCACATCTGGAGTCGCACGCCACGCCACCAAACGGCTCGAACGTCGGCACCCGGGCTGCAGGCGTGCTCAAACAGCTCGATACCGATAGCGCACATTCCCCCGGCATGCCGAGCCGCGTCGTGGCCGAGTTTCCACGCAGCTCTGATGTCCTTCACGCTGACGGTTGGAACCGGTTCTCCTGGAGTTCCGAACACAGTTCGAATCTCAGGGGATGCCTGCATTGGAGGAGCCTCCCGGCCCGACCGAAAGTATAAGCGAACCGGTGAAGAGCAGAAGTTACCAAGGTAACCCTGCCCGGGTTGGTCACTCGCAGCCGCCTCCTGCTGGGCCCTGCGCAAGCCGGCTTCACTTCTATGCTAAATTGACCCCAGCGGGCCCGTAGCTCAACGGTTAGAGCAGCAGACTCATAATCTGTTGGTTGTAGGTTCGAGTCCTACCGGGCCCACCACGCGCCACCTCGGTTTTGAGTGGCACGTGCGCCTCAACCCGCAATCATCTTCCCCAAAATCTCCTTCAAGATCTTCGCGCACACTATCGCGGTCAGCTGCGACACATCCTGTTTCGGGTTATATTCCACGATGTCGGCTCCAACGATGTCACCGGTAATCGCATGCAGATGCGAAACCGCCTCGCGCACCGACATCCCTCCCGGTTCCCGATGAGAAATCCCCGGCGCGAACGCCGGGTCGAGTACGTCAACATCGAACGAAACATAAACTGGCCCGGCAAGCTTGAGTTTCTCCAGCGCCGGCAGTTCCCGCATCTCCACAACTTCAACTCCGAAGCGGTCCGCCTGTTTTCGTTGGTGTGCATTCATCGTCCGAATGCCGAGCTGGATCAGCCGCTTCGCGCAGCCCTCTTCCATGATCCGGGCAAAAGGACAAGCATGCGAAAAACGATTCCCTTGAAATTCGTCATACAAATCAGGATGCGCGTCGAAGTGAACGATGGTGAGGTCGGCGAACCTCTTACCGAAAGCTCGTACGATTGGATAAGTGATTGAGTGATCGCCCCCAAGGCAAACCGGAGTGCGTCCCTCATCGATCAACTTGCCGACTGCGTTTTCAATGGCGATGAAAGCACCTTCGGCCGGCAAGGTTAAGTCGCCCGCATCCAGGACAGATTCTGGCCCAAGCTCGATCCCGCTCTCAGTGGAAGAATTCGACGAATCACAATGGAACGCCTCGCGAATCAAGGGTGGGGCCTCCGCTGCACCCCGAAGGTAGGAGGAATGGGCATCAAATGGGATGCCTAACAGGACGGGCTTTAGAGGTTTCCTGTGCAGGCTTCCCATGTAAGTCTCCAGTGTAGGGCGGACACTCCTGTCCGCCGCCTTTAATCTCAATCTTGCTCCTGCTTTCGGCTATTGCTCTTGATTCCACATCATCAGGTATAAGGCTGATAGGCATGTCCGCGCTATATTAGAAATGGTTTTTCTCCACGGAATCCGCCTCAACCTTCCCCTCATCCATTATTCTAGTAGCACACATTATGGCAAGCCGAACCAAGACTGGTACACAATCTTCCGCCGCGGTACTGGACACGCCCAATGGAGAACGCGAACGCGTGTTCGACGCATTCCGCCACTGGGGATATCTCGAAGCCGACCTCGATCCGCTCGGTTTTCTTCGTCCCGCCCCTCACGTCGATCTCAGAATCGACAACGAGTTCGCGCACGAAGCACGGCGCATCTACTGCGGCACCATTGGCGTCGAGTTCATGCACATCAGCGATCCCGCGCGCCGCCGCTGGATTCAGGAGCACATGGAAGGTCCTCCACCAGCCATCGACCAGGAGAAAGCTCTGGATTTGCTCATCCGCGCCGAACTGTTCGAGCAGGTGTTGCAGCAGCGCTATTTGGGTAACAAACGATTTTCACTCGAAGGTGTCACCGCGCTTATTCCCCTGATGGACGAAATCCTTGATGCGGCCGGGCAGCAGGGCGCGGGGGAACTGGTCATGGGCATGAGCCATCGCGGCCGGCTGAACGTAATCGTTCACATCGCGAAACGCGCTCCGGAAGAAGTATTTGCCGGATTTGAAGATGTCGATCCGCGCAGCGTTCTGGGCAGCGGCGACGTCAAGTATCACATGGGCGCGACGGGCGAATATCAAACTCGCAGCGGGGCCAAGGTCCACATCCACCTGGTTTCAAATCCCAGCCATCTGGAAGCAGTTGACCCAGTAACGATCGGCCGCACTCGGGCCAAGCACGATCGTACGGGCGCAGCTGGGCCTAAGAAGTATCTTCCGCTGCTGGTGCACGGCGACGCTGCTTTCGCCGGACAAGGTATCGTCGCCGAGACTTTAAACTTTGCCGATCTGCCCGGGTACACCGTGGGTGGGACAGTACACATCATTGCCAACAACCAGATCGGCTTCACCACCGTGCCGCGCGAATCGCATTCCGCGCGTTTCGCCGCGCAGCTTGCCCGGCGCCAGTCCATCCCAATTTTTCACGTGAATGGCGAAGACGTGGACGCCGTGATTCGCGTAGGCCGCATCGCCCTCGAATACCGTTACGCGTTCCATACCGACGTGGTCGTGGACATGCTCGGGTATCGGCGCCACGGGCACAGCGAAGTGGATGATCCCACCATCACGCAGCCGCTGCTCTACAAGGCCATCAAAGAGCATCCGCCGCTATGGGAAATTTATTCGGAAGACATCGGCGTCGAAGACGCGGCGACGCGCGTGCAAGCCATCCGCGCCGAACTCGAAGCCGCACAGAAAAACGCCAGCTCCATCACCAAGAAGCCGACCCTGCGCGACCTGCCAGCTTACTGGGACAACTACACGGGCGGGCGCTACAAGCCGGAGTACGAAGTTGAAACCGGACTATCCACGCAAGAACTGAGCGAGGTCACGCAGCCGCTGACGACTTACCCGGAGGATTTCCATATTCATCCGAAGGTAAAGAAACTCCTCGAACAACGCGCCGAAATGGGCGCTGGAAAGCGGGCAGTGGACTACGGCATGGCAGAAGCTCTGGCTTTTGGCAGTTTGGTGAAAGCAGGAGTGCCGGTTCGGCTCAGTGGACAGGACAGCCGCCGCGGCACATTCAACCAACGGCATTCTGTGCTGGTCGACGTCGAAAACGAAAAAGAATATGTACCGCTGCAGCATGTTTCCGCCGGCCAGGCGCGTTGCGAGATTTACAACTCCACACTCTCTGAAGCCGGCGTGCTCGGTTTCGAATACGGCTATAGCCGGGACTATCCGGAGGCGCTGGTTTTGTGGGAGGCCCAGTTCGGAGATTTCGCGAACGTCGCGCAGGCCGTGATTGATCAATTCATCAGCGCCGGCGAAGATAAATGGAATTTGCTCTCGGGTGTGGTCCTGTTGCTGCCCCACGGCTACGAAGGGCAGGGCCCAGAGCATTCAAGCGCGCGCATCGAGCGTTTTCTGCAGCTCGCCGCACGGGATAATTTTCAAATTTGCCAGCCATCGAATGCGGCACAATATTTCCATCTGCTGCGCCGTCAGGCGCTGCGCCACTGGCGTAAACCCCTGATCGTTTTCACTCCCAAGAGCATGTTGCGGCATCCGGACGCTTCTTCGCCCATCGAGGATTTTACTCATCTCCATTTCCTGAATGTTTTGCCTGACACCGAAGTAAGCAACGCCAAGCGCATTTTGCTTTGCACCGGAAAAATCGGCCACGAGTTACGCGAGGAGCGCAAGAAAAGGAAAGATAACTCGACTGCAATCGTCTTCCTCGAGCAAATGTATCCATTCCCTGAAGCCGAACTGATCAAGGAACTGGAACGTCACGCGAGCGCGCGCGACATCGTCTGGGTCCAGGAAGAGCCAGCCAACAAGGGCGCATTGTTTTATATGCTGCCGCGGCTGCGCAACCTCGCGGGAGAACGTCCCGTGCTTTCGGTAAAACGGTCCGCCAGTGCCAGCCCCGCGACTGGGTCTTTCAAAGCACATGAAATGGAGCAGAATACGCTGCTCACGCTGGCATTCTCCAGCAATGCCCAGTGAGACTTCGAACCGCGTCTAAGCGGGCCGCTCTGTGACGGGTTTTCCCCCGGATCCGGGCAAGGGAGCTTTCGCGCCGCCCGCGGCTTCGCCTGCGAACAGCGTATCCAGGCTGGCGTAAGCATAGATTGTTGGCGCGTGATTTTGCATCAGACCGCCAGTATCCGCCGTGGGTCCGTAGTTGCTGTGCAAGTCACGCCCCAGCATGCGAAGCATGGCTGACAGCTGCCCTCGATGGTGCGAGGTGTGCGCGATGCGCCGCGTGACCACCCAAGCGCGCGAACGCTCGACAGAAAAGAATTTTGTAGTCTCTTCCCACCAGCCATCGTTCTTTCGACTCAACTCTCCAAGCCGTTTTTCGCTGTCATCCGCGTACTGTTTCATGAACTGCAGCCTGGTTTCCTGCTTCGGCAAAGGCGGTGCTCCGACGTCGATTCCAAGCATGGTCCGAAACCATAAGTCTTCGCTCACGCACTGATGCACCATCTGCTCATGAACGCTGCGTCCCCGTGCGTCATCGAGGCGCGGGCGAACCAGAAGATCGTCGTCCCGGAACTCGCTCCACATGCTGACCACCTTAATTCGCTCAGTTGCGTACGTCTCCACCAGAAAGTCATATTTCACAAAAAGTTCTCCTGACTAGCGCCGTGCAAAACGGCATCGGTATTTCACAAAGATGGTAACCTAGCGTTCCAGTTTCAAATCGTATGACACGCCGCTCTCGACCTCAACCGCTGTGCATCGCCATCGACACGGGCGGCACGTTTACCGACTGTGTGTGGGTGGACCGCGGCCGCATTCGCATGCTCAAAGTTTTTTCGACTCCGGACGATCCTTCGCGAGCCATCGCCGAAGGGCTACAGAAAATCGGTCGTCGCGGCTCGCTGATTTTGCTTCACGGAACCACGGTCGGCACTAATACATTGTTGCAGCGCAAGGGCGCGCGCGTGGCGCTCGTCACCACGGCCGGTTTCGAGGATGTCATCGAAATCGGACGGCAGGCTCGGCCCAAACTGTACGATTTTTTCTTCGATCGCGCAAAGCCTCTGGTGCCTGCTGATCTGCGCTTCGGCGTGGACGAACGCACCAGCAGCGAAGGCGAGATTCTGCGCGCGCCTTCGGCGACAGATTTGCGGGACCTGGAAAACAGAGTACTCGATAAAAAGCCTGAGTCGATTGCGATCTCGTTGCTGTTTTCTTTTGCCAATCCCAAGAACGAGACTCTGATCGCGGCTGAGTTGCAGGGTATGGGCGTGCCTCTTTCCGTCTCTCATCAGATTCTGCCTGAGTTTCGCGAGTACGAACGCACCAGCACGGTCGCGGTCAACGCATATCTGCAGCCCGTGATGCAGCGTTATCTCGAAAGCCTTGAGGCTCGCGTGCAAACTTGGACCGGCGTCAAGCATGCTAAGCACGCTCGCATTTTTGTCATGCAATCGAGCGGAGGGATCACAACACTGCGTTCCGCTGCCCGCGAGCCTGTGCGGACCGTGCTGTCTGGTCCCGCGGGTGGAGTCGTAGGCGCTACCGCGATGGCGCGCCGAAGCGGATGCGAGCGAATCATATCGTTCGATATGGGCGGCACTTCGACCGATGTTGTGCTGGTGGATCGCGAAGTGCGTGGAGGCAACCAAGCTGAGGTCGCGGGCCTGCCGATCGGTGTACCCATGCTCGACATTCATACTGTGGGCGCTGGCGGAGGTTCGATTGCACGTTTCGATGCGGCGGGTGCGCTGCGCGTCGGCCCGGAATCTGCGGGGGCTGATCCCGGTCCCATCTGTTACGGGCGCGGCATGCAGCCGACTGTGACCGATGCGAATCTGATCCTGGGGCGATTGCAGGCGCGGCGCTTTCTCGGCGGCGAATTTACGCTGGATCTCGAGCGCACTCGCCAGATCGTCTCCGCGTGGCTGAAGAAGCAATCTTGCAAACTCTCGCTTGAACAGTTTGCCGCCGGCGTTATTCGTGTGGTGAACGCGACTATGGAGAAAGCGATTCGCGTAGTTTCAATTGAGCGCGGTTACGATCCCCGTGAGTTCGCACTGGTGGCCTTCGGAGGAGCCGGCGGATTGCATGCTTGCGAATTGGCTGCGGCTTTGCGGGTTCCTCGGGTGATCGTGCCTGCGCGTCCGGGAGCGCTCTCGGCTTTCGGTATTCTGGTCAGCGATGTCGTGAAGGATTATTCGCGCACGGTGCTGTGGCGCACATTGGATGACCTTCCAGTAAAAAGGCTGAATGACGAATTCAACAATTTGCGCCGCCGCGCCAAGCAGGAGCTTCGGGCTGAGGGTTGGCGCGGTGTTATTCGGAGTCGGCTTAGCGTGGATGTTCGTTATGGAGGTCAAGGGTACGAACTTAATATTCCGTATAACGGCAAACTGATTGCGGCTTTCCGTCGCGAGCATGAGCGTCGCTATGGCTACAGTTATCCGGCGCGCGAGATCGAGTTGGTCACGCTTCGTCTCCGAGCGACTGTGAAATCTGCGCGGTTGAGTCCTGGCAAGGCTCTTGTGGAGCGCAGCCCAGTTGATCCGGAGCTATCCTCGATTTTGTTCGAGGATAGGAAAATCGAGGCAACAATCTATGATCGGGATTCGTTGCGGTCCGGGCGCAAGTATTCGGGCCCGGCCGTGGTCACCGAATATAGTGCGACCACGATTGTGCCTCCCGGCGCTCCATTCTGGCTCGAACGGGCCGGGAACCTGATCATCCAAATTCGTAGCCAATGACTCCCGGCAAATTTTTGTTCAGCCGGCGTCGAAATTGAACCCTACGGGTCTTTCTAGCACCCAACCGGCTTCGCATCAGGCGAAGCAAGCCCCGAATCCCAGAGGCTAATCGGCCAACCGCAAGAGGCTTCAATCCAGCAGAAGCAATCATCCCCGGCGGCTAACGCCGGGTTTGTAAACCACTGAATCATCGGGACCTCTCGGCGGGCAGTGCCATTCCCAAATCCGGCTTTCTTTCAGTCACAGATAAAGGTTACCGAAGTTTCCGATAAAGTCTGTAAATCATTGTTCCTAAACACATTAGATGTTATTTCTAAGTGTCGATTCTGCTCCGCTCCCCCAGACGACAGGACGAAAAATGGCTGGCCAGTCACAGTCGTGGAGAAGTCTGACCCTAGGGGCCAAGATGTTTATTGGCCTGATCGTGACTGTTGGCACGAGTGTGCTCCTGTACGGGGCCATCCACCAAACCAGTAAGAACATCGCAGAATTCATCTGCTACCTCGGAATCGGGGTTCTGGCTTCGCGGATGAAGGTTAATCTGCCCGGGATCACGGGCACGATGTCGGTGAACTTTCTGTTCGTGCTGTTGGGCATCCTGGAATTGAGCTTCTCGGAAACTCTCATCCTGGGCTGCGTTTCCATCCTGGTGCAGTCTTTATATCCGGATCGGCCGAATGCGCTTCAAGTCACCTTCAACATCTGCGCCGGCGCGTTCTCGACCGCGCTTGCCTACGCTGTCTATCACCATCCCCTAACCAATCTTCTGTTCGACAGCCGGCCGTTATTGCTGGGGTTAGCTGCCTGCACTTACTTCGTCGCTAACACGGGCTCGATCGCCGCCGTCATATCGCTCACCGAGGGGAAGCGGCTCACCAAGATTCTGGTGGAGTGCTATTTCTGGTCGTTCCCTTACTACCTGGTCGGAGCTGGAATCGCCGGGGCAATTGGCTGGTTTAACCAAACTTTCTACTGGGAAACATCCCTGTTGCTGGTGCCGGCGATCTACGTAATTTACCGCTCGTACCGGTTGTATCTGGGAAAGCTAGAGGACGAGAAGCGGCACGTCGAGGAGATGGCAAGCTTGCATCTGCGCACCATCGAGGCGCTGGCGCTGGCCATCGAAGCCAAAGATCAAACCACGCACGACCACCTGCAACGCGTCCGGGTCTATGCGGTCGAGGTAGCCAAAGAACTGGGCGTGACCCCGGACGAGATGCAAGCCGTGCACGCCGCCGCCCTGCTGCATGATATCGGCAAGCTGGCCGTGCCCGAGCACATTATCTCGAAACCCGGTCGGCTCACGCTCGAAGAATTCGAGAAGATGAAGATTCACCCGGTAGTCGGAGCCGAGATTCTGCAGCGGGTTCGCTTCCCCTACCCGGTGGTGCCCATCGTACGAGCCCATCACGAAAAGTGGGATGGCACCGGATACCCAGCCGGCCTCAAAGGCACAGAGATTCCGATCGGCGCCCGCATTCTGTCGGCTGTCGATTATCTCGACGCTCTGGCTTCGGACCGCCAGTATCGGCGTGCCTTGCCGCTGAACGAAGTCATGCAGCGTCTGGCGGCAGAGTCGGGCAAATCCTTTGATCCGAAAGTCGTCGACATTCTTAAGAAGCGATATGTCAGCCTCGAAAAGCTGGCTCTCGCTCAGTTTGACCGACAGGTCAATCCTCTACTCTCGACCGAGGTCAAGGTAGAACGGGGTTCGGCGCCCGCCGCGGGATTTGAGAACATTTCGGCCCAGGAGAGTTCGGGGCACGAAGCCACATTTCTCTCCTCGATCGCAGCCGCCCGGCAAGAAGCTCAAACCCTCTTCGAGCTCAGCCAGGACCTGGGCGCTTCGCTCAGCCTGGTCGAGACGCTCTCAGTATTCTCGGTGAAACTACGCTCGCTGGTTCCGTATGATGCCATCGCCATTTATGTTCGACGAAACGACGAGTTGATCCCCGGATACGTCAACGGCGATAACTTCCGCCTGTTCTCGTCCTTGCGCATTCCCATGGGGCAGGGGCTCTCGGGATGGGTGGCTCACAACAAGAAGCCGATCATCAACGGCAACCCGTCGGTTGAACCCGGATACTTGAACGATCCCACGAAGTTCAGCACTCTACGCTCGGCTTTGGCGATTCCGCTGGAAGGCGTTTCCGGCGTGATCGGAGTCCTAGCTCTCTATCGCGGAGAACGGGATGCGTTTACTTCGGATAACTTGCGCATCCTTCTGGCCATCAGTTCAAAAATGGCGCTGGCGATTGAGAATGCGGAGAAATACCAGCAAGCCGAAAACTCCGCAACCACCGACTACCTCACCGGGCTGCCGAACGCTCGCTCGCTCTTCCTGCAACTCGACCGCGAGCTCGCCCGCTGCAAGCGCGATAGCTCTACGCTAACCGTTATGGTCGGCGACATGGATGGATTCAAACAAATCAACGATCGCTTCGGCCATCTGGAGGGCAATCGCGTCCTGCGCTTGTTCGCGCAAGCTTTGAAGGAAACCTGCCGCGAATACGACTACGTGGCTCGCATGGGCGGAGACGAATTTGTGGTCATCGCTCCCGGCCTGCCGGCGGACGCGGCCGCCAAGAAAGCCTACCAACTTCGAGAACTGGCCAAGCAAGCCGGATTCGAAGTATGCGCCGAAGAAATTCTTTCGCTCAGCGTCGGGCAAGCCATGTATCCCGAAGATGGACAGGACGCGGAAGAACTTCTGGCGGAGGCCGACCGCCGCATGTATCTGGAGAAGCAGCAACAGCCTTCACGGAAAAATCGCCGGCTTTATGCCCGCATGAAATGCCGTATTACCATCGAACTGCATCCGGAAGCGGACGGGGTCCCGATTTTTGGAAATCTGATCGATATCAGCATGGGTGGATGTTACGTGGAAACCAGTGCCATTCTCACCCCGGGCACGAATCTCAAACTGGTTTTCTCCATCGATGACGGCAAGCTGCACGCCGACGGCACTGTGGCCAGAATCCATCCCGGGGCCGGCATTGCCGTGCAGTTCAAGGAATTGAATCGGGAAGACAAGGCCAGAATGCACCGCATCCTGGAGTTTGTGCAGAATTCCACCACGCTCTACGACAATCGCTACTACGAAAAACTAAACCGCTAACTAGGAAGCTGCTACTTCCTTCCGGGATGAGCTTCTCCCTTTGCGGAAAACACTGAATAAGGCCACTCGTTCTCCTTCTTCGGAAGAGGCACGGCTGCAGCGGCCGGACTCGGCTCACTTCCCCAATTCGCGGGGGCCGGGTGAATGCACCATATGTTTCCTGGCCGTTCCAGCGCCAATCCCACTAGCCAGTACTTGCCATCCGCACCCAAAGGCACGCAGTTAGCGACGCAAGCCGGCGCGCTCGTTCCCCCTGGAAGCTCGTCCAGCAAAACCGGCAAGCCCGGTTCCAGCGGCTGCGTAAGGCGCACACCACATCCCTCCGTGTTTACGACGAGAGTGTGACAATGTTCGCTGAAGGGCACCGCAGGATCAAGGCTGGCAAGCCGAAAAGGGATTTGCGCCCGAATTCGGGTGCTGCGGCGTGACGCTTCAAAAGATTTCGCACCCGAGCTCATATATGCACTCTCTTTAGATTGTACGGCTGGCATGAATTTCCCTTCGTTAGCCACCGCACAAAGCGGAAACCAAAGTAACCGCCGCCCGAGAAGCGATGTCAGCACTTCTTGCTTTTGGAGGTCATCCCGAAGCCCGGCGCT
>Ga0116223_10001589_pt1 | contig 22891 bp, 18 predicted proteins | sample Sb_taG_3_FD_90092 | JGI IMG/M metagenome (GOLD analysis project Ga0116223, IMG submission 90092) | Peat soil microbial communities from Weissenstadt, Germany - Sb_50d_a_PC metaG | ecosystem: Environmental > Terrestrial > Soil > Wetlands > Peat | place: Germany: Weissenstadt | collected 2010-09-21 | reverse complement strand
GACGCCGAACTTGATGGTTACGTTAACATCGCGAACGTTTTGTCGGTTATGCACTCACGGGCTCGAGTAGCCCTCCGGAGCGTCGGCATCGAGTGCTCGCGTGACTCTGGCAGTTTGTGAACCAAAGCCTGATCCGCAGCGTCTGGGATCGCGCAAAGCGGCGCTGCGAATATTGGCACATGCCCGCAACCGCGTACGTTTCTTCCTACCACGTCGACCACATCGCAGCTCGCCAGCACGGCGGTGAAACCAGCCTGGAAAATCCGGCTCTGTCGTGCATGCACTGCAACCAGCGCAAAGGCCCCAACATCGCGGGAAGGGACCCGAAAACCGGCGAAATCGTCCAACTCTTTCATCCCCGACGGGACCCGTGGGGCGACCATTTTGAATGGAACGGTCCTGACTTGATTGGGAAAACACAAATAGGCCGCGCGACAATTCAGGTACTCGGGATCGACGATCCAGGCTTTCGCGCCGTTCGAGTCGCACTCCAGGATGAAGGAATGCACGACTGGGATTGATATTCCTACTCTCCATCTCCTACTCCATATTGAACCGGATGATATACTTCGTGCAGATGCCAGCGATCACCCTTCAGCTTTCGGACGAATTAGCGGAGCGCCTTCGCAGGCACGAAGAGCGCCTGCCCGAAATTCTGGAACTTGGGCTCCGCGAGCTGAACGGGATACGTCGTCCCACTTCGAAAGCGCGGCCGGGGTTCTGGAATTCCTGGCCAGTCTGCCAAGTCCGAAGGAGATTCTGAATCTCAGGCCCTCCGAGCGCCTCGAGCGCCAAGTGCGGGAGTTACTTGAAAAAAGCCGCACGGGCACACTGAGCGCTGAAGAAGAACGGGCCTGGGAACGCTATGAGTTCCTGGAGCACCTCGTCAGGATGGCTAAGACAACGGCTCGCCTGAAGCTCGGCATCAAATCACACGCTGATGCCTGATGTCCGCGCGGCCGTTCGCACCGAGGTCCGCAGGCGGGCGAGATACCGCTGCGAATATTGCCTGGTTCCTGAAAGCCTGGCGCTCGTCGGCCACGAAATCGATCACATTATTGCCGCCAAGCACGGGGGCGGCACAAGCGTGGAGAACCTGGCACTTTGTTGCGCGCTCTGCAACAGGCACAAAGGCAGTGACCTGGTATCTATCGATCCGGAAACGGGCGCCACCGAGCGCTTGTTCCATCCTCGCCGGGACTCGTGGCACGAGCACTTCGAACTTAGCCCGCATTTCTCACACTCCGCCGACCGATGTGGCGCAGGCACTCGTGCCTGCCGTGTCGAGACCCGTCTCGACACCTTCTCGCAGTTGTGACACAGTGTCGAAGGGAGGCGTCGGCATGAGTGCCGACGCGGCAGGCACGAGTGCCTGCGCCACGTCACCGCAGCCGAACACTTGTGAGAAATGGAGGTTAGAGGGGGTCAGATTCTGGCCCGCGCGGCGATCGCCCGTGTGACCATACAATTGCTTCGGTTGAATCGGCTGGAAAGGATCAGAGAAAGGCAGACGATGATGCAGGCTGGCCTGCTGCTATTGTGAGGCGAGTCCCCGCGACTCATCCGGCGCGCTAAGAAAATCGCCGATAGATTCCTCTTCGACCGGTTCGCCGCCGCCGCGCACCGTTACAATTGCATCAGCATGGGAATCTCAGCAGCCCGGTTGGCGGCATTCGGCGTCCTGCGCAAGGTGCTATCGGGCGGCTACGCGTCCGATCTCCTCGTCTCGCGCAGCGCCGAACTGGATCCCCGCGACGCCGGGCTCGCCTCCGAAATCGTCTTCGGCGCCCTGCGCTGCCAGGCGCAACTCGACTGCCTCATCGAGCACTACTCCGGCCGCAAATTGCGGCTCGACCCCGAGGTGCGCATCGCCCTGCGCATGGGGATCTACCAACTGCGCTACCTGGAACGTATTCCGCCGCACGCCGCCGTCGCCGAAAGCGTGGAGCTGGTGAAGCGCGCCCGCAAACACTCGGCCACCGGCTTCGTGAACGCCATTCTGCGGAAGGTGACCCGCGAGCCGATCGAATGGCCGAATCGCGAAGTGGAGCTGTCGTGCCCGGAGTGGCTGCTCGCCCGCTGGGAGCGCCATTACGGCGCGGCGGCCGCCGAAGGCATCGCCCGGGCCGCCCTCGCCGAGCCCGTCGAGTACATCCGCGGCGGCCGCATCCAGGATATCGGCTCGCAATCCATCGTGCCGCTGCTGCGCCTCGAGCCCGGCCAGTCCTTTCTCGATCTCTGCGCCGCGCCCGGCAACAAAACCGCCCAGGCGCTGGAATCGGGAGTGCGCGCCATCGCCTGCGACCTCCACTATCGCCGCCTCTCGCAGATGAAAAACCTCACTCCTGACCTGGTGGTCCTCGACGGCACGCGGCCGCTCCCCTTCGCGCGCCCGTTCGATCGCATACTGGTGGACGCCCCCTGTTCCGGCACCGGCACCCTCGGCCGCAATCCGGAAATCAAGTGGCGGCTCACCCCGGCCGATCTCGCCGATCTGCAACGCCGCCAGGTGGCGCTCGTGGCCAACGCGCGCACGGCACTCGCTCCCGGCGGCCTGCTGGTCTACGCAACCTGCTCGCTCGAACCGGAGGAGAACGAGGCGGTGGTCGCGTCCGTTCCTCGCTCGCTGGTCCTCGAAACCATGCTCCGCCTTCCCGGCCGCGACCCTGGCGATGGTTTCGAGGCCGCTGTGATAAAATCGGATCAAGCTGCACATGGTTGAAATCGTTCCCTCCATACTGTCGGCGAACTTTGCCCGGCTGGCGGAAGAGATCGCCCGCGTCGAGCGCGGAGGAGCCAGGATCCTCCACCTGGACGTGATGGACGGCCATTTCGTCCCCAACCTGACGATCGGGCCGCCGGTAGTGGAATCCATCCGCAAGGCCACGCGGCTTCATCTCGACGTTCACCTGATGATCGAGAATCCCGACCGCTATGCCACCCTGTTTGTCGAGGCCGGGGCCAATTCGGTGTCGGTGCACTACGAGGCCTGCCGCCACCTGGACGGCACCTTGGAATTGATTCGCAAGGCCGGCGCCATGGCCGGAGTGGTGCTCAATCCGGCAACTCCGGTGAACGTTTTGGAAGACATCCTGGAAGTGGCCGACTACGTGCTTTTGATGAGCGTGAATCCCGGCTTCGGCGGACAGAAGTTGATCCCGTACGTGCTGGAGAAAGTCCGCAAGCTCGATAGAATGCGGCGGGAGAAGAATTTAGCGCTGCCCATCGAAATCGATGGCGGCGTGCATGGGGAAAACCTGGGCGAGGTGGTACGCGCCGGGTGTGATTGGATCGTCACAGGGTCGGCTGTCTTTCACAGTCCGGACCCGGAAGCCACCGTGCGCGAGATGCGCGAGATCGCGGCCAACGCCACCGCGGTCAGGGTGTAGGGCAAGGGCTGAGATTCAACTATGGTACGAAACGCTTTTCGATACGCCGCCGTGCTGCTGGCACTCGCGGTTCTGCTGACTTCCTGCGGGCTGAAGCGGCACAAGTACGACAATCCGATCACCAAGGACACCCAGCAGCCCGACAAGGTGCTGTTCGACCGGGCGGTCGGCGACATCGAGCACAGCCGCTTCGAGCGGGCACGGCTCGAGCTGCAGACCCTCATGAACACCTACGACACCAGCGAATACCTGGCCAAGTCCAAGCTCGCTATTGCCGATAGCTGGTTCCGCGAGGGCGGCGCCCACGGCTTCGCCCAGGCCGAAGCCGAGTACAAGGACTTCATCCTGTTCTATCCCACCATGGAAGAGGCCGCCGAGGCGCAGGAGAAGATCTGCAAGATGCAGTACGGCCAGATGGAAAAGTCCGATCGCGATTCCGTGCATGCCCTGCGCGCCGAGGACGAATGCCGCACCCTCCTCGTCCAGTTTCCCAACAGCAAGTTCGCGCCCGACGTGCAGCAGATGCTGCGCAATATCCAGGAGGTGCTGGCCAACAAGGAATTCCTGGTCGGAACTTTCTATCATAAGAAGGGAAGCATGGGCGCCGCGGCCAACCGGTTGCAGGGCGTCACCGATCAGTTCCCCCTCTTCAGCCAGGCCGACGAGGCGCTCTGGCAGCTTGCCGATGCCTACCACCGCATGGGCGACAAGTACGAAAACCAGGAGGCCCTCCAATACTCCCGGATCGTGAAGGACTACCCGCTCAGCGCCCACATGGACGAGGCCAAGGCCAAGCTGACGGCCATGAAGCGGCCCGTGCCGGAGGCCGATCCGGTGCAGGTGAGCCGCATGAAGTACGAGCAGGAAAACCGTACCAAGCGCAGTATGCTGAACAAAGTGTGGGGACCGTTCGCGGCGCATCCCGATATGAGCACGTCGGCCAAATCGGGAAGCCCGCAGATGACCGGCTTCCGTCCGTCCGTCCCGGTCAGTGTGCCGGGGGCGCCGGTTCCCCAATCGGGCACTACCGATGTGACCGCGACCGCAGTGACCGATCCCAACGCGATCAACACCATGCCCGATGCCCGCCTGGCCGCGCCGCAGCCCGCCGCCGCGGAGGTGGCTCCTGCGGCGCCCGCCGCCGCCCCAGCACCGCCGCCGGTCGCGATCACCCGCGCCGGGATCGATCTCAACACGGCATCCGAAGCGGAGATGACTAAAATTGTCGGAAAAACACTTGTGAAGAGAGCGATGGCCTTCCGGCCTTATACCTCCGTGCAGGACCTGATCAAGGCCGGGGTTCCGCAGAAGGTCATCGATAAATTGAAGCCGACTGCCGCTGCTGTCAAATCCGCCACCAAATGAGCCGCATCCTGCTGGTGGACGATAGCCCGCACGCCCAGCGCATGGGTGAGCGCATCCTCAGCGAAGAGGGCTATGAGGTCGTCACCGTCAGCAATGCCGATTCCGCGCTCATCCGGCTGGAGGACGTGGATCCCGACGTGGTGCTGGCCGACACGGTCATGCCCGGCCGCACCGGCTTCGATATCTGCCAGTACGTGAAAATGAGCCCGCGACACCGGCACGTGCGCGTGATCCTCACCGCCGGCGTGCTCGAGCCGCTGGACGAAGAGCAGACCAGGCGCGTGGAAGCCGACGCCATCCTGAGGAAGCCCTTCGAGGCGAGCGCGCTTCTCGCAGCCGTAAAGCCGCTGGCCGAAGCCGCCGCGGCCGCACGATCGGGGGCCGGGGTCCAGGCGGGGCACCCCGAAGGGGTCGGGGCCAGGGAAAGCGAACCGCGCACCGCGGCAGCCGTTCCATTCGTGGCCGTGGTGGATGCCGAGCAGGTGCGCGCCGCCGTGACCGTGGCGCTGGATGCGGCCATGGAAGCGATGGTCGATGAGATCGCGCGCCGCGTAGTCGCTGCCTTGAACACCACCAAGAACGCCGCACCCGTGCCGCCACCCGCACCGGCGATCGTGGACGCTCCGATGCCGGCCACACCCGTGCAGGCCTTCCCGCGCACCGACGCCATCCGCCGCGTGACTCCCATGCGCATCCGCTCCGGCTCCATCCTGGGCTTGAGCCTAAACCGCCCCGAACCCGATGAGCCGTCTTCCAGTCCCCAACCCCCAACCCACTCGCGCTCTGGCGAGCCCAACCCCTAACCCCCCTTTCTCATATGCCTGACAACACTTTTGACGTCGTATCGAAAATCGAATTGCCCGAGGTGCTGAATGCCGTTCAGCAGGCGCTCAAGGAAGTGCACCAGCGCTACGATCTCAAGGATTCCCACTCCAACATCGAGCTGAACGAGAAGGACAACAAGATCCTGCTGGCCAGCAAGGACGAGTTCAAGCTCAAGGCCGTGGTGGACATCCTCGAATCCAAGCTGGTCAAACGCAAAGTGCCGCTCAAGGGATTGAGCTACGGCGAGATCGTCCCCGCCGCCGGCTCAACGGTGCGCCAGGAGATCACGCTCCAGCAGGGCATCTCCACCGAAAAGGCGCGTGAGATCGTCAAGAAGATCAAGGACAGCAAGCTCAAGGTGCAGGCCTCCATCCAAGGCGATTTCGTGCGCGTCGCCAGCCGCGACCGCGACATCCTCCAATCGGTGATCAAGCTGCTTCGCGAGTCCGATTTCGGCATCGACATGCAGTTCACCAACTACCGCACGAACTAGGAGTCAGGAGACAGGAGTCAGGAGACAGAATGGGACGTGGCGCACGCCCCCACTCATGGGGACGCTCGCTTTGTAGGTGGGTTTACACCTGGAGATCGGATCTAAAGTGGCGCGCCGCATCGAATCGCACTTCGTCTCCGGCCCCGCCGGACGCCTGGAAGCCCTGCTCGAGGAACCGGACGGCCAAACGCCCCGCGCGGCCGCGGTGGTCTGCCATCCGCATCCCCTCTACGGCGGCACCATGCATAACAAGGTGGTCTTCCGGATCGCGCGCGGCCTGCGGCGGGCCGGGCTGGCAGTGTTGCGCTTCAACTTCCGCGGCGTCGGACGAAGCCAGGGCGAGCATGCGCACTTGACCGGCGAAATCGAGGACGCGCGCGCAGTTCTGGCGTGGCTGCGCGCCCGCTATCCGGCCCTGCCATTCGCCCTGGCGGGTTTTTCCTTTGGCGCGCGGGTGATTTCGAGTCTGGGCTGTTCCTTGACGGACGCGCGCTTCCTGATGGCCGCGGGATTCCCCACGGATTTCGGCGATACCGCATATCTCGAAGCGTGCCCTGTCCCCAAGATTTTCATCCAAAGCACCCACGACCAGTATGGTCCACGTCCCGCGATGGAAGCCCTTTACACGCGCATCGCCGGGCCGAAGCGTCTGATTTGGGTCGAGTCCACCGACCATTTCTTCGCCGGCGGCCTCGAAGAACTGGAAGAGCGCGTGCACAGCGCGGCAGCAGACGCGTAGGACCTCGGCTCCGCGCGATCCGGTCGCGGGTTCTGGTTTGGCGGCAACTTCCCAGAACGCGACTCCGGGCGTTTGCTGGTGGGAAGGGGATTTATCGGCAGCTACCTTTGACGCGCGTGCCAAGCCGCTGCCTCGGACCATTCTCCGAGTGGGCGACGATCGGGCCGGAGCCGGTTCAAATTGCGCCAAAGCCATCTCGGGCGGAGTCGGGTGCGTGACCACGGTCCTATGAGAACGAGGAACGGCGCCGACTGGTTCCGGCGCTTAAACGATCCGCCAGGTGTACGATTTGCCGACTGCTTGGGGGATTTCTCCGTAACTTATTGATTTTATTCTGGCGGTGAGGGTGGGATTCGAACCACCAGGCCGAGTCGGGAATATGTAAGTTACAGGTTTCTCGTTGCCGTGAGTGCCAGATTTGCCGGTCCTGCAGTCGTGCATTGCCCAAAATTGCCCAAAAACCTCGCTTCGTTGATCGAGTGTTAAACGGGTCGGACGGGCGGCTCCAGAATCGAGGATAAGGTCGAGACGCTGACGAACCAGGGGCGAGTGCCACGGCCTGTGTTTTTGGAAGCCATCCAGAGGCCAGGCGCACTTTGGAGCGAAGGTAGTCCGGGTCGACTTCGGAAGAGAAGCCTTTCCTTCTCCAATTGCGTCCGAGTTCGGAGCGAGGATTCGAGTTGCGCGGGATCGTTCTCGCCATCATGTCCGGCGAGCGCCAGATCGTAGATGTTGAGCGCCACTTGGAGGTGTTTTTCCAAATCCGCAGTGTGGGTGAGGTGAGGGCGGCCCGTTCGAGCAGGCTCACGAACCTGAAACTGAGGGACCGCTGCCCTGGGAGGACGCCGAGCAGTCCCAACACTGCTGCGAGGCCCAGTTTGATGAAATCGCCCCGCCCGAACCAACTCAGTCTCCTGCCGCGGCCGAAAGCCCGGAGATTCATGCCGCAGAGGGTGACCGGCTCCAGCCTGGCCACGAACCTGAACCTACCGATCCACTCCCTACTGAGGATGAGGCGGCGGACGAGGCACCTGCCCCAGAATCCGGCCTATCGTGCTCAGACGGACCGGGAGGCCAGAAACGGTGCCAGACAAGCGGTGGCGCAAGTTTGACGGGGGCAGGCCCGAGCCGTGTCGGAACTGCGGCTTACGGCGGCACAAGATCGTGGCCCCATACGCAATATGCGACCATTGCTTCCCGCTCCATTAGATCCCAGGCACTAGACGCAATTCTAACGGCCGGATTCCAACGTTGGAATCGGTGACTGGTCGGGCATGCGACACCCCCGTGGGAAGATCCTCGCCAAAGGCCCGGCATCCGCACAATGCCCACGGGCCGCCATAATCGGTCTGTCTTGGAGGCTAGGGAACCCGGGGGGCGGCAACCCGCAACTGCTTGGCGAAGGATGGCGCAACGTTGCCCAGACCACGGGGACCCCTAGGGGCAGAAGCCGCCGCGGCTAGCTTGGGCACCTTCTCTCCTCAACGAGGAGCTCCTGTTGGTTCGGCCGCAGCCGGTGACATGGGGACCGTGGGCCGTACGGGTTCGAAAGAGTTTTGCCACGGCCCTAACGCGGCACTCTAATGTTCGAGGAGCAGTTCCGGAGCATCGTTGCCCCAGTGAGCGTGTAGTTTGGCACCGACGGAATGCACCCACAGGCCATCGCCGTCGCGGGGTAAAGGAATTTCGGCCGCTCCATTCACTGCAACGAATCGTTCATCCTCAGCGCCAGCGGATAGCCTCCCGATGTGGATGTGCATATGACACTGAGTCCGGCGCTCCAAGCTGTTGATTGCCAGCGCCCATTTGTCTCCCCATAGCTCGTTCGCCTTCGCGATCGCATAATTCCAATAAGCCGTGCGCTCCTCCGTCGTCATCCCGGACAGATCCTGCGGATTCCCCATATGAAATCGAGGGAGCGCTAGCTAGGGATTGGTGTCGTGGATCGCGAAGAAGCGAACTTCCCCGGGCTGGGCTTCCGCCGCACGGCAGAGCGAGCAGCCACAAAAACATTCTAGCTAGCACCTCTTGTTGTTAGTGACACAGTAGAACTACTGAGGTGATAACCGCGCGTGTTACCGAGCCACGACCAAAGGGAGCGGACTGCTATTGCACTGTCCAGGTCCCCACCGCCTGCCAGCCGGAGTTGTTGGCGTCTCCCTGGTCGCGCGCCGCCGCGTAGATCACGCGATTGCCCGCGAACGTCGGCCGGAAGCTCAAACCCAGTGTGAGCGTCAGGGAATTGCCCCCGACGTCCGCGGATGAACTGAATCCACTCACAGTGCACTGGCCGTTCGACAGGCTCCCGGACCCGTTCAGCACCAGGCCCGGCAACAGCGCCGTGCCCGCGTCGTTCACCAGGTACAGCACGTTGCCGGAGCGGCTGTATGCCAGGTAGCACGCCTGGCTCCCATCCAGGGAATCGTTGATCAGGACATTGACCACGCCCAAGTCTTGCGCCCCTTTCGGATCGTTGAAAGTGAAGGTCAACGCCTGGTTCAAACCCGTCACGCGCGCCGGAGTCACTCCCGGAACCGTGAGCGAAGCCGGCGGCGCCCCCGGAACACCCCAGGTGCCCACGGCCTGCCACCCGGTATTGTTCTGCCCATCGCGGGCCGCCAGGTACACCACCTTGTTCCCGCCGAAGGCCGGGCTGAAAGTCACCGCGAACGTGAGGGTCAGGACACCGCCACTGCCGGACACCGAGGAACCCGGTCCGGACACGCTGCACTGGCTATTACCCACACTTCCGTTCCCGTTCAGCGGGATTCCCGTTGGAAGCGCCGCGCCGGCATCATTGACCGGATACAGCACGCCCGCTGTACGGCTGTAAGCGAGATAACAGGCGCCGCGCGCATCCAGCGAATTGTTAATCAGGATATCGACCACATCCAGGGCCTGCCCGCCCAGCGGCTCCGTAACCGTGAAGGTGAATGTCTGCGAGGCTCCGCTGCCCGAGGCCGGACTCACTCCACCCACGGCTAATTGCCCGCCGAAGGTGGCCGCAATCACGCCGGAGGTCCCGGTGATGGAGCCGGCGGCCGTGTCAGTGGCCGTGATCGTCTGGTTACCAGGGGCATTCAGGGTCGCCGAGAAAGTGCCGGCGCCGGAAGACAGAGTCGAGTCCGCGGGCAGCGCAGCGGCGGGGTCATTGCTGGTGAAGTGTACTGTGCCGCCGTACGAAGTAACCACGTTGTTGTTGGCATCCAGCGCCGCGATCGAGAAACGAAACGGCACTCCGGGAATAACCATGGGCGGCGCCGAAAGCGCGAAGTGAGTGGCGGGCGCGCCGCACGAAGCGCCTCCACTGACCAGCACGACGACCGGAACCGTCAGAGGGCTGTTAGCCGCGCCGGCCGCCGTCGCTGTAATGCCGCCGGTGTTGAGCCCGTTGCACAGCCCCGCCGGATTGACCGAGACGAAATAGGTACCCGGCGGGCCTGTCTGGCTGATGACATTGATCCACGGGGTCTGCGGCGTGACGTTCACCGCGGGGAACGAGCTATCGCTGGCCAGGAACACCAGCGTGTACAGTTGGGCCGGCATCAGCGACCCAACGATGTATCTGATATAGATCGTTCCCGGGTCGGCGTAAAGGACCATTCCAGAGGTCACTGTCAAGGTAACGCTCACGGTCTGATTGCCGCTGGGCGTACTGATGTTGACGGCGCCTTGATAGACCCCCACTCCGAGACCGAAGGGGATCGCGCTGACACTCAAATTGCCTGGCGCCGTGCCGCCCGGAGGATTCACGATGAGCCAGGGCTGATTCGAACTGGCCACGAAGGGTCCGATAGGCGCGACCGTGATCGTCTGTGGCGGAGGGAATAACCCCGCGCCGGTCTGATAGGCGAACGAGAGCGACGGCGGCGCCGCCACCGGTCCGTTCCCGCTTCCGCCAGTGATGGTGAGCGTGACCGTGACGGTTGCGAACTGGCTGCCTCCCGACAACAGAATGATGGAGTTGGTGTACGTGCCCGCCTGCAGGCCGCCCGGGTTCACCGAAACCGGCAGGAGCTGACTCCCCGGAAACGGACAGTTGTTGCACGGAAAGGCAATGAAAATCGGACCGGCCAAGGCCTGGATCGTGGCGACGAATGATGCGCCGCCGGGTGCGGTCACGGCGACGGCCTGCGGGGGCGGCATCACACCCGGCGGAGTGCTGAACGAGAGCGATGCCGGGGTCGCGCCGGGAACTCCTCCCGTAGTCACCGTCAAGGACACGGGGACCGTGACTTGATCGGACGGGTTGGCGGGGTTGCTGATCACAACCTGGCACGCATAGCTGCCCGCCGGCAGACTCTGGGGGTTGTTCAGCGTGAGGCTGAGCCCACCCGCGACCGGCTCGTTGAAGATCTGCGGCGCCGGCGCCGCTCCGCCGGTCAAGGACAGGAAGTTGAGGCCGCTGCAATTGGTCACCTGGGCATTGAAAGCAGTTACGGGGGAATTGTTGGCGAACACCTGGACCAACTGAGTCTGCGGGCCGCCCGGATAAGCCAACGCCACGCTGGCCGGAACAACTGTATAGGTCGAGCCAGAGCCGGCCATCAGAACCACCGGAATCGGGAGCGGTGGACCGCCGGTGGCCGGGACCATGGCAATCACTCCCGTCTGCGTGCCCGCCACGCCGGCGGGATTGGCGGTAACCGTCAGGACGGCGGGACTGGCGGCGCTCACCTGAGAAGCGCTGGCGAAAACCGACAGCCAGCTATTCGGCGGACTCGTCGTTAAGGTGAACGCGATGGGCGTCGTGCTGCTCGTGGAAAGGGTGATGGACGCGGTAACGGTTTGACCCGCCGGCGGGTTGAAAGTCAGGGAGTTGGGGCTGGCGTTGATTTGCGAGGCAGGTTGGCCTGGCAGCGGACGCGCCAGCAGCAAGGTCCCCAGAATCAGCGTGCGACACCAGCCAAAGTAAGCTCTCATGCCGGTCTACTCGACTCTAACCGACCGCCTCGCCCAATGCAACGGCGTTCGGCGGCAGCGAGGGTGCTTAACCGATTTGGGGGAGTCGACTCGTGGAGGTTAAGCGGGGTCGACTTCAAATTGTGCTGGACATTGGGCTTAAAAACATTTAAGCTGTTGTTTGTTTTCTATTGGGATTGGGTGCAGTAGCGCCAATTCCGGGAGCCTCTCGCGCACTGTGGGTTCGATATGTGCGGTCCATGCTGGACCGGCCCGTGAGACTCCCGAAAACAGCAGGATGGCCCGAAAACCAGCTTCCCGACGCCTTCCTCCCGAGCCATGCGCGCCGCCAGCACGACCCGGCCTGGCTGATCAGCCGTCCCGGTTCATGCAGTTAGAGCGTGAAGTGGAACAGGAATATCGGCCGCAGATGTTAGCGACGCTGCAGCGTAAAGTCGATGCCGTGGCCGAGGAGGTTCGTAGCCAGGCGCCGAAGTGTCCGCAATGTGGCCAACCCATGGGGCATCACGATACTCGCTCCGCTACCTGGCTGGCGCTCTGGGGATGCTTACACATTGCAGCGCCCCGCTATCGTTGCTCGCCCTGCAAACTGGAGCGCCGGCCCTTGTTGGAAGTGTTGGGCGTGGAATCGGGGCGCATCTGCGGTTGCCTGTCCCGTTCGTTAGGTTTGCTCGCCACCGTGGCCCCCTATGAGCTGGCCGCGTGGTTAGCAGAACGGTTATTGGGGGTTAAGGTCAGCGCCATGGGAGTATGGCGGGTGACCCAGCGGCTGGGACAGGCGGCAGCCAGCTACAGCGAAGCCTTGAGCCAGTATCACGCCGACAGCCGCAGTAAAGGCGCGTCCGTCGAGAATGCGCCGCCGGTAGTGGTGTTGGGAGTGGATGCCTGTTTTCTGGGAATGCAAGTGCGCTCCCAGCGGCGACGCCGGACCGGACCGGAAAAGCTGCCAGCCCTTCCCCCCCGTGGAACAAGGACAGTTCCGCGACGTGAAGACGGGGGTTGTGTTGCTGCCGCAAGAACGGGTGGAGATCTCGCCGGGACGCCACTCGTTGGTGCGGCGGTTCCTGGTTACTTGCCTGGGAGACGCGGACGACATTTTCCGGCATATGTATGCGCGCTTGCGGGAGCAAGGTTGGGCCGGGGCCCCCGGCACCGTGTTTGTGATTGTGGGCGATGGCGCCGAGTGGATCTGGAATCGAGCCAGTATGTTTGTGCGCCGTTGTGAAATCCTCGATTTCTGGCATGCTCTGGAACACGCCTGGGAGTTTGCCCACCTCCGTTATGGGGCCGCTTCGGCACAGGCCGACCGCTGGGTGCATGACCTCGCCGAGAAGCTACGGGCTGGTAAGGTGGACCAAGTTATCGAAGAGCTGAAGCGCCTGCGACCCAAGACCCCGGAGTCGCGGGAGAGTTTACAAGCACTGATCCGCTACTACAGCGAGAATGCCACACGCATGCGCTATGACGAGTATTTGCGGCTGGGATACGGCATTGGCAGTGGTGCTGTCGAAAGCGCGCACAAACAAGTGGTGCATGCGCGCATGCGCCAAGCGGGAATGCGCTGGAGTGAGGCCGGGGCACGCCACCTGTTAGCACTGCGACTGCTGCTGCTGAACCATAACTGGGAGTTGTTAGATCGGTTGCCGATGGGCTCCATGGCTTAAGACTTCAGTCTCGCCCTGACCATCTCATGGCTGGTAACGCTCCCGTTGACCTGCTGGCCGCAAATACGCCATGCTCAGACCATGTTCGGCCGATCACAGGTGGAAATTCCCCTCGATCTTCGTGCACGCCTGGAAGCAGCCAGGCTCGATCTGCTGGCGCTGTTTCGCGCTCTGGACCGTATGCATCTGACACCCGAGCAGATCCCGCAAAGGCTTATCCAGCAACTGTTCGAACTCGACGCCGATTTTGTAGAAGCTCTCTGGGGACTGGATCAACCGCGCGGAAAACTCAACCGGCGGGCCATGCTCCGCGATTCGCTGGCTGCTCTGGAGCAGTTGCCGGCGGCTTGCTCCCGCTTTCGGAGAACCCTTCCACCCCACGTGCAACCCGCCTTGTCCCAACTCGAACTCACAATCCGCGTCAACCTTAACCCGACGGAGGCCTACAACATGGTCCCAGGCCGCGACCCCCAGAACGGTTAAGCACCCCGGCAGCGACGGCCCGCGATGCGTTAGTATACTCAATCGGATATGAAAGCACCACGGTCACCGAAGCCGAGGTGAAGGCCAATGCCGGCTGCGGCCGCCGTAAACGCACCCCACAGGAGATCACATGCTCTTCGCGGCGTAGGACGTTCCGTAATCGCCCGACAGACCTTGGGATCTCCATGGCCGACGATCCGACCACATGGCACGCAGTCGCCGGCTGCGACACGTTCTCATTGCGGCGTACGTACGCGCGTCCGCAACGGCTGCCCGGTTATGTGGATGATCTCCAGCCGCCCGACTCGTGATTCTTAGCTTGCGGCTCGCAATTCGGTTTGTAGAACAGAATGGCCGGCGCAGCCGTTTCCCCCAAGCTTTATCTCCAGGCGACGAACCGGACGAGCCACATGCTCCTCGTAGCCCGCTATAACAAATACATCGCCGGCGATCACGGGAGCCGGAGTTCCAACTTGCAACTGCCACGAAGGTGATTCCTGCACAATGTAAGCATACCTCCTGAGCGTTCCGCTGTCGGCTTAACGCTGCCGTTTAGACATTGCTTATACACGGCTGCCAGCGGGCATCAAGAAACAGTTGACACAAGCTCGATTCGAACGAAAAACTGCCCGAATCCTGACGCTTGTGGGGCAGCCATTCCTGGCTGCCCCACTGTTGCCACATTGCTTTCTCGACCCTGTCACGCACCCCTGCATAAACCCGGGATGTTGACAGGCGACGAAAAACGATCGTCTGTCCCACCGAATCGCCGGAGCGAGTGAAGGGACGTCAGCGCACTGTGCAGGTCCCGGAGACAGCCGTTGGTTGGAGCACGAACGGGATGGGACGATCGGCCGTAGTCATCGAGGTGCTGCCATCGGCCCCACCACGGATGAGGATGGCTTGCCCGCGAAGCGTAGTGTCTCCGTCCCAGTTCATCTCGGTGAGTGCCGCTAGCCGAAGCCCCGGAATGTCCTCAAGAGGCAAGAGATGGAGTTCGGTCCTCTGTCCCTGCCGGTCGTGGACCCCTCCCCAGAGCGGATACGATTGAACCCGGCCAGTGGAGTCGCAGAGCACCGCCCGCCCGTGGAGATCGGAGCCATCATATTTGGTTCTGGCAAGGTTGACCCACAGAGAGAGGACCAGCCTCAGCCGCGTGCCGCCCACCCGTGCCTCGCCCTGCCAGTCCCTCGCCAGCGGCGGTTTTGCGTAAGCCCAGGGCCTCTGAACCCGATCTGCCCAACGGATTACCCTCACCCCTGCCCAAGACGCCACGAGAATCGCCCTGTAGATCGCTCCCAGAACCGTCAGCGCGTGGATGCCTCTCGACACTTTCGACGTCATGATCATCCTCCTTGTCTGGCCGTTGCCGCATGCCGGACCCCGTGATAGAATTCAGATTCGTTTGGGGCGGCTTCAGCCGGCTTCAGCCCGGCCTGATCCAGTTTCTGATCCCAACCTTTCTTGAAAACCGGGCTGATGCCGGCGGTCCTTGGGGCAGAAACCTCCGCGGCTGAGGACGAGCCCCCAGCCAAACGAGCCGCGCCGGCAACCGTCAATGTGAAGAACTGAGACTCTTTACGATACAGCAAGTTCTAGCGCGGAACGGAGCCGCCCTTAAAAGTACAGAATGGAAATGTCGATTTCTGCCGGACCCAAACCGGTCAACAACTGTTCGCGGCTATTGCATTTCGGATCTTCCAAGACCCGGATGGCGACCGGAGCAACCTCTATAACGGTTTCGAGTTCTTCAACTGTCCGGCGTAGCGCGGCGAAGCCCAACTCCCTGGTTATTTGGCCGGTACACCAAGCGGCTTCACATCGCCGCAATCCGCGCTCTTGAAGACGGACGATGATGCGGTCGTCCACTCTATGGGCTTGGTGTTCGGCCCTGCCTGGATGGAGCCGATAAAATGAACTTTGCCCTTGGCGTGCTCGCCGTCAGTCGACGTGGATTCCAGTGTCCCCTTGCCACTCATGGATCCAGTGCATACCATGTCGGCCGTCATGCCGTTACCCTTTTTGACAATATTAGTTATCTGGCAGCCGCGGGTTTGTGGAACTATGGCTCCGTACTTGTCGATCTGTTCTTGAGTAAGGCACACCTTCGTGGTGGTCGTTCCGCCACCGGGAGCCGCGCCGCCGGGGAACGGAGACTGTTGCCACGTCTGGGTTGTTGTCAGTTCCCAGAGACCGGCCTTTCTGTTCTGTGCCAAAACTAGGATCAACATTCCGAAAAAGCCACAGACCAGGATGATGGAAAACCGAATCGTACTCATGATTCCTAATGCTACCAAATGGCTCCATTGCAGCGGCGATCGCGGATGGGGTGGCGGTCGATCGGATTGTTGCCGTGACGGGGACCAGGAGGCCGGTGGTTCGAATCCACTCGCCCGACCATATCTTTTCAGTGACTGCCCGCTATCCTTTGCTTCAGTTTTCTTCGTTTTGACAACCACCAATGACACGGGCTTGGCCCCTGAAGGCGAAAGTTCCGGCCTCACAAGAGCGTGAGCCGCTGCGTCACTGAAAGCGAGCTTGTCGTCGTGTGCGGGCTTGTCATATAGTGTTTCTTCAATGCCGAGAACGCCTTTAGCCAGGCCTCGAAGATCCAGCTCCGGCAGGCTTCATGAAGTCGCGGCAGGCGCCCTGCTTCTCTGCACGACTCTCATCGCTTACAGCCCCGCGCTCAATGGCGGACTTCTGTGGGACGACGACCGCCACTTGACCAATCCGGGTCTGCGATCGCTCCACGGACTGTGGCGGATCTGGTTCGAATTCGGAGCAACGCAGCAATACTATCCCCTTCTGCACAGCGCGTTCTGGGTCGAACACCGGCTGTGGGGAGACGCGATGCTGGGCTATCACCTGACCAACGTCGTGCTGCACGCGTTGTCGGCATACCTGCTGGTGAGGATCGTGAAATACCTTGGTCTGCCCGGCGCATGGCTGGCAGGTTTCCTGTTCGCTCTCGGCCCGGTGTGCGTGGAAGCGGTGGCTTGGGTTTCCGAGCAGAAGAGCACGCTCTCGGCCGTGTTCTATCTCGCTTCGGCACTGTGCTATCTGCATTTTGACCAGTCTCGCAGACGGACGCAATACTTCCTGGCGTTGGCCCTGTTTGTTCTGGCGCTGGCGAGCAAGACCGTGACGGCCACGCTACCGGCGGCGCTCCTGGTGGTGCTCTGGTGGCAGCGTGGACGGCTCGACTGGAGGCGCGATGTGGGACCGTTGCTGCCGTGGTTCGCGCTGGGCGTATCGGCGGGAGCCGTCACCACGTACGTAGAGCGGACCTTCGTGGGCGCCCGCGGATCGGAGTTTGCGCTGACGTTCGGGCAGCGCTGCCTGGTGGCGAGCCGGGCGCTCTGCTTTTACCTGGGAAAGCTGATCTGGCCCGCCAACCTTACATTTATTTATCCGCGGTGGACGGTGGACCCGGCGGCATGTTGGCAGTACGGGTTTCCGGCTGCGGTGCTGGCGCTGCTTGCGCTTTTGGTCTGGCTAGCGGCGAGGCACCACCGGCGGGGGCCCTTGGCCGGCTTCCTTTTCTTCGCGGGAACGCTGTTACCGGCGCTGGGATTCTTCAATGTTTACCCATTCATTTATTCCTATGTCGCCGATCACTTTCAGTACCTTGCCAGCCTCGGGGTGATCGTTCCGGCGGCTGCCGGCCTGTCGGCGGCTGCGCGCCGGACTCAGATCTCGGGCGGGCAAAGGACCTTGGCGGCGGGAGCGCTTGTGGGGGTGCTGGCTGTACTGACATGGCGCCAGAGCGGCATCTACGAGAATGCGCAGACGCTCTACCGGGCAACGCTGGCGCGCAATCCCGATTGCTGGCTGGCACACAATAACCTCGGGGGTGAGCTATTGGAGGAGCGGGGCGGATTGACGGAAGCGATTTCGCATTTCGAGGCGGCGTTGCGCCTCCAACCGGATTACCCGCAAACTTACAATAATCTGGGGCTGGCACTGTCGCGAGTCCCAGGACGGCGCGCCGAGGCTGTTCCCTATTTTGAAACTGCGGTACGGATTCAGCCGAATTACGCGCAGGCGCAGAATAATCTGGGACTGGCGTTGTCGAGCTTGCCGGGCCGCTTGACGGAGTCGATTGCGCATTTTGAAGCGGCTCTACGGACCGACCCGGATTACGCACAGGCGCACAATAACCTGGGGAGCGCCCTGTCGAACACGCCAGGCCGATTGCAGGATGCGATTGCCGAATATGAAGCGGCACTGCGCATTCGGCCCGATTTCGCCGAGGCGCATTACAATCTCGCGAATGCCTTATCGGAAACCCCTGGCCGCCTGCCGGAAGCCATTGCCCAATACCGGGAAGCCTTGCGCCTCGAACCGGATAATCCGCAGGCGCACAACAACCTGGGGATCGCGTTGTCGGCCATGCCCGGGCATCTGGCGGAAGCGATCGCCGAGTACGAAGCGGCGCTGCGGATCCGCCCCGATTTCGCGGACGCGCACTACAACCTGGGATTGGCGCTGTCCCGGACAGCCGGGCGGCTGCCGGACGCGATATCGGAGTGTGAGGCGGCGCTGCGGATCAATCCGGATTTCGCGCCCGCACGGCGGATGCTGGAGCGGCTGCGGGCCGTTCGGTAGCGGCGGACCCGATCGATAAACTCTCGATTTGACCGTTACAAAGCGCGGTTTTTTGGTGTATCATAGGCCCATCTCTGGGTTTCGGGAGGCTGGGTTTGCTGAGTCCACGTAAGATTTTCATCGCTCTGTTGTTGACGATAGTGTGTGCATTTGCACAAGATCGGGGAAGCGCCACCGGGACAGTAACCGACGCGTCCGGGGCGGCAGTTCCCGACGCGGCTGTAACCCTGAAGAACCCGGCAACGGGGGTGACGCTGCGATTCCGCACGGGAGCAGACGGCGGTTACACCTTCGCGTCCCTTCCGGCCGGGCTTTACAATATCACTGTCGAAAAGCAGGGTTTTCGAACGGCCGAGATAACGGACGTCAACGTTGCCGTCAATACCGCTACGCGCACCGAGATCCGGATGGAAGTCGGCCAACTGACGGAGAAGGTTCAGGTGGAGGCGAGCGTCTCGGCATTGCAGACGGACCGAAGCGACCTCGGAAAAGTTATCGATAAGCAGGCGATTTCGGACCTGCCCTTGTTCGTCAGCGGCGGCATGCGCAGCAACCTGGCTTTTGCGACCCTGGCGCCAGGTGTGAGAACCGACATGTCGCAAGACGTGGATGAAGGCGGATCTCCGGTGGTCGGCGGCGGCACCGGCGGCTCGAACACCAGTTACCTGGTAGACGGAGGAGAAGCCACAAGCCAGCGCCGCAACGATCCCCAGATGCGGGTAACCAGCGCGGAAGGAATCGAGGAGTTCAAGATTCAGACGGGCGCCTATTCGGCGGAATACGGCCACACATCGAATGGCATTTTGAATTACACGACGAAGTCGGGAACCAACGAGTTCCACGGAACGCTGTTCGCGCAAATTCGCAACCAGGCGCTCAATGCGAAAGGGTTTTTCTACGTCGCTCCGCTCCCCTCGGCGCAGACGGTGCATAACCAGAACGACGAGGCGGTGAGCATCGGCGGTCCGATCCTCATACCGAAGATCGTGAATCTCCGCAACAAAGCGTTCTTCTTCTTCTCGGGCGAGCGGTCGCGGGCCAAGGACATCGTTTCCAGCGCCTTGTTGAGCGTGCCGACGGCAGCCGCGCGTCAAGGCGATTTTACCGGCTATCTCGGCTCCAACGGGGCGCCGATTGTAATTTACAACCCCTTCGATGGAGCCGGCCATGTTCTGGCAAATGCGAATGCGCGCGTGCCTTTCCCGGGCAATCTCATTCCGCAGTCGATGATCAACCCGGTGACGGCGTTACTGCTGAGCTACGAGCCGTTGCCCCAGAATCCAAGTTCATTCATCAACAATAACCCGGTGGTGAACACCGGCCAGCGCGATCCCGGCGAGAACCAGGGCGTCTATGCGATCAAGGGCGACTATAATCCCACGGACAAGCTGCGCTTCAACGGGTTATTCAGCAAACAGTACTTTAACGGCTGCCAAATCTGCCTGGGACCGATTCCGGGCCCGGAAGGTGAAGGATTCCAGGAGGCTTTCGATAACAAGTACGTGTCTTTCAACATGGACTATGTGATTCGTCCAACCTTCCTGAATCAGTTCAGCTTCAATTATTACCAGCGCGACGGCATCGAGGCGGGCAACGAGAGGCTGGGGGCGAATACCGGAACGTACGGCATGGCAACCGCAATACCGGGCGATCTGAGCTACAGCAAGGCGCCTAACTATACGTCATACGACACTTCCGGGAATGGCTTCGGGAACTATAACAGTTTCGTTCAAACTTACTCGCCCAGCCGGACTTACGGCCTTCGGGAAGGCATGACGTGGATCAAGGGCAAGCACACCATCAAGTACGGGTTCGATTATCTGCGCATGAACTATGGCAGATCGGATTGTAACGGATGCGGCGGAGAAATCGGATTCAACAGTACCGCGACCTCGAATCCGTCGGTGAGCGGCACGACCGGCGCGGACCTGGCGTCGTTTCTGCTGGGCTTGGGGAACAGCGGATTGTTCAACTTCAACGGGAATATCAACTACATTTATCCGTATTACGCCTGGTATTTTCAGGACGACTTCAAGGTGAGCAGGAAGTTAACGCTCAACCTCGGATTGCGTTACGACCTGCCTCTTGCGCGCCGCGAGCCAAAAGGCCAAAGCAGCAACTTCGATCCGTTGATACAGAATCCGGGTGCGGGAAATCTGCTGGGCGCCCTGATCTTCGCTGGCAGCGGGACGGGCCGCACCGGCCTGAGCTCGATTCTGCAGCATCGGTCGACTGCGTTTGGTCCCCGTGCGGGGTTTGCTTATCAAGTTACTCCGAAGACGGTGATCCGCGCCGGGGGCGCGATTTATTACAATTCCAATAAGGAAGACGGCAACGCCGACGGCGGCATCCAGGGCTTTGGCGGCAATTTCTCGGCTCCGGCCAATTACTTTTCCTCGGGCATCTCGATCCTGCTTCCGAACGCCACAAACGCCGCGATTGCAGGCTTCAATCCATACAATAACTTGATTGCGGCCGCCAAGCCGCCACAAGTAAATCCTTCGTTAATCAACTTCGGCGGCCCAAGTTACTTTTCAGACGGTAAGGTTGGCCAGTACTACGATTTCAACTTTACAATTGAGCAAAGCATCACGGCGGCTACAGTGTTCCGAGCCACCTTCCACGCCACCTACGGGAATGAGACTCAGTCAAGCCAACAGTTCAACCAGCTCAACCCGAAGTACATTCCGATTTATGGGAATCTTCTCACCCAGGCGCTGAGCTCGCTGGTGAGCGCAAATGGGACCATCACCAACTCGGTTTTGCTGGCGAACGGATATTCGCTTCCGTATGCCGGTTATCCGTTGACGCAAACCCTGGCGAATTCGTTGGAGCCCTTCCCGCAATACGGCAGCATCAGCGGCACTACAAATGGCGGCCACAGCACGTACAACGCCCTGGAGACCCAACTGTCGCATACCTTCTCGAGAGGCCTGTTCGTTCAGGTGTCCTACACGTTCTCGAAGTGGCTTTCCGACAACACGTCTCCGAATGTCTATGCGGAGAATCGGGAAAAGGACCTTAGCGGGTCCGACCGGCCGCAGATCCTGGCGATCGCCTATGTTTACGAATTACCATTCGGAAAGGGTAAGCAATTTGGCAGCGGCTGGAATCCGGCGGTCAATGCGATCCTGGGCGGATGGAAGGCTTCAGCGGTTCAGCAATACCAAAGCGGAGCGCCGTTTGGGGTGAGCTGCGGCCAGAATCTGTTTGGCGCGGGAGCTGCGCGTTGCAGTATCAATCCGGGCGTGCCGTTGATTAACCCCAACTGGGATCCTTCCTCCGGAAGCAGTTCGTATCTCAACAAGGCGGCATTCTATCAACCGGCGAACGGGGTTTTTGGCACGGTCGGAGCCATCGTCCCCGGGCTGCGAAATCCGTGGCAGTTAAATGAGAACGTGGCCCTCAGCAGGGTCATCCGGCTGGGAAGCGAGCGGAAGACACTGGAGTTCCGCGGATCGGTGTCCAACATAGCCAACCGCCACTGGCTGACGGGCATAAATACAACGGCTACCAGTTCGGCGTTCGGCGAGTTCTCCAACCCGCAGGCCGAACTGCCGCGTAACATTGAATTCAGCCTCCGGTTCAAATTCTAGGCAGTTTCCCAATGGTGAAGCTACGCATTATCGCGGCTGCCCTTCTTTTTTCGTTTGCCGCGTTGGGTGGCGACGACTATTTTCCGCCGCCGGATAGCGAAGGCGGTTGGCGGACTCTCAGGGATAGCGCCCAGATTCGCAAAGTCGCCGGCATGGATCTCACCAGGCTGAACTATGCGTTCGAATATGCTTCCCGCACCAGCCAGCACGGCGGCCTGCTGGTAGTGCGGCACGGATACCTGGTCTACGAGAAGTATTACGGCAAGGGCAGCCGGATGGCGACACCCGTGGTAGCCTCATGCGCGAAGGCGTTCACCAGTATGGCGTGCGGCATCATGCTGCACGAATACAAAGACAAGTTTCCCCAGGGACTGAACACCAAGGTGTTCACGCAGCAATATCTGCCCGAAGCATTTCCGCTCGACGATCCGCGGAAGGCCGATATTACTCTTGGCCAGTTGCTATCCATGGGCGCCGGCCTGCATGGGGAGGGCGGCAATCCCGGTTTTGTGAACGGGGCGCCTTCGGTGAAACTGGAGCCGGTGGGCGGCCGGGGCGGACGCGGCCAGGGGCAGGCGCCCCGTCCCTTCGATCCGAACCAGCAGGATCAGAGCGCTCTCCATACACCCCTGTGGACCGATCCGGGGGCGGGTTATTCGTACACCTCGCAATCTCCGCACATCGCATCGATCGTGTTGCGGCACATCACGGGCATGGAGATGCAGGAGTATATCGATAAGAAACTGGCGCAGCCGGAGGGCTGGGGCCAGTGGGGCTGGGGTGTGTACCGTGGCGAAAACAAG
>Ga0116223_10001585_pt1 | contig 22933 bp, 19 predicted proteins | sample Sb_taG_3_FD_90092 | JGI IMG/M metagenome (GOLD analysis project Ga0116223, IMG submission 90092) | Peat soil microbial communities from Weissenstadt, Germany - Sb_50d_a_PC metaG | ecosystem: Environmental > Terrestrial > Soil > Wetlands > Peat | place: Germany: Weissenstadt | collected 2010-09-21 | reverse complement strand
TGATGTTACGGCCAGAATCGGACACCAAACGCCGGTTTTACCTCTCCTCCGAATCGTTCCTAAGAAACCAGAAACGGGCGTCACCTCAGCCATAGAGGCGAGTCCAATAAAAGATCAAATCGAACCGCCGACGAAATAGGCGCACCTCCTTCCTAAATTTGCAGTCTGCGATCGACGCACAAATAGCGCACTACCCGCGCGCTACGCCAACCGATCGTCTGTCCCGCGCCTAATTGCTTACCGCAATCGTCACGTCGGACCGGCTCGTGATGCCGTTCATCTGAATCTGCAGCGACACGGCATCTCCCGTCTTCGTACCCGGCGCAATGATGATATTGATCTGGTAAACGCCCACGAATCCGAATACCTTCCCGTTGGCGTCCCGGCCTACCAATCCCGAGAAGACCACCTGGGCCGGCGTTCCGCCCACCAGCACGGTCGGTGTCGTGAGCGTCTGCGACGTAATCACGCCCGGCACGTCTCCATCTCCCACCGTGGTATCGACCGGCCCCAACCCCGTGGCCAGAATTACCAGCGTTTGCGGATCTCCGATCTTGGCCGGATGCGCGGTGGCGGGAAGTCCCGTCGCGGTTCCAGGAGCGGCAATCGCACCGTCACTGTTGCCGTAGGCGACCGCCTGCCCCACTCCGCCGGGGAAGGTGAAGATCCCGGGTGCGGCGCCGCCCACCAAAACGTTGAGCGGAGCGCTGGCCACGCCGTTGTTCGTCACCACTACCGGGACTTGCACCGTACCATTTGTGACCGGGGGAAGGAGTCCCAGCATCTCCCACGGAACCTGCGCATTGATCTGGCCGCTGCTGGTGAACGCCAGCGGCGCAGCCACGTTGTTGAACGTGACCGTAACGCTGGATAAGGACGTGGAGATCGGAACCGACTGCGCGGTTGCCGTAGCCGTGCTCAGGTTGGTGCCGAAGATGGAGATCAGTGAGCCGGGCGCTACCGGTTGTCCGGTCTTGTCGAAGCTGGCGCCGTTCAGCACGCCGCCGGGCGCAATCGCCGGCGCTTGAGCGAACGCCGCAGCGCCCGCGAGCAATAATATTGCGGCCAGTGAAGCCGCGCGAAGAGAGCTGTTCATAATACGATTCTATGGGAGCCGGGCCTCTCTAAACAGCCGTGCCGGGATATTTTTACCAGTGAAAAGGTGCGGCGCAACCCGAGTTATGCCTACTGGCTGACCGCGATCGACGCGATATTCGAGTTGACCGTTCCCACCTGCAATTGCAGCGGTACGGCGTTGCCGGTGGGCGTCCCCGCCGGGATCACCACGTTGATCTGGTTAAGCCCCACGAATTGCGGTGAAAGCCCGCTGAACGTCAACTGCGCCGCCACCCCGCCGATCATCACGGCCGGCGCGGTGAGCGTATTCCGCGTCATGTCGGACGAATTCGCACCATCGGCCACCGGCGCGCTCACGGCGCCCAACCCGGTAGCCAGGATCGTGAGTCCGTTGGGGTCGCCGATCTTGGCCGGGTGGGTCGCGATCCCCGGAATCGCGCCCGCCGGAGCCGCCAGGCTTCCATCCGAGTTGATCGCGATCGCCTGCCCGCCGATGCTGTAGATCGCCGGAGCGCTGGCGGCCACCGGAACGCCCACCGGAGTCGAAGTGACGCCGTCGTCCCGCGTCACCACCACCTGCGCCGTGCTCGGCGCCACTTCCCACGGCACCTGCACGTTGATCTGGCCGCCGCTCACGGACTGGACCGGCGCCGGCGAATTGTTGAACGTGACGCTCACCCCGCTCAGCGTCGTCGAGAGCGGGACCGTCCCCGCCGCCGCCATGCTGGATGCCAGGTTGCTCCCGAAGATCGAGACCAGCGACCCGGGCGCCACTCCCTGACCCGACGCGCCGGCGGCATTCGTGACGCCGCTTGCATTCACCACGGGCGGAGGAGTCTGCGGCCAGGCGGCGATCGCACCAGCCAGCAGCAGTAGCACAGGCATTCCTGCCTGTGTCGACTTTATGGCAGCAGTCCTCATGCTGACCATTGTAGGAGAGTCCGCCGGTGCCGAACAACACTCCCGCGAAGAATTTACCTGTGTTCAGCCTGGGCGCGGATGTCCGCCAGCGTGCGCGCCACCTCCGGATGCTTGCCGCCGTTCAGTTCCGCCGCCAGCGCCGCTTCGCGCTCCGCCTCGTCTATCCGCGACTCCATGCGCAGCAGTTGCGCCAGCGCCCAGTGCGGTTTGAACCAGTTGGGACTGGCCGCGATGGCCGCGCGCAGGCTGCTCTCCATCCGCGCCCGATCGTTCTGGGCGGCATATACTTCGGCCAGGCTGTACCACGCATCGAACGGGTCTTCGGCGCTTTCGGGGGCCCGCAGTCCCGCGGCGCCCGATTGCAGCACCGCCTGAAACCGCACCAGCGGAATCTTCGACTTCGTCGCCAGATTCAGCAGTGCGCGGGAATACCAGAGGTCGGCCGACGTGCCGGGAAGATGCCACCGCTGGTACCGGTCGAAATGCGCCGCGGCCGCCGCCAGGTCGCCCGATTCCACACCGCGGCGGCACAGCGCCAACTCGCGATCGGCCACCGTAAACCGCACCGCCAGGTAGATCAACCCCACCGCCACGGGTCCCGTAACTAAGTGGGGCAGGCGCTTCCGCCAAATGCCGCTTACTTTGGGATTCTGCACAAATTGTGGGGCGGACCCCCCGGTCCGCGCGTCCGCCGCGGACGCTTTCTCCAATGGAATCAAGTTGCGGCTCGATACAAACAGGCGGACGAGGGCGTCCGCCGCGGACCGGGGGGTCCGCCCCACGGCCAAAGCAAGGGGCATTGTCCGCCCGCCAACCTCTGAACCTGCCCCCAGCGCGATCATCACGTAAAAGATCACCGCAGTCGGCACCGTGAACACCGTAAACTGCTGCGCCACGATCCCCGCCGCCACCCCGCCCGCGATCCAAGCTGCCGCGCCGCTGTCCCGAATTCTCTTCAATCCGATCGCACACAGGCCGCACAAAATCGCCAGTCCCGGCAGCCCTTGCGCGACCAGGGCGTCCAGAAACATATTGTGCGGCGATTCGAACGAAAAATCGGGATACGCTTCCGCCACGGCCTTCGATTCGTAGCGTGGATACGTCGCCGTGAAGACTTCCGGCCCGTATCCCGCCACCGGTCGCGACACGCCCATCCGCAAGCTGTCGCGCCACAGCAGCGGCCGCGCCCCGCCCCACGGGTCTTCGATGAACCAGCGCGTGCGGCTGCGCAGCTTCCATCCCGGCGGCGAGAAATAGAAGGCGCCCGCCGCCACCAGCACCACCGCAGCCGCCGCCACCATCCGCCGCGTCACCCGAAAACCGCGCCGGTAGAGCCATACCGCGGCGCCCGCCACCATCCCCAGCACGGCGGCGCGCGTGCCGGTCAGCAACATCGCGATGGCCGCCAGCGCCGCCGCCGCCACCGCGAACCGGCGCCACCATGCGCTGGTCTCCAAGCCGTAAAGCGCCATGCTCAGAAAGCTCACCGCCAGCAGCCACGTCGCGAAATAGCTGACGTACCCCAGGGTGCCCGGCGGGCGCACGATGGTCCAGATTCCCTCTCCAATGTGATAGGCCGCCGCAGGCAGCAGCGGATCCCATCCGAAATACTGGGCGATGCCGTAGACCGCCGTGATGGCGCCGCTCACCCCCACTCCGCGCAGGATCGTCCGCACGCGGTCCGGCCGTCCCGCCGTATGCTGCGACACCAGCCACGCGAACAGCAGCACCGCTGCCTGCGGCGCCGCGCCGAACCTCCGCCAATTCGTGCCGAACGCGGAAAGCCCGGGCTCGGCCGACAAGGACGTGGAGACGCCCAGCGAGATCGCGTTCAGTAACAAGAGTAAAGAAAACAGCCGGTGCGCCGGCCGCACGGCCGTGGCAAATAACAGCGCCACTCCCGTGCCCGCCAGCAACACCGCCAGCTTGGGAGTAACATCGAAGTAAAAAAGGAATCCGGGCGTAACAATTAACGCCATCAGACCGATTACCGCGGCCTGTAGAAGGGCCATATCGGTTACACTAACTCAGGAAGCCCGATGCCGGACTCGTTCGACGCATTTCATTACATCGGTTACATGCGGTCGCGCGGGCGATGGATCGGCGCGAGTTGCGTCGTCGCCGTAGCCCTCGCGCTGGCGGTCTCCCTGGCCCAAACGCGATTGTACACCGCCACCGCGCGCATCGTAATCGAGCCTCCCGCCGGCTCGGACCTGCGTTCCGCCATGGCGGTCAGCCCCATCTACCTGGAATCGCTCAAAACCTACGAGCAGTTCGCCTCCAGCGACAGCCTCTTCCGCAAAGCCATCGACCAGTTCGACCTGCGCGCGTCCCTCGGCTCCCGCCCCATCGAATCGCTCAAGCGCCGGGTCCTGCAGGTCGGCATCGTCCGTAACACGCGAATTCTCGAAATCGAAGCCACCTTGCCCGATCCGCGCAAAGCCCAGACGCTGGCCCATTTCATGGCCCAATCCGCGGTGGAGCTCAACCGCTCCCTGGTGAGCGAGGGCGACCAGGACCTGATCCACGGCATCGAGCAGCAGCAACACGACGCCCGCGCCCACTTGCAGGAGATCGAGGACGCTTGGGCCAAGGTGCTGTCGAACGAGCCCGTCAACCAGTTGCAATCGGCCATAGAAAGCGCCGCGGAGTTGCGCGCCGCCACCGAGCAGCAGGTGCTCAACACCGAGTTGGAGATCGCCGATGCCGCCCAGCGCGAGAAGCAGGCGTCGGGCTCCGACGCCGCCGAGATCCGCAAGCAAGCCGGCGATGCCCGCGCGCGCCTCGACGAAATGCGCAAACAGCTCCAGGCGCTCGACAGCCAGGCCGCCGAGCGCGAAAAGCTCCTGGCGCAGCGCCTCGCCCGCCGCGACAAGCTGGAAGCCGACCGCAAGGGCGCCCAGGCGTCGATCACCGCCATCGAGAGCCGTTTGCGGGAAGCGCGCGGCGACGCCGGGTACCGCGGCGAGCGCCTGAAAATCATCGACCCCGGCATCGTCCCCGAGCGCCCCTCCTCGCCCAACCTCCCTCTGAATCTGGCGGCGGCCCTGTTGTTGGGCCTCGTGCTCCCGATTCTCTACTTCACCCTGGAAATGAGTTACCGCGAGCGCACCATCTACCGCGAATTCTCCAAGGCCCGCCATGAGTGATGCTGCTACATCCAACTCGTGGCGCAGGCACTCCTGCCTGCCGCGTCGGCACTCATGCCGACGCCTGTCTTCGACACTCTGTCATAACCGCGGACCGGTGTCGAGACGAGTCTCGACACGGCAGGCGGGGTACCCTCTGGGTCCGCCTGCGCCACGGTTGTAACTCATGTCCCCCACTGCCCCTAATCCCCGCCGCCTCCTCGTCCCCATCGTCTTCGGCGCCTGGGCCGCCGCCATCGCCGTCGCCCCCAGCCTCACCACCAAGGCACTCCTCGCCGCCCCCGCCATCCTCATCCCTCTCGCCCTCTGGACCCTCCACAAGCCCGCCCGCTGGATCGCCGCCTTCTTCGCTGCCGCCCTGCTGCTCCCGCCATTACCCATCCCCATCGGCGATTCCGGCCCGCACCCGTGCCTGCTGTTCGCCGCCCTGGGCCTCTTCGCCGGCATCCTGTGGCTGGCCCAATGGAGCGTTCCCGCCTCGTCCCTCAACCTCGCTTTCATCGCCCTGTTCGGCGTACTGTTCGCCAGCGTGGCGCCTGCCGCCCTGAATTCCGGCGCCCAAGCCGCGGCCGGCAGCCTGGCTCGCGTCGCGCTCTTCGGCATTTCCGTCTACGTCTTCTTCTACACCGCCTACGGACCCGCGGACGCCCCCGCACCACTCTCATTCCTCTACTGGATCGCCGCCGCCTCCGCCCTCTTCGCCTGCATCGATTTCTATTTCCAGTTCCCCGCCCCCGCCGGCTACGGACCGCAATTCGTGTGGCTCGATTCCGGCGTCTTCCGGCGCGCCCAGGGCATCTTCTACGAGGCCTCGACGCTGGGCAACTTCTGCGCGTTTTTCCTGGTGATGATCGCCGTCGCCTTCTCGCGGCCGCGCGCCCAAAGTCCTTTGCCCCGCAAAGCGCTCTTAGCCGGCGGCGCCGTCTTCTTCGCCGCCCTGGTGCTTTCCTACTCCCGCGCCTCCCTCCTCAACGTGCTCGTATCGCTCGCCGTCCTCGCCTGGTCGAATCGACGCCGCATGCGCCTCTCGCGCGTCGCTTCCATCCTGGCGTCCGTGGCCGCCGCCGCGTGGATCACCTGGAAAGTCTTTCCCGCCTTCGCCGAAATCTACTGGATGCGCCTTTCCGCTTCCACCGAGTTCTTCTTCACCGCCAGCGAACGAATCCTCTCCGGCCGCGTGGCGAGTTGGCGCACCCTGGTCGACTGGATCTCCGTCCACCCCTGGCAGACCTTGATCGGCATCGGCTACAAGACCCTCCCGTACACCGACTATCTGGGCGGCCCCGTGGTTGCCGACAACATGTACCTCAGCCTCCTGGTGGAAACCGGTATCGCCGGGCTGGCCGCGCTCCTGTGGCTCAACATTTCGATCCTCCGCGCCTCCGCCCGCGCCTCCCGCTCCGCCGACCCGCGCACCTCCTTCTTCGGCACATGGATGCTGTGCTTCTGGGCCGGCCAGGTGGTCCAGATGTTCTCCGGCGACCTGCTCACTTATTGGCGCGTGCTGCCCCTGTACTTCTGGGTCCTGGCCCTCGCGGTTCGCGCATGAACCTCCTGCTCCTCGACCAGTTCAGCGATCCCGGCGGCGCGCAGCAGTGCCTGCTCGACCTGCTGCCCGCCATACGCGAGCGCGGTTGGAATGCGCTCGTCGGCCTGCCCGGCGAAGGCGCGTTGTTCCCGCGCATCCGGGCCCTGGGCTTCGAGACCGAGCGCGTGGACTGCGGCCCCTATTCCTCCGGAAGGAAGTCGCTCGCCGACGGTGCGCGCTTTGCCAAAGCCACGCCCGGGCTCGCCCGCCACATCCGCCGCATGGCGCGCCGGGTGGACGCCGGCTTGGTCTACGTCAACGGACCGCGCCTGCTCCCCGCCGCCGCCCTGGCCGGCCTGCGCATCCCGCTCCTCTTCCATGCACACAGTTACCTGCCCCCCGGATTCAACCGCAAGCTGGCAGGAGCTTCGCTGCGCCGCGCCGGCGCGCGGGTGGTGGCCAATTGTCTCTTTGTCGCGGAGCCTTGGCGCGGCTACGTCGGCCGCGATCGCATTTCCGTGGTGTATAACGGCGTCGAAGACCCCGGTCCGCGCGGCCCTCGCCATTCCGGCTCCCCCGCCATAGGCTGCATCGGCCGCATCGCCCCCGAGAAAGGACAACTCGAGTTCCTGGCCGCGGCATCGGCCATCCATCGCGCCGTACCCGCCTGCCGCTTCTTCGTCTACGGAGCTCCGCTCTTCTCCGACGCCGCCGCCCTTCGCTACAATGCCGAAGTGCGGGCCGCGGCCGCCGCCCTGCCCGTCGAATTCCCCGGCTGGGCCCCGAACGTCTATGCGGCCCTGGCGGATCTCGACCTGCTGCTGGTGCCTTCGACGGCCCACGAAGCCACCACGCGCATGATTCTCGAGGCCTTCGCCGCCGGTGTCCCCGTCATCGCGTTCCGCTCCGGCGGCATCCCGGAAGTCATCAACGACGGCGCCGATGGCCTGCTCGCCGGCTCCACCGCCGAAATGGCGCGCCTGGCCATCGCCCTCCTCGCCGGCGACCCCGCGCGCGCTCGCACCATGTCTTCCGCCGCGCGCGAGCGCTGGCGCCGCAACTTCACCCTCGATCGATACCGCACGCAGGTGGTCGAAGTAATTGAGCGTATCACCTTCCCCCCACCCCCAACCCCCTTTTTCCCCCCGCCGATTGACATTCCCCCCCACTTCTGACAACCTCCTCACATGGAGGAGTAAGTGGCACTCATCAACACCCTCGTAAGTTACGACAGTATAACTAAGCCCTTTCCCGACCTGAATACCTTATTAGGTAACACCAGCGAAGCCGCCGCCAAGGTCATCCCCGATCCCGCCCGGGCCAATGCCCGCATGGCCCAGGTCAAGACCGGACTCGCCGCCATGCAGCAGTCGCAGGGCAAGTTCCCCAAAGTCATGCACACCCCGCGCGACTCCACCGCGGCGCTTCTCCAGAGCCACGTAGCTCAAAATGCCGTCCGCCAAAACAAGGTCGAATCCTTCGTACTCAAAGGCCTCGAACACGTCCTCGAGGCCTTCGACGTGAAGTTCAGCTCCCAGGACTGGTTCGGCTGGATGCTCAGCTTCTTCACCTGGATCGAGGGCATCGACCCCGCCGCCTTCCTCGCCGCCCCCGGCGAGCCGGCCGCCATCCCCAACGATTTCAGCATGGCCGTCATCGGCGATTGGGGCACCGGACTCTACGGCGCTCCCTACTGCGCCTCCAGCATTCGCAACGACCCCGACGGTTACAATCTCCTCCTGCACCTGGGCGATATCTACTATTCCGGCCTGCCCGATGAAGTAACCGACCGCTTCGTCGACTTATGGCCGTTCGAGTCCACCGCCATCAGCCGCTCCCTCAACGGCAATCACGAAATGTACACCGGCGGTCATGCCTACTTCGAGGATCTGTTGCCGAAGTTAAACCAGTCCTCCAGCTACTTTGCGTTTCAGAACGATTTCTGGACGCTGGCGGCCCTCGACACCGCCTATACCCAGCCTCTCGGAGGGCAGGAAGGCAACCTCAACCAGCAGCAGGCCGACTGGCTGAACAAGATCGTGGCGGGCGCCGGCGACCGCAAGCTCGTGCTCTTCAGCCACCACCAGCCCTTCTCCCTGCTCGACGTGAACCAGGGACCCATGCTGGTCAAATGGCTCCAGCCGCTCCTCGATGCCCAGAAGATTTTCGCCTGGTATTGGGGCCACGAGCATCGCTCGGTGTTGTACGACCCGCACCCCGGCTACGGCCTTCGCGGCCGCTGCGTAGGCCACGGCGGATTTCCCGAAGCGCGCGCCGATCTCAGCGCCGCCACCCCCTCCGACGATCTCGGATCCCAATGGAAAAAACTCGCCGCCGGCCAGAACAGTCCCGGCGCGCTGGTCCTCGACACGCCCAACCTCTACATCCCCGGATTCGAGCAGCAGTTCACGCCTCATGGCTACATGCGCCTGGATTTCAACGACGGCCGGCTCAGCGAATCCGTCCATGCCCCCGGCGGCGACACCATCTACTCGCGCGATCTCGTGTGAGCGCGTAGCGCACCGGCGCTCCGCTCGCTCCCCGCGATGTCAGAATTCGGCGGTTTACAAAAGGGCCGCAGGTTCGAGTCCTGCCTGGGGAGCCCGCATGCCGGCGTCGTGTTAAAATGTGGCCAGCGATGGAAAGACCGACCTCGCACGGCGTTTATGAGATTCTGGCGCAATGGGACAAGGAGGCCGGCGTCTGGGTGGCAGAAAGTAGGATGTCCCCGGCCTTGTTGCTGAGGCCGATTCACCCAACGTTCTGGCTCAGAAGCTGAGAATCCTTATTCCCGAGTTGCTGGAACTGAACGGCGTCCCGAGCGACCGGACCGCCAGGTTTCACGTACGGTACCAACACGAAGATAGCGATGTCCCGGCTTTCTGATGGCCAGTTACACGCCAAAGGTGAAGGAGGTTCTCCGTGCACAGGGATGTTACTTTGAGCGACCGGGCCGAGGAGACCATGAAATCTGGTACAGCCCGATCACGCAACGGCGTTTTCCTGTAGACCGGAAAATCCTGTCCCGGCACACCGCCAACGGCGGTGCTGAGACAGGCCGGTATCGCGAAACAATTCTGACTTGCGTGTCAGGACGCAGCCATATGCGCCAAACCTAGTTTGGGCAAACAGCGGCTAGATTGCACTAATGTGAAGTTCGAAAGTCGTCCAGACTGGGGAGCCAACTCCAGTGGAGGAAGCTCATTCTGTGAATACCTCTTGCAGCGTCCTCAACGTGGCGGTGAGCGTCTTTGCCGAGACTACTCCCAGTTTCTTCGCCAGTCGGGTCTTGTCCACAGCACGAACCTGATCGAGCAGGATCAAGCCTTTTCGGCCACCATGAGTGACGCCGATCCGAAAGGGTGCCTCGCGGCCCGCCGTAGTCATGGGTGCCACGACTACTGTGCGCAGATAATCGTGCATTTCGGCCGGAGACACTACCACACACAGGCGAGTCTTCCGGATTTCACTCCCGACAGTAGGATCAAGATTCACGAGCCAAATCTCTCCGCGCGTCACCAGACCAACTCCGAATCCTCCGCATTACCAAATTCGCCCATCACGAGTTCGTCGTCGCCAGCCTCGGCGATTCTTCTGGCAGCCTCGGCCCAACCGGTGCGCGCCGGACTCGCGGGCCTGCGCAACACAAGTGCACCATCCTCGATCGTCATTTCCACTCCCGCCTTGCTATCCAGACCCAGTTGCGCAAGTACCGGTTTGGGGATGACAACCCCTCGGGAGTTGCCTATCTGTCGAATGCTTATGTGTACAGCCCGCATAGTGATAACAATGTTATTCCGGCGCGCCTGGCGTGTCAAGCAGGCGCGGCCCTTCCCATTCATGCCGTCAGCCCGGAAATAAGCTGACGAAAAGATCCGGGTCTCCCCAGACGTCCTCAGGTAACCAGAGGCTGTTGAATTCGTTGGAAAGCCACCCGAGCGCCCGGCGGCGGACAAACCGCCAGAGTTCGAAACGTTGTCCAGACTGGGGAGCCGGCTTTTGTCCCATCCCAGGGCCCCCTGTGCGGCCACGCAGGAATCCCCGAAAGCGGAGGCTAGTTGCTAGTAGCTGTACAACCAGCAGACCTTGACCAGAGCGGTCCGATACATCGGCTTACTCGGTTTTGCGGTCGTGATGAGTTCGTCTGCCTTTAGGAGGAATGCCGAAGCCACATGCAAGGCGTCCATGGCGGCCAGTCCACAGCGCGCCGCCTCCGCGCGGGCAACCTTCTCAATTCGGTTCAGCCCGCGATAGGTGGTGGCTGAGGCCATATATCGCTCGTAAAATGACAGTTCAAGCTTTTGCCGATTGAAAGCCGCTTTCGGAACAACCTCTAGCGCCAGGAAAGGCGTCGTCAGAAAAATACGGTTCGAGTCTCCGAGAATTGACAAGGCGATCTCCTGGTCGGCGCCCTTGGACCGAGCCGCTGTGATGAGGACGCCGCTGTCAAGAAACGTCCGGGTTCGCGCTCGTGACAATCAGCGGCCGCCCCGGCGCTCGGAAACCTCTCTGGCGACCTCTCTTCGGTTCAATGGCTTTATCCCGCTCGAAGCAATTCTCTGTGCGATCTTGCTGAGGTCGCGCCCCAGCGGCGACACCATGGTGCCGTCGCTCGCGCCATTCTTCGGAGTCGTGGCTAAAACTCGTCGCTTCACAACTTTATGATAAACCTAGCATGCACCCGCTCACTGCCCGCTCGGCGGAGCCCCCGGCACGCCGTTGGGGAAGTAGCCCTTGCGCGCGCGGATGGTGACGGTCGGAAGTGTCGGTACTTCCACCTTGATCTTGCGGAACACTTTCGGCCTCACTTCCGGATCCACATCCGGGTTGTAGCGCAGCACGTACTGCGTTGTGACCTCGCCCTGAATGCCCGCAATCGCCGAAAATATGCCGCGCGAAATCTCGGAGGCGTATCCGCCGGTCCCCACCGTCAGCGCATAATTTCCCGCATCCGACGGGTTCGACAGGTAGCCGGAAACGTCCTTGTACAGGTCTTTGTTCAGCGGATATTCCACCTTACCGCCGGTCTCCGTGGCCAGGCGCTCCAGCACGTCCTGGTCTTCGTTGGCGAACCCGAATGCCATGGTGCTGATACCGTAGATGGTCACCAGGTTGCGCTGCGCCAGCTCCAGCACCTCGTCCAGCGTCTTCTTGCTGGCATTGTCATGGCCGTCGCCCACCACGATGATGACGCGCCGCGGCTCGTACGGCTCGCCCGGAATCAGGCTGCGGTTGGTGCAGGACGTATAGATGGCGTCGAAGAGCGCCGATCCCCCGCCCGGCTTCATCTTGCGGATTTTGTCGGCCAGTTTCTCGGAGTCCCAGGTGGTATTGACCACCAGCTCCGCCTCGTTGGCATACGAGATCAGGTAGCCCGAGTATCGCTTGTCGCCCGGCAGCAGGTTCCACACCAGTTCCAGAATGGCGTCCTGAAACGTCTTCCAGTGGGTCTTCATGTTGTTGCTCTGATCCACCAGGAATCCCACCACGATGGGCTGCCGCTGGTCGTGGCTGAAGAACGTGATGCGCTGCGGCCGGCCTTCGTCCAGGATGCGGAAATCCTTGGCTTCGAGGTTGGAGAGAAACTTGCCCTTGTTATCGGTCACCGTCACCGGCACGATGACCTCGTTGACCGAGACCTTGATGGTGCGTTCGGGGTCCTCCTGCGGCGCCGCCTGTGCCGGCGGCTTGGACTGGGGCACAGCGGGAATCGCCAGGAGAAGACAGCAAAGCGAAACAGCCACACAAATGCGATACATGAGGATCACCGGCTTTGGTCTCTATTCTAGCGCGTTCTACGAAGGATGCGAGCGCCAGCGAGCCACCTTCCCACTCGCGCTTTGGCGAGCGCAACCCCCAACCCCTAACCCCCACCCCTTTTACTCTTTAGCCGCTACCACGTCCACCGCAAACCCGGCATCCATCGAGGGCAGCCCTTCGAACGTCAGCAGCGCCCCGGCCGGCGGGCGCGCGCCATCGAAAAACTCGCCCCGCACCTTGCGCACCTGCCCCGCAATGCCCGCCGAGAGCGGATAGTAGTGCGCATAGGCCACGTCGCCTGCCGAAACTCCGGCCTGCTCCAGCGCCTTCTTCAGACGGTCGAACGCCAGCCGGGCGTCCTTCTCCTCGTAGCCGAAGGAGACCTGCGTACCCGTGAACACCAGGTGTGGCGCGGTCACCAGCGCGATCTGCGATACCCCGGGCTCATGCGGCAATCCCTCGGGATTGAGAAAGTCCAGGCGGGTGCCGGTTTTCCGGCGCAGCCGCGCCACCGCTTCGCACGCGGCCAGCGCCTGCAACGGACCACGCTGCGTCTGTACGTAATCCAGGGCCGCCCGCGGATACTCCGCCTCCACCAACTGGCGGCTGGCCGCCACCTGCTCCAGCGTGCTCAGGAAGCAGGTCACGCGCAACACGTCTCCCGGTTCCGAACCCGCCGCCTTCACGGCCAGCCGCAGGGCCGCCAGCGATTTGGCCGTCAGCGGCGGTACCGGGTCGAGCGGATTCCCGGAAACCGCCGCCTGAGCCGAGATGAAAACCAGCCCGTCCGGGCTCACCTCTTTCCGTCCCGCCGCCACCGCTTCCAGCACCACCTGCGCGCCTTCGAGCGGCAGCCCCCCGGATTGAATCAGGCTCAGCGCGGGGAGCGGCTGCTTGCGGTCGGTGAAGACTTCGCTGACCAGGTCGCGCACCCTCCGCAAATCGCCCGAGCCCGCCACGAAAGCGCGGATCTTGAGCACCGTGTCGCTGCCGCACCCGTGGGCCAGGGCTTTCAACGCGTCGCGGATCTGCTGCGAAAGCAGCCCCTTGGCCGAAAGCGGCGTCACGTGAAACGTCAGGCGCCGCGTTTCCCCCGCCACGGCGCCCGGCAGTTCCTTAGGGAGCTGCAGCGTCTGCGTGATCTCCTCTTTCTTTTTCTTTTGGGCCGGCGACGCAAGCATGGCCAAACCGCACACCAGCAACGCCAGCGGAAAAGCTCGCATAGGTAGGCGAAGAAATTTTAGCACACGGTCTCCATCCTCGGTGGGACAGGCAATCTTGCCCGATGCCACTTAGTTTTCCCACCGCCGGGAATGCTGCACAAATTGTGGGGCGGACCCCTGGGCGGACCCCCTGGTCCGCGCGGGACGCCCTCGTCCCGCTTTCGCCAACAGAATCAAGATCCGCCGCAATGCGATGCAGGCCGGCGAGGGCGCTGCCCCGAGGGGACCCCAGCGGACCCGGGGGTCAGGTCGGCTGCTCGCCCCCTTGCCGGGGTCGTTACAGCGCCGCAGGGGCGCCAGACAATAGCCCAGCGCGCCAGCGCTGGGACCCCTTGCACGCACCCGCCAGCCCGGCAGGGCGGAAGACCCACCCCCTATCGCCGTCAGAATAAGGTATAAAACTATCGCTCCACCATGCTTCCCCTCAGTGAGGCCCCCGCGCACGGCAGTTACAATGAACGGTGGTGAAGCTCCGGATTGCCGCCATCGTCGCCGTATCGCTCCTACTGACCTCCTGCGCCCACCTGCCCCGCGCCCCCATGCCAGCCCTGGCCGTCCCGCCGCCGGCGGCCGCCCAGGACGACCCCGGCGAGGATCAGGAAGACCAAGCCGCCGAGGCCACCCGTTTCTATCTCCTCAAGCGCGCGCCCGATGGACAGAACCTCCCCGTCGAGCGCTACCTCCGCGCCCGCCAGGCCGCGCACCGCATGCGCACTTACTCCATCGCGCGCCGCAATTTCGTATCCCACCTGCAGCCCCACGAGTCCACCCAGCAGGCCGCCACCGGCAACTGGATCCCCCTCGGCCCCGGCAACATCGGCGGCCGCACCCGTGCCCTGGCCATCCACCCAATCACACCCACCACCATGTACGCCGCATCGAGCGGCGGCGGCGTGTGGAAGACCACCGATGGCGGCGCCACCTGGTCTCCCCTGAGCGACCTCCTCCCCAGCATCGCGGTCTACTCGCTCGCCATGGACCCCAACGCTCCCGACACCCTCTACGCCGGCACCGGAGAGCCGCTCGGCTCGGTGGCCCGCCGCGGCGCCGGCATCTTCAAAACCATCGACGGCGGAGCCACCTGGAACCAGCTTCCCGGCACCGCCACTCCCGACTTCTACTACGTCTATCAGCTCGTCGTCAGCCCTTCGAGCGGCAGCCACCTCTACGCCGCCACCTGGACCGGTGTCTTCTTCAGCCCCGACGCCGGAGCCACCTGGCTGCCGAACCTCGGCCGCTCCGCCCCCCACACCGGCTGCCAGGACCTCGCCATCCGCACCGATCAGCCCACCGACTACCTCTTTGCCGCCTGCGGAATCGCCAACTCGCCCCCCTCCGCCATCTTCCGCAACACCGACGCCGCCGGCACCGGCCAGTGGATGCAGGTGCTCGCCGTGCCCGGCATGGGCCGCTCGTCGATTGCCCTGGCCCCCTCCAGCCAAGGCACCATCTACGCGCTTCTGAGCAGCGTCGATCCCGCCAACGCCGATTTCCTGAACGCCCTGCTCGGCGTTTACCGCTCCGATTCCAACGGCGACCCCGGCACCTGGACGCCGCTCGTACAGAACACCGATGCCAACCGCACCAACGTGTCCCTGCTCTCCTATCCCGGCAGTACTTTCGGCGACCTGTGCGGCGCCACCCGCGGCAGTTCCAGCGGCCAGGGCTGGCTCGACATCGTCATCGCCGTCGACCCCCTCAATCCGGAACGCGTGTGGGCCGGCGGCATCGATATCTTCCGCTCCGACGATGGCGGCCGTAACTGGGGCATCGCCTCATTCTGGGAGTCGCCGGCGCCCCAGGGCGCGCACGCCGACAATCACCGCCTGGTATTCCATCCCTCCTATGACGGCATCGCCAATCAGACCCTGTACAACACCAGCGATGGCGGCGTCTACGTCACCCAAAATGCCAACGCTCCCGTGGCCACCGGCAGCCGCGCCGGGTGCTATCCCTTTCCAACCCAGGTCGCCTGGCAATCGCTCAACAACGGCTACGCCGTCACCGAATTTCACTACGGCGCCCCCTACCCCGCGGGCCAATGGTATTGGGGCGGCACGCAGGATAACGGCACCGTCCGCGGGTCCGATGGTCAGGGCGCCAACGCCTGGACCACCGTGGCCGGTGCGGACGGCGGGTACGTGGCGGTCAACCCTTCCGATGCCAACGTGATCTATCACGAATACACCGGGCTCAGTCTGTTTAAATCGACCGATGGCGGCCGCACCTTCGCCCCCGCCATCAACGGCATCACCGAGCCTCCCGCGAACTTCCTGTTCATCCCGCCATTCACGCTCGACCCGGGCACTCCGGACCGGCTCTATCTCGGCGGCCAGACCTTGTGGCGCTCCGGCGATGGCGCGGCCAACTGGTTCGCTCAGCGCCGCCATCCCTTCTGTCAGCGGCATCAGCACCATCGCGGTCTCTCCCGCCGACCCGAACCACGTCCTCTTCGGAACCTCCACCGGCAGCATCTACAACAACCCCAACGCGCTCGCCGGCGATGCTGACACCGCCTGGAACGTCGCCACCCCGCGCTCCGGTTTCGTGGCTGCCCTGGCCTTCGACCCCACCACTCCCGTCACCGTCTACGCCGCCTACAGCACCTTCAAGATTGCGGACCAGAATTACGTCTACAAGTCGCTGGATGGCGGAGTCACCTGGACGGGCATCGATGGCTCGGGCGATCTCGGCCTGCCCGACGCCCCGGTCAGCGCGATTCTCGCAGATCCGCTCAACCCCGCCACCATCTACGCCGGCACCGACCTCGGCGTGTTCGTCTCCATCGACGCCGGCGCCACCTGGGCGCGCGAAGATGCCCCCTACGCCGATACCCCCGTCGTCAACCTGGCGCTCGACCGCAATGCCGGCCTCAGCAACCTGTTCGCCTTCACCATCGGCCGCGGCGCTTGGCGCATCAGCCTGCCGGATTCCGGCACGGGCTGCCAGTACGCCGTCTCTTCCGTCGCCGCCGCGTTTCCAGCCTACGGCGGAACCGCGCCGCTGAATGTCACCACCGCAAACAACTGCATGTGGGTCGCGGTGGGAGATGCCAATTTCACCGTGCAATCGCCGGCTACCGGAGTGGGCAGCGGAACCGCGTCCATCGCCGCCCAGATCAACACCGGAACCACGGCCCGCGGCGGCACGGTCTACGTCCAGGACCAGGCCGTCGCACTGAAGCAAAGCGCCCCGCTGGTGGCCGGCGGTAACGATGAGCCCGCGTCCGCGACTTCGGTGGCGCTGCCCTACGTGGGTATCGAGGACACCCGCCGCCTCACCTCCAACCCCGCCGATCCGGTGCATTCCTGTACCGGGTCAGCCGATTTCAAGACCGCCTGGTGGCGGCTCACCCCGGCCGCATCCGGCACCCTGACTCTCAGCGTACAAGGCGAGCGCTACGACGTCGGCGGCAATTCGGGCGTGGTGCTGGCCATCTACGATACCGCGGCGAACGAGCTCGGTTGCATCGTGCGTCCGCGCGATACCAGCCCCTGGCAAATGGTCAACACGCAAATCCCGGTCACCGCCGGCAACACCTACCTGATCGAAGTCAGCGCCACCGGCAACACCGCCAACGACGGCGGCTACACCATCCTGGCCGCCGGTGAATGACCTGTGCGGCAGGCTGGCAGCCAGTTGTAGCCCTCCAAAAGCGCCTATAGAGGAATCGCATCTATCAATGCTCGTGAAATATCGAAGACAAGGTTCGGAGTGTAGCCACGGCCGAGTTTGGGGTGCCAATGCCTGCCATGTGCTAACTAACCAGTCGCGCAGTCTCAAAGCTCCCCGAAAACCGGATATAACACTCCCAAGCATACCCTCTTCTTTCATCGCGGCCAGAATGTCTTCATCCAGCCGGATCTTATCGCCCCCGCTTATTGAGTTCGCGAAATCGTCTGGAGAGGGGGTCCTTTTTGCGTTCGGCGACGCGAGTTTTGACCTCGATTCTCAGCACCGCTTCTGTTGTGGTGAGGAGTTCGAGCATCGTGAGCAGTTCCAGTTGGCTTCTCTGCGCGTCGAAAAACTCTTCGATCTCACTGCGTGTGAGGCCGGTGAATTGCTTCTCGTGGGAATGGAGGGCCTCGCCTAAGACGCTGACGCCCGAGGTGAAGCGTAGAATTTTTGCGAGAGATTCGCCGATCAATGCATTTTGAAACTCGAACCACACCCAAACGGAATCGATATCGGGATCTTCGCGGCTCGAAAACGGGAATATCACGGTACCGGCAGCATCACCCTTTCAAGAGCGTATTTCAAAGACTTTTGGTCAAGCGGCAGGGTTTTGAAGCGCGGGATGCGCTGAAGAATAACCGCCCATTCACCCTTAGCGTCTAGCAGCAGGGTTACCGTATCGCGCTCGCCGCGGATGTCCACGCGGCCAGATGCCCCAGCCACCGTTATGCCTACCGGTAGGAATTTCACCCGTTCCGTACCCACGGTGATTTCGAGGGCCGGAATGGAGTACCCCCCGATGAAGTTCTCGGTTACCCCCATGCACGTCATCGACATCTGCCGCATGATGAAGCGCCGGCTAAAGGACGCCGGCTTGTCCGTGCGCCTGTCGCCGCACTCATTCCGCGTCACGACCATCACGGACCTGCTGGAACATGGCGTCGCGCTCGAAGACGTGCAGCGCCTGGCCGGCCACGCCGACCCGCGCACCACCCGCCTCCACGGCCGCCGCGACAAGAAGATCACCCGCAACATCGTCGAGCGGATTTCGATTTGACAGTTGTACTAATTAACGTGCCTCCCCTGGCTGGTATATGAGCCGGTCGGTCTTTACCCCTAACTGTTTTTTCTGTGGGGTTGGGAATGTGGCTCCAGGCAAACAATGCGACAGCCACCATTGCCAGAATGAGCAACAGCACTTCGAACGCCCCCCAGAGCAGCGCCCGGAGTCTGCCGAAGAAGTCGTCGATTTCGTATTTGGAAGGCAGCGTGAAAAACATAAGCCCCTCGAACGAAGCTCTTCATTGAGCTTCATCTCAAGGGACCCAAAAACATGACACCTCTTTCGGGGCTCCCTGTCAAGTGAAAATATTGAACAGGATCGTGGTTGGCTTGTGGAAAAGCCTTTCGAGGGAGGGGCCATGAGTTCCAGGTAGTCGCGGAGAAGAACAGCCTGTCCCTTCTGATCGGGCCGCCCACGAAGGCCCCCAATGTAATCATTAACTTCAGGGGCGCCAAGCGTCGCTGGGTCGTGGGAATGATGTTGCCTGGAAACGGGGGCCGTGCCGTGGAATTCGTTAGAGCCGCTCTATCGCCAGGGTTTGTCGGTTGGTTTGTAGTTGTTGTTGGCACCATCGAGCATGAATCTTTGGCCAGCTCTCTTAGGAACGTACACCGGTCCGCCCAAGGTAGACGCCGAATTTGATGGTGTGAGTGCCGATGACCTTGGTGGTGGTGGTCAGTGCGTAGAAACCGGTCGCCCCGGCGTAATCCTTGTAGTCGGCTCTTCATCATCATGACGACTTGGTTCCGGGTTCCTGTGAATCGCCTCCGAAGGCATCCTCGAACGAGCAGTCGATGAAGGAAAAAATCGGGCCGAGGCCGCGCGAAAGAAGGATAAGGCGACTTATGATCTCATCTTCCTCTACTCCTCCCCTTTTCCTCCCACCAAAAAACACGGTCACGCCGAAACTCCCGAAATTTTCTGAATGATTTCAATCACTTCCGTATCGCCAGGCCCGATATCCCGACGCTTGTGAGGTATGTATAAATCAGGAGGAAGAAATGCGCAATCCCTGCCCGCCGCCGCCGTCGGACCCCCGCACCGGCCCGGGTGACGATGATTTTCCACAAAATGACAAATCATCGTCACCCGATTTGGAGCCATTGCCGCAACCCACAGAAACAGAAGAGCTTAGAACAGCACCAAAAATAAATCGACATACCTCGAATTCATCGTCACCAGCGTCACCCACCCAGGGAGACGCGTGGAGTCAAAACCTCCCCCACGCGTCTCCCGATTTCTCGCCGTCGCCGCAACCAACAGAAACAAAGGAAGTTAGACTCGCACACAACAGTGTGTGCAGACTCATCCCGGTGCGTCACCCGCGCCCGGCGCCTTCCCCGCGTGATAGTATCGTTGCCGGACGCCGTATGAAAGCCTACCTCTTTCTAATGACCCTCCTCGCCGCCCGCCCCCTCCCCGCGCAACTCCGCACCGTCCAGGCGCCCACCGCCAACGGCGCCGTCGAAGGCGTCGTCTCCGCCGACAACCAGGTCCGCACCTTCAAAGGCATCCCCTTCGCCGCGCCGCCCGTCGGCCCCCTCCGATGGCGAGCGCCCCAGCCCGCCGCCTCCTGGACCGGGGTCCGAAAAGCCGTTGACTACGGTCCGGGCTGCATGCAGGGCCCCATCTTCTCCGACATGATCTTCCACGATGACGGCCCCAGCGAAGACTGCCTGTATCTCAATCTCTGGATGCCCGAGGCCGCCGTCGCCGGCAAGCCGCCCGGCGAGGTCCGCCTGCCGGTCTTGGTCTGGATCTACGGCGGCGGTTTTCAGGCCGGGGGGTCCTCCGAGCCCCGCCAGGACGCCGGCAATCTCTCGAAAAAGGGCGTCCTGGTCGGTGCGCATGAATTACCGCCCGGGCCGTCGAGTACTTCTTCGGGCGCCACCTGCGCCAGAACCTGCATTTGCCGTACGCTGACCCTGGCGGTCACGGTATCGAGTTGATATTCCGTCACTTACACGAGAAGAAGCGGATCATCGAGCTCCGCGAGGACGCGGGAGGCGCAAAATTGTAAAAACGACCCTGAATTTGCGCCCCCCGATTTCGAGCCCCCTCCGCAACCCACAGAAACAGAAGAGGTTAAAACGTCATGAAAAATAAACTGACACGCGGAGCCAAGATGCGCCTCCCGGCCCCTGGCTCCCGGCCCCCGTCAGTGCCGCCGCGCCCGAACGATCTCCACCTCTGCCCCCACGAAGCCCCACGTGATCCACACGTGCCCTTTCACAACGCGGGCGAAATACTCCTGCGCCTTGGCCGCATCATTGTTATACAGGTGCCAGTTGCCCACCCCGTAGGCCACGGTATCGAAGCGCAGTTCGGTCTCGCTGTCCGTGTTCCCGGCGGGCGGCTCCGGTGGAAGCGCCTCGGATTCCGGCAGCCGCTGCTGAAAAAACCGCACCAGGTTCAAATAGAACAGCGTGTGGTCCGCGGTGTTCTTCATCTCCGGCGTGATCTGCGCCATCGCCTGGGCCGCCTCCGTGTCCTGGTGGGCGCGGCGCAGCGAGGCGTACAGCCAGTTGCTCGAGTTGATCCGTTCATCCAGGTTGGGCGCCAGCTCCACGGCATGCCGGAACGCCGCGCCCGCCTCCTTGAACTCGCCGAGGAAATAGTGCGCGAGCCCGAGATGATAGTAGGTATCCATCCTCTTCGGATCGAGGGCCACGGCACGGTTCAGATCGGCGAGCGCGTGCTTGAAGTCGCGCAGTGGCAGCTCGCGGTGGCCGCGCTCCGTATAAATTTCGGCGCTCCGGGGCGTCAGCTTCAGTGCGCGGGTGCAGGTAATGACGGCCTCGCGATCCTGCCAGACCGAGACCTGGGCGGCTTCCAGCTTCATGATCAGGTCCGCATTCTTGGGATCGGCGGCGAGGTTCTTCGCCGCCTCGTTGACCACGCCTTTTTCGTCGGCGAGCGAGTAGAACTTCGTGCCGAGTTGCGAAGTGACTTCGAGCACCGGCTGCGCAGTTTGGGCGGATACAGCGGCGGCGAAGAGAACCATCGCCGCGGGGAAGGTTTGAATCGTCATGGTTGCTGAAGATTATAAGGTATTCTGGGCATTGTCTGTGACTCACGCCGATCGCATCGTGGCCATGCTTCAGCAGGCCGGGGTCCGTCGCCTGTTCGGCATGCCCGGCGGAGGGAGCAACGCCGACCTGATCGAAGCCGCGGGACGCGCCGGACTGCCGTTTTCGCTCGCCCATACCGAGACGGCGGCGGCTTTCATGGCCACAGCCCAGGCCGAGATTACCGGACAACCGGGAGTCTGCATCGCCACGCTCGGGCCGGGAGCCGCGTCGGTGATGAACGGTGTCGCCAATGCCTGGCTGGACCGTGTTCCGCTGCTGGTCCTGACCGACTGTCTCGGCGATGCGGCCGGCCAGATGCAGCACCAGGCGCTCCCGCAGAGTGACATGTTTCGGCCGATCGTGAAGTGGAGCGCGCGTCTGCGGCCGGAGAATGCGGCCGAAGTGATGCGGCGCGCCATCGATGAGGCATCGACCCCACCCTGCGGACCCGTGCATTTGGACATCGCGGGCGAAGTCACGTCGGCCGCGGCGCCAGGTGGAAAAGATGCGAGCGCAGCGAGCCACCTTCCCCCAACCCCCAGCCCCCAACCCCCAGCCCCCTTTTTTCCCGCCCACCGCCCCGTGATCCTCCTCGGCCTCGGCGCGCGCACCCCCGCGATTGCATCCGCCGTCCGCCGCCTGTGCGAGCGATGCGGCATCCCCGCGCTGGTCACCTACAAAGCCAAGGGAGTACTCCCCGACCAGCATCCCTGGTTCGGCGGCGTGCTCACCAACGGCGCCCTGGAGCGCGAAATCCTCGATCGCGCCGACGCCTTCCTGGCGATCGGCCTGGACCCCGTGGAGCTGCTGCCGCGCCCGTGGTCGTACCCCCAGCCGGTCCATTCCATCAGCGCGTGGCCCATCAGCCAAAGCCAGATCCCGCTGCGCACCGAACTGGTCGGCGATGTGGCCTCCTATCTGGAAGCCGTGCAGGTGCAGACCGACTGGACGGCTGACGAGGTGTCCCAACTGGCCGCGGTCCAGCGCGACCAGATGCGTGCTCACGGAGAGCCGTGCGAGCTTCTTCCGCACCGCGTGGTGGAGCTGGTGGCCGAAGCGTACCCCGGCGCGCGCGCCACCGTGGATGCGGGCGCGCACATGTTCCCGGTGATGTCGTTCTGGCCCGCCCAAGAGCCGTGCGGCGTGCTCATTTCGAACGGCCTCGCCACCATGGGTTTCGGGCTGCCTGCCGCGATCGGAGCGTCGCTTTTGGACACCTCGCGGCCGGTGGTGGCGTTCACCGGCGATGGCGGTTTGCTGATGTGCCTGGGCGAGCTGCGTACCGCCGCGCGGGAAGCCCTGCCCTTGCGCATCATCGTGTTCGCGGACGGCGCCTTAAGCCTGATCAAGATCAAACAGATTCAGCGCGGATACCGCACCGATGGCGTCGAGATCGGTGCGGTATCCGCGCTGAATCTGTTTGATCTTGATCAGGCTTAAGGCGCCGTCCGCGAACACGATGATGA
>Ga0116223_10001583_pt1 | contig 22941 bp, 23 predicted proteins | sample Sb_taG_3_FD_90092 | JGI IMG/M metagenome (GOLD analysis project Ga0116223, IMG submission 90092) | Peat soil microbial communities from Weissenstadt, Germany - Sb_50d_a_PC metaG | ecosystem: Environmental > Terrestrial > Soil > Wetlands > Peat | place: Germany: Weissenstadt | collected 2010-09-21 | reverse complement strand
GTTGTCGTCGACACCCAGGTCCTTAAGCTTCTGCATCACCAGGCCGACGTCGTCGTCGAGTTGCGCCATACCGGCTTCGTGAATGGTCCAGCCGTTCTGTGAATTGCGCATTGCTTCGTATTTAGGCGACAGGTGCGTGACGATGTGCATTCGCGTTGGGTTGAGCCAGACGAAGAAAGGCTTGCCGGCGGCTTTGGCCTTGTCCATGAACTTGAAGGACAGGTCGCGAATCTCGTCGTCCACGGTCTCCATCCGCTTGGGATAGAGCGTGCCGGCGTCTTCGATCTTCTGCTTGCCGATCTTGCCCCAGCGCGGCATCACCGTCTGGTCGTCCGTGTCGGTGGCCCAGCTATGGACCATGTTGCGCGGGCCGACGACATTCAACAAATCTTGCGGGTAGGCAGGATGCGCCGGGTCTTCCATAGCGTCGAGGTGATAGAGGTAGCCGAAGAATTCGTCGAAGCCATGGACGGTTGGCAGGAACTCGTTGAGATCGCCTAGGTGGTTCTTGCCGAACTGCCCGGTGGCGTATCCCATGGACTTCAACACCGTCGCGATGGTCACTGCCTCCTTTGGAATACCGATGGGTGAACCGGCCTGGCCGACCGTTGTCATGCCGGTGCGGACCGGGAGTTCCCCGGTGATGAATTGCGCCCGCCCGGCGGTGCAGCTCGCCTCCGCGTAATAGTCGGTGAACAGCATGCCTTCGGCGGCGATTTTGTCGATGTTCGGCGTCCGCCCGGTCATCATGCCGCGGTGGTATGCGCCGATGTTCCAGATGCCGATGTCGTCGCCCATGATGACGACAATGTTGGGCTGTTTACCGGTTGACGGCGTCTGCGCGTGCGCAGCGGTCGTCGATCCAACCGTCGGGAACGCCGACGCCGCCAACAGCGACGAGCCGCTCAACAACAGGTCCCGCCGTTTGAGGCCTCCGCTTTTTTGGGTAGTGCCGTCCTCGGACTTTTCGCGCTCTATGTCCTTACTCATGACGCCCTCTCTTTCTGCTGATTTCTGATGATGCAGCGAAAGCCGACATGGCTTGTCGAAGTGTCGACCGGCTCGGCATGGCGCGCGGCCGGCCGATAGCGTCGGCAATAATTGGGTGCGCAGAGATGTGAGCCGCCTTTCAGCACCTTGCGCGGAATCTTGACGTTCGGCAGGCGCGGATCGTAGCTCGCGGCTTCGGGTCCGCCGCGGGGATTTTGCGGAATGCAGCACGCCTTCGGCGCGTCGGCTTCGTGCTTTGCCGAGTACCAGTCCGCCGTCCATTCCCAGGCGTTGCCGATCATGTCGTGCAGGCCGTAGCCGTTCGGCGGAAATGCGGTGACCGGCGAGGTGCGCTCGTAGCCGTCCGAGCAAAGATTCTGTCGCGGAAATTCACCCTGCCAGGTGTTCGCCATGTGCTTGCCGCCGGGCGTGAGCTCATCGCCCCAGGCGAATTCGGCGCCGTCCAGCCCGCCGCGCGCGGCGAATTCCCATTCGGCCTCGGTCGGTAAATCCTTGCCGGCCCATGTTGCGTAAGCGAGCGCGTCGACGAACGCCACATGCACGACCGGATGATCGTCGAGCCCGTTTATGTTGCTCTTCGGGCCGTAGGGGTGGCGCCAATCGGCGCCCTTGAGAAAGGTCCACCATTGACTCCAGTCGCGCAGATCGACCGGCCGGGACGGCGGCGCGAAGACGAGCGAGCCCGCATAGATCATATGCGGCAGCGCGCCCGGATAATTTTTGGGGTCGGGAGGAATCTCGGCAAAGGTGACATGGCCGGTAGCCTTGACGAATTCCTTGAACTGCCGGTTCGTGACCGGAGTGCGGTCCATCCAGAACGGTGCGACGGTAACCCGGTGCGCTGGCGCCTCCTCCGGATAATGGCGATCCGATCCCATGCGAAACGTGCCGCCGGGAACGCGCACCATGTCCGCTTGAAATGAATGCTGCGCCGAGCCTCCGTGCGCCACGCGTTCATCCTCGTCCCGATGAGGGTTGCGGAACAACATGCAAGTCTCCTGAAGTTTTTAGAGCGCCACCCACTTCCTTTTCGGTGGTGGCTTCTGACATTTACTGCATTGCCAAGGAGCAATTTGAGTAAGAGCAGCAAGCTGAGACGGCCTTATCAAAAAGTCCAGTCAAATGTCCGACAACGTACGTTTGACTTTAATGCTGCGTAAGTCGTGGACTATCCGCGACGTCGCGATGGCGGAAGCATCATCTCAGGAGCGCGCTGCCAGACCGTTCCGCTTTCAAATTGAAGCCTGGAGCCGTCCGGCGAATAGAGTGCGCCTTGGCGCGCGCTCTCGATCCAGATATGGCCGGGATGGTCTATCCAAGCTCGGAACGACACTCCTGCCTCGACGTTGAGGTCCCAGCCATATTGCGTGACGTAGGCAATTCCGCCCAGCGGACCGGCGCATGCCGCCACGCATTGCCATCGCCCTGTTAGATTTACATCCTGCGCTGCGGCCGACCCTGCCATGGCCGCTGATAGCGCGAGGGCGACGAGTACCGCTTTCATCGCGCTATCTCCTGTCATTTTTCCCGTCATTTTTATGCGTCGACTATCGACCCAACCTTCATCTTTGCAGCTTGGCAGGGGCGCATTGATCTAGGTCAAAACGTTCACCGATTGGAAGGGATGTATTTATCAAATATCGGAGTATTGACGTGAGCATTCATCGCAATGAACCAACGCAGATTGGTCAAAGCGCCGGCGCGGCGGACGAAAGGCGAAATGCAAAACGCAGTTTAAAAGCGAGAGCGAAAGATCAAATAAGAGACTTTGCGTTGATGTTTCTCTATCTCTGGGTGGTATTTGGTCTGCTGGCTGCTCATGAATCGATAATTCTGTCGCAGCATCAAATAGATTATCGATTTCATGGTGTCGCCGTCGTGAATGCGCTGATCTTTGCCAAAGTCATGCTGGTCGCCGAGGATTTGCATCTGGGCCGCGGGTTTGACGACAAGCCGCTTGCTTATTCGGTTTTGTTAAAATCCCTTTTGTTTGGAGTGGCGCTTATCTGCTTTCACATTGTGGAGCACGTGCTTATCGGCTTGTGGGACGGGAGACCGCTCGCCCAGAGCCTCGCAGAGGTCGACGCCAATAAATTGATGGGCATAGTATTGCTGGGAATTATTTCGACCGTTGCGCTGGTGCCCTTCTTTATATTGCGGGAGGTCGGCCGCGTAATTGGCGAAGATAAATTGTGGGCGCTATTTTTTCGCCGTAGAAACCCGTGAATTTATCGCCGCGCCACGAGCGCATCCGCCAAACCCGCCGGCTAGGACACGCAACGGCCGGCGATGCGCGCCAATCGACGGCTCACAAGCGGGCTTACCAGCGGCTCGCAGCCGAAGGGTAATTTCGCGTCGGAAACCGTTTCACGCGGCGCCACGGCAGCCGGATGGGAAGCGGGCGCGGATGACAAACGATCGCCCTTGAGCGCACGGTTCACGGTTTCGGCGCGAGCATCGATTCCCGATCGCGCCCTCAGATCCGACACTTCGAGACCGGTAATGACGGCAAGTGTGGCAAGAGCGACAATCAAGCCGCGCCCGAAAATCCGATAGCCGCCGACCGATTCGATGGGTGCGTGAACAAACATGGCATGGTGCCTCTTCACGAGCCATGCTTAACCCTCGTACGGCGAAAGAAAATTCAGATAATCCCCCTAAGGGGAATCCCGGAGAAATGATCCCCGCTGCGCCTATCGTCAAATGATTATCCCGTCTACAAATTTAAAACCGAACTGCGGATCATTAAACAGTTCTGATCGGCGGAGAGGGGATCGCAAGAATTGATTTGAATCAATGCGATCGATCTTTTTTTAGCGCAAACGCCAACTCACAAAATAGGCGCAAGGAATAATCAGGCTCCGATGGCAAAATCGATACAGGACCACTGGATTATCTTTCTTGTCGAAGGTGTGGCGCTCATTTTGTTGGGGCTGCTCGCGGTGATCGTTCCATCGATCGCTAGCGCACATGCGACCGTTGTCCTGGGCTGGCTTTTTCTCATCAGCGGAATCATTGGACTGGCGACAACTTACTGGGTGCGACGGGCACCAGGGTTCTGGTGGTCCCTCGTTTCCGCTTTGCTCGCTATTTTGGTGGGTGCGGTCCTGATCGCGAACAAGTCGCAGGATTTGTATGGGGGTCTGATGGGATGGCCATTTGAAAAAGCCGGGCCGCTGCGGCTGATTTTGGCTATTTTCTTCCTTGTCGAAGGCGGCTTGTCGATCATGTTTGCTGTCGAACACCGTCGTCACTTTTCCGGCCGCTGGGCCTGGATGTTGGCAAGCGGCATCGTCGACATTATCTTGGCGAGCATTATCATTTTCGACCTTCCGGGGAGCTCTTCGTGGACGATGGGCCTGCTCGTCGGGATCAACATGATCCTCGGCGGCGGCGCTTTGATCGCGATGGGATTGCATGCTCGCAATGAATTTGCCGGGCCGAATGCAATTCCACCGCGCGCCGCGTGATCGATCCTACGCTAATGATCTAGAGGCGACGATTTCCCTGGCGGCAGAGGCATTAGCGGCAGGCGCGGTGCAACCGGGCGAAACTGTGCAGCAGGGGTCGTCAGCGCCGCTTGCGCAGGCGGCGGGCTTCCAGCGCGACGACGGTGCGGCGGGCGCTGTGGTCGAGCACCTTCTTCGGCACTTTCTCGGCGATGCCGAGCAGCCGCTCGCGGCGATCCATCTCCTTCCAGACATCCTCCGGACGGATGCCAGCGGAAACCCAGAGAACCACCAGATTGTAGATGAGGTCGGCGCTTTCCTTGACCACGGAGTCGCGGTCGCCGTGCATGGCGTCGATGACCACTTCGACCGCCTCTTCGGCGAGCTTCTTCGCCATCTTGCTGCGGCCCGAGCGCAAGAGCCGCGCCGTCCGCGAGGTGGACGGATCGTCGTGCCGGCAGGCCAGCGCCGCTTGGTAGAGGCGGTTGATCGAATCAGCCATCGGCTATCAGAATAGCGCGATATCGTCGCAATTGTGTTAAAGACTTAAGACGAGGGGCTGGGTTCTGCCCGACCCCAGTGCACTGCCGCTATTCCTCCTGTGCCAGGAGCCCGGCATTGCCGCCGGCGGCCGCGATATTGACGGTCACCACCTGCTCGGTTGTGAAGCGGCGGAGATAATTCGGCCCGCCGGCCTTCGGCCCGGTGCCGGAGAGGCGGGTGCCGCCGAAGGGCTGGGTGCCAACCACCGCGCCGATCATGCTGCGATTGACGTAGACGTTGCCGTGCGGAAGCCGCGCGGCGATGCGCTCGACCGTGCGATCGATGCGCGAATGCACGCCGAGCGTCAGCGCCGTGTCGTTGCCGGCGATATCGTCGAGCAGCGCATCGAGGCCATCGGCGCGCCAGCGCACCACGTGGAGCACCGGGCCGAACACTTCCTCCGTGAGCTCGCCGGCGCGGTCGAGCTCGACGATGGCCGGCGCCACATAGTGGTCGCCGGCCGGCGGTGCCGCGCCGTCCCAGCGGTAGCGGAGGCGGCCGGCGCGCGCCATCGCCGCGATCCAGCCTTCGAGCTTGCCTTTTGCGTCGATGTCGATCACCGGGCCGACATGGGTCGCTGGCCGGCGCGGATCGCCGAGCGTGAGTTCGCTGGTCGCGCCGATCAGCATGTCGAGCATCGGCGCGGCGATGTCTTCCTGCAAGCACAGAAGCCGCAGGGCCGAGCAGCGCTGCCCGGCGGAGCGGAACGCCGAGGCGATCACGTCGTCGGTCACCTGCTCGGGCAGCGCGGTTGCGTCCACGATCATGGCATTGATGCCGCCGGTTTCTGCGATCAGTGGCACGATCGGCCGTTTCTTCGCGGTGAGCGCCCGATTGATGGCGCTGCCGACCTCGGTCGAGCCGGTGAAGGCGACGCCGGCGACGTCAGCATCGGCGACGAGGCTTGCTCCCACCTTGCCGTCGCCGGGGAGAAGATGCAGCGCATTGGCCGGCACGCCCGCTTGATGGAGCAGCTTCACGGCGCGTGCCGCGATGAGGGGGGTCTGCTCGGCCGGCTTCGCCACCACGGCATTGCCGGCGGCGAGCGCGGCGGCGATCTGGCCGACGAAAATCGCCAGCGGGAAATTCCACGGGCTGATGCAGACGAAAACGCCGCGGCCGCGATAGCGCAGCACATTGCTCTCGCCGGTCGGGCCGGGCATCGTCTGTGGGTCGAGGTCGGCGCGCGCCCGCGCGGCGTAATAACGGCAATAATCCACCGCCTCGCGCACTTCCGCGAGCGCATCGTCGAGGGTCTTGCCGCCCTCGTTCTGCAACAGCGCGATCAGCGCGCCGCGATTTTTTTCCACGAGATTGCCGGCGCGCAACAAAGCCGCGGCGCGCTCGGCCGCGGGCGTCGCCGCCCAAGCGGCAAACCCGGCGGCCGCCGCCGCCATCGCCGCGCGGGCGAGCGCGTCGTCGCCTTCGCGCACCGCGCCGATCACGCGGCCGTCGATCGGCGAAAGCACGGGGCGCTCGATGCCGGCAAGCGCGATGCCGTCGACCACCGGCGCCGCTTCCGCCGTGACGGTTTCGCCGGCGCGGACCTCGGCAAGCAGCGCATCGAGGCTTTGGCGATCGCCGAACTCGATGCCGGTCGAATTTTGCCGCTCCGGCCGATAGAGATCGCCCGGCAACGGGATTCTGGCATTGCGCGCGTCCTTGGCGCCGGCGATGCGCGCCTGCGGACGGCGCAGGATGTCCGCGATTGGCACGCTTGGGTCGGCGGCGACCGAGACAAACGAGGAATTGGCGCCGTTTTCCAGGAGCCGGCGCACCAGATAGGCCAGGAGATCGCGGTGCCCGCCGACCGGCGCATAAACCCGGCACACCGCCTCGGGCAATTCGGCGAGCAAGGCCTCGTAGAGCGCTTCGCCCATGCCGTGCAGCCGCTGAAACTCGAAACCCTCGGCGCCGCCTGAGTCCTCGATGATGCCGGCGACGGCGAGCGCGTTGTGGGTGGCGAATTGCGGAAAGATGCGCTCGCGCGCGGCGAGCAGTCTTCGCGCACAGGCCATGTAGCAGAGATCGGTCATCGCCTTGCGCGTGAACACCGGATAATCGGCCAGTCCGCGCTCCTGCGCGCGCTTGATTTCGGTGTCCCAATAGGCGCCTTTGACCAGGCGGACGTTCATCCGCGTGCCGAGCGCGGCGGCGGCTTCCTCGACCCAGCCGATCACCGCCGGCGCGCGCTTCTGATAGGCCTGCACCGCAAGCCCGAAACCGTCCCAGCCGCGCAACGAGCCATCGGCGAGCGCGGTGCCGATGACATCGAGCGACAGTTCCAGCCGGTCGGCTTCCTCGGCATCGACGGTGAATTGCAGGTCGCGCGCTTTCGCCAACCGCGCCAGCGCGACGAGACGCGGCGTGAGCTCCGCCAGCACCCGCTCGCGCGCGACCGCTTCGAAGCGCGGATGCAGCGCCGAGAGCTTCACCGAAATTCCCGGGCGCGCCGGCGGCGGCGCATTGCCGGCGCTCGCCCCGATCGCCTCGATCGCCGCCGCGTAGGCTTCGAAATATTTGTTGGCATCCGCTGCGTTGCGCGCGCCTTCGCCGAGCATGTCGAACGAATAGCGGAATTCGCCGTGGCCGCGGGCGCGGGCGAGCGCTTCATCGATGGTTCGGCCGAGCACGAAATGCGAGCCGATGAGCCGCATGGCCTGGCGCGTCGCCGTGCGCAAGGTCGGCAGCCCGAGCCGCCGCACGATATCGTCGAGGATCGTTTCCGGCATCTCGCCGGGATGGATGATGCGGGCGGCGATGCCGAGCGTCCAGGCTGAGGCGGAGACCAAGAGCGCTCTGGATCTGATATCGCCGTCGAGCCAGCTGCCGGCGGCGAGCTTGTCCTCGATCAGGCGGTCGGCGGTGGCGGCATCGGGCACGCGCAGCAGCGCTTCGGCGAGCACCATCAACGCCAGTCCTTCCTTGGTCGACAGCGAATAGGCGTGCAGAAAATCTTCGACGCCGCCAAGCCCGCTGGTCTTGGCGCGGATCGCCTCGACCAGCGCCCGGGCCCGCGCGTCGATGCGGCGCTCGGCGGCGGGCTCGCGGCGGGCAGCGGCAAGGAAGTCGGCTGCCAAATGCTCGTCGGGCGGCGCGAACGGGGCGCGGAATTGCGGCAAGTTTGACGCAGGCCTGTTCATCGTCGGCTCCGCAGCTTCCGCTTGCGCTTTGCAGCGGCATGGCCTTTATCGGTCCGCAGACGAGGAGCGGGGACGCCGGGCATTAACGTTTCGCAACCCAACGAGGAACCGGTATGGCCATCGTCGACCTCATGCGGCTCACCCGGTCGGCCGCGTCTCTCTCTTTATGTATGCCCTCTTTGTGTATGTCGCTCTTGGTGGCGTTCTTCGTTGGCTTCCCGGGGCCGATCGCGGCCCGGGCCGAGACCGCGATCCATTTTACGCTCGATCGCAAGATCGATGGACCGGCGGCGCCTTTCTTCCTCGCTATCGACAAGGGCTACTTCAAGGACGAAGGGCTCGACGTGACCATTGACGCCGCGACCGGCGGCCCGCTTGAAGCCATGAACCGAGTGGCGGCGGGCAGCGACGACATGGGCGTCGCCGACATCAACATGCTCATCAAGGCCCGCGACGCCGCCAATACGTCGATCAAGGCCCTGTTCATCGTATTTGACAAGCCCCCTTACGCCATCATCGCCCGCAAAAGCCGCGGCATCGAAACCCCGCGCAGCCTCGAGGGCAAGAAGCTCGGCGCGCCGGCCGCCGATCCGGCCTTCGCGCAATGGCCGGTCTTCGCCCGGATCAACGGCATCGATACGGCGAAAGTTACGATCGAAAACGTCGGCCTGCCGGTGCGCGAGCCGATGCTGGCATCCGGGGAAGTGGACGCCATCACCGGCTGCGCGTTCACCTCCTATATCGACCTGAAGGCGCGCGGCGTGCCGGCGGACGACCTCGTCGTGCTGGCGATGGCCGATTACGGCCTCGTGCTCTACGGCGACGCCATCATGGTCTCCGACAGTTTCGCGCAGGCAAAGCCCGAGGCCGTCCGGGGCTTTCTGCGCGCTTACCTGCGGGCGCTGAAGGAAACTGTGCGCAACCCGGCGCGCGCCATCGACGCGCTGCTTGCCCACGACGACCGCTTCAGGAAAGACGTTGAGCTTGAGCGCCTGCGCATGGCGCTTGCCGACAATATCCTCACGCCAGCGGTGCGGGCCTACGGCTACGGCGACATCGATCCGCAACGCTTCGCCGCGGCGATCGAGCAGCTGGCGCTCGCCTATCGCTTCAAGGCCAAGGACAAGGCCGCGGCCGCATTCGATCCGTCGTTCCTGCCGCCGGCGGCGGAGCGTGGCACGGGCGGCGCCGCCTCGCGCTGATCGCGCTAGCCCTTCGCCAGATACGCCGCGAGCCGATCGAACGCGCCGCCCCAGGTTGCCTTCATGCCGACGTGGGACATGTCGAAGGTCTTGCGCTCAATGTCGGTCGCGTTGTGCGACGCCCAGCGGGCCGTGAGCTTGGTCTTGCCGCCGGGCTCTTCTTCGAAAGTGATGGTGGTCAGCGTCTCCAGCGGCCAGGTCGGAACGATCGGATGCCGCTTGAGCTCGCCGGCCTCGTTGGAGAACGAATTGACGAAAACGATCCGCTCCTGCGGCGCGATCTCCCGATAAACGAACTTGCCCCACAACTTGTAGCCTTCGTGCGAACGCATACCGCAATGAAAGATACCACCGGGGCTAAAATCCATTTTCATGGCGATCATGGTGAAGGTCTGCGGGGTCCACCACACCTTCATATGTTCTGGCTCGGTCAGCGCTTGCCAGACGCGCTGGCGCGGCGCGTCGAAGACGCGCGAAATGACAAAGTCTGCGCTTTTCGGCTGATCACCCATCATCCCGCCCCCCACCCCGTCAACGTCAGTCTTCAGCGCAACCGCTCCAGGATGCTCACGTAATTGGCCACCGCGGCGCCGCCCATATTGAAGATGCCGCCGAGCCGCGCATCCTTGACCTGCATGTCGCCGGCCTTGCCGGTCAGTTGCATCGAGGCGATGGCGTGCATCGATACGCCGGTGGCGCCGATCGGATGGCCCTTGGCCTTGAGCCCACCGGAAGGATTAATCGGCAGCTTGCCGTCCTTGGCGACAACGCCGTCCGCGATGACGCGCGCGCCCTGTCCCTCCGGCGCAAGCCCCATGGCTTCGTATTCGATCAGCTCGGCGATGGTGAAGCAGTCATGCACCTCGGCGAACGACAGGTCGGACAGCCCGATGCCGGAATCGGCGAAAGCGCGCTGCCAGGCGACCGCGCAGCCTTCGAATTTGAGGATATCGCGCCGCGACATCGGCAAAAAGTCCTGCACATGCTCGGCGGCGCGGAACACGATGGCCTTGCCGAGCTTGAGGGCGGTTTCGACGTCGGCGAGCACCAAAGCGGCGGCGCCGTCGGACACCAGCGAGCAATCGGTGCGTTTGAGCGGTCCGGCGACGCGCGGATTCTTCTCGCTTTCGGTGCGGCAGAATTCGTAGCCAAGATCCTTGCGTATTTGCGCGTAAGGGTTACCGACGCCGTTCATGTGATTTTTGGCGGCGATGCGGGCGAGTGCGTCCGACTGGTCGCCCCAGCGCTGGAAATAAAGTCCGGCGATCTTGCCGAAAAGCCCGGCAAAACCGCCCTCGATATCAGATTCCTCGCGCACATAGGAGGCCTTGAGCAGGTTGCGGCCCACTTCCGCCGACGGCGTCGTCGTCATCTGCTCGACGCCGACCACGAGCACGATGCGCGCCGACCCGGCGGCGATCGCCTTGAGCCCCTGATGCACGGCGGCCGACCCGGTGGCGCAGGCATTCTCCACCCGCGTCGCGCGCTTGAAACGCAGATCGGGGGACGCTTGCAGCACCAGCGAAGCGGTGAAGTCCTGCGCCGAGAAGCCGGCGTTGAAGTGGCCGAGCACGATCTCGTCGACATCCTTCGCGGCGGTGCCGGAATCGGCCAGCGCCTCGGTCGCCACCTTGACGATAAGGCTTTCGACGGTCTCGCCGGCGAGCTTGCCGAATGGCGTATGCGCCCATCCCACGATACAGGCGGTCATGATCGTTCCCTTTGCCGAATTTTGGTCGCTTTTCCTTGGCTAACCAGTGATGCAAACGCCGAACTCGGTGCTACCCGCATGATACCGGGATTTAGCTTTGCGTTCGAGCGTTCCTTGGGTTTAGATAGTTCGTCGCTGGGCTTCGGGAACCTTTCGTGAACCCATCGCGGCCCCTTTGTCGGTACCTTGGGCACGATCCGAGGCGACGCCCCGGGCCCGAGCAACCGAACGGACCGCAACACGTGTATCCATTGCAGTTGCTTCGGGGGCTGACGCTCGGCGTCGCGGTTCTTTTTCTCTTCGCCGCAAATCTCACAGCAACCCCGGCGCGCGCCGAAGCGACGATCCTGGTCGAAGCCGATTCCGGCAAGGTACTGCGCGCCGAGAACGCCACCTATCCGTGGTACCCGGCCTCGGTGACCAAGCTGATGACGCTTTATGTCACGCTGCGCGCCATCAAGGACAATCGCATCACGCTCGACAGCTTGTTCACGGTCTCGCGCAACGCCGCCGCGCAATCGCCGAGCAAGATGGGCTTCCCGCCCGGCACCCAGGTCACGGTCGACAACGCCATTAAAATGCTGATGGTGCATTCGGCCAACGACATGGCCGTCGTATTGGCGGAGGGCGTCGACGGTTCGATCGAGAATTTCGCCGACGGCATGACCAATACCGCGCATCGCCTCGGCATGTCGGAATCGAACTTCGTCAATCCCAACGGCCTGCCGGCCGACGGCCAGATTACCTCGGCGCGCGATCTCGCCATTCTCGCCCGCGCCCTGATCCGGGAATTTCCCGAATACGATTCCTACTGGCATATCGCCGCGATCAAATTCGGCCGCCGCGTGATGCGCAACACCAACTCGCTGATCGGGCGTTATCCCGGGATCGACGGCATGAAGACCGGCTTCATCTGCGCCTCCGGCTTCAATGTTGTCGCCACCGCCACGCGCGGCGGCAAAAGACTGATTGCCGTGGTGCTCGGCGCGCCGTCATCCGGCGCGCGCGCGGTCAAGGCGGCGGAGCTTCTGGAAAGCGGCTTCACGCAAAATCCGCTGGCATGGCTGACACCCGCGCTTGGCTCGGTCGATGCGCTGGCGCCGATCGATGCCGCGCCGCCCAATCTGCACGACAATGTGTGCGGACCGCATCGCAAGCGGCGACCGGCGGAAGACGAAGACGCCGACGCCGACCTCAACGCGATGGAAAATAGCGGGCCGTTCTCGGCGCTGCTGTCGAGCCTCCGCGCGCCGACTCCGCACGGCGCCGCGCTCCTGTCCGATTTCGGCACGGCGACGCCGGTCGTGGTCTATACCGGGCCGACGCGCTCGCCGGCGGATTTGGCCAAGCTCGAAGCGCGCGAGGCGGCGGCGCCTCACCATAAGAAGAAAGCCGGTGAGAAGGCCGCCAAGCATCGCGAGGAGAAAGCCGCGGACGAGGGGGGCAAAGAAGACCGCAAAGCTGCAGACACGAAGGCGGCCGACGCGAAGCCCGCGGCCGAACCGGCGAAAAAGCATCACAAGGCCGACGTCTCGCCCAAGCCCGCCGCGACGCAGTAATTTTCGGAGCGCGAGGTAGAGCAACGTGCCCATTGACCCTCCCCCTCCAGGGGAGGGTAGCGAATATCAATTCGCCAGCCGCAGCGGCGCGTCGGTTACGTCCTGCAGCGCCTCGAAGGTGAGTCCCGGCGCCATATCGCGCACGGCAAAGCCGTCGCCGATGACGTCGAGCACGGCGAGATTGGTGTAAACGCGCTTGACCGCGCCGAGCGCGGTGAGCGGATAGGTGCAGCGGCGCATGAGCCGGCTCTCGCCGCTTTTGGTCGTGTGCTCCATCAAGACCCACACCGCTTTGGCTCCGGCCGCGAGGTCCATGGCGCCGCCGACCGACGGCATGTCGGTGTCCGACATCGACCAGTTGGCGAAATCGCCGTTGGCGGCGACCTGGAAGGCGCCGAGTACGCAGAGATCGAGATGACCGCCGCGGATCATGGCGAAGCTATCGGCGTGGTGCACGTAGGATCCGCCGGGCACAAGCGTGACGTATTTCTTGCTGGCGTTGATCAGCCAGCGGTTGATCTTGTCGTCGGCCGGCGTCGGGCCCATGCCGAGAATGCCATTCTCCGACTGGATGATCACTTCGCGCTCCGGCGGAATGTAGTTCGGCAGCAGAACCGGAATGCCGATGCCGACGTTCACGTACCAGCCTTCCGGGATGTCGCCGGCGGCGCGCGCGGCGATTTCTTCCCGCGTCCACGGTTGGCAGGCGGCCAGGGTCTTCGCAACGGCGTTTGCGTTCACCTTCCATTCTCCTCAGGTCACGACCGGCTCACCGTATGGCACGTGCACCACCCGATCGACGAAAATCCCCGGCGTGGTGACGTGCTCCGGATCAAGTCCACCGAGTTCGACAATGTGCTGGGCCTGCGCGACGGTCAATTTTGCCGCCATCGCCATCACCGGATTGAAGTTCCGCGCCGACGAGCGGTAGGTCAGATTGCCCCAGCGATCCGCCTCCCAGGCCTCGATCAGCGCCACGTCGCCGGCGAACGCTTCCTCCAGCACGTATTTGCGGCCAGAAAATTCCCGCACCTCTTTACCCTCGGCGAGCTTCGTTCCCACCGATGTCGGCGTATAGAAGGCCGGAATGCCGGCGCCGGCGGCGCGCATGCGCTCGGCCATCGTGCCCTGCGGCATGACTTCAAGCTCGATGCGGCCCGCCCGATAAAGCCCCTCGAAGACGACGGGATCCGAGGTCCGCGGGTAGGAGCAAATAATCTTGCGCACGCGGCCGACCTCCATGAGCCGCGCGAGGCCGGTGTGGCCGACACCGGCATTGTTGGCGACCACAGTCAGGTCCCTGGCGCCTTGTTCGATCAGGCCATCGATGAGCGCGTTGGGCTGGCCGATGCTGCCGAAGCCGCCGATCAGCACGATCGAGCCGTCGCGGATTCCCGCCATCGCCTCGGCCATGCTGTGCACGATCTTGTCGATCATCGGCGTCACACCGGCTTGAACATCGGCACCGGCGGGCCGTTCTCGGTGTCCTTGAACACGACGGCGACCGGTTGCCCGATGGCGAGCGCGTCGAAATCGCAATCGACGATATTGGTGAGCATGGTCGGGCCTTCGGCGAGCGTCACGTGGGCGATGGCGTAAGGCTCCTTGACGCGGCGCATGACGCTGAAGGTGTAGAGCGTGCCTTTGCCGGAGGCGGCGCGCCATTCGAGCTTGTCGCTAGCGCAAAACGGGCAGATGGCGCGCGGATACCAGTGCGCTTTGCCGCAGGCCGTGCAGAACGGGACCGTGAGGCGGCCTTCGCGCGCCGCATTCCAGAAGGCTTTCGTTTCGGCGGTGACCACAGGCGGATCGATCTTGCGCGCCATTTTCACTCTCGTTCCATGATCAGGGTGGCGCTGCCGTGACGCGTGCCGAGCTGAAAGCCGGTGCCCTGCGCCAGCGCCAGATCGCAGTTTTTGACCTGCACGGCGGGATGCGCTTCGCCCCGCAGCTGGCGCACCGCCTCGATCACTTTGGTCATGCTGCCGCGATTGGCCGGATGATTGTTGCAAAGCCCGCCGCCGTCGGTGTTGAACGGCAGCTTGCCGACGCCGGAGATCAGGTTGCCGTCGGCGACGAATTTGCCGCCCGCGCCCTTGGCGCAGAAGCCCAGGTCTTCGAGCTGGATGACGACGGTGATAGTGAAGCTGTCGTAGATCGAGGCGTATTTGATGTCGGCGGGCGTGACGCCGGCCTCGGCGAAGGCCATCGGCCCGGCGCGCGCGGCGCCGGACGTGGTGAGATCGAAGGTGCCGCCGGCGAGGTGCTTTACCGCTTCGCCCGCGCCGATGATCTTGACCGGCGGCCGCTTGAGCGTTTTGGCGATCTCCGGGCGCACGATCACCAGCGCGCCGCCGCCGTCGCTGATGACGCAGCAATCGAGCCGGTGCAAAGGATCGGCGATCAGCGGCGAATTCACCACGTCCTCGACGGTCACTACCTCGGGCAGCATGGCGTGCGGGTTATATTGGGCGTGGTGCGAGGCGGCGACCTTGACCCAGGCGAGTTGCGCGCTGGTAGTGCCGTAGTCGTGCATGTGGCGCATCGCGCACATGGCGTAGCCGTTGGCCGTGGTGATGGCGTAGGGCGCTTCGAAGCCGGCCTCGGGCTGGTTCGGATCGCGCGGCCGCGGCGCGGTGCCGGTCGCCATGCCCTCGCTGCGCGGCCGCCCGGCGAGCGTGATCAGCGCCACGTCGCATTTGCCGAGCGCGATCGCCTGCGCCGCGTGCGCGGCCAGGAGCGTGTAGGACGCGCCGCCGATCTCGGTGGAATCGACGTGGCGCAGCTTCAGATTCATATACTCCGCCATGGAGGCGGGGCCGGGCCCGGGCGCGTCGCCGGAGCAGAAATAGCCGTCCACGTCGTCGCGCGTCAGGCCGGCATCGGCAAGCGCCCCGAGCGCCACCTCGGCATGGAGCTGCGCCACGCTCTTGTCCGGCGCGAGCCGCGTCGGATGCTCGTACGCGCCGGCGATATAGGCCTTGTCGTTGACGGTCATCCCGGAAAATCCTCCCCGCGCGGCAACATATCGGTGCCGCGCCCGGCCGCCAACAGCGGCGGGCGCGGGCATGCGGCTATCGGACGGCATGGCTCTTGCGCTAAAAACAAAGCGGAGTCCGAGCATGAAACGCGCGCGCGAGGTCAGGGCCGCCGGCCATTGGGACGATGGAAGCGCCATCGATTCCATCACGCTCGACGCGCATGAGCGCCACCGCCGGCGCGTCGTGCTCAGCGCCGAGCGCGGCACAAGGTTTCTCCTCGATCTGCCGCAGGCGACCGCACTGCACGACGGCGATGGCCTCGTGCTCGACGACGGCGGCATCGTGCGCATCGTCGGCCGTCCGGAGCCGCTGGTCGAGATGGCGGCGGCCGACGCCCACGCGCTGGCGCGGCTCGCCTGGCATATCGGCAACCGCCACATCGACGTGGAGATCAGGGGCGACCGGCTGCGCATCCGCCGCGATCACGTGATCGAGGAGATGCTGCGCGGGCTCGGCGCGCGGCTGTCGCCGGTCGAGGCGCCGTTCAATCCCGAGCCCGGCGCCTACGATCACCACGAACACAGCCACGGGCACGGCCATCACCATCATGACCACGACGATGGCTCGTAGAAAGTCCAAGCAGTTGTCGCGTGCCTCCTCTCACCTCTCCCCGAGGGGGAGAGGTCGACCGCGCGAAGCGCTGGCGGGTGAGGGGGATCAGAACCCGATTGGCAACTCGGTACCCCCTCACCCCAACCCTCTCCCCGCTGGGGAGAGGGAGTGCGCCGTGCAACGTTCGGACGCCGCGTTCAACGTCGAAGCCGCGGCGCTCTATCGTCTCATGGCCTGGCTGTCACCGGCTTATCCGGTCGGCGCCTTCTCTTATTCCAGTGGCATCGAATGGGCGGTCGAGAGGGGCGACATCACCAATGCCGCGACCTTGCAGGGCTGGCTCGCCGTCATGCTCGGCGAAGGCGGCGGCTTTTGCGACGCGGTGTTGTTCGCGCATGCTTATCGCGCGATCGCCGCGCAAGACGCCGCCGCCTTGCGCGCCGTCGCCGAACTTGCCGCCGCTTTCGTGCCGTCCAAGGAGCGCTTTCTGGAGACGACGGCGCAAGGCCGCGCTTTCCTCGACGCGATACGCGCCGCCTGGCCCTGTCCGGCGGCCACGCGCCTCGATGCCGCGTGGGACGGTGCGGTGGCGCTGCCGGTCGCCGTCGGCGTCGCCTGCGCCGGGCATGGCATCGCCTGCGAGACCGCGCTGCATGCGTTTCTCCATGCGCTCGCGGCCAACTGGATCTCGGCCGGCGTGCGGCTCATCCCGCTCGGCCAGACCGACGGCCAACGCGTTCTTGCCGCGCTCGAAGCCGATGTTGGTGCCGCGGCGGCGCGCGCGCTGAAGACCCAGCTCGAAGACCTTGGCAGCGCCGCTTTCCGAGCCGACATCGCCGGCATGCGCCACGAGACGCAATACACGCGGCTTTTCAGGAGTTAAGAGAACGACGATGACCCATTCAAACGGTCCCTTACACGGTCCCTTGCGCGTCGGTGTCGGCGGCCCGGTCGGTTCGGGCAAGACCGCGCTGATGGATGCGTTGTGCAAGCGGTTGCGCGACCGCTACGAGATCGCCGCCATCACCAACGACATCTACACCAAGTGGGACGCCGAATACCTGGTGCGCTCGGGCGCGCTCGTTGCCGACCGCATCGCCGGCGTCGAGACCGGCGGCTGCCCGCACACGGCCATTCGCGAAGACGCTTCCGCCAATCTCGCGGCAATAGCCGACATGCGGCGGAAATTCCCCGGCCTCGATCTCGTGCTGATCGAATCCGGCGGCGATAATCTCGCCGCGACATTTTCGCCGGAGCTTGCGGATCTCACCATCTACGTCATCGACGTCGCCGCCGGCGACAAGATCCCGTCGAAAGGCGGGCCAAGCATCACCCGCTCGGATTTACTGGTGATCAACAAGGTCGATCTTGCGCCCCACGTCGGCGCCTCACTTGAAACCATGGAGCGTGAATCGAAACGGATGCGCGGCGCCCGGCCCTTCGTCTTCACCAATCTGCGCGCCGGCAAGGGCGTCGAGGAGATCGCGTCCTTCATCGAGGAGAAAGGCGGGCTGGGGGTCCCCTGAATCGTCGTTGCCGGGCTTGACCCGGCAATCCATGGGGCGTTGCGGCTGCATGCATGCCCGGGTCAAGCCCGGCAATGACGGACATTCAAAACTTAAACCCGCCCCGTATGCTTGCGCGCCGCTTCGAGGTGGCCGAAGCCCTGCACCGGCGCGCACATCAGGAAGCGGTAGCCTTCCTTGATAATGCGTTCGGCGTTGCCCGCCTCGACGTGCGGGTGGCCGACCACGACGTTGTGCTTCTTGCAGGTATCGACCACGCGCTTCATCCATTCGAGCACGATCTTGTGTTCGTATTGCCGCGGATAGCCGAGCTCCTGCGATAGGTCGCCTTCGCCGATCAGGATGGCGCCGATGCCCGGCACGTTTTTGAGCATGTCGTCGAGGTTCTCCACGCCGCGCGTATCCTCGATCTGCAGGATGCAGAAGATTTCGCCCTGCGGGTTGAGCGGCCAGACGTCGGCCTTTTGGTAATAGTCCTGCTGCGTCAGGCCCCAATAGCGCGCCGCCGTGGTCGGGCCATCGCCGCGGATGCCGGCGGGCGCGTAATGGGCGGCGCTCTTGAGCCGCGGATAACGGCAGGCGCCGACCGCGTTGGCGGCTTCCTCGACCGTGGAAATGTGTGGGAACACGACGCCGTAGCAGCCCATGTCGAGCGCCTGCTTGGCCTGCCATTGCGCCATCTCGACGCCGTTCACCGGTATGCGCGCCATCGGCGTGACGCCCGGAACGACGGAGCCGGCCTTGGCGATCTGCGCGCGGTTGAGCATGTATTGCAGGCAATCGCGCAGGAGCCGGCCGTCCCACGGCTGATGCTCCATCTCGAACACGCAGCCGTCGAATTTCGACGCGCTGATGGCGACGGCGCCGGTGATCTCCGCGGGCGTGAAGCAGGTCAGCGCGTGCTGGTCAGCTTCGAGCGCGCGGATGACGCCGTTCAATCGTGGCAATTCAGCCATTCCTCAAACCTCCCTGACGCGGGCGGCATCCTAGACTATCCGCCAGCCGCGCGGCGAGCCCCCGGAGATAAATGCCGCGCGGACGGCAATGTGCTAGCGTCGCGCGGTCCAGACATCATGCGAGGAACTCTCGCGGTCTCGATGGGCACAAGCTCAAGCAAATCGGACGAAGCTGGTGAAAATTCTCCTCGTCGTGCCGGCGTGTATCGGCGGCCTGTTCGTGCTGGGCTTGATCGCCGCATTTGTCCTGGTCGGCTCCTCGCCTCCGCCAATGGGGGAGTCGCGCGACGTATTCGATTTCACGTCGATGCGGAAAGCGCCGACGGAGATCGATCCGCCGAGCCTACGGCGTTATCCGACGCGCGACGGCGAGCAATTGGCTTACCGCTATTACGATTCTAGCGCCGATCGCATACTGATCTTCATCCACGGTTCGTCCTATCACGGCGGCGGCTATCACGCGCTCGCCTCAGCCTTAAGTCTCGGCGGCGTGGCAAAGGTCGTGCTGCCCAATCTGCGCGGGCACTACCAATCGGGACAGCGCCGCGGCGACGTCGATTACATTGGCCAGTATGAGGACGACCTCGCCGACCTGATCTCTTTCCTGCGCGCTGAGCACCACGACGGTCCGATCACGCTCGGCGGCCATTCCAGCGGCGGCGGACTTGCGATCCGATTTGCCGGCGGCGCGCATGCCAAGGCCGTATCGAGCTATCTGCTGCTCACTCCGATCATTCCGCGGGCGCCGTCCGTGCGCGGCGGGACGGCGGGCGGATGGGCTGTCGTGCATTGGCGACGCCTCTACGGCCTGCTTGCGCTCAACGCGATCGGCATTCACGGTTTCGACGGCCTGCCGCTCGTTGAATTCAACAAGCCGGCGAAGTTCTGGGATGGAACGGAGACCTTGTCCTATTCCTATCGGTTGAACGCCTCCTATCATCCCCGCTCCAGCTACCAGAACGACATCCGTGCCCTTGGCGGCGCCACCCTCGTGCTGGTGGGCGCGGACGACGAGGCGAACGACGCGGACAAGCTGCGCGCGGTCTTTGCGGCCGACGATCCGCAGGCCAAGACGATGATCTTCCCGCACGTCAACCATTTCGGAATATTCAGCGATCCGGCGGTGATCGAGGTGATGGCCGCCTGGATGCGAACCCTGCCGGACGGCGCCGGCCAATAATGCCGTACCTGCAATGCCGTATCCGCAAGGCGGTTTGACAATGCCGCCGCGCGCCGTAGCATCGCTGCGGCAACCCCTCTGGCGAAATTGTCATGATCATCGATTGTCACGGCCACTACACCACCGAGCCCGCCGACCTCAAGCGCTTCCGCGCGGAGCAGACCAAGGCGGTCGAGAAGAAGACGCCGCCGCCGTTGCGCGGATCGCTGAAAATCTCCGACGACGAGATCAGGGACAGCCTCGAAGGCGCGCAGCTCAAGCTGCAACGCGAGCGCGGCACCGATGTCACGATCTTTTCGCCGCGCGCGTCGGGCATGGGCCATCACATCGGCGACGAGAGCGTGAGCCTGGAATGGTCGCAAATCTGCAACGATTTGATCCACCGCGTCTGCACGCTCTACCCGCAGAATTTCATCGGTGTGTGCCAGTTGCCGCAATCACAGGGCGTGCCGCCGAAAAACTCCGCCGCCGAGCTGGAGCGCTGCGTCAACGAGCTCGGCTTCGTCGGCTGCAATCTCAATCCCGATCCGTCCGGCGGTTATTTCAACTCACCGCCGCTCACCGACAAATGGTGGTATCCGTTCTTCGAGAAGATGGTCGAGCTCGACGTGCCGGCGATGATCCACGTCTCCGGCTGCTGCAATCCGGCGATGCACACCACCGGCTCGTATTATCTGAACGCCGACACCACGGCGTTCATGCAGCTCATCCTTTCTGATCTGTTCAAGGATTTTCCGACGCTCAAGCTGATCATCCCGCATGGCGGCGGCGCGGTGCCGTTCCATTGGGGCCGCTTCCGCGGGCTGGCGCTCAACGCCGGGCGGCCCGAGCTGGTCGAGATCATCAACAACAATATTTTCTTCGACACTTGCGTCTATCACCAGCCGGGCATCAACCTGCTCACCGAAGTAGTGCCGGTTGACAACATCCTGTTCGCCTCCGAGATGGTCGGCGCCGTCAAGGGCGTCGATCCGAAGACCGGATTTAATTTCGACGACACCAAGCGCTACGTCGATCACGCGCCAAGGCTGAGCGAGGCCGACCGGCACAAGATTTTCGAAGGCAACGCCCGCCGGGTCTTCAGCCGTCTCAAGACCAAGGCGGTGATGAAGGCGGCGGTTTAGGGCGTCATCGCATTGGCCAAGGCTCGACGAAAGCGATCGCAGCGTCGATCCCAGCTCATCAGATTCGGTCATCGCGAGATCGAGACGCTCGGCTTGCGTCAGGGATTCTGGACCGATCTCTATCACCGTTCGATGACCGTTTACTGGCCGGTGTTTTTCGGCACGGCCGCCGCGGTCTTTGTCCTTCTCAACGCGATATTTGCTTTCTTCTATTCCCTCGGCAACCAGCCGATCGCCAACGTCACCGGCGAGAACCTGCTGGAATACTTTTACTTCTCGATCGAGACGTTGGCGACGGTCGGCTATGGTGATATGCACCCGCAGACCGATTTCGGGCATTTCATCGCCACCATCGAAATCTTCACCGGCATGTGTTTCCTCGCGGTGATGACCGGGTTGATCTTCGCCCGCTTCTCGCATCCGCGCGCCCGTTTCGTCTTTGCCGATCATCCGGTGGTGACCGAGCATGACGGACGATCCACCCTGATGATCCGCATGGCCAACGCGCGGCACAACACGATCTCCCGGGCGAATGCGCGGCTATGGCTCATTCGCGCGGAACGTACCAAGGAAGGCGATCAGCTGCGCCGCTTCTATGAACTTGAACTCGATCGCCGCGACCATCCGATGTTCGTTTTGAGCTGGATGCTGTTTCATCCCATCGACAAGAACAGCCCGTTATATGGAATGACCGCCTCCGACCTCGCCGACGGCGATGCCCTGCTGGTGCTCAATGTCGGCGGCGTCGACGACAGTTCCGCGCAGCAACTGTACGCCCGCCGCGTTTATTCCTATCGGGATATCCGCTGGGGACATCGCTACAGCGACATCACCAGCGTCTCGCCGCAGGGCCGGTTCCTGCTCGACTACACCAGATTTCACGATACGGTGCCGGATGGGCCGTAATCACCGGCGGGCCTGGTAACGCCGGTAACAAGGGTGTGCCTTCTTGCCGCTTGGCTCCACGGCCCCAATCTATCCGACGAGGGAGGCCCCAATCTATCCGACGAGGGAGGTCAGCCATGTCCATTCGACCGGTTAAGCGCATCGTTTCCTCGAAGCCAACGATCGAGGGCGCCGGCGTGCACCTTCGCCGCGCTTTCGGCTTCGGCGACACCACCGAATTCGATCCGTTCCTGCTGCTCGACGATTTCCGCAACGGCCAGCCGGACGAGTATCGCGCCGGATTCCCCTGGCATCCGCACCGCGGCATCGAGACGATTACCTATGTGCTGGCCGGCAACGTCGAGCACGGCGACAGCCTGGGCAATCGCGGCAATCTCGGCTCGGGCGACGTGCAATGGATGACGGCCGGGCGCGGCATTTTGCATCAGGAGATGCCGCAGGGCGACGCACAGGGCCGCATGCACGGCTTCCAGCTCTGGGCCAACTTGCCGTCGTCGCTGAAGATGACGGCGCCGCGTTATCAGGACATCAAGGCCGGTGAAATTCCCGAAATCGACGACGACGACGGCACCCGCGTGCGGATCGTCTGCGGCGATTTCCGGGGCAAGCGCGGCCCGGTCGAAGGCGTCGCCGCCGATCCGCGTTATCTCGATATTTCGGTGCCGCCGGGCAAGCGCAAGACGCTGGCGGTCGAGCTCGAGCGCCACGCCTTCGCCTATGTGTTCGAGGGCTCCGGTAATTTCCGCGCGGCGTCGCAGCCATTCGGCGTCCTCACCGAGAAGACCGACGGCGAGAACGAGATTCTGGTTCGCGAGCAGACCGGCAATCGCTCGCTGGTGCTCTTCGACTCGGGCGACGAGGTTACCGTGCAGGCCGGCGACGAAGGCATCCGCTTCTTGCTGGTCTCCGGCAAGCCGCTCAAGGAGCCGGTCGCCTGGTACGGCCCGATCGTGATGAACACGCAGGCCGAATTGCAGCAGGCGGTTTCCGAGCTGCGCCGCGGTACGTTTATCAGCTGACCGTGACGCCGCCGGCGCC
>Ga0116223_10001577_pt1 | contig 22969 bp, 13 predicted proteins | sample Sb_taG_3_FD_90092 | JGI IMG/M metagenome (GOLD analysis project Ga0116223, IMG submission 90092) | Peat soil microbial communities from Weissenstadt, Germany - Sb_50d_a_PC metaG | ecosystem: Environmental > Terrestrial > Soil > Wetlands > Peat | place: Germany: Weissenstadt | collected 2010-09-21 | reverse complement strand
TCTGAACCTTGCCACCCAGAGACCCATTCTGGTGGACGTGGCTTCCGGCAAGATCAGCGACATTCCGGGCCTGGATAGCCAGGATGCAGTGGTGGGATGGAACTCCGATGGTCGCTCTCTGTTTGTGTGGGACCAGCAACTACCAGTGCGGCTGTTCGCCATCGATGTGGCCACGGGGCGACGGGAACTGGTGCAATCAGTGGAACCGACTTCGACTGTCGGATCGATGTACGCACACGTGGTCGCGTCGAGCGATGGCAGGACGGTAGCGTATCGGCTGCGTCGCGGACTGTACGCCATCTACCTCGCCGACGGACTGCATTAGTGTGGCACCTGTGATGTTGGCACCGTCAGTGGTGCGAGTCGGCAATCCTCAGGCGTTCGATGCCCTGGCCACTGGAGTAATCGGCCAAGTTCCGGTTTGCCGACCATACACCCGAATGTGTCGTGCGCGAACAGCACTTTTTACGTGTAGTGCGTCCGGACAAGGGGCCGACGTTCATTTGTGGTGGATTTTTTGATTGCAAGCCCGACCGATGTTATCGTGAGGTCTGCTCAGCCAACTCTCCAATCATAGGACAAGCGCCGCATGCGATCTAATGCCCGAATCCTCGTCAGGGGCGCCGCACACTCAGTGCGTAGATGTTCTTTCTGCTGGCGTAAACAGTCCGGTGGACCCCATCGCTCATGAACATACTTGACCTCGTGGTCGGCAAGCCCATCAAGACCAGTGACGAACGCGCCGAGCAGATCGGTCCTGTGCAGGGCATTCCGATCTTTGGTCTGGACGCGCTGAGCTCGGCTGCTTACGGCCCGGAAGCGGCCCTCAGCCTTCTGATTCCCCTTGGCCTTCTTGGTGTTCGTTATATCGTTCCCATCAGCGCCGCCATTATTACGTTGCTGGTGATCGTGTACTTCTCCTATCGCCAGACCATCGCCGCGTATCCCTCCGGCGGTGGCTCCTACACTGTGGCGCGCTTCAACCTTGGCGCGCCTGCCAGTCTGCTGGCCGCAGCCGCGCTCCTCGCCGATTACATACTTACGGCCGCCGTCGGCATTTCTGCGGGAGTCGGGGCTTTGGTCTCGGCGGTTCCATCTTTGCTTCCGCACACTGTTTCTCTTTGCGTCGGCATTCTTATCGTCGTCACCATCCTCAATCTCCGCGGCGTGCGCGATGCGGGCCTTGCCTTCGCGCTTCCCACCTATCTGTTTGTCGGCACTCTTCTCATCACCATCGTCGCGGGCGTTGTCCGCGTTCTCCTCAGCGGAGGGCATCCTGTACCGGCAGTTCCGCTTCCGCCTGTGCCGCCATTGACGGAAGCAGTCAGCTACTGGCTGCTGCTCAAGGTTTTCGCCAGCGGTTGCACCGCCTTGACTGGCGTGGAAGCTGTCAGCAACGGGGTGAAGGCTTTCCGGGAGCCCACCGTGAAAAACGCCCAGCGCACTCTCACCGTGATTATTTTTCTCCTGGCGGTGCTGCTGGCGGGAATTTCCTATCTGGTAAAGACTTATGGAATTGCGGCCACCGATCCGGGCCAGCCCGGCTATCAGAGCGTTCTTTCCATGCTGAGCGCCTCGGTTTTTGGCAAAGGCCTTTTTTATTATCTGACCATGGGCTCAATTCTTATCGTTCTTTCGCTTTCCGCCAACACCGCCTTTGCCGATTTTCCGCGTCTCTGCCGCGCGATCGCGCAAAATAACTACCTCCCGCACGCCTTCGGGTACCGCGGGCGTCGGCTCGTCTACACCTATGGCATCGTCGTCCTGGCGGTACTCTGTGGCGGCGTTCTCATCCTTTTCGGCGGTGTCACCGATCGGCTAATCCCGCTCTATGCCGTCGGCGCTTTTCTGGCTTTCACGCTTTCGCAGGCCGGCATGGTCATGCACTGGCGGAAAAATCGCGGTCCGAATTGGCTGAAGAGCGCACTCGTGAATGGGCTCGGCGCCCTCGTCACCGGCATCACCACGGCGGTCGTGCTGGTTGCGAAATTTGTCGAAGGCGCCTGGATCACTCTGCTTTTCATCCCGTTGACAGTTGTTTTGTTCACCCTTGTCCGCCGCCACTATCACTCCGTGAAACTGCTCACCACCTGCAAGGTTCCCGTCGACGCGGCAGGTCTCAGCCAGAATCCCATTGCGGTCATTGCCATCGATCGCTGGAGCAACATCACCCGCCAGGGAATTGAATTTGCTGCCCGGCTTTCCCCGGAAGTGATCGCCTTGCACGTCGAGCCCAACGAGCACTCCGAATTGCTTCAAGACGACTGGGAACACTACGTCGCACAACCCTTCCGTGCGGCCGGCAAGGAGCCTCCCCAGCTTCACGTCCTGCCTTCGCCCTACCGCTTTATCATCGTCCCTATCGTTCAGTTCATTCTCGACCTTTCGAAAAAACATCCCGATCGCCGCATCATCGTGGTTATACCCGAACTGGTGGAAGACAAATGGTATGAGTACTTGCTTCACAATCAGCGTGGCCGACTTCTGGAATGGGTGCTCCTCGTCCGCGGGAATGAGCGAATTTTTGCGGTGACTGCGCCCTGGTACGTCGGGGAACGAAACTAATTCTATCTGGAGTGGATGATCCTACTACCGCACTCCGTCCACCAGGAACAAATCCGACAACTCTCTGAAGAACGAATAGCCATAAGTCTTGCCGTCCGCTGTCACGCGCGCATTCACGATGCTCGTCACCCCGGCAACATCGCTCGGAGCCAAGGTCGTGATCAGTTTTCGCTTTTGCCGGAGCTGCTGGTATTGGACGACATACCGCCCGTCACCACTACGGGCAAGAACAATATTCACTGACGTACATGCATTCAACGAATAGAATCTATCGGACGGGTGTCGGATGCCCTTGCTGCTTGAGCAGCAACGGCAGCTAACATCCGAATGGAACGCGATGCGAGCAGTCCAGAATGGCTGTGGCGAGGTCTTGGGCACAGATCAATGAGACGACCCCACGCGGGAGGAGCGGGTTGACCAGACGTTAGCCTCAGCAGAGAGTTGGCTTTGCGGAGAAGTGCCTGGCGGAGAAAAAAGTTGATTTGGGTCGGATGTCTACTGGTGGCCCTGTTTGGTGCACGGATCGGCAATTCATGGAGTCAGCGGAGGCGACAGATGAAAACGGCTGAGTTGGCAGGGATCTTTCTGGTGTTGGTGGCTTTAGGGGTTGCCTACAACTGGGCGCATCGTTCTGCCGGGAGCAGTTCCGGGGGAGCAGCGGCGCTTGCGGATAGCGTGGCGAGCGGGCAGTCGCAGGCCGGAGCGGGAGCAGCAACCGGGGCGAAATGGGTAACAGTCCGCGATGCGCGGGAGCAGGCATTTTCAATCCAGGTTCTGCAGGGCTGGAAGACTTATGGCGGGCTGTTCCGTTTCAGCGCGATTGACGCGCGCATGGTCGTGGATATGACTTCGCCGGATGGGCTGACGAATCTCCGCTTGGGGGACTCGACGGTTCCTCCGTACAGAGTGCCGGGCCCGTTTCTGCCGCGCGGGCCGGGTGTGGCTTCGTATGCCGCAGGCAATGTGTTCGCCACCAGGTACGGGCAGGCGCGATTCGCCTCCATGTGCCAGGGACTGCGGTTGACCAATAGCAGTGCGATGACGCCAAAGTATCATCCTGCAGGTGGGGGGATGACTCGGACCACGGCAGGCGAGGCCTTCTTTAGCTGCACCGAGAATGGCACACCAATGGCTGCATATGTGTATGCGGAGACAACACTAATGGGGCCTGGAGGGCCGGGCTCGAGCTGGTTGGTTGTGGCGCTGGGTAGCGCCATGGCTCCGGCGCAGACGGCGGCCGCAGCCAGCGCGATGTTGCAACATGCTGGGGACTCGCTAGTGTTGAACCCGGCTTGGATGCAGATGCAGAACCAGTTGAACAGCCAGGCAATCCAGCGGATTAACGCCTCAACGCAGGCGACGATTGCGGCCACCAATGCAGCGGTTGCGCATCAACAGGCAATGATCAGCGCGTTGCAGAATGACAGCTTCAACGACGTAATCAACGGGGTCCAGGAGACCAAGGATACCGCGACCGGACAGCGATACATCGTGCCGTTGGGCACAGGTACGACGCAGTGGGTGCGCGATGGCAAAACCGTGGTGGAGTCTGGGTTGTCGCCAGGTGTGGGGTTCGACCAACTAACGCCGGTAAATCATTAAAGACCGCTCGACGCATAATGACTACGGCGACTTAGAGGATGCGCCAGAGCGAGCCATAGGACGGCAGTCCCAGTTGATGCCACGTAGCCTTCTACTAACGGGTAAGGTTATACAAAAAGATGCCAGCAGACCCAATCCGCAAATCGCTACGAGGGGCACAACGCGAGTTTTGGAGAAACTGTGGTCCAAAGATGTTCCGTGTCTGATGCTCCGAGCTGTCTGGAGGACTTTCAACCTATCCGCAATTGCGGCGCGCGCTGTGGTCAAGGTCAATGAGTTTAGTCGCGATCTTACGCCGCTTGTTCCGCGACGCGGCGGGCAATCTTTATGGGCAATCGGTCGCTCGAATTTTGCTGGAGTGAGAGAGCGACCTGATTCCCTAAGGAAGCGTTATGGCGATGTTTCGCCAACAACCCTCTTGATCTGCGGCCAACTCCCCAGCTCTCGTTGACTTGCCCGCTGCACCGGACGTAAGATTCGCGCCAGTGATCGGGCAAACCATATCTCACTATCGCATCGTCGAGAGGCTGGGCGGCGGCGGTATGGGTGTGGTCTATAAGGCTGAGGATGTGAAGCTCGGTCGGTTTGTTGCCCTCAAGTTTCTGCCCGATGATGTAGCCAAAGACCAGCAGTCACTTGGCCGCTTTCAGCGCGAAGCCAAGGCTGCCTCTGCATTGAATCATCCGAACATCTGCACCATCTACGAAATTGACGACCAGCACGGGGACGCGTTCATCGCCATGGAGTTTCTGGACGGGGTGACGCTGAAGCATCGCATTTCGGGGCGGGCGCTCGATACCGAACTGATTCTATCGCTGGCGGTCGAGATTGCCGACGCGCTGGATGCGGCTCACAGCAAAGGCATCGTCCATCGCGACATCAAGCCAGCCAATATCTTCATCACCGAACGCGGACGCGCCAAGATTCTCGATTTCGGCCTGGCGAAAATCGACCTCGCTCGGCGCCGCATCGAAAGCGGATCCAGTTCCGGTTCCGATGATCCCACGCTCGAAGAGAAAGAGCTTACAACCAGCGGTAGCACGATGGGCACCGTGACTTACATGTCTCCGGAGCAGGTGGCGGGCAAGCCGTTGGATGCGCGCTCCGATCTGTTTTCTTTCGGAGTTGTGCTCTACGAGATGGCAACCGGCCATGCACCTTTTGAACGGGAGACTGCGGGGACAACCTTTGGAGCGATCCTGCATGAGAAAGCAGAGCCGCCGACGCGCTCGAATCCACAACTCCCGCTGCGCATGGAAGAGATCATTCTAAACGCTCTGGAAAAGAACCGGGATTTGCGCTACCAGCGAGCAGCCGACATACGAATGGATTTGCAGCGGCTGAAGCGGGACTCGGAGAGCGGGAGAATTGCTACGGACCACGCAGGGGCGGACGCCGTGGCGCGCCCGGCGGAGCGAAGCGTCACGGCTGCTTTTGGGGCTGTGGAGTTGCGCTCGACTGGCCCCTTCGACTCTGCTCATCAGGGCAGGCTCTCGGGGGGGGCCGTCACCACACAAGTACCACGACGGGTAAAGCTCGGCAGATACATCACGGCCGCTTGCCTGGTCGCCATGCTCCTCGCCGGCGGTCTTTACTATCGTTCTCATCAGCAAAGCAACCGCCTCACCGAGAAAGACACGATTGTGCTCGCGGACTTCGACAACCAGACGGGGGATGCCGTCTTCGATGATGCCCTCAAGCGGGCACTGGCCGTGGAACTCGGGCAGTCTCCTTTTTTAAGCGTCTTGTCAGACAGGAAGGTCAGCGAGACCTTGCGTATGATGGGCCGTGCGGCGAACGAACGCGTTACGGTGGATGTGGGCCGGGAACTTTGCCAGCGCGCTGGCAGCAAGGCTGTGCTGGGTGGAACGATCTCCAGTTTGGGCAGCCATTATCTGATCGACCTGAACGCGGTCGCGTGCGGCACCGGCGACACTTTGGCCAAAGAGCAGAGTGAGGCCACGAGCAAAGAAGAGGTGCTGAAAGCTCTAAGCCAAGCCTCTTCCAGTCTGCGCGCCAAGCTAGGTGAGTCGCTCCCGTCGGTGCAGAAATTTGATGTTCCACTTGAAGCCACAACATCCTCGCTTGAAGCCCTGAAAAACTACAGCATGGGAATCACGATTGAGCGGGAAAAGGGAGAAGCCGCGAGCATTCCATTTTTCAAACGGGCGATTGAACTCGACCCTGATTTTGCTCTGGCCTATGCCGCCTTGTCGGCGAGGTACATGAATCTCGACCAACCATCGCTGGGGTTGGAGTATGCCACCAAGGCATATCAATTGCGTGACCGGGTCAGCGAACGGGAAAAACTGCGCATCTCTATCGATTACTTCTCGGCCATGGGAGAACTCGACAAGGGAGCCCAAACCTATGAACTGTGGATCGCCAGCTATCCTCGCGATCCTGTTCCGCACAACAACCTGGGCCAGTATTACGTCATGCTGGGGCAACATGACAAAGCTCTGCAGGAAATGCAGGAAGCGCTGCGGCTGGCGCCGGATAACGTCATCATCTACGGAAATCTGGGATTAACCTATCTCTACCTGAACCGGTTGGATGAAGCCAAGGCCACCTTCGAGCGGGCCTTCGCACACAAACTCGACGGCGGAGGTCTGCGCGGGAACATCTACTCGCTTGCCTTTCTGCGGGGCGATACCGCGCAGATGGAGCAGCAGCTAGCCTGGGTCGCGGGCAAGCCAGGAGATGAAGACCCGCTGCTGTCGATGCAGTCGGATACTGAAGCTTACTACGGACGCATCAGCAAGGCGCGTGACTTCTCGCGCCGTGCAGTGGACTCGGCCGTCCGCGCCGACTCTAAGGAAACTGCGGCTTTGTGGCAGGCCAATGCGGCGCTGCGGGAAGCGGAGTTGGGCAACACTACCTTGGCAAAGCAAGGAGTAACCGCGGCCCTCGCGCTATCACCCGGGCGGGACGTGAAGGTGTTGGCAGCTGCCACGCTGGCTCGAACCGGTGATGCTCCCCGAGCCAAGGCCCTGGCGGAAGAGCTGGAGAAAAGCTATCCAACCAATACCATGCTGAAGCTGTATTGGTTGCCGATCATCCACGCTGCCATCGATCTGAGCAAGAGAAATTCGTCGCAAACGCGGGTGGATCTAGAAGCTGCCACGCCCTACGAACTGGCTATTCCACCTCCGCTGGAAGTGGGAACACTCTACCCCGCCTATATGCGCGGGCAAGCCGACCTGCTGGCGGGTAATGGCAGTGCGGCCGTCGTCGAGTTCCAGAAAGTACTGGACCATACGGGCATCGTGCAAAACTTTGTGACGGGATCACTGGCGCATCTTCAAATTGGTCGCGCTCGCGCGATGACAGGCGACGCCGTCAAAGCGAAGAGTGCATACCAGGATTTCCTGACGCTCTGGAAAGACGCCGACCCCGACATCCCCATCCTGAAGGAAGCCAAGACGGAGTACGCGAAGCTTCAATAGCACACGATCCCCCGAAGGGCCCGCCTGACGCAGCCTTGCGAATTCAGCCTGAACGCTGACCGAGAAACGCGCACTTTGCCTTTGTAGTGCGGCGCAGGTCGTCGCAGTAGTTGGCGTAATATCTCCCTATTTCACTCATTGACGCCTTCAGGCTTCCGCGTGATGCAATGTCGAGACACTATACTCGATACGAGGGGTCGTTTTATGCAGCCAAGAGTTGCCAGCCATCTGTTCTGCGGACTCATTGCATGGATCACGCTCATGCCTGTGGCTTTGTCTGGCGCGCCTGATCGAAACACCGTACTAACCCCAATGGAAGAGGAACTTGTGGCTGAGATTAATCACGTGCGCACGGATCCAGCCGGTTACGCTGCCATTCTCGTTGCCAAGAAACCGTTTTACCGCGGGCGACGAATTGTGGTAGCCCCCAAAGGAGACCAGGATCTGGAAGTGACCGCGGAAATTACTCAGGAGGGTCTGCCCGCTCTGGATGAGGCTGTCGCGGCGCTTCGAACAACTCGGCGCCGTGGGCAACTGCAACTCTCCATGCGGTTATGTCGCGCCGCTCGCGATCACGTTGTGAAACAAGGTTCAGCAGGAACAGAAGGCCACTCCGATTCCGGCGGGGCGCCTCTTGATAGAATTAGGGTCTATATCCCAGACGTCAGAGCGGTCGCCGAGAACATCAGTTACGGACGCTGGACAGCTAGGGATGTGGTCTTCCACCAACTCGTGGACGATGGTGTGGCAGATCGCGGCCATCGCAAGAATTTGCTCGATGCAACGTTCGAATCAATTGGTGTCAATTGTGGACACCACCGGGTCTACGGCATCATGTGCGTGATTGATCTAGCTGCGGAATAAGGAAGCAGGGCTAATCCGCGTTGGCACGCAGGCCATGCAGGGCAACCTCCGCTCTACGCGATGTTACGAATCATCGATGTGTTCACAACCGTGAAAGTCGATGAGATGAGTGAGGAAATAGGCCTCGATGAATCCATCCACGGCGCGCATGCCTACCAGGAGATTGCTGGATAGGGTGCTAGTCGCCTTGGCAACACTCGTCTTCCGGGCCTTCGTTTTACTACTTCCGCGCTGGGATGTCCCCGCACGCTAATCCGGGGTCCAGCCAAGAAATTCTTCGTACCCCTTGAAGATCTCAATCAGCAGAGCTCGTACCCGCTGTTTGAGCCCGATACGCCCGGGCTCACAAGCCGGAACGGTTTTCTTCTCAAAAACCAGCTCCACCCTGGGAGTGATGTTTGGATTGGCTGCCATAAGATTTCTCCTTCACTGACACGTCCTGAAAATGCCGTTTGTTGGATCACGACGACGACAATTGTGTGCTGAACAACGAGGACACATTCAATGAAGATAGTGAACTTACGAGCGATCTCGTTTCAGTCATTCCGGGGCATACCTGACTTTTACGTCCGGCGTATACTTTTTCAATCGCCATTTATTGCAAAACAAACTTTCCTGCCGGCGCAGGGGGGTTGTTCGGCATGTGGTGCGTTGTGCGGGCAGCGAAACTCAAGGGTGGCGCAGTTTCATAAGAGAGAGTTGTGTTTCGCTCGGCGGCTCTTCTTAAGCTTGCGTACGCAGGAACCCATTTATCGGAAGGTGGCACTCATGGCGTGCGGCGGAAGTCGGTTGCTCCTCTTGATTGCGCTGGCTCTGCTCGTTGCCGCGCTCGTCTCCGCTTTAAATGACTCTGCGCCTCAGGTTCGCTATCCTGACCCGGATGACGGAGTGAACTCACTTGCCGCGCGGGCCAAAGCGCAGCGGCAGACTGCGGATCAGTTCAAGGTTTTTTACCAGTTCCATTTCACCGATAAAGTAAAAGAAAGTGGAATCACTTTTGTCGAACATGTTGTGGACGATGCCGCTATTGATTACAAGCCGGTTCACTACGATCACGGTACCGGCATTGCGGTTGCCGATGTCGACGGCGACGGACTTTACGACATCTACTTCGTGAATCAGGTTGGCGGTAATGAACTTTGGAAGAATTTGGGCGGCGGCAAGTTTAAGAACATCACGAAAGAGGCGGGAGTCGGCCTGCCTGGCCGGATCAGCGTCACCGCATCGTTCGCCGACATCGACAATGACGGCGATCAGGATTTATTCGTCACCACCGTTCTTGGCGGCAATGCGCTATTTGAAAATGACGGGCGTGGTCATTTCAAGGACATTACGAAAGCGTCTGGCCTCGATCTAGTAGCGCATTCTTCCGGAGCTATCTTTTTCGATTACGACAACGACGGCCTGCTCGACCTGCTGGTGTGCAACGTGGGAAGGTACACCAGCGGCGAAAAAGGGGCTCAGGGCCAATACGTCGGATTGCCAGACGCATTTTCAGGGCACCTGCATCCGGACCGGTACGAGTATCCCGTGCTGTACAAAAACATGGGCCACAACCGGTTCAAGGACGTAACCGCGGAGGTTGGCTTGCGTCCGGCCGGGTGGTGCGGGGACGCAAGCTTTGCCGACCTGAACGGAGACGGATTCCCCGATGTGTTCTTTCTGAACATGCAGGGACACGACCACTATTATGAGAACGTCGGCGGCAAGAAGTTCGTCGACAAGACCGAACAGTACTTTCCGAAAACCCCGTGGGGAGCGATGGGGCTCAAGTTCTTTGACTTCGACAATGACGGGCGCATGGATCTGATAGTGACCGACATGCACTCGGATATGAGCGAAGTGGTCGCGCCCGACCGCGAGAAGCTGAAATCCACCATGCGCTGGCCGGAGTCGTTTTTGCAGGCTTCCCTGAAGGACTACATCTGGGGCAATGCCTTCTATCACAACCTGGGGAACGGGAAATTCGAGGAGATCTCGGACCGTTTGGGCGTCGAGAATTACTGGCCGTGGGGCGTGAGCGTGGGCGACATCAATGCCGACGGATGGGATGACATGTTCATCGCGTCTGGGATGAGCTTCCCATTTCGCTACGGGATCAACTCCATGCTTTTGAACAATCGCGGGGAGAAGTTCTTGGACGCCGAGTTTCTGCTCGGAATCGAGCCGCGTAAAGAGATCTATACGCCGTGGTTCACGATGGATTGCTCGCAGCCGGGATTGAGTCCGTTGAATCAGAAAGTCTGCGCAGGCCGGAAGGGGAAAATTACGGTGATGGCCCCGCGCTCCAGCCGGTCCTCGGTCATGTTCGATCTGGACAATGACGGTGATCTCGACATCGTGACCAATGATTTCAATTCCGAGCCTCAAGTGCTCATCAGCGACCTGGCTGAGACCAGGACGATTCACTGGCTGAAGGTTACGCTTGTGGGGACGGCCTCGAACCGCAATGGACTGGGCGCGACGGTACGCGTACATGCGGGCGGACAAATCTATACGAAATATAGCGATGGCAAGTCAGGCTACCTGTCGCAGAGCGTTCTGCCGCTTTACTTCGGCCTGGGTGATGCGGACAAAATCGATCGCGTTGAAGTCGACTGGCCCTCGGGCCGCAAACAGGTTGTTACTCAAGGGCTGCGGGAGAATCAGGTTCTCCAGATCACCGAGCCGAAGTAGGGACAAGCAAAATAAAGGGACAAAGCCTCCCACTTGCTGCCTCGTGTGCTTTCAAAATAAAAAATGTTGAACGCGGACGCCAAACTCGAACTATCATTCTTTTTTGAAGGCTCTCAACGCGGGTCGAACTCAAGTCGGCGGGTGATCGGTGGAACGTTTGAGCAGCGTGTCAGCGGAGCGGCGGATTAGCTTTCCTTCGTTTCTAACGCTGCCGTGCTTACTAGTGATCGCGGCAGCGGTTCCCATGTATGGGCAACGTACTGGCGCGCGCCCTCCGGAACCCGCACTCCCTTCGGCATCCGCGCCTGCTCCTCCGCCAAATCAGGCAAAGTTTGACCGAGACCAACTGATCCTCGACAGCCAGATGTCCCAAGCTTCGAAGAAAATTCAAGAAGACACCTGTTTTCTTCCTCCTCTCGGCGGAGTGCATAGCGTGACGGTTGGGGTGAAGGCTTTGCAAGTTCCGGCAAAGGCGAGGAAGGACTACGAAGATGCTTGTGCGGCCCTGAAAGATAAGGAGTGGGCGGAAGCCGAGAAACACCTGCGCAAAGCGGTCCAACAGTATCCCAACTACTCCGCGGCCTGGGTTACATTGGGACAAACGCTCGAAGCGCAACGGAAAACCGGAGAGGCTCATGACGCGTGTTCCCATCCCTTAGCCGATTCCGCCGACTTCCTACCCGCGTATCTGTGTTTAGCAGATATTGCCGGAAATGCGCAGCATTGGGATGAGGTGCTGAAGTTGAGCACCCGCGCCCTTGAGCTTGACCCGGCAAACGATGCCGTGGCTTATGTCTACAACGCTGCCGCAAATTTCAATCTGCACAAGCTATCGGAAGCGGAGAAAAATGCTTTGAAGGCTTCCGAGATGGATAAGAGCAACAGCGAACCGCGGGTGCATTTCTTGCTGGCTCAAATCTACGAAGCTAAGGGTGATCGCGACTCTGAAGCAAATCAACTGCGAGAGTATCTCAAGTTTGTCAACGATCCCGCGGAGTCAGCCATGGTGCAGCAGTATTTGTTAGAGTTGGAGAAGAAAAACGGCCCATAACCCGTAAGGATGCGCTCGTATTCTGATCTCAGCTCCATTTTTCCTGACCTTCCACAATCGTGATGTAGCGGCCGATCGGAACATCAGTAAAGCGCTGGGTTAGATTGCTGGGCTGTGGCCACTTCACTTCGACCCAATCGATCTTAGTTCGTTTCCCAATTCCCAGAACGACGCGCGGATCGTGGGACGACAAAAATCCTCCTCCGCCCACTTTCATCCGGCTTCTTTTCAAGTCGCCGGCTTGATAGGTGATGCGGGCGCCAATCGCGTCCGGGTTTGCCTTCTTGCCTGTCAGACGCAGGCCGAGCCAGTTGTTCTGTGCTCCGACTTCGTTACGGAGCAGCAGCGGGGCTTCGTCATTGTTCGCAATCAGCACATCGACTGCGCCATCGTTGTTGAAGTCGCCAAGAGCAAGACCTCGGCTGGCCATCGACTTTGCGAAGAGTGGGCCACTCTCGAGGCTGACGTTCTTCAATTCCGTCCCGGTGTTGTGGAAGAGCAGCAGCGGCTCGCGAAAAGTTACCTGCGGCTTGATCTTGTCGATGAGATCGTTGGGATGGCCGTTGACTACGAACAGATCCAGTTCACCGTCGTTGTCGTAATCGAGGAATTTCACGCCCCATCCGCTCATGAATTCCGTGACTCTCCCGATGCCCGACGATACGGCTTTGTCGTCGAAGGTCTCATCGTGCTTGTTCTGGTAGAGCGCATACATTTCATGGTCGATATTCGTGACGAAAAGGTCCATCCAGCCATCCTGATTAAAGTCGGCGGAATCCACGCCCATGCCCGACCGGACTTTCCCGCCTTCGCCGTATCCCACGCCCGAGGTGAAACCGATCTCTTCGAAATGTTTGCCCTCGCGGTTGGCAAAGAGAAAGTTCGGCACGGTATCGTTGGAGACGAAAAGGTCCATCCAGCCATCGTTATTAATGTCCGTGGCCACCACGCCCCAGGCTTTGCCGCGATTGTCGGCGATGCCGGTCTTCTGGCTGACGTCGGTGAAGGTACCGTCTCCGTTGTTATGAAACAGCCAACTGGGCAGCGGGTCGTAGACTTTGGGATAACAATATTCGTTCATGCCAACGATCTGCGGATAGTTTGGATCTCCGCATTGATGGTTTCGCAATTTGTCGTAATCGGCGAACTGGCAAACAAACAGATCCAGCCGGCCGTCGTTGTCGTAGTCGAACCAAACCGCGCTTGACGCCCATCCCGGAGCGGCCACGCCTGCTTTCTCGGTGACGTCGGTGAAGGTGCCGTCTCCGTTGTTGCGATACAAAATACTGCGGTCGTACTGGGTTACATAGATGTCCGGGAAGCCGTCGCCGTTGAAATCGCCGACGGCTACACCCATTCCGTAGCCGCCTCCGCCCACACCGGCCTTTTCGGTTACGTCGTTAAAGGTGCCATCGCGATTGTTGCGGTAGAGCGCATTGCGCAAGGCTTGCTTGGGAGTGAAGAAGTCAGCGCGGCCGCTGTTCACCAGATAAATATCCATCCAGCCGTCGTTGTCGTAGTCGAGGAAGGCGCAGCCAGCTCCGCTGACTTCCGGCAGATATTTCTCGGGAGACTTGCCGGCGGTGTGCGTCCAGGTGATGCCGCTAAGGGAGGGCGGGACTTCGGAGAAGGGATAGGTGGGTTTGTCGGCTGCGCGGACAAGGCGCGGAAATCCGGTGAAGACCGCAGCGCCGGCCAGCGTTCTGAGAAAATCTCTGCGGCGGAAGAGCCAGTTGCTGGGTAATCTTGTTTTCGTTGACATCGGAACGGTGATCTCGGCTGCTGCCTTCAGGGTTGGCTGGGCTGCATGCTTAACTGCGCCTTCCGCTTTGCCTGTTCCAGGCTCTCGGCACTTTGGCGTTGCAGAGCCGCTTCCCGGTTGGCGTCGTCTTTGCGGCCAACGCCGGCGTACGCAAGCGCCAATTGGAAATGCCCGGTAGGGCTGTCAGGAGCGAGCTTCTCGTAGGTCTCAAGCGGTGGAATCGCGTCGGTGAAGCGCTTCACCGAGACCAGCGCCGAACCGAGGCCCAGATAAGCGTCGGCAAAGTCCACATCCAGCTTCGTGGCCTGAGAATAATGACGGATGGCCGTGGGCAAATCATTGTCATCCTTCGCCAGCTCTCCCAGAACGTATTCCGCGCTGGCATTGCGAGGGTCAATCTCAAGTTCCTGCTCGAAATTTCTCTTCACTTCCGCAATGACCTCTGGCGTGGGCTGTGGCGTGGATAGCAGAGCGCGGCCCAGCCGGGCGTGGATACCCGGCAGAAGCGGATTGATCTCCAGGATCTTGCGATATTCGGCCGCGGCCTGGTCCCATTTTTCCTGACTTTCCAAAGCCTCAGCCTTCAGCAGGTGAACTTGATAAGAGAACGGCGCCTCGCGCAAGAGACCCTCAGAGGCGCGAACCGACAAGTCTGAATATGCGTGAGTCGCGGCGTAGAGGATTTCCGGATCATTAGGGAAATCACGGCCCAGCACCTCAAGGAACTCCAGCGACTCAAAGGGAGCATTGCCGGTCATGGCGCAATGCAAGCCGTCCAGTCCGACTCTTTTCTTCAGATCCCGGTCCGTGACCTGATGATTGGCTTTCTTCAGCAGGGGCAGCGCCTCACCGCAATGACCGCGCTCAGCAAGACTCGTGCCGCGCTGGGCCACGTCTGGCGCAGGGGATGCTGACTTCTTAGCTACTTGAGCCGAAGGAATTGCGGAACTTATCAAGAGGAAACCCGGCAGAATAAGACGGACAAGGACGGGACCGGCGACTCTAACCATGACGCGATTGTAAACCCAAAACAACATCATCGATGGTTGGAAACCGGGCCTGAAAGAGGGGCCTCAACTGCCCGCAAAAAGAGGATTCCCACCCATTACTAAAGAGATATGGCAGGCGCCGAAGCACCTGCCATGCTCACGACCAGCGTACTCCCTAGAAGTAGAATTTCAAAGCCACTTGCAGCTGCCGTGCTCCTTGCGACCCGGTGATGTTGCCAAAGTTCGCATTGCTCGAGCCGGGACCTCCCGAAGGTCCTCCCGGCGCTCCGGGATCAAACGAACCGTTCGCCGGTCCTCCTGAGAAAGTCCACACTGGATGGTTGAAGGCGTTCAACGCCTCAAACCGGAATTCCAGCCTCGAACCTTCGGTGATGGGAAAAGCCTTGTGTAGGCTCAGATCCACATCCGCGTATCGCGGCCCGCGCACGTTGCCCACTGAGCAGGTCCCAAAGGAACCCACGGCTCCGGGAATTCCCTCTGCCTGGAGTTGAGCGCCAGTGAGAGGATTAGAAATGTTGCTGGTGTTAAACCACTGGATATACGCCGGCGCTGTAGGCGTGGCGTTCACTCTCTTATTGATCACCTGAACTGGACCGTTGCAATTAGGCAGTCCAGCCAGAGTATAAGGATCGACTCCATTAGTATTGTCTGCGTTGCCGCCCAGGCCCCAGCCCCCGAACTCGTTCAGGGTCAGAGCATTTCCGCTATGCAGGGTCAGAATCGTTCCGATCTCCCAGTTGCCCACAATCCCGTTCAGCACCGGGTTCATGTCGTGTCCAAACTGCTTTCCACGGCCCACCGGAAGTTGATAGGTCACATAGCTGCTAAAAATATGGGTTTGGTCGAAGTAGCAGGGTCCCCAATTCATCCGTGGGTTGTAGATGTTCTCGAACCCAGGCTGCCCTCCTGAACTGGTGGCATTGGTGCTGCCGAATCCTGTTCCGAAGTATCCCGGCGAGTTGCTCATGCATTTCGACCAGGTGTATGCGAGCTGGCCTTCCAAGCCCGTGCTCATCCGCTTTTGTAGTACCGCCTGTAGTGCATCATACTTCTGGTCAGAGTTGGACATGTTGGTTCCGGCAAGCGCTTCGTGACCGCAGGGCGGGTTGGTGGTTATGGTGGTTCCGCAACCTGCGGGATTGAATTGGGGGTTGTCGGCCAAGTACAACGAGCCGGCAGTTCCACCGCCGAGAGTCGGCCCCGGAAGCACCTTGACGATCGGCTGTCCAGGACCTGCAATCTGCCCTTGCGCGTTCAAAGGAATAGACTGCGCCTCATCTTGAAAATTCAGCAGGTGCGCGCCGCGCTGCCCCACATATCCGATCTGGAAGGTCAGCGAATTAGTGAGTTGCCTTTGCAGCGTCAGGTTCCACTGGTTATTCATCGCCGGCTTGAAATTCTGGTCATAAATTCTGACCCGCAATCCCGCGTAGCAGGCAAAGTTGATGGTGGTGCAATTGGGCGCCGGCCCAAACCCCTGAGTAATGGCTCCGATCCCCGCGGCGGCGGACTGCTGCACAATCCCATAAGGAAGGTTCTGCGTGAGTTCCTCGTTGCCGCCGCCTCCCTCGGTAAATGTGGAGATCCCAAAACCGCCGCGGATCACTGTCTTGCCGCCCCATATCGCCGGTGACCAGGCAAAACCAATCCGGGGCTGCCAGTCGCCGATGCCCAGATAATTGTTGTAGAGTGCCGGATTGCTGAACTTCGCAGTCCCGTCTATGCCATTTGGCGTGTAGATCGTTCCCGTTAAGAGGCCGAAGTTCACCAGCCGACTGTTCACTTCGGAAAGCGGCGTGTGATCCTCAAAACGCAGGCCGAGGTTCAGGGTGAGTGTACTCTTGATCCGCCAGTCGTCCTGTACGTAGGCGGCATAAACATTGCCGCGCAGCTGATCCAGTGTGCTGGCGCCTCCCGTGTCTCGATTGGACTGGCTGCCCACATTTCCCATCCAAAAGTCTGCCAGTCCCGAACCCGTCAACGTGCTGATGTTCAGACTGCCCAGCGCACCGTTGTTGCCGGGATAGATGTAATTCTGCCGTTCCCGCACATATTGAAAGCCGGTTTTGATGGTCTGGCGGCCTCGAGTGAGAATTACATTGTCTTCGATCTGAATCTGTGTGTCGTGAAAGATTTGAACGATGTTTTGCTGTCCAAGGCCAGCGTTCGCTCCTACGCCGTTGCCCGGAATATTTATATAGATCAACCCCGGTGACTGGCTGTTGGCGCCGGTAATGCCCAACTGATCGCTGATGTCTCCCAGCCCAGTCGTCGGCGTCGTATTTTGCGTGAACTTGACCGCGTTGAACCCGACCCGCACTTCATTCAGCAGATTGGGGGTCACGGTGTGGGTCCAGTCCACAACCACGTTCGTCACCGGCTCGCCCGAGCCGCCTTTTATCAGACCACCGTCTCCGATTGCTGCGAAGGGCAGGCCAGTGGTGGGAATCTGCTGCAAGTTCATCTGTGAATAGCGACCGAACAGATGGTCCTTGCTGGAAAGGTTGTAGTCAATCTTGAGGTCTCCCTGATTGTTGTTAAGGGCGTGGCCGCTATTGAAGAAGTCATTGTTGCCGATAAGACTGTTAACCTGGGGCAGTGGATAGCCCGCGTTCTGGAACAGGCTCTTAGCCACCGGGCTGATCGCGATTCCTGCCGCAGGCAGATTGTTGTTGGGGATGGGAGTCGGTTGCCCTCCTGGATTAGGGTTCTGCGCCGGGTTCACATAGAACGGATACCCCCCACCCGTGCCCGGCACAACCAACTGGTTGGCGTAGAAAAGATTTCCTTTAGTGTCTGCGGCAGTGTCCTGGCAGATGCCACCAACGAAACTGGAGTTGCAAAGCTGTGCGAAGTTGCCGGCACGCGCGTCTGCGGTCAACAACTGCGCCCCTGTCGGACCTCCGGTTACGAACCGCTGACCCTGGTAATCGGCGAAGAAGAACAGCTTGTTCTTAATAATCGGCCCACCGATGGTGCCGCCGAACTGGTTGTAGCGAAGCTCGGGCTTGTTGGCCACGCCATTCGCGGCAAAACCCAGAAGACCTTCGTCGGCGGTTACTCCCTGCGACCATCCTGCGGCCGCGTTGTTGGCGTCGAACCAGTCGTTGCGCAGGAACTCGAACACATCTCCATGAAAGGCATTCGTCCCTGACTTGATGCTGGCGCTGACCACGCCACCTTCATAGTTGCCGAATTCGGCGGACGCGTTCTGGGTGATGAGATTGAATTCCTGGATCGCATCTACGCCCGGCTGGTAGGCAGTTTCGTTGTTTTTGTCTTCGCTGTTGAGTTGCCCATCCAGCAGGAATTCATTGGCCTGCTCGCGATTGCCATTGATGTACGGCCGTCCAGAGTCCAACATGCTCTGGGGCTGCCTCATGCCGTCGGGGTTGACGTTGGTCACGCCGGGCGCCAGCAGCGTTAACTGCAAGTAGTTGCGCGATGCGAGGGGCAAGCTCACGTTGGTGCTGGCATCGATGACGGTGCTGACCTCGGTGCTCTGGGTCTGCAGGATTGGAGCTGCGCCTGTAACCTCGACGGTGCTCGAAACCGAGCCAACCTTTAATTGGAAGTTTAAATTCGCCGTCTGGTTGAGGGTGAGAACGAATGGAGGGTACACAGCTTTTTCAAAGCCGGCAGACTCCACCGATACTGAATAGTTCCCCACTGGAATGCGCGTTATGGTGAAAATACCGGAGGCATCGGTGTGTGCAGTCCAGATCGTTCCCCGGTCGGTATCTCTTGCTGTGACCAGGGCACTGTTGACAGGAGCTCCGGTCGGATCGATCACAGTTCCGGTGATGGCTGCGGTTACTTCCTGACCCCATGCAGGCTCCAGAACGCTTAGGAATCCAATCAACAGCAGGGTGAACCCAACGCTCATCAACTTTCGCATCACAGAACCTCCTGGAAAAACGCTTCCCCGGGAACCAACTCCACACCCACAATGCAAAACCAGTTGAAGATGCTATATAGTAGTTGGAGCACGGTCGTCAAGAAAAAAATGCAAGAAGCCATAATTCTCCCTGTCAGGAGGACCAATTTTGATCTATAGCGGACCGTGTAGCCGCCCTTCCGCAAGCTGCTGTTCCATAGCCCGGCCAGCAAACAGGAGCACAACTAAATTCCACAAATTGAATTGTTATGTCCTAAAACTCATAATGTTTGCCACCTCGCCAATGCGCGAATCTCATTCGGCTCTTTACAACTCTAGGCAATGAGGTTAAGGTGTGAGCCTCTACCGGGAGTTCACTACGCTCTATAGCGCTTGGCGATGTCAAGGGAGGAGTCTCAATTGGGGTGGTTTGTGGCCGCAGTCGCTCTAGCTCTATAGCACATAAACGGCGGCAAAATGGAATTACCGTCATTTCGGGGATCACTCATGGCAGACAGCCGTCAGAATGGAATGCCCGCATACAAGAAGATTCAAGCTACGATTCTGAAACGTATCGAAGGCGGGGAGTTGCAACCGGGCGACGCAGTCGAGTCGGAACGGGAATTGGCGAAGGTCCATGGAGTCAGTCTTATGACGGCCCGCCACGCCTTGACTACCCTCGAACAGGAAGGGGTGGTACAGCGCCGGCGGGGTGCTGGAACCTTTGTGGCCCCGCCCAAGATTCACTTCAACAAACTGATGGGCTTCACTGAGTTGATGGCCGGGCGAAATTTGACGGCTCGCTCGAAGATTCTAATGTTCAACGTAGTCGACAACGAGCGGGAAGTGGCCGCGCGCCTGGCTTTGCTAGACAACACGCGCCTGAACAAGGTCGCGCGGCTCCGGTTAGGAAATGACGAACCCTTCGCCATGGAAACCTGCTATTTCTCGGCCGAAGAGTACCCCGATCTGACCCGCACGTCCCTGGGGCGCGGATCGCTGTTTTCCATTCTGGAGCGCGACCACGAAATCCAGCTTGCCTATGCCGATGAAGAAGTGGATGCGACTGCTGCCGATTCAACGACGGCTCACCATCTACAGGTTCCGCGCGGGCATCCACTGCTCCGGATGCGCCAAGTCATCTATTCGACAAAAGGCAAGGCAACGGTTTATGTGCTCGGCCTGTATCGATCAGACCGCTACAATCTGTTGATCCGAAGGTTTCGTTAGAGTTAGCCAATTCGCCCAGCCGTGATTTCCATGTCTTTAGTATCGCGGGTGGACCGGCAACTGATAAGGGCCTGATAGGCAGCCCCCAACATGGGCGCGTCCTCATTCACGACGACTGATATTGGAATGCGCGCCAGCACCGATGCAAGCTTGCCGTTTCCGCGAAAAGCCTGGATAAACGCACCCTCTTTAAGCTTGGGCAGAACTTTTGCGGCGATGCCGCCTGCCACGTAGACGCCCCCGAGGGCCAGAGTCTGCAAAGCAAAGTTCCCCGCCATCGCGCCATATATTTCGGTCCAGAATGCCAGCGTCTCCACGCAAATGGGGCAGGATTGCGCCAATCCCCGCTGCGTGATTTCACTTGCCGCATTGCCTTCGGGAGCGTCGAACGATGCGTGACGCACCGAAGGGTTCAGGAATTCATGAATCCTAAGGAAACCCCTTCCGGCGACAATTTCTTCACAGGACACGTGAGGTAACCGGTTTTTTAGGTGGTGCAGCAGCTCGATTTCTCGATCGGTTCGCGGCGCAAAATCTCCTTGCCCTGCTTCGGACCGCTCCACCCGATATTGTTGGCCGTCCCAGAAAAGAATGGCCTCTCCTAAGCCGGTTCCTGCCGCTATCACCGCACGCGTCGCATTCTTCTGGGGAGTTCCATGATTCAGCTGGACCAAGTCACTCGCAGACAGCCGATCCAAACTCAAAGCGGTTGCTGTGACGTCGTTCAACAGGACTATGTTTTTCAGGTTCAGTTTCCGCGTCAGCGCCGGAACGTCCAAGGCCCAACGCAGGTTTTCCGCGTGAAGACATCCATCTACGACCACTCCCGCCAGACCGAAACCGGCGGCGTCAATCGTCTGCCCTAGTGTACCCTCGCCTGATGCGGCGGCCTGTTGGAGGAAATCTTCGATCACACTTTCAAGCCCCGCATAGTTTCGCGTCACAAGACGGAGCTGGAAGATTGGACGAAGCACAGGTCCTTCCTCGAGAAACAAACCGAGATTGCACTTCGTGCCTCCAACATCTCCCGCAAGAATCATTGTCATGGCCGTACGAAGACGGTTCGCGCCATACCTTCGACGCGCTCCGCTCATTATAAAGACTTGTGTAGTGTCCGGAACTCGGGTTGCAGAAAACAGCAATCGATTGTCAGATTCTTAGGGTGCATCGGCACAAAAGGAGGCTGTTCGACGCGGTCTTACATGGAGTAATTGAGCTAAACGACTTCACCTGCCGGGTTGGTAGAACAAAGGAAGTATGAATATGGTCCCGACAACTGTAGCGACGGCGGCGTGGTCACCTTTATTTTGCCGCTAGTTGCGCCAGCAGGCACAGTGGTTTATGACCTCCGATTTCGATACGATCTGAAACCTTGCTGGCGTGCCGTGAAAAACTCACGCGCGCCAAATTAGCAAAAACAAAATCGCGCTAGGATGCAACAGCACTCTCGGTTGCACTCATTGACGGGATCTGAGTGTAATGTGATTTCGACAGCTATCCCCGATATGGAACTGGCATCCCGGAAGGTCTAGTCCAACAGCTTTCCCCTTGACTACAGTGGGCCAGACAAACCTTGCAAGAACCGGGCCAGGCGTCCAGCCTTGGGTTCCCCTCGTCCCCTAAAATGTGTGTAACATCCTTCGATCTGCAGCGTACTGCTTTATGGACGCCAAAAGGAACATGGCGAAAGAACCGCAGCCCCGAGAGGGCGGAACCAGGCAGATCGAGGGGATGGACTTGGAGAGCGTAATCGAGTGCGCACGCGGTCACGATGCCGAGGCTCTCGGGGAAATCTATCGCCGTTATGTCCGGCGCGTATTCGGACTGTGCCGTTACATGCTGAACTCACGGGAGAGCGCAGAGGATGCCACCAGTGAGGTTTTCCTCAAGCTACAGCGCTCCGTCGAGAGCTACGACCGTTCGATACCGTTCCCCAGGTGGCTGCTACGGGTAGCTGGCAACCAATGCATTGACGCTTTGCGGCGCCGGCAGCGGGGGCGGCGGGTGATTGTGGAAGTTGAAGACGGAGCCGCAGTCATCGAGGCAGCCAGTTCGGAGCCCTCGCCGCTGGGTGCCGTCATAAGCAAGGAAGAGAGGGCGAAGGTGCGGGACGCTATCGCACGCCTGCCGGACAATTACCGCGTGCCGCTGGTCCTGCGCTATTACAGCGAACTGAGCTATGACGAAATCGCGCAGCAGTTGGGCCTGGAAAGGAACTACGTGGCGGCGCTGATCTTTCGGGCAAAGCAGGAGCTGCGCCGACGGTTGCCCCATTGGAGCAAGTGATCATGGAATGTTATTCGGAACAGACCTGCGCCCTCGCGGCGGACGGCGAACTGGCGGCGGACGAGATGCGGCGCCTGCGAGACCACCTGACCACGTGCCAGCGCTGCCGGGCGCTAGTGGACGCATTGCGTGCTGAGAACCGCGTTCTAAGTGAAAGTCTCAACGAGCTTCCGGAAGAAGCAGCCATCCCGGCGGGATTCTCCCCTCGGCGCTGGTCCTGGGGGTGGGGCGACCTGGCGATCCTGGCCGCTGTCCTGGCGCTAGGTTCGATCATTTCCGGTTGGTTCAATGAGCTGGATATTCCGGCAGCGCTGGAATGGTTCAATCCCTTCAGCGTAAACGGCCGCACGAACCTGATCTTCCACTTTTTTTACTACTTTGCACACGGAGGTACTGCCATGCTAGCTGATTATGCTGCGGTCGTGGGTTGGATTTGTTTGCTGTTGCTGTTGGGCGGCAGCGCACTGCTACTTGGACGCCGAGGGCGGCCACACTATCCTGGCCTGCGCCTGCTGATCGTGTTGCTTGCGTTGTCGTTGCCCAGCTTTGCCCTGGAACGGCGTCACGGTGAGTTCGTCACGGTGGCAGCGAACGAGA
>Ga0116223_10001575_pt1 | contig 22983 bp, 26 predicted proteins | sample Sb_taG_3_FD_90092 | JGI IMG/M metagenome (GOLD analysis project Ga0116223, IMG submission 90092) | Peat soil microbial communities from Weissenstadt, Germany - Sb_50d_a_PC metaG | ecosystem: Environmental > Terrestrial > Soil > Wetlands > Peat | place: Germany: Weissenstadt | collected 2010-09-21 | reverse complement strand
GGACGCCCCGTCGGTATGAAATGAATTTCGTCCAGATGGAAGCGGCGCTCGGCGGCGCGCGCCACGGCGAGGTGGCCGATGTGAATGGGATCGAATGTGCCGCCGAAAAGCGCGATACGCCGCTCGCGCGCGTGCTCTCGGGAAACGCCGTGTGGTTCCGGCGGCGCGATGCTCAACGGTCCTCCGGATGCGCCGGTGCGGAGGATTCGTTTCCGTGCTGCTTCCGCAATTCCGCGGCATCCTCCGCGTTTTCCTGCACCGGCTCGCCAGGCGCCAAGCGGTCGAGCGCGTCGGCCATGGCCCGCACCAGTTGCGGGATGCCTTCGCCCGATGCGGATGAGATGGCATGAAACTCGAGCCCGCGCGCGGCGCAAAAATCGCGCAGTTTTTCGAGGCGCGTGCGGTCCGTCGTCGCATCCAGCTTTGTGGCGACGACGATTACGGGCTTCTCGGCAAGTTTTTCGCTGAACGCGGCGAGTTCGCCCGCGATGATTTCAAAATCGTGCACGGGATCGCGGTCGGAAGCGTCGCTTGTGTCGATCAAATGCGCGATGAGCCGCGTGCGCTCGATGTGCTTTAGAAATCGGATGCCCAGGCCGGCGCCCGTGTGCGCGCCTTCGATCAAGCCGGGCAAGTCCGCCACCACGAACGTGCGCCCGCCGCCCCTTTCCGACGGTTTTCCCGGAGCGCCATCCGCAGAGACGACTCCGAGGCCGGGCTGCAGCGTCGTGAATGGATAGTCCGCAATTTTTGGATGGGCCGCGGAAATTCGCGAGATTAGCGTGGATTTTCCCGCGTTCGGAAATCCGACGAGGCCAATATCCGCGAGCAGTTTCAACGAAAAGTGCAGATGACGCTCTACGCCGGGCTGGCCGTCCTCCGACTCACGCGGCGCCTGATGCCACGGCTTGGCGAAGTGTTGATTGCCGCGCCCGCCGCGCCCGCCCTGAGCAATCAAGATGCGCTCGCCCGGCTTGGTGAGATCGGCGATCTGTTCGCCAGTGTCCTCATCGGTGACGACGGTGCCGACGGGCACGGCCAGGATCATGTCCGCGCCGGAGTGCCCGGAACAATTCGAGCCTTCGCCGTGGCGGCCGCGATCGGCTTTGAATTCGCGATTGTAGCGGTAGCGCAAAAGCGTGTTGTCGTGCGGATTCGCTTCGAGGTAGATGCTGCCGCCATGGCCGCCGTCTCCGCCCGAAGGCCCGCCGCGCGGCACGAATTTTTCGCGGCGGAAAGCGATGCAGCCGTTCCCACCGTTGCCGGCCTTCACATAGATTTTGGCTTCATCAACGAACACCATGGGTCACTTCCGCCCTTCAGAATACAGTAGGACAGCCACTCTTGGCTGTCCGCTTTTGAGCCAGATTAAAAATTGCGCAGGGACAGCCAAGAGTTGCTGTCCTACAAAAACAAAAGGCGGCCCCGCAACCGCGGAGCCGCCTTCTCGAATTCGAGATCCAGTTAGTTTGCTGGCGCAGCGGCAGGCGTTGCTGAGGCTGCCTGCTCCGGCGGCAGGACGCTGATGTAGCGCCCGTCCTGGCCCTTGTCCTGGAAAAGTACGACGCCATCAATCAGGGCGAACAGCGTATCGTCCTTGCCGCGGGCCACGTTCACGCCGGGCTTGTGGCGAGTCCCGCGCTGGCGGATCAAAATTGTTCCCGCATGGACGAGCTGGCCGCCGAACCGCTACACGCCCAGCCTTTGCCCCTGCGAGTTGCGGCCGTTTACGGAGGAGCCGCCACCTTTTTTATGCGCCATTTCAATTTCCTTTGGAGCTCTTAGAGCTCGATCCCGCTGACCTCGACGGCTGTGTAATTCTGCCGGTGGCCGCGGACAATCTTGTACTGCTTGATGCAGCGGTACTTAAAGACCGTGAGTTTCGGATGACGTCCCTGCGAAACGATCGTGCCTGTCACTTTGGCCTTGGAGGCCTCCGCCCCGGTCAGAAGTTTCTTTTCGTCGGTCGCCACGGCGACGACATCACCAAATGTGATTTTACCGCCCACTTTGCCGGGCAAGGTCTCGACCTTGACCGTATCGCCGGGCGCAACCCGGTACTGTTTCCCACCACTTCGAATTACGGCGTACATCGCCCCTCCAGACACAAATCGGAAACGCCTATTATACGGGCGGGCGGATTGAAGGTCAACGACTGGTTCGCTCCGAATTAATTCCTCGTTCGGGAATGAGCAACTGCATGGAATGCACCGAATCGAAACGAATGGAACGCTGTAAACTATTGAATACGCAATGCCTGCCGGAGCGGGTGCGATGACGGAAGCCGAAAAGCAAGCGCTGGCCATCTACGAAATGATTGCTGCGACGAGCAAGCAACGTCCCATGTCTTTCCAAACCATGGAACAAATGCGGCGTGAGACTGCGGCCTGGAAAGAGAATAACCCAGCGTTCGTGGAACTCGGCCGCGCCGAGCCTCCGGTTCTCCACGCCTTTCTCGCCCAATCCTTCGACTGGCTGCGGGCTGAGGCGCATCTGGCAAAAGATTACACCACGTGCAGTACCCTTGCGGAGGGGATCCAGGTCGCATTGTCAAGAATGCCCAAGCCGTTGCCGAGTGAACTTGTGTCGCACTTATTTGGCGAGTATTACGGTGAAATGGGCGCCATGGCGCACATGTTTTTTCCAATCCGGCAGCTCATCTCGTCGATCACGAGGGATCAGGTGACGGACGGACTCCGCTCGCAATTGCGGAAATTCCACCTACGTCTGGCGCCAAGCCCGAGCGGCAAAATTGAACCGAGGGACCAGGAATTCAGGGAGGTCATCGCGGAACTGATCCGCGTGGAGGGAGAGAAGCAGCTCGATCCAGGGCGCGGCCCCTGGTCGCAGATCGTGTTCGACGAAATCAAAACGCAGGAGGAGATCGCACGCGCGGGCTGGGAAGGCCTGCTCGAGCATTGCCGCACTCTCGAGCAAACTGTCCCGGGGGCGAAGTGGAAGAAGAGGTCGCGTGAGCTGATCACCGTACTGGGAGAGGCTGAAGTTTTCCCCGCGATGGTGCGGTGGCTGGCGCTCGGTCCCACGCCGGACCAGCCGTCCGAAGCGAGGTCTCCCATCGAAGACTCGCCGTATCAAAAAGGAGTCATCTGGTGCCTGGGGCAGCGCGACGATCGCGAATCGGCGCTGGCCATCGCCGATTTTGGAATTGCCTGCCTTCGCAAGGTTCCCCTGCTTGGCGCTGTTTCGCAAAAAGTCGGGTTTGCGTGCGCGCAGGCGCTGGGTGGGATGGATTGCAGCGAGGCCGTCTCGCAACTGACGCGGTTGCGCGCGAAGGTGAAGTACACGGTCGCACGCCGCCTGATTGAAAAGTCGCTGCAACAAGCGGCGGAGCGGAGCGGTTTGACGGTCAATGAACTCGAAGACATTTCCGTAGGCCAGTACGGGCTTGACGCGCAGGGCGAGGCGGCAATTGACATCGGGGATGCACGAGCGATCGTCCATCTTGGCGACGACGGAAAAGTTGCTGTCGCTTGGCACAGCGCGGACGGAAAACTGGTGAAGGCTGCACCGTCGCATGTCAAGAAAGCGTTTCCCAAGGAAGTCCGCTCCATTGCTGCGCTGGCGAAGGAACTCGAGCAGATTTATCTCGCCCAGCGGACTCGCTTGGAATCCTCGTTCGTGTTGACGAGAAGCATGCCGCTGTCCCACTGGCGAAAATATTTTGTCGAGCATCCATTGCTCGGGTTCCTTGGCCGCAGGCTGATCTGGGTTTTCCGGAACGAGCAAGGCTGGGAGCGTTCGGGAATTTGGTCGGGGCAGGACGTGGTTGACGCGTCCGGGAACCCGGTCGATCTCAGCGCCGCGCAGACGGTCCGGCTCTGGCATCCGCTGGCCTCCGACGCGGTGGAAGTTCAGCGATGGCGAGAACACATCTTCGCGGCGAAAATCCGCCAGCCATTTCGTCAGGCGTTTCGCGAGTTCTACGAGGTCACGGAGGACGAACGCCAGACCAAAATGTATTCCAATCGATTCGCCAAAGTCGTGATGCGCCAGCACCAGTTCGCCAGCTTATGCCGCGCTCGGGGCTGGGACTACCGGCTCATGGCCACAAATTTTGACGGTGCCAATGTCCCCACGAAAAAACTCGATCCCTGGAACATGCGCGTGGAGTTTTACGTCGATCTGCCGCCGGATCGCGATCCTTCGCTCCTCGATTCGGCTCTGGGGGAACAATCGGGAGCGGGCATCAACCTCTTCATCGGATCCGACCAGGTGCGTTTCTACCGCGACGGCCGTGAAGTTGCCATCGACGAGGTTCCGGCGATTTTGTATTCCGAAGTGATGCGGGACGTCGACCTGTTCACTTCGGTCTCCGCCGTGGGTGGCGACGAGACCTGGGCCGACCAGGGCGACAGGGGCACGGGAGTTTTCAGCGAGGGGTTCAACGTCCAGGAATTATCCGGCCTCATCGGCCTGCGGCGCGAGACGCTGTCGCTCGTCTTGCCGCACACCCCGATCCACGACCGCTGCAAAATCCACAAGACCTGGCTCGAAGTGCGAGGGCAGTTGGGAACCTATCGGATTGAGTTCGCGTGGGGCGGGGCCATGCTCGTGACCGAATCCACATTCCGCTTGCTGAAAATTCCACGTAAGATTCTGGATGCAGTCGCTCTCGATTTCGCCGCGATTCCGATCGACCTCGACTACCGCACCGAAACGATTTTGCGAACTGCCTATGTCCTCGCGGACGATTGGAAGATCGATTCTCCAGACCTCATCCAGCAGCTGATGCCTAAATGAAGCTAAAACAGAAACAATCGGCTGCCCGCCCAAAAGCCGGGAGGCCTCTACAAAATCCACAACCAAAATGACAGGACGGTTTTGTAACGGCCGTTGCGTCCCGTGAATTTCGGGACGGAACGGGCACGTTTATGGTGAAATATGCCGGTGATTTCCTCGTTCAACCACGGCCGAAAGGTGATGCGATGATATTTTTCCGACGAATGAGTTTCACACTGATAGCAGTTCTTGCGGCGTCCGCTACGCTGGGGCCCTTTGCACGCGCGCGACAAACTCAGTACCCCAAGCAAGCCGACCTACCAAATCCTTATCGCCTGGAGGAAGGGTGGCCGACTCTTCCCGCGAGCATGAATGGAGGCCACTGGGGCGAATTGATCCGGGCGGACATCGATCCCAAGGGGAACATTTGGGTTTTTCACCGGTGCTTCAACACGGAACCTGCTGGCGCCGCCACATGCGTCGGGCGCACCGACCCGCCAATTTTGGAATTTGATCCATTGGGAGAACTTCTGGCGAGTTTTGGCAGCGGGATGTTCGCGTTTCCCCACGGGTTTACGGTCGATCGCCAGGGAAACATCTGGGCGAGCGACGCGAATGCCAGCGAGACCGTCCTCGGCATGTCGGCGAAAGACGCGGACGGCGTGGTGCGCGGCCACCAGGTCTTCAAGCTGAGCTCCACCGGCAAAGTCCTCATGACCCTCGGCAAGGAGGGTGTTAAGGGAGATGGTCCGGATACGTTCGATCAGCCGTCCGGCATTGCCATTGCTCCCAATGGCGATATTTTCGTGACCGACGGCCACGGCAAGAACGACCGCGTCGTGAAGTTTTCTAAGGACGGAAAATTCGTCAAGACCTGGGGACATCACGGGTCGGGGCCCGGCGAATTTGACCAGCCCCACGACATTTCCATCGGCGGCTCCCGTAACTATGTGTACGTCGCCGACCGCAGTAACAGCCGCGTCCAAGTTTTTGACCAGGACGGAAAATTCGTTGTCGCGTGGAAACAATTTGGCCGGCCGAGCGCCGTGTATATCGCGAAAGACGACACGCTTTACGTGAGCGACTCGCAATCGAATTCGACGGTCAATCCAGGCTTTTTGAGGGGCATTACCGTCGGAAGCGCCAAGGACGGCTCGCTCGCGGCCTTCATTCCCGACCCTGATCTGGCGCAAGCGGATGTGAACCGCATTTCCGGTGCGTCGGGAATTGTGGCCGATGACAAAGGCACGATCTATGCGGCGGACGTTGGTCCGCACCGGCTGAGGAAATACGTGAAGATCAAGTAGCGGCGCACTCCCGGGAACGCCAATCGGGAGATTGGCGTTCCCGGGGGTTCAACCCTCGCGGATCGTGATCCCTCTTGCCGACAATTCTTGGAGCAACTGCGCCACGGCGGGAGTGACCTCGCCATCGCCCGGCACGACCACCGCCCACTCCAGGTTTTCCCGGAACGCGCGCGTGACAATGCTCCAATTCCGCAAGGAAGGAGGCGTGGATTGCCCGATTTGTATGATGGACCAATGCCGGGCCAGCGCCAGTGCGGCCGCTCGATCCGGCAGCGGGCCGTTCACAATGAAGTGATTATCTCCGCACACCAGGATCCCGATCATGCGGGTTCAGGCCTCCAGCCGCGGGTCGGGGACGGCGCGGCCGACGGCGAAGTTATAGATGACCTGGCGCGGGAGCTTGCTCGGATCCTTGTGAGGAGGCGCGTCGTTTTTTTCCTCCAGGAGTTGTTTCGCGGTTGCAGGGTGCTCTTCGCCAGATTCGGAAATCACTGGAGCGAACTCGCTCGGGTTTTGACTTTGTGCGGCAGAACGGGAAGCCGGCGAACCCAGCATGACCAGCGCCGCTTTTTCCGCTTCGCGAACCGATGCGTCCACGGAACTCGTTCCCTCTTCGAGAAATCCCAAATAACGGTGGACATCGTCGTCGTAGAATGCGCCGATGCCGGTGGCGTTCCAGCCCAGCGCTTCCGCCCCGATGTAGAGCCGTTGCCCGATTGCGCCTGCTTCAAAATATACGTAGCGGTAGCCGCGATTGCCGAACGCGCGCGCTGCTTCGCCCAAATCCGCAATCATGGAAATCGTGAAGCATGAGTTTCCCGCAAGGGATTGTTCGAGACTGAGGAAAGCCGCGACGCGCTGGACGTTGCCGGGGTGTAGCTGTTCGAGGTTTCGGTTTGCCTGATCCCAGCGATAGACGCCTGGCTCGCAATCGCGCACGCGATGAACGTAGAGATAAAGCGCCACGAAATCGACACCTCTTTCGAGCTGTGTTGTCTCGCCGCCAAAATTTCCGCGCCAGTCCGCGCGCCAGTCCCTCGTCGCATAATCCAGAAGCTGTTCCAGTTCGTGGCGTTCCATCGGCGGCGTGCGCGCATCAAAATCAAGCGCGGAGCGCCTCCGGCGCACAGTTACTCCCAGCGGAGCATCGTGCAACAGGTCTGACAAAGGTGCCTGGCTGCCAGCGATGTGATGCGCAGGAGAAACGCGCGGCAACGGGCCCGCAGGGTCAGGCAGGACCGTCGAGGCGTGCATCCCGAGAAGCAACTCATACCGAACTTCTTCCGCGGATAATTCATTTGGAATTCCTGCGACCTTTTCAACAGGCGGAACGGGAAGTCCAATCGAAGTGTCCTGCACAGGAAAGACAAGAAACGCCATGGGAGCTTCGTCGCTTTCGGCCAGACCCATGGCGCGAGCCAGGCGAACATCGCTGAAGTGGGCCACCGCGCTGCCGGGCAATCCCAATGCGCGCGCAGCCAGAAGTACGCTCATCATCGCGTGGCCCAAATCGTGGAAGCAGTAGCGATAGGCTCGTTCCCCATACTTCCAGGCTTCGCGCCAAAAGATCGAGGTCAGCCCGACGATCAGGGGCGACTCCGCCGCCCAGGGAATCTCGAGAGCGCGCGCAAGTTGCTGTGTCCAGGCGCCGCGGCTCCGAAGCTCGATGGCGTGCCGGTCGGCGCGATAGTGATATAAACCATCCTCCATTCCTGCAAATGCGCGCAGTGCAACGTAGGTTTCCGTCGGGTGGAGATTCCCTGAGGAGGGATTCACGCGCAGGCTGTAGCGGGCCCCTGAGCCTGGAACTTTTTTCCAGGCGCTGACCGCCATCGAGTGCCACAGAAAACGGCTGAGCCAGTTCAAGTCCAGTTGAATTGCTTCGCGGCATTCAGATGCTTCCCCGTCAGGCAGTTTTGTTTTTCCCGCGAGCGCGGCCATGACGGCAAACATTCCGGCGTTCGGGAAGCCTGGCTCGGGCGGAAGAAGGATGGCGGGGACGCCTTCATAGGTGCGAAATGGGTCAGGCTGATTGTGCCAATCGAGATAGCGCGCATTGGCGCGGACGGAATGATAGGTGTGTTTTGTGGCCTGATGGTAGGCGAAGAGGCGTTCCGTATCTTTGTTGAAAGCGCCACATTCGGGATCGTCCCATATGCGGGAGAGAAAGCGCGTCATTCATTCGTCTTTCTGTTCACCGGCGCTTCAAAGTCCAGAGCGCCCGTCCGCCGCGGCGGACGGGCGCTACAATGGCGTCTCACTCGGATGAAGGGTCGGATAAAATTGGGTCATTCGCGCTCGCGGTCGCCGCCGGAGGAGGCGCGTTCTTCAATTGTTCCAGGTTGGCCTGAACTTTCGCCCAGTCTTTTGGCTTGCGCTTCATCGCGTATGGGGCATCCGGGTGGCCAAAAAACTCTAGTAGCTCGGCCCGAACCTCCGGCGAAGCGCCATTGAATTTCTGCTTTGCCAGGTCGTCGAGCAATTTTGCCTGCGTCTCATCGCCAAGCTTATATTTTCCCGGGCCCGTGATTTCACCGGTGTCGAAATTGTCGTTGGGCAAGTCCAGTTGTCCGGCGCCTGCCTGGCTCAGCAACTGACGGTAGCGATCCAGGGTCGTGTTAAAGCTGGCTTCGAATAGCTTTTCCGCCGCTGGCGTAGGGGTTTTGAGCTGCAACACTTTCAGGGGACCAAACTTTGGGAGAATCCGAACCAGGAAGGCCAGAAATCTTTCGCCGACGGTGGGCGGTTGATATTGCTTTCCCCAATTTTTCTGGTAACTCGCGCGCGAAAGATTGTAGAGAAATCTACTTCTGGTTATGCCAGGCTGATCCTTCAGGATGTCGTCTTTCTTCAGGCTCCAGGCAATGCGCGTCGCTTTGGGAAGAAGCCGGCTGACGTCATAGCGGTACGAACCGAGCACCTTGTCTTCGTTGGAGAGAACGCTTTTCAGATCCAGGCCGTAGGTCTCCTGAAAAGCTTGCTCCAGAAGAGGAACTGAAACTTCAAAGCCGATGAAGTCATGATAGTTATCCGGGGCGTAACGGCCCTGCGCTACTTCCAGAACGTCGAAACCAAATTCCGTTTTTACGTGCGCCAGCTTGTCTTGTTCATACGTGACCGTGTCGCCGTATTTCTTTTTCAACTTGGGATACAGCAGGGGGACGGCGCGATTCACCCCAATGGAATGGCCGTCATTGTCCGCGGCGTAGTGAGCGAGCGACCCGAGCGCGAACGCGTAGCCGTCCAGGTCTTTGGAATCGCGCAGGAGTGCGAGGACAAAGTCCCCGCTCCGCACGTAATGCGTCAAGTCGCTGAAGAAAAAGCTCCCGTGCGGGTAGTAGCCCATGTCCTGGATAATGGCCCCGCCGTAGGCGTAGCCATGCGCTTCTTTGAGTTGTTCGCCCGTTGCATCGGGAAAACGCTTCAACAAAAGCGGGCGTATGTTGCCGTCCCAGGCGCTGTCAATGATCGCTTCATGCGCCAGAACTGCATAGGCCGCGACCTCGCTCGGCCAGCCCAAAGACAAGGCCAGCGCCACGATCGTGGCGAAAACTCTCACAGAAAATGAATCGCAGCGTCTCATTTTTCCGATAGCGGCCCCGTTTTGATCTTAGCTTACTTCTATCATTCAGAGAATTTGTTTGCCCTAAGGAAGAGCCTGTAGGCTCCTGAGAGTTCAATTTGGGGCACCTGGGCTGAGGTAGGCATCGGCGGCTTCTTGCTTTCCTGTTTCATTGGGAAATTCTTTGCGCGCGGACAATGAATCTTCTTGGCGCGGGCCCCACGAAATAGAACGGGTAGCAGGTCACAAGGGTCAGGATATCGCCGCCCGAATTGTCCAGCACCCGTGTATCTTCCGGCCCAACCACTTTTATTGAGTCCACGCGATAACGGTAGGAACCCTCGAGAGTCATTAAAGTGATTTGGTCGTCCTGGCGGACATTGCGCAGAGCCCGGAAAAATGTGTCCCGGTGCCCCGCGATAGCGACATTTCCAGGCTGTCCCGGCAGGGGAGTGCCAGGAATGTGCCCGACTGCCCGGCGCAAGGTTCGGTCATCCGTACCTTCGAGGATCATCGCTGTAACACCGATTCGTGTTAATTCGATTTCCCCCAATGTTTTTCCAGTTGACGGATGAAAGGACACTTCGTGAACGCTACCCTCGGTGGCGATGGCCGGCTTGAAATCCTTTATCTGCTGTTGAAAGTGGCGGGTTTCATGGACCTGGTAGACTTTTGCGTCGAGCAGGACATATCCGCAGTAACCCAGAATCAATACTCCAACGATTAGGAAAACGTTTGTGCTCCATCGCAGGATGGTTTGAGTTCGCGTTGAGGGAGAGATTCTCCGATTGAGTGTGCGCCTCATGGCCGGCTGCTCACGGTGTCGCTCGCTGGAGAAGTACTCAAGGGCACGGAGTAACCGGCGCGGGTGCTGACGCTTAACCGCCCGCGACCCGCAGTTTTCCGCGCCTTCACTTCGATCGCGCGGTAAGTTCCATCAGCTTTTCTGTTCGCCGGCGCATAGGAGATCGTGTATTGGTTGCGGATGTCGTGAGCGATTTGCTGGGAAATTGGCAGAATTTCGTCAAGTGACTCCGGAAAGAATGATTCTCCCCCGGAAATTCTAGCCAGTTGCTTGAGAACTCGGGGGTTCCGGTCGTCATCGTTTGCGTCAAAGATCCCCATGGTGTAGAGGATTGCGCTCGATTGATTCACCATCGAAAGGATCTGGGAGAGAGTGTGCGTGCTGGCGTTGTCGCCGCCATCGCTGATCACGATCAACACCTTCTTGTCCCATTTGCCCTGTTTCAAATGCTCGAGGGCGACGGCCACGGCGTCGTACAACGCCGTCAGGCCGTCCGCTTTATTTCTGGACAAGGCCGTCTCCAATTGCTGCTCGTTTCCGGCGAACGGCACATTTGCAGGAAGACCCATCAAAACATGCTCATTGAAATTGACCACGAACACCTGATCTTCCGGATTGCTGGAGCGCGCGAAGGCCAGGGCTGCATTGATCACGTCGGAGCGCTTGGAACGCACGCTGCCGCTGTTGTCGATCACCAAGCCGACCGTGACCGGGACATCTTCATGGCTGAAGGATTCGATCTGTTGAGGGACTTTGTCTTCGAAGACCTGGAAGTCTTCCTTGCCGAGTCCCGCGACCGGAGCGCCCTTACGGTCCCGCACGGTCGCTCGCAAGACAACTAAATCCACGCTCGTCCGAATCGCGTATCCATCCCCATGCGAAGGCGCGGCCTGCGAGTTTTGTTGGGACATGCCAACGCAAGGGGGAACGATCAAGAGGAAGATCGGGAACAGACGATACGTTCGAGCGAAATGGCGTCTCATGAGCTTTACCGGTATTTGTTGGCTGCCCTCTATCATGCGGGCGTTTTGTGGATTCTGAGCGGTAGCCCGGAATTCGGGTTCTACCGCCCAAGAGGGTAGGCCAAACTTACCTACCCCTGCAATCCATGCACGTGCACTTTCCAATCTACGCGAGGACCTTTGTGAAGATCAAAAGTGCAAAGCCTGCGCACAACGAAAGCAGTCCAATCAGTCCAGCGAGCGGCAATGAGCTGGCCGTGTGGGGCAAGGCCTGCGCGATTTCCGTCTTCTCGGCGGGCGCTGATACGGGTGCTGCCGCAACCTGCTTCGGCGGAGCCTCGACGACTGCAGTTAAGGGAACCTCTTCACCAGTTGGTTTGATCGCTTCGAGTTTTATGCTTTTCAAAACCTCCGCGGGCGGTACGGTATTCGTTTCGATCGGCATCGCAAGGACGGGTTCGTTGACGATCTTTGCCAGTTCCAACGCGCGCTTCTTCGAGTAAACGAATTCCTGTCCGAAGGCGTTGTCGGGATAAAACCAGGCCTTGATCGCTTCCGGCTGGCCTTCGCCTCGTTCTTTGAACGTCATTACCGTTTTTTCCGTCGGTTTTAAGCGAAAGTTGTTGATGGCAAGAATCGTCGTAAAGAGATGCGTTTCGTCCGCATTGAAAATTTGGACGATGTTCCGGTCGCCAAAGGATTCAAACACTTTGAACACATACGTGCCGGCCGGAAGGATCTGCGCATCCACGCCCGGAACTTCAAAAGGGGCGCTGAACGTGATCACGGTTTTCTTGTCAAATGTGTCGGCCTTGACATTCGCTGCGAATGCCAGGGCGACCAACGCGAAAGAACACAGTAGTGCAACAACTGTGAATTTTTTCATGTTTAAACTCCCTCTAGTTGATGGATTCATCACACGTCTCTTGTTTCGGTTCTACGAATTTGATCGCCACACAGAAATCGGGGCGCTTCGGCAACCCGGCCGTCGTTGTTTTGGACCAACTCATTGTTCCTCTTTAAGGAGATCCGCCTTTGACCAGTTTCTGGCTGGCAGGTGGAGCTGTCACCTTTGTAGCGTTTTAATAGATATGCGTCTGTTCAATACAGTACATGTATGGGGTCAAACGGCGGATATTCCAGTGCCGGGAGAAAAATTGCTTACCGCTATCAATGATGCTAAACGGTAAGTCTGCGAACAATATTCCTTGTTTGTGTAGAGCGGACTTAAAAATGAGGGCACTCGTCTCTATACACTGGCGCCGAGAGTTCGGAGAAAGGAGCGCGCCAAACTCCACAGACACTTCCCTGTTCCATGGAGCTGGGCGCTTCTTTTGGGGACGACCGTATCGCTCTAAAGAATGCTTAAAGCGAAATGCTGATGGCAACCCCGGGGCGGCCGGGATACCTGCTGTCGAACAAGTAATACCCGTTATCGAGATACGCGACGTAAACGTCGTCGGTTTGGTACCAGTCGTCTCCCCAGAATTCCGGATACGGGTCAACGACACTGAACCAATAGCCGCCATACTGGAAACGCGGAAACCCGCCAACCTCCATAAAGGGGAGGCCGTAGACGCGGAACGAATGACCTGAACCATAGTAGCTGCCGAAATAATCGTCAGGAATGCGGTAGCCGCTATAGCCGCCGCGCTGCTGCCAGGTTCGGTGCTCGGTATCAAAGCTGTGGGCGCGACGCTGCTGCCAGTCGCCTCGCTGTTCGCCTTGCTGGGCAATCTGCTGTTGCTGCGTGCGCTGTTGCTGAACAGGCTGATTGGACTGCCGCTGAGTGATTTGTTGGTTGTTCTTGTTTTGCTGTTGCTGCTGAGCGCGCTGCTGGGTGGCCGGTTTCTCTTGTTGTTGCTGGGCATGTTGCTGAGGGGCCGGCTTCTGCTCTTGTCGCTGGGTATTCTGCTGCGTGTTCGGCTTCTGCTGTTGCTGCTGGGCGTGCTGTTGAGGGGCCGGTTTCTCTTGTTGCTGTTGGGCATGCTGCTGAGGGGCCGGTTTCTCTTGTTGCTGTTGGGCATGCTGCTGAGGGGCCGGCTTCTGCTGTTGCTGTTGGGCATGCTGCTGAGGGGCCGGCTTCTGCTCTTGCTGCTGGCCTCTTTGTTGCGGGGGCTCGGCTTGTTTTTCCGGCTTTTCCTGCTTTTCGCCTTTTTGTTCTTGCTTTGCGTACCCGAGAGTGGTGGTTCCGAAAAGTAATAACAGAACTGCTGTGCCGATCAATTGAGCTCGATTCATAAATATTTCCTCGCCTGCACTTTGAACTCATGGAAGCGTATTTGCTGTACCCTTTTGAACATTTTGAAAAGTTCTTGCAATCGCAGGGTGGCGTCCCCCATTGGCGAATTGAAATGCGAAGGTGTTCATAAGTGCACAGACATTCGTCTTCAGTGCTTCTAAGATGTGCCTGCATGGGGGAAGCAAAACGACCGAGGCGCAAAATGTCCCCCACACTCTTCTGCCGAAAAAACACCGGAGATTACAGATCCCATTGCACTCCAGCCGGCGATAACGTTTTTCGGATCACACGGAAGTTTGCGCAGCTCGTCGAGTCAGGCCGAATTGCGGCCTAGAAAATTAGGGGGTAACAGTCGATGCCTATACTTCAATTAGTGATGGTTCTGATCGTAGTGGGTGTTTTGCTGTGGTTAGTCAATAACTTCATCCCGATGCAAGGGACGATCAAGTCGATCCTGAATGCCATCGTGGTGATCGGCGTAGTCTTGTGGCTCCTGAACGTTTTTGGACTTTTCCATTCCTTCTCCAATATTCGCGTCGGGTCGTAAGCCAACGGGAATGAATTGCGGAAGCGGCAAGATAGAGAGTGCCCGAGTTCTTCTCGCTGCAAACTGGAACGAAGGAGCGAACCGTGCTTGGTACAATATTGATTGTGGTTTTAATTCTTGCGCTCTTGGGCGCGCTACCGCGATGGTCGCATAGCAGGGCGTGGGGTTATGGACCCACGGGGGGAGTGGGGCTCGCTCTTGTGATCGTCGTCATTCTCCTCCTTCTCGGCCGCCTCTGACATCGCCGGATCAATTGCAGCCGGCGGCTCAGGGCAAGAATGTTGCGGACGTCCTCGCATAAGACTGCCCACATCTACCTTCCGCGAGGAGCGGCACGCCAAGCGAACACACCTTTCGCTACTCCCATTCCCGCGCTGGGTGAGATACTGGAACAGTGGCAAAGTTTCAAGGGGATACTCGTCTCCTATGAGGATCGCAATTTCATTTCGTCGAATTCATACTTTGATTTGCGCCTCTATCTTTTCGCTCGCAGCTATTCTTGTGCTTAGCCAGGCTGTCCCGGCACAAGGGGCGCGGCCTCCGCTTGGAGCCCGCAATCCTTCCGTCCCCGCAACGGCCGCAAGCACGCTGCCGCCCGTCATCGTCGTGGGCTTCGTCGGCGGCTTCATCCGGCACGATGATCCCGTCCATAGCGAAGTACAACTCGCGGCACGCCTGCGCAAGGCGTACCCCTCGGGCGTGGACGTGGAAATTTTTGAGAGCTACCGTGGAGAAAATGCCCGAAAGAAAATCCTGAGCGTTCTGGACACGAATCACGATGGAACTCTGACGCCCGCCGAAAAACAGAATGCGCGCATTATTCTGTACGGGCATAGCTGGGGCGCTTCGGAAGCCATCGACGTTGCGCGCGAGCTGAAAAACGACGACATCCCGGTGCTCCTCACTATTCAAGTGGACAGCGTCTCCAGGTTTCACCAAAACGATGCGGTGATCCCCGCGAACGTGGCACAGGCCGCCAATTTTTATCAGCCGGATGGATTTGTGCACGGCCAATCCGCCATTCGCGCCGCCGATCCGTCACGCACCAAGATCATTGGGAATTTTCGATTCGATTACAAAGCCAGCCCGTATGCCTGCAACGAGTATCCCTGGTATGACCGCATCTTAGTGAAGCCCCACACGCAAATCGAATGCGATCCAAATGTGTGGAAACAAGCGGAAGCTCTAATACGGGCGGACCTGCCACCGCAAACATCGAACGGGCCAACGCCGTAACCGATATCCTAATTTTCACTGCACCTCCTCCACCCAATCCGTTCTTTTCTGTTATCCGAATCGACACATAGTCACTGATTGTTCAATTTTGAACAGTGGCTGATTTCTTGGCGACCTAAAGTGTAGTGTAGAGCATCACCAAGGGTTCCTTTCGGTGAGCGAAAAAACGCTTAGCTGATGCTGATGAACTATGCAGGAGTTTTCACATGCTACAAATAGCCCAGAAGGAAACACAGCAAGATCACGGGGGTCCAGCTCAACGATGCCTTCCGGCCCATCGCCGGCGAATGATTCGCGCCCTGATTGTGGACGATGATTTAGCCGACGTGGAACTTTGCCTGCAAGAGCTGAAGAAGGCGCAATTTGCCATTTCGGCGGATGTGGTCAAAACGCGGGCAGATTTCCTCGAGAGGCTGCAGAAGGAACGCTACGACGTTGTTCTGGCCGATACGGCTGTGGCCGATTGGACGGGGTTGCAGGCGCTTGCCCTCTTGCAAGAAGAGGAAAAGGAAATTCCATTCATTCTGGTCACCAAGCCTCTGAAAACGGAAATTGTGGACGAGTTTATGAGGAAAGGCGCATCCGATTGCGTGGACAAGACTCGCCTGGTTCGTCTGCCGCTTGCCGTAGCTGTCGCGGTGGAACGAACGACCCTGCGCGGGGAACAAGACCGGGTAGAAAAGGCGTTGCGGCACTCGGAAGCACACTATCTCGCTCTCCTCGAAAATCCCACCTACGGCATCTGCCGGTTTGACGTGGATGGCAAGTTTCTCGAGGTAAATGAGGCGCTGGTGACGATGCTCGGCTACGGTTCTAAAGAGGATTTGAAGGCTGCCAACCTGGCCACCGACATCATCCGCGACCCAATCGAGCGCGCACTATTGTTTGAGCCCTACCGGCAATCGGGCCACATCGACCTGGTCGAAGTCGAATGCAAGCGCAAGGACGGGACGCCCATGAAGGTCCGGCTCAGCGGCCGGCAAGTAGGCACTGAGGAAGGATCGCCGGAGGGCTGCGAGATCATCGCCGAGGACGTCACCGCACAACGCGCTTCGGAGGATCATCTCCGCCATCTGGCGGCGACCGACGCGCTGACCGGCCTTGCAAACTACCGCAGACTGAGCGAGGAACTGGATACTGAAATCAAGCGCTCGGATCGCACCGGGCGCGCCTTTGCTGTGCTCATGTTTGATTTGGACGGGATGAAGCAGATCAACGACCGCTATGGCCATCTGGCCGGCAATCGGGCGCTCTGCCGCCTGGCTGATATCTTCCGTTTTTCCTGCCGCTCGATCGATACAGCCGCGCGGTATGGAGGGGACGAGTTTGCGATTGTCCTTCCGGAGACCGCCGCAAAAGATGCGGCGCTCGTCAGGAAACGGATCTGCGAGCTATTGAGCAGCGATCGCGAGGAGCCTCTGCTTTCCGTGAGCGTCGGCATGGCGGTTTACCCGGAAGATGGCGCAACCATCGATACCTTGTTTCAGGCAGCGGATCGCGCGCTCTACGAGATGAAAGTACTGAAGAAAGCATGCTGATCCAAGCAGGGCAATACCGCGGTGTTGTCCCGCGTCGCTAGCCGATCTCATTCAACGCCTTCCTTTCCAGGCGCGCCCAAAACGCACGTCGTTATTCCGTGTGGACCCGCGATACCTGTTCAAATTTGCACAGATTTTCGAATCCGGCCGCGCTAGAAGTACTTGTGCATCCTGTGGAGTCAACCCCAAGAGAGGAGGATGTTCAACGTGATCGCTAATGGAACGGAGGGCTTTTCGCCCGTATATTCTTCCTGGTTCGGTAAACCGGTGGTTATGCTCGTCGTTATCCGCCAATATCCCGTCCCAATGCCTTGCCACATTGTTGGCGAATCTGCGGCCGACGTACGCGTCCGCATACAGCCTGGATGGGAGATGGATATCCGAAAGGACTTGATTCTTGCCGTTGAAGAAGTCGTCAACGCCGCGGAAGCCCGGGTGAATTGACGCTCTCGCAAGGGGAAGGGTTCTCCTGTCGCGGCTATTCCCGCACAGCAGTGAATTCTTTCTCGGCAGAATGTGCCTTGGTATCCGGCGCACCTGATGCTGGTATCTCAAACGTCAAGGATGGCCAAATCTAATTTCTGCACGACCTGATATGTTTGTCGGATTCAGGGACACTCAACCACGGCTATCAACCAACTGTCTCTTTTTGAACAGTCTTGCTCCGAACAAGTCACTCAGGCTTGTGATGCAAATCACCGACGATGACAAGATAACGGATTAAAAAACGAAGCGTCGATAGGCGGAGTGCCGGACGAATCAAATGTCCCCGGAATATTTGAACTGATTATCAGGATAGGGCGAAAGGGAGCACGGCAATCAAAAGGATCTTCTCAGTAATGTTTGCCATGATCTTGGTTGGGCTGCCTGCGTTTGCCCAAAAAGACGAGAACAATCGCATCAAGAATGCCGGCCAGGTGATGGTCGAAATTCTCAATGTTCCCGACGATCTTCCGGCGGACCTTCTGGACAAGGCGGAGTGCGTCATCGTTCTGCCCTCGGTGGTGAAATTTGCGATCGGGTTCGGGGGAAGTTACGGGCGCGGCGTGATGACATGCCGGAGCGGCAAGGAGTTCAGCGGTCCTTGGAGCGCGCCTTCCATGATGGCGCTCGAAGGCGGGAGTTTCGGCCTGCAGTTGGGAGGCCAAGCGACGGACTTTGTCTTGCTGGTGATGAATCAGCGCGGGGCTAGTTCCATTCTCACGAGTCAGGTCAAGCTCGGCGGCGATCTGGCTGCTGCAGCCGGTCCAAAGGGCCGCGATACTGCAGCCTCCACCGATGTCACCATGCGGGCGGAAATTCTGTCGTATTCGCGTTCGCGAGGACTGTTTGCCGGAATCTCTCTGGAGGGCTCCACTCTCCGCCCCGACAACGACGGCAACGAGAGGCTCTACGGAAAAGGAGTCACGGCGAAAGACGTCGTAATCAACAGCGCGATCCACGCGCCCGCGTCGGCGAGATTGCTCGTTTCTACTCTCAACAAAAAGTCTCCAAGGAACAAGTCCGGCAAGTAGGCCCCGGTGGCGCAACACCGTGGAGCAGGCCAGACGGGCCTGCCCGCGAAGAAGAGGAGGTCAACAGGTTATGCCGTTACTTCAAGTTCTACTCGTGCTGGTGGTGGTGGGTGTCCTGCTTTGGCTGGTCAACAGCTTCATACCAATGCAGGGAACGATTAAGTCCATCTTGAATGCGATCGTGGTCATCTGTGTGGTGGTCTGGCTTCTGAATGTGTTTGGGCTGCTTCATAACCTCTCCAAGATCCGCGTCGGCAGTTGAACGAACCCGAGTCGACGAGAGAGGAAATCAACGAGATCTTCAAAAGGAGAGACGTATGCCGATGAAATTAGCTTTGAGCACAGGGGTTCTGTTTTTGCTCCTCGGAACCATTGCTCCTGCCTACGCACAACGCGAGGAACAGCAAAAGGAGCAGGGCAAACCGCAGCAGGGAGAGCAGCATCAGCAGGAGAAACCCGCGCCGCAACAGCGTCAACCGGAAAAGCCCGCACCGCAACAGACGCAGCAGCATCAGCAGGCGAAACCCGCACCGCAACAGGCGCAGCAGCATCAGCAGGCAGCTAACAAACCTGCGCCACGGCCGCAGCAAGCCTACGGCGGCGTCTATCATGCCGGCGTCAAGCCCACGGAACCTACCTACGGCGGCGTCCACCCTAGCGGCGTCCCGCAACACCAGGGGCAGGTGCATAGCGGTTTCACTCAGTCTCGTGCCAGTTCGTGGAGTACCGACCACCGCACCTGGCAGCAACGCGGCGGCTATAACGGCTACCGAGTTCCTGACGACCGGTTCAGGCTCTACTTCGGGGGTAACCACTTCTTTCGGATCAGCCGCCTTCCGTTGCTCTTTGTAGGCGGGTATCCGCGCTTCCAGTACGACGGCTATTGGGTTACGTTCGTTGATCCGTGGCCGGAAGCATGGCCTCCGACGTGGTACGAAACCGACGACGTATATCTCGATTACACCGGCGACGGGTACTACCTTTACGACCGCAACTACCCCGGCATCGGCATCGCAGTCACAATCTCGTTCTAGCAAGATCGAAGTGAACTACGGGGACCTAGCTTTTAAAACGATTCCGAGCTGAAAGGAGACTTCCGATGCTACTACTAATTATTCTTCTGGCGCTTTTGTTCGGCGGAGGCGGCGGCTATTACGGCTACTCCAGATGGGGGAGAGGCGGTGGCCTGGGGATCGTCGGAACCGTGCTTCTCATTCTATTGGTTGTGTACCTAGTCGGCGGGTTACGTTGACCTCGCTCGCATCAAACGGAAACCGAGAAGACGGTTTTGATGATGCACCAGCCCTAGAAGGCTCGTCACTGCGACATTGAGATCAAATCGTGCCAAAGGAGAGACAATCCATGAAGCAAAGCACAAAGGACAGAGCCAAAGGCAAGTTTCACGAAGTGAAAGGCAAAGTTAAGGAAAAAGTTGGACGAATGACGAACAATCCCAATCTGCAAGCCGAAGGCCAGGGCGAACAGGTCGGCGGGAAAATTCGAAAGAAAATCGGCCAGGTGGAGAAAGTCGTCGGACTGTAGTGTGGTGGCAATTATCGTGGTGCTGCTTGCCACCGCCGCCGTGGTTTTCTATTTCTTGCTTGGAAGCAAGAACAAAAAACGACCATGGACATTTGGCGAGCGACTCTTCTGAAAGGTCCAGTCCACCAGTCGTGCAGGACAACGCTCAGCAAAGAGTCGTTCACGTGGAGCCCGCCATCGTAATTGATGAATCCCAGCTTCTTGAATTTGTTCATGAAAAAATTGACGCGTGACCGCGTGGTGCCGACCATTTCCGCCAGCGTCTCTTGCGATACTTTGGGAAGCACGAACTGCGGTTTTTCGTGATTGCCGTAGCGCGCCAGCAAGAGTAGAGTTCGCGCCAGCCGTTTCTCGCTGGAATTGAAGAGCTGATCGATCAAATCTTCTTCAATCCGGATATTGCGTCCCACCATGTAAGAGATGAACCGATCCGAGAACGCGTGTTCCGCATGGAGGACACGAATCATTTCTTGCAGGCCAATCACAAGCAGCGTGACAGGTGTAGTTGCCGTGGCCGTCGCGATGCGCACCGGCTGTCCTGCCAGGGCGCCCTCGCCAACAAAGTCGCCGGGTTTCAGCATTGCGACGACGGCTTCCTTGCCGGTCTTGGAGACAACGGATAGCTTTACCGTGCCTTTTTGGATGTACATGACGTCCTCGCCGATGTCTCCCTGAGAGAAGATGGTGTCTTTCGGCTGGAATTCGACAATGTTCCTTGCCACTCCCCCGGAATCAAGGAAGGCCTGGGCATTGAAGTTGGCGGGCAGCAAGTTCTTCGGTTTTTTAGTTGTGTTCAAGGCACTAGAACCTCTACTTTCCTGGATTGCGCGCGCGGCTCGGATCGCGCCTTCCCTGATTTCTTAATTGCAAGCTTGCGATTGCCGTTGCGTTTGGCCAAGGATTCCTGCTGTTGAAGTATTTTCTCAACCACCGCGACGGGAACTTTCTCGAAACGTGGGTGCGTTTTTCTCATCAATTGTTCTCCCTCGACACACCCTAGCAACCTCCAAGCGATACGGGGAAAATCTTTTAGAAATCTGTGAATGGCATTAGCGGGCCATTCAACGATATTTCGGTGGCACCCGGCGTGACCCTTGCGTCAGCCGCCTTATCGAATCAGGGAGCGAAGGGCTGCCTTAGCATTGTGAATTTAGTAGTACTCTACGCTTAGACCGCGTATGATTGCGCGAGTGTAGTTATGCGTTTGCCGTACGGGGAGTCCAATGAAAACAACTAAAGCGAAACCTCGCTTCAAGACGATGGCCATGGTGGACGTTCCTCGATCGCGAAACGGAAAGCACAAAAAGATCGTCACCGCGATTCTGCGCGACCTCGACGACCTTGGCGAAGGCGTCGCCTTCAAGGTCCCATTGGCTGATCTAGGAGATACCAAGGAGAATGTGCGCTCCGCGCTGAACCGCGCGACCCGGAAATCCGGCCGCGATGTCGCGACGGCCACGGACGAAAAGTTCCTGTACGTCTGGAACGTGACGAAGCCTGAGTCATCGGACAAAACTCGTCCCAACGGCTAGAACAAATTACCCCGAAAACACACGCCAAGCCTGATCGGCATCACCCAGTTTCATTCTGAGAGACCCATTCCGGGACTGGTTCTCTGCAATGTGATGTGGTTTAGCGCCTCTCATTCGCTTTGCTCCTACACGCAAGAGAAACTGCAATCTTGGGAATACGTGCAAAAGTGCACAGACTCCCGCCTTCCACGCCCCCATGATGCTCCCACCGATATCAAGTTTGTGTACGACAGAGACTATTACTGAGGGCCCCATGAAGTTGCCTGCACTTCTGCCGAACCAACATTGAAATCGCAAAGCAAGCTTGGAGGAAAAGAATATGCGTTTTTCACACCGCTTCATCAGCACGATGATCTTGGCTGCAGCCATTGCCACACCGGTGGCAATGATGGCCGCTCCCGGACCGAAAGACGATGGTATTCAGGTCAGAGTTTATGATTCCGGCCACAAGGACTACCACAACTGGGATGATAACGAGAACAAGTCTTGGGGAGTCTACCTAAGCAGCAATCACAAGAAATCCCACGAATTCGCGAAGTCAAACAAGAAAGAGCAGTCCAATTACTGGAATTGGCGCCATTCTCATCCCGACTAAACAGACTGCGGCAAATGTCCATTCAGAGAAGTTTCCAGTAGCGCAGGCATCCGCCGCGGCGCCCTGTGAGGGTTTTGGGATCCAAGTTGTGTCGGGTAGCCCGCACGTGCAATTTACAAAACCGCATAGCCAGGAATGGCTGTGCTACTCGGGTTTTTCCGCGAACTGTATAGCTCGGCGATGACACCGTGCGGCCCGCGAAACGGGAACGGGCGCATGTGTCGAGTGGAGCTCACACCCTCAGGTTCATTCAGGATTAGAAGGAAATGCCACTTAGGAAATATGTCGCGAAATGAAGGGCGGAAGAAAGTCTGAAATCACCCTTCAGCGCGCACTGCACGGCTTTTCGTTATAGGAGATCTCTTATGAAAAAGAATTTACGCACGCGAAGTATCGTTTGGGGAGCATTGATTGCTTCCGTCGCCATTTTGGCCCCATCGAGTCGCTCCGGAGGAGTTCCACAAGTCTCACAGGCCGCGGCAATTCGAGCGGATCAGACGTCCATGTATCAGATGATTCTCGTGGATCGGACGGTGAAGGCCGTGAAATATGCGCACCGCAGCGGTTCCACCAAGATCGATTTCGAAGGCACCGATCTAATGGCCGGCGCCAAGGGCGAAGCCAAGGTAGACAGCCATCGCGGAGCCATGGAAATCAAAGTTGAGTTTTGGAATATGCAGAAACCCACGACATTTGGAGGGGAGTACCTGACCTACGTCATGTGGGCGATTTCCCCGGAAGGCCGCCCGGTGAACCTGGGTGAAGTCCTGATCGGCGGCAACGATCGAAGCAAGCTCGACGTCACGACGGACCTTCAAGCGTTCGCCATGATCGTGACCGCGGAACCCTATTATGCGGTGC
>Ga0116223_10001566_pt1 | contig 23081 bp, 23 predicted proteins | sample Sb_taG_3_FD_90092 | JGI IMG/M metagenome (GOLD analysis project Ga0116223, IMG submission 90092) | Peat soil microbial communities from Weissenstadt, Germany - Sb_50d_a_PC metaG | ecosystem: Environmental > Terrestrial > Soil > Wetlands > Peat | place: Germany: Weissenstadt | collected 2010-09-21 | reverse complement strand
CTATCTGCAGAAGTGGATCGATCAACTGCGGTGGCAGCGCTTACCCTCCTTTCAGGACCTCGCCGGGATGCTGCTCAAACACCTCGAAGGGATCCTGAACTACCGGACCCGAGTGCGCTTCGGCGTCGTGGAAGCCATCAACGGCAACATCCGCATGCTGATCAACCGTGGTCGCGGCTATAAGAACATGCGTTACCTCCTATTGAAAGCACAGCGCATGGCCGTGACCAATACCCAATATGTCGCTTTTCAGAAAACCAAGAAAGCCCCGTAGAATGCCACTTGTTACGAATTCCCGCGGAGAGCCCTAATTCCAAGGGGAACGGGTACGGATATGGTAAGGGAAGTACGGGTGAACGTTAACCACCCCGCCTCATCGCTCGATACAGGGCTGTTCTGCGGCAGGATGCGCCGTGAGCTACACAGGTGGTCTCCTTACTGAAGCGGCGGCGAAGCATTGCTCGGTCCAGTTTGCTACAGTGATGATCCCGCCCGGGCGGCAGGCGCGCAGGAGTTCGCCGGTGACCTATGTTAACCGGTACTAACCGTACTGCAACGCCAGGATAAGAATTGGACGAACAATCAAATTGGACGTATCATAGTGGATTCTCATGGCATTTCTCTTCGCGCTCTTGCCATTCCTCTTGCTCGCCACCACGGCGGTGGTGGCCCGGTGTGCCGTCGGGTTCAGGCGCAAACTACGCGGCCACCCGGCGCGTTTTTCTCTTGATGGAAATGTTTAATGTCGAGAATAGGTACTTCGCCAGAAAAACCGATTTCGGACGAGAGATGTTAGCGGCTGGCGGGGCTGCCCCGCCGAAGCCCGATCCGGTTGAAACGAGGGTGTGACTTCGGGCAGCTCAGGATAAATCAAGTGTGCGAACCGACATCCAATCTTTACTCTCTGCCCGAACCGGAATCGATCGAGCAGACGGCGCTTGCTGAATCGTTGCTGGAACACCTCATCCTGAAACTCATATATTTTCGTGGAGATGTCTATGGTCAGGACCTATCTGCTGCCATCGGGCTGAAGTTCAGCGTCATTCAGGATGTGGTAGAAAGTCTGAAGCTGCAGCACATCATTCAGGTGAAGCGCTCGTTGGGCATGGGTAATGTCGGCGCCGTCTTCGCCCTCACCGAAGCAGGCCGGACCCGCGCACGCGAATGCCTGGAGGAGAATCAGTATGTAGGCCCCGCTCCGGTGCCGATCGAGCAATATGTGAAAGTTGTCCGCTGTCAGCGGCCCCGCGATGGATGGCTTACGAAAGATGCGTTGGCAAGGGCTTTCAACGGAATGGTAATAACCGAACGCCTGCTGTCCCAGATCGGTCCGGCTGTAAGTTCCGCCACTTCGCTGCTGATTTACGGCAAGCCGGGCGATGGCAAGACATTTCTGATCGAGTCGCTCGCCAAGCTCGATACGGATCCGATTTTCATCCCTTATGCCCTGGAATGCCACGGCAATATCATCCAAGTATTCGATCCGATTTACCATGAGCGGATCGAGGAGGGCGATCAGCCGTCGGTCCTGACGGTTTCGACGGCGCGCTTGTACGACCGGCGCTGGATCAAGTGCAGGCGACCCTTTATTGTGACGGGCGGCGAGCTGGCCATGGACATGCTGGACTTGCGCTACAACGAAACGTCGAAGGTCTACGAGGCGCCGTACCAGTTGAAGGCCAATAACGGGATCTATCTACTGGACGATTTCGGCAGGCAGAAGGCCTCGCCCGCCGAGGTGCTCAACCGCTGGATCGTGCCCATGGAGCGCAGCTTGGATTACCTGAGTTTTCTGAGCGGCGCGAAGATGACGGTTCCGTTTGAGGCCTTTATGGTCTTTTCCACCAACCTGAATCCAGCGGACCTCGGCGACGAGGCTTTCCTGAGGCGCATTCGATACAAAATGCGGCTCCACGGGCCGACCAAGAATGAGTTCATCCGGATCTTTGAAGCGTTCTGTTCCAGTTGCCGCATTCCTTGCACGCGCGAAATGATCGTGCGCTTCATCGACCGCCATTACAAGCAGTCGCGCCAGGTTTTCCGGCGTTGCCATCCGCGCGATGTTCTGACGCACGCTCTGAACCTCATTCACTTCGAGAAGCTCGCCTTCCAACTGACGGACGAACTTCTGGACCGGGCTTTCGAAAGCTGCTTTGTGCAGGACGAGGATGATGAGTCGGTGGAAACGCCGATCCTGCCGGTGATGGCCCGATCGTGCTCGGATTTCTGGAACGAACGCATCGTACAGATCCCGACAATATTCGGAACGCTCGCGTTGATCGCGTCGTTACGCGACACAGCGACCGGAGAATATTACGAAGAGGAATCGGCGCGGCAGTTCGGAGAAGCCGAGACTGCGCGCGTGCTTGCCCGGCTGCACGCGCACGCGTTCAGGGATTGGCTCAGTTTGCCGCTCGACCGGCAGCACAGTGACCTCGGCCGCTATCTCGCTTCACATGACATCAGTGCGGTCAGGCTTCAATTCGAGCAGCAGGTCTGGATCGAGCGCTTGACGCCAGCGGGCGACAGAGCGGAGGAAGCGCTGCTGTTCGGGCACGATCTGCGGACGGTATTGGGCGCGCTGTGTCACGGTGAGGAAGTGGGGGCTCAAGAGGTTACGGAAACGCCTCAACTTCGAGTGATGACGCCCATCGCACTGACGGCATAATAGACGCTCCAGGAGCCCTGTATTTCTGGGAAAAGACGGTTCGAGTCTGGGCATACGAGGGGCACCACAGATGACCCGGCGCGCGCTGATCGAGAAAGGAGATGAAGAAACCCCACAACTCTGCAGTTCGAGTCTGTCCGAATGCGAAGCTGACGGGTAGGGACTCCCGCTCGAACGGGCGACGATGGCGAGTGAATGATCCGCAACGTGCATCGGAGCTGGGTATGGGTCCAGAGGATTACCGCAACCGGCACGTCAGACCGTCTTCCGGGCGACACCGTTGACGGTATGCTGAGGAGGATGCCAACACCTGACCCAGAAGGAAATAAGGAGAACGGTTCTCCGGACGACCCTCAGTGCGATGCCCTCCGGCTCATCGGGATCGCTCTTTGGCGCGAGGGAAGGCACACCGATAAACAACTGAACGGCCTGCTCGTTGCCATCAAGACCGAGATGGGGCTCGTGGAACAGCGACTGTTGGCAAGGCTTGAGGAGCTCGATACCTCTGTCAGCCTGATCGCGAGAGAGCTTGCGCGCCGAAACAGTGATCCGCCCTCGAACCGGTGCTGACGGTCTCCGGGTTTTCTTTCCTGGTCGACAATCGATAGGGCGTCAGGTTTGGGGTGGGCGCGGCCGTTCAATGGATATCCGGCGATGGGCTGATTCCCCTGGTCGTTAGGGGATTTCCCTAAAGGCCCTTCCTTACCCTCAACAGGCTTTCCTTACCCGCAAACCATATCAGCGCCATCTTTTTTCATTGTATTTCCTACCGTGCAGGAAATATAATACATCTCGACTGACACCTCGGCCATACTAGACGTCAGGTTCTCCCTGCTGCCCTCCAGGGCTAATCAAGGAGGTCACCACGAAATGCGCCGCTCACGCGTCATTTGCTTCCAGTCGTCCGTCATCCTTCTGGTGGTCTTAACGCAGCTTGTTGCCAGGCCGGCATACGCAGCCTTTACCCCAATTTCGTCTCCAACCACTGCCTACACAGGCTCCACGACACTGCTCCCAATAACCGTGCCGGACTTCACCAACATCACCTCCGTCACGAACGGCACCGAGACGGTTACGTTCTCTATCCCCATGCAGGCTCGAACCGTGCCCACAAGTTGGCAGACCTGGAACTGCCCGCCGTACACCGAAAGCTGCACACCGCGAGTCCTCGAAACGACTCCAGCTACCAGCGTGACAATAGCACTCTCCAATCCAGCCAGCACCTTTGGCGTTGAAGTTGAGCCCGATCCCTATAGTGTCTATACCATAACCGCGACCTTCCTGAACGGAACCACGGTGCTCGGCACCGTGTCGCAAGCCGTTAACGGCTACCATGGAGCACTTTTGGCTGCGGCATCAGACAACGAACCGATCACCAGTGTTCAAATATCATCAGGTAGTGATTTTGCCATAGCCCAAATACGCACTGCCAAAGCAATTCCAGTGATCGTCCTTCCTGGGGTAATGGGGACATCCTTAAATTTATTAGGTCAATATTTATGGGTCGATCCAGTGCTGGCAATCCCAGACCCATTTGACTCATATCTGTTCGCACTGGAATTAGATAAGAACGGTAATAGCGTTCCTGGCATTAGCACTGGCCCAATCTTCGACGGAACTGTTCCTGTCCTCTTCTCATCCAACCTCGATTTTTACAGCGGCCTGCTAAACCACCTACGCGGAACAGGCTACCAGACGGGCCAAACCTTGTTTACTTTCCCATACGACTGGCGCTTGGATAATGCGACCAACGCAGTCCGCTTACAAACGCTTATCGATCAAGTTCTCCAGCAAACCGGTGCGCCAAACGTGAATATAATTGCGCATAGCATGGGTGGTTTGATCGTCCGGCGGTATCTTGCGGACACTGGGGGCTCGAAGATAGGTAAGGTGATTTATTTAGGCACTCCCCAAAAAGGGGCGCCGTTCGCATTTAGTGAACTAGCGTTTAATAGTGGCCCACTGCTTGAAGACCTCCCGTTCATTAACAACTCGACACTCGCAACAGTAGCGCGAACGCTACCCTCGGTCTTTCAGATGCTTCCCTCTGATCAATTCATTTTTTCTGTTTCGCTCCAACGTGACCTTACTCTTGATGAGAGCTATCAACTATTACTGAGCACAGCTTGGGTAAACGATGCGGTCACTTTCCAACAGAGCATCGCTTTATCCTCCCTGACGCCCCAATTTGCGATTGTCGGAACGGGTCTAGCAACCCTACAGCAGTTGGATCTACTACCACCAGAACCGCCCACAACTTCAGTCTCTACGCCGCCGTCAACTCTTTCGCCTTGGATGGCGGAGAGTGGTACTGGCGATGGGACAGTTCCCCTTAATAGTGGCCAGTTCCTGGGGACGGTATTCTACGTCAACGGTATTGCACACAACAAACTCCCCAACGCCACCTCTGTTCAGCAGATGATAGATAAGATTCTCCAGGGTAACGTTTCGACACTTCCGCCTGGGGTTAGTACCACGCCATCGTCACTTCCAACTACGATTGAGTGGACAACGGGCAGTCCAATAAAAGTAACGGTCACTGACTCCCAACTGGAGGCGGACGGAGTGACGACAGATGGTTCTGTCCAAGAACTAATCCCTTTCAGCAAGTTTTTCCAATTTACGAATAATGAGGGGGGCTTCCTTGCCCTTGGACAAGATTATACATTTAACATTGCCGCCACGACGACAGGCGTCTTTTCGCTGTCCCTCAAGGAGAGAACTGGCGGTGGTGGATCAGCATTTCCCATAGTGACGTTCACAAATATTCCTGTCGGCCCTTTATCGCGGGCAACATTTAAGGTGTTGGCAAGTGGCACTCCCCTGGCGTTAGATCTCGACATTAATGGTGACGGAATTACCGACGTGTCAATTGTGCCAGGGCAGCCTGAGGCTCCAGGATTGTGGCTTGACCTCCTTAGGTTAGTAGTGATAAGTCTTGAGTTGGACACCGGAACTGGTCAGAGCCTCCTGGCAAAAATCGACGTTGCTCAGAAGGCAGTAACTGCCGGTCGGTCGCAGGAGGCGCAAAATGCGCTTGGTGCTCTGACAAATGAAATTCAAGCACAATCAGGCAAACACTTATCTATTACCCAGGCTCAAGGCTTAACAAGTATTATTGGAGCAATTTCCGGAATGATATAAAGTTATTAGAGTCCCTTAGCCCCACTGAAGTCGAAGGTGGGTGGGAAGAAGAACAGCCGCAGCATAACGATGCCATAATACAAGAGTATTAAGCAGAGCATAAACAGCACTGTAACCACTATAGGCCGTAAGTAGCGCCTAGCAGGTTGGTGGTCAGGTGAGAGGCTCAAATATAGCACAGAGGTTAGAACAGCCAAGGGGTCCAGGCCATACGAGAGCGGTTTCAAAACTAAAATAATGTATATGTACACCGGTAACAGTCTCACTGCGCCAACCGATGCCACGTGAAAGACTGCAAAAATAAGAAGACCAACCATTACGAGTGCGCTGAGAACTGTTGTGGTCAAGAGGTATTTAGATCTGTGATATTGTGCTGTTGTGGTAAGTGTTTGAACCATTAATGTCAGTATAAGGAGGCTGCGGAATTCGTCAAGGACGGGCCGGAGTGCCGGGTGAGCCAGCACGTCGGTTCAATGATTATTCACATCCCCAGACTGTGCATGGAGCGATCCGTGGCCAGGCCCGGATTCTCTCCAGGACGGCTGCTTCCAGTAACACTACCACCGGATATCTGTTCCGACGGCGGAATTGACCGCGGCGCTGGGGGGGCGCCGACTGCGGGGGTTCCCCGGCGACGAGAGCGCGTTTGACGTCGGCGAGGCGCACGGTACCATGGCGAGAACACGTGGAGGAAGACGCCGGAGGCGAATGTCAGCGCCAGCGGACTCGTGGGAGAAGCCCGGCCGTCTCTGGTGTGTTCGGGTCGGGGCTCGCAAGATGTCGCGGGTCACGAGCCGATGGCGCGCCCGCGGGCCAGTCGCGCGATCGCGCGCCGGAAGGCGACGGAATCGACAGCTGCGCCGGTCGCGTCGCCTAGAGCCGCGGCTGACAGGTAGCGGCCCAGCCGCGGGCGCCTGCCGGCGCCGAAGGCCCATTGGCGTCGGCGATTTGCGGCGTAGCATCGCGCGACCACACGGCGGAAGGCGCGGGGCGAGATTCCGCGCCGGCGGACTCGTAAGAGAAGGCCCGGCCGCGTCGCCCGATGTCGAGACCGAGGCTGGCGATCGGGTCTATCAAATCAAGAAGTAGGGATTCAAGATTGAGGCCGACCGAGGTCGCTGCCCGCAAGGGTGGCGGCTTTCTTCCGGCCTCGCCATTCGTTGTTTTTGATGGCGGACCAGACGGACCACTGGCTCCGGAAGCTGAGCAGATGCCGGTTGGAACGCCATCGATGTCAGCCACGGTTCGAGCTGCCCCGAGAACCTGCTCGAAGAGGCGATGGATACTCCGAACGGCATAATGGTGCGCCGGTGCTTCCGCCTTGTGAGCGCGAAGGCAATGGGTTTGACGCTCACCTTGGCTGACATCACCGAGGAGGAATTCCGGGTGTTGGAATTGATCGAAAGCCGCGCGCCAGGAGCAATTCTCGGCCGAAGATCGTGGCGCTCAGAGCTTCCAGGAACTCGTGATTCGCAATCTGTCCCGCCAGTGATTGGCTTTCAGGGTGACACCGCGCACGCGTCCACGAAAGGTGTGGCTGCTGGGAGAGACCAGATGCACGAGCGATTTTTGATTCCGCTCCTTGCCTCGATCAAGATTCATGATCGACAAACCGAAACAATCGGTGGGGCCGGCTATTAGTCGCGGAGTACTCACGGCCGGCCTGAACGCCTTGCCGACAATCCCATACCCCGATTCCAAACCGTCATCCGCCGCGCTCGCTTCGTTTTCTCCCCCTACACCGCGTATGAGATACAGGGCCTCGCGCAGGTGTTGGCGGGCGGTGATCCTGTAGGAGAGCGCAGACGGGTTGCGGCTTTACGAGTCAATCCGAACGCTGAGCAGTCAGTTCCATCACATGCAGAAGATTCTGGAGACTGGAGCGTATGTGATGTCGCATGGCGGCATCCGCAGCTTCCGGATCATCTCCAACAAGAACTTCCACGAGATCGCGATGAAACCGGGGTGTGATCACAGGCGCGCGAGCCGCAACATCGTAAGCCCAAATATCATACAGCCAGTTGAATTCGAGCACGTGGTTTCGCTCGATGATGGCACGGAGCGCTCCGCAGCCGGTGCACTCTGCGATGCGGAGATGAAGCTGGAAGTGGTAATTATGGACGGCGAAGAGAAACTCGGGGTCCCGGTCGCCCGCCGCCGCACGGTTAAAAAGAATGTCCATGTGCTCGGCCATACGGAGCAATTCTTGCCGCTCCTGGTGACTGGCGTTCTCCACAAAGAGGCGCGCCGATTGGCTCTCCAGGCCCTCTCGCACGACGTGGTGTTCCCGAATATCCTGCAGAGTGGGAACCCGAACCCGGGTGCCCACACGGGGTCTGGTTTCGATCAGACCGTCACTCTCCAGACGCTGCAGCGCCGTCGAAACCGGCAGCAGGCTCATCTTGAGTTCCGTGGCCAACTGGCGCCGCCGCAATTCCGCACCGGGCCGCAGCTCCCCTCTAAAAATTCGCTCTCTGATCGCCGAGTAAGCCCTTTCCGAAAGGCTGGCCGAGGGATGGCGGCGCCTATCCTTACCGACGAGCACTGAACGGGACATGGCCCATTGTTGCCGATTTTCCTGTGATATGTCAACACTTAGGGGGGATTTGGCTAACGGTTCGTCGTATGTACAACAAATATGACGTTTTAAGTCTTGATTGACAAGGACCCCAAAAAGCGATACTGTGTCTGTGATATTTCACTGAAAGGGAGCTTTCGCCAATGACCCTCGATAACGCAAGCTGGCGGCCTCGACGTTCGTCAGTGCTCTGGCTGCTGGCGTTCTTGCCACTCCTCTTCCTGTCGATATGCTTTCCATTCCGGTTGGCCGGTCAAGGCCTGACCGGGCAGATTTCGGGCACCGTGCTGGACCCGTCGGGTTCGGCTGCGGTGGGAGCGACCGTCGAGTTGACGAACGCCGAAACCAGCCAGGGGCGCAACGAAAAGACCGACGAAACAGGCGGCTTCGTTTTTGTCGAACTGCTGCCCGGGCGCTATCAATTGAAGGTGGTGGCATCCGGTTTCAAGCAATATGAGCAAATGGAGATTGTCCTTACGGCGAACGAGCGGGCTGTCCTCCGGCCCATTTCATTGCAGCTCGGGAGCCTCACCGAGTCGGTATCGGTTTCCGCCGAAGCGGCGCATGTGGAAACGCAGAGCGGTGAGCATTCGGGCCTTCTCACTAGTACGCAGCTCACCTCCTCCCCCACGGTAGGACGAAATCTCTTGTCATTGCTTAGCCTGGTGCCGGGCGTTGCCGAGACCACGTATGCCAATATCGATGCGCCGAGGGGGTCAGGCTCGGGCCTAGCTACCTTCAAGATCAATGGTAGCCGGGACCAAAGTCTTACGCTGACGCTCGATGGCGTCCCGACGTTGGACAGCGGGAACCAGACTTCAACACCCATGATCCCCGCCCTGGAGTCCATCAGTGAAGTCAAGGTGCTCTCGTCCAACTACCAGGCGGAATATGGGCGCTCCAATGGCGGCATTATCACGGTGGCCACGAAGGCCGGAACTCATGATTTTCATGACGGCGCATATTTCTTTTTCCGCAACGAGGCCCTGAATGCCAATGACTTCTTCGCGAATCGAAGTGGGAGCCTGCGGCCGCGCTACCGCTACACCTTCCCCGGTTATTTTCTAGGGGGCCCGGTTCTCATTCCTCATCTGATCAAGCAGCGAGAGAAGCTGTTCTTCTTTTGGTCCCAGGAGTTCCTGCCCGTGTCATCGCCCAACGCACTCGTGCGAGGAACGGTTCCCACGGCGCTTGAGCGCCAGGGCGACTTCTCGCAGACGGTGGACACGAACGGTGCACGCATTTCGATCTACGATCCGCTGGCAAGTACGCCTGCAACGCCATTTCCGGGTAACATTGTGCCGGCCAACCGGATTGATCTTGCGGCACAAAAACTCCTCTCCTTCTTCCCGCTGCCAAATGCGGTCGATCCCAAACACAATTTTAACGAGGTTCTCCAGAGCATCGCGCAGACACGCTATCACTTTGAGACCCTGCGGGTGGACTGGAACATCAACCGAAGCACGACGTTCTATGCTCGCGGAAACCACACTACCTACGCGCTCAACAATCCGCAAAACGGGTTTGGGGATACGCAGTGGCCGCATCTTCCCATGACCTCAGAGCAGCCTACCAAAGGAGTGGTGGGAACGTTGATCCACACGTTCAGCCCGACCCTGGTCAACGAGTTAACTCTGGGAGTGAGCCGTTTTCGACAGTACCAGGAGATCCCCGACTCATCCCTGACGGGAAACAGCCGGACGGGCCTGGGTATCAATTTTCCGCAATTCTATCCGCAGGACAATCCGCTAAGCATCCTTCCTAACGTGACCTTCGGTGGAGTGCCGAGCGCGCTCAACCTCACGTATGAGGGGCGGTTCCCGTTTGTCGGCACTGAAACGGAGTCGGTCTGGTCGGATAACCTGGCCAAGGTTTACGGTGGCCATAATCTGAAATTGGGAATCTCCATCGATCGGACGGCGCGAAATGCGGTCGCCTTCGCTAACATCCAGGCGTTCAACGGCGCTGTGGATTTCAGCAGGAACACGAACAACCCGCTCGATTCCAACTACGCGTATTCGAATGCGCTGCTCGGATCCATCAATAGCTACGCGGAGTCCAACAGCCGCCCGTTCTCCTGGGCCCGCGCCACCAGCGTCGAATGGTTCTTGCAAGACAACTGGCGCCTCAGCAAACGGCTGACGCTCGATCTCGGCGTCCGTTTTTATGACATCATTCCGGTTTACGTGAAGGGCGGTCAGCTGGCGGGTTTTGTGCCATCCTCCTACAGTCCGGCCAATGCGCCAAAGCTGATTCAGCCGTACTTGCAGGGCGGATCCCGGATTGGCCTCATCCCAGGAACCGGACAGACCGTGCCAGCAGTGTTGATTGGAACCCTGGCGCCGGGATCTGGTCAGTTTTTCGACGGCATGCAGGTCTTTCACGACAACATCATGAACGGGGCAGGCGTGCAAGCGGAACCACGGCTGGGTTTCGCCTGGGATGTATTCGGAAACGGCAAGCTGGCGGTCCGTGGCGGCTTTGGTATGTATCCTGGGATATTACCAACTGATCGCACCAGCGATTTCCTCTCCCAGCCTCCTGTTTTCCAAATGCAGACAGTCTACTACACCACCATCAGTCAACTCCGCGCCGCGCCGGCAACCTTCGTGAGCCCCAATTCCGTTCTGGGAATTCAGCCTAATTATCAAGCGCCATCGACTTACAACTGGAGTTTCGAGGTTCAGCGCGACATCGGTTACAGCACCATCTTAAGTGTCGCCTATGTCGCCTCGGTGTGCAGGCACATGATGGAACAAAACAACCTGAATGCTGTTCGGTATGGCACCAATTTTCTTCCATCGAGCATCGATTCGACGGTGTCTGGGAATAAGCCCTTGCCTCTGAACTTCCTGAGGCCGATTCCAGGTTTCTCGGATGTCCTTTACGAATCGTTCATGGGCAACTCCAACTATCAATCGATGCAGACTCGCGTAAGCCGCCGTTTCCAGCGGAACCTCACTTATGGGGTCGCTTGGACCTGGTCGAAAGCGATGGATTTAACTGACTCGAACCAGAACGTTCTCAATCCCTTCATCGATCCGAGAATCCGCAACTACGGCAAGGCAGGTTTCGATCGTACGCACGTGCTGGTCGGCAATATCGATTGCCTCCTGCCGAAGCTGAGCCATTTTGCCAACACCCGCCTCGTCCGGGCCGCCTTTGATAATTGGGAGATTGCGGCAATCCCCTCGTTCATCAGCGGTCAGCCGCAAGGCATTTCTTACAGCTTGGTAAGCGGAGCGGACATTACCGGCGGTGGTGGCTCCGGCGTCGATACCCGCGTAGTCCTGACTGGAAATCCAAACCTTCCCTGGGGTGACCGTAGCCCAACGCATGCATTCAACACGTCCGTGGTGCAGGTGCCCGCTTCATCGCTGCTAGGGAACGGCAACGCTCCGAAAGACGCAGTCCGTGGCCCGGGAGTGAACAACTGGGATCTATCATTGGTGAAGAACTTTCCGTTCGTCACGGAGGGGCGGCGTATCCAGTTCCGGCTGGAAGCGTACAACGCATTCAATCACCCGGAGTTCAGCGGGTTGGACACGAGCGCGCGGTTCGACGCCAGCGGCAACCAAGTCAATGGCGACTTCGGATGGTATACCGCCAGCATCAATCCCAGACGTGTGCAACTCGGATTGAAGTTCTACTTCTAAGTGAAGCGCCGAGCGAGTGACACGAGACGAAGGAGAGACGGAATGCGTGGAAGGTCGTTTAACGTCGGTCAGCCAGGAGCCGCACGCGGTGCTTTTGCGCTCGTGCTGACCTTGGCTATCTCAGCCTTCGTTGTGAAGGCACAACAGAAGGGGCCGCCTCTGGCAGTTGAGCCCATCGCCCTGCCGGGCAAGGGGCTGGCGCAACATCCGTTTCTATGGTGTGGGGAGTGGGATACGCGCAAGCCGGTTCAGACCATGTACATCGTCCGAAACGGAAAGCCGGTATGGTCGTACTCAATTCCCAACGAGGAGGAGTTGGACGACTGCACAATGCTCTCGAGCGGGAATATTGTTTTCGCCCGAAAGGGGAGAGGCGCGAGTGAAATTACACCCGACAAGAAGATTGTTTGGGATTACGTCGCCCCGCCCAATGCCGAAGTTCATTCGGCACAACCGATCGGCAAGGACCGGGTGCTGCTGATGCAAAATGGTAGCCCTGCCAAGGTTTTGCTGATCAACAAACTGACCGAAAAGGTCGAGAAGGAGTTCGTTGTACCGACACGTGATCCAGCCGAAATCCACGGGCAGTTCAGGCACATCCGCATGACCAAGGATGGAACCTTCCTCGTGCCGCACATGGATATGGGTAAGGTAGTGGAGTACGATGCCAACGGCAAGGAGCTGTGGTCGGTCGACGTGCCGGCTAATCCCTGGGCGGCCGTCAGGCTGAAAAACGGCAATACCCTCATCAGCGGGAACAGTGGTCACTACGCCCGTGAAGTGAACGGCAAAGGCGAGACGGTATGGGAGATCAATAATGACCTGCCTGGAATCCAGCTTCACAATGTGCAGGAACTCGATCGGCTGGCGAACGGGAACACGGTGATCTGCAACTGGGGCGGCCATGTCAAACAAGACGACTGGCCCACCGTGGTACAAATCATTGAAGTGACACGGGACAAGAAGATCGTTTGGGCGCTCCGCGATTGGAGCTTTCTTGGTCCGGCATCGTCAATTCAGTTGCTGGACGAACCTGGCATACCGGAAAATGGCGACCTACTACGGTAGGGGGACAGATGGGCGCGCGTCGGAACCCCGACTACAAACCTTGCGGGCGGCGGAGCCGAGTGCCTCGTCCGGCAAGGTGCGGTTTCGGTTCGTCGCGTCCCCGCCGCGGACGCCTCCCGGCGGCGAGAGCGCGTTTGGCGTCGCCGAGGCGCGGCGTGCCAATGCGCGATCACGCGGAGGAAGACGCCGGGGGCGTGAATTCGCTTTAGCAGGGTCATGCGAGAAGCGCAGCAGTCTCCGGTCTGTTCGGGTCAGCCGTGGAGCCAACCATTTGAAATAGAGTTGGTCGCCGTCCGCGGTCGGAGGGAGTCGTTCCTGAATCGGGATGGATTCCTCGTCTCCCGGACAGGGCCCGGCTCCCCGGGCAATGAAACGACCAGATTTGGCGCGAAGACCTGGGCTGCCCTCGTCCGCTTCCAAAAGAGCGCCGGCATCGCCCCCGCGAGCGGCTACTTCGGCCCGCTCACGAGATCCTACATCGGGAAGGGCGGGAAGTAGGCCTCAAATAATACCTCAAGGGCCGATCATCGCGCAAACGCGCATTTCAAGGCAGCACATTGCACCCGTACTGCCCGTGCTTGCGAGAAGTCGTCCTGGTGCCCGCAAATCTGGACAGCCATGCCATTTGTTAAAATCGTAACGTACCAATGGTCAGGCGGTTTGTGGTTTGAACTAATCCCGAGACGTAGGAACGTGTACTCGTGACCTCTGGACACAGTGCCGAATATGGATTCTTCGGGTGGAGAGAGTTCCGCCGGAACCGGAAGGATATCATCGCCGAATTCCTGAAAGCGAAAGAATACAACGCATCGCGCCCCGTCCACACGGCGCACGGACCTGCGGGGGAAGCAGCCTTGCGGAACTGGTTGTCCAATTTCTTGCCTTCGAAATACGGCGTCACGTCCGGCTATGTAATCCCCGACGAAATTGTGACGGCCTACACCCTGTATCACTTCGACGTGATCGTGTATGATGCCCTCAACTCCCCAGTCATGTGGATCGATGGCGATTATGACACCTCTGACCAAGGCAGGAAGAGAGCAATTCCCGCCAAACACGTCAGAGCCGTCCTGGAAGTGAAAGCAAGTTTGACGGCCTCGACCGCCCAGGAGGCTCTTGCGAAACTGGCTCAACTCAATACGATCACGAAACACCTGCCGCCAACATTCGCGTCAGGTGTCTTTTTTGTTGATCTCGATGTCACGTTGGTTGGGAATCAAAACATCCTTCCGAAACTGATTCCGACTTCTCCAATCGTTGGCTATTGGGGCGGTGCTGTCTTACATTGCGGATTAGATGAGCAAATGACGGGAATCCTCCAGCTTTTGCCGCTCTCGCCCGGTGAAGCAGCACCCAACATGGATATACCGATTGCGAGGAATCTGGATGGCCTAGGGATATGCACTGACGACAAGAGTAACATCATTATCGTTGCCCAGGGTGCTGGCGTTGTAGCCTTTTCGGGTCCCGACCGATGGCACTTCAGCAGGTGCTACGGACCTACGATTTCAAACGAGACGTATCGCCTAATGCTGAACTGGTCTCGCAATGGGTTCTCTGTGTTTGCATTAGACCTCCTGGATCGTCTGGACGGTATTCCCCCATCGAATCGGAGGGTAAACGTCTTTGGACAGGTGTTCGACGTGATCCCGCCGCCGGGTGCTGCGGGGCAGACCAGCATGTCTCCGGCGGTTATTGTGAAACAGGATAAATGACTTCATCGCCCGGAGAATGCTGGCATTCTCGAAATCGCGAAGTGCATGGGTGGTCTTTAGTGGCACGGGGATGCTGTGGACGCCCCCTCCGCACGCCCGCACACGCAATATGGTTGACCGAGTTCCGCGGTCGCTGTAAGCTTACAGATGACAACAGTATGAAACCCCTTGGAGAACGCATTCGAGAGCTGCGGGAGCAGCAGGATCTCTCGGTTCGAGAATTCGCAAAGAAGGTTAGGATCTCCGCGCCATTTTTGTCGGATGTCGAACTTGGCAGGCGGCATCCGTCGGATGAGGTCTTGAAAACAATCGCCTTCGCTTTAGGAACCACGCTCGAAGAGCTCAAAAAACATGATTCTCGGCTACCCATAGAGCAGTTGAAACGCATCGCGGCTAGCAATCCGGCAATGGGGTTCGCGCTTCGCAGAGTGGTCGATGAAGACGTGAGCGCCGACGAATTGCTGGCATTCTTGAAGAGCCACGGTCGTGGAAAGAAGAAATGAAGACTTTCCGAGCCAAAGGCGGTCCGTTTGCGGAGCGGCCTTTTTACGAGGCCGCCGAGATCGAGTCAATTTGCACCGAGGAACTACAGAAGGTTCAGCTCTATCCTTCCGATCCCGCGCCTATTCGCATCGACCGCTTCATTGAAAAGCGGTTCAGCATCCAGCCGACGTATGAGGATCTGCCGAAGGGGTTGCTGGGATTGACGAGGTTCGGCGCAAAGGGCGTGGCGGGGATCGTAGTCGCAAGGGCGCTTGATGAGGAAGGAACGGTGCCTGCCGAGCGACGGCTAAGGAGTACTCTGGCGCACGAGGGTGGTCATGGATTGCTTCATGCGCACCTCTTCGCGCTTGGCGCCCGCCCCGATTCGCTCTTCGGTGACGGCCTCGCATCCGACGCACCCAAAATACTCTGCCGCGACGTGGGCATTTCCGGATCTGACCCCGCAACCAAGAAGCCCCCCTACCGGTGGTGGGAATTCCAAGCAAACCAAGCCATGGGTGCACTCCTCTTGCCAAAAGCGCTGGTGGAGAAGGCCGTCACTCCCATGCTGGTTTTCCGGGGGATGTTCGGCCTTCCGGCGCTTGCCGACGACCGCCGGGAGCCCGCAGCCCGGCTTGTGGCCGAGACGTTCGACGTAAACCCGATCGTCGCCCGCATCCGGCTTGATGCCCTCTACCCACCTGCCGCCGCCGCGCAGTTGACACTCTAAGAGTTCTCCCCTACAATGTAAGCTGATGGTAGCTTACAACTGCCGCATAGGCGGCGCGCCCGCCGCCCAAAAGGTCGAAAATCAGCACAAATCTATTAGGAGCACGTATGGCAAGCGACACAGAACAAAAAGAACATGAGCACTGGATTCACTACGCCCTTGATGATGAACCAGAGTCGACGATCGCAGAGGTTCTCACTCCGGTCAACATCCTGACTGACGCAGGATTTGATCCAAAAGCAAACTATTTGGAGCAGATCATTCACGGCCATGACCCCATTTCGTATAAGGACAAGCCCGACGAAAAGATCGAGATGAAGAACGGAATGCGCTTCATCACTAAACCAACTGGACCGATGCCGGTGTCCTAAGAAGATCATGTTTGGGAAAGGAGCATTCACCGAAGGGCTGCAGCAGCTCGGCTACGTTGTCGAAGACCGCGGCGATAATCGCCTTGCGTTTAAATACCAGATTGCAGCGGGCCGATTCAAGGATACGGAAATTGTTGTCGGCGTTGAAGTTCCAACCGATTTCGATGTCACCTGTCCCACTGGCCCGCACATCTCACCGCGGCTCATTCCGATAAACCCAAACGGAACGGGAAACGACCGTGCGGTGGAGAGCCCGAATTTTGGACCCGAATGGGAGTACTTGAGCAGACCGTTTGGGGATCGGCAGGAGGGCTGGAGCCGCACAAAGAGAGACGTTAAGTCGTACCTCCGCCATATTAAGCGCATCGTTGAAACGCTATGAAGTACAGTGTCGCTCTTACCTCGGAGACTCATGAGGTGCTGAAAGAGCATCTTCTGAAAGCTGACGGGCAGGAAGACGTTTGCTATGCGCTCTGGCGGCCAGGCGCGGGTACGAACCGCATGACTGCCCTTGTTTCCGAGGCCATTCTACCAATGGAGCATGAGCGTGAAGTCCACGGGAATGCTAGCACTACAGGAGAATACCTCGGACGCGCCATCAAACTAGCGACGGAGAAGGGTGCCGGCGTCGTATTCCTTCATAGTCATCCTTCCGATGGATGGCAAGATATGAGCTACGATGACATAAACACAGAGCGACGCCAATCGCCAGCAATCAAAGCGACAACTGGTATGCCTCTTGTCGGGATGACGCTCGGCACGGACGGTGCTTGGAGTGGACGGTTTTGGGTCAAAACTGCGCCGAAAACCTATGAGCGCCAATGGTGTGAAAGTGTTCGCGTCGCCGGCGGCAACGGGCTTGAGACAACGTTTAGTGATAATCTGCTGCCGCCACTGGCCTTCCGAACGGAACTGACCCGCACAATCTCTGCGTGGGGCGAACAGGCTCAGCAGAAAATTGCGAGGCTCCGCTTTGGCATCGTGGGTGTCGGGAGTGTCGGATCGGTTGTTGCAGAGTGTTTGGCGCGCATAGGCGTGCAACGCATCAAACTGATCGATTACGACCACGTAGAACGGCACAATCTCGATCGGCTGCTTCACGCCGGTGTTGAGGATGCGGCCGGACGCCGATTGAAAGTAGATTTAGTTGGCGCCGCACTTCAAAGGAGCGCTACTGCGGCGAAAGCGATCATAGAGAGGCGCCCGCTTGCGGTTACGGAAATCGAGGGATTCAAGGAGGCTCTCGATTGCGACATTCTTTTTAGTTGTGTTGATCGGCCGTGGCCCAGGCACGTGCTCAACTACATCGCTTATGGCTATTTAATACCTGTCATTGATGGAGGGATTCTCATCCGTACGCGCGCGGGCCGCTTAAGGAATGCTAGCTGGAGAAGTCATGCGGTTTACCCCGGCAAACGCTGTTTGCAGTGCATGGGCCAGTACGATCCGGATCTCGTAAACGTAGAAAGACGTGGCGATCTCGACGATCCGACCTATATCGATAATTTGCCGATTGACCATACATTACGAAGAAATGAGAACGTCTTTCCGTTTAGCACGCATCTCGCGTCCTCACTTATCATGCATGCACTGCATGTGGCTCTGAACCCGGTGAGTATTTCCGACATTGGTGAACAGATCTATCATTTTGTCGACGGCACGGCGGATTGTTACCGACGAACTGTTTGTTATGAGGGCTGCTATTTCCCTTCCATTGTCGGCAAGGGGATTTGGAGGGCCTGCCCGTTACTGGCGTCGATCCTGGTGCAACAAAGGCGCGCATTCGTCCCAAGAAGACTACGGGGCGGTTTTGGGAAATGCTTCACGCCTGTCTAAATTGGGTTTCTCAGCTTTGGAAGGCCGAGAAGTCTTCGTGATCTCGAAAGAGACTCGAATTACTGCGTGCAGCAGTGCACCTGCCGCCGGCGCGGGAAAGTGTAAGCGGCCCGAACCTCTTGGTCGCGCCGTTTGAGGCGAGGACACCGCTTATTTGTGGGAGCGAGAAGTCTTACTGTCCTTAGGATGTTGCCTCAACCGGCACGTTTTGCTTCCTTGTGACCCGTGGTGGTGCCGTTATCATTATCAGGAAGGATCGTCGCCCTCTCAAATGAGGCGGTCGGATTTGCAGCGAACCATGCCATAAGTTTCTTCAGCAACGCGTCAAAAGTTCGAGGTCTGCCCCGATACGCCCGGCCGCAGTTTGGGGTTGTTGTTGGGCGCCTCACCGAGCTTCACCAGGGCAGCGTCCGTGTCGCGGGCCAACTGCTCGTGCAGCGCCCCCGGCGCATGGAAGCGGGTCACTTGGCGCGAACGGTTCAGGGCGTGGCGGATGTCGTGGAACCAGATGACCTCTCCGTTGGTCGAATAGAGAAACGGAACGCCAAACTTGCCGAACGCGAAACCTGACTCATGAATTCCCTTCGCGTAGCGCTCTGCCTGGGAGAGGACGTTCTGTGGGCCGAGCGTGAGCTTCTTTGCCTCGACAATTCCCACGATGTGCCCGTCGGCGCAGAGGGCGTAATCAGCCGGGCCGTTCTCCGTCGGATACTCTTCGATAGCGCACCGATTCAGCGACGCAAGCGGCTTCTGCTCGTTAAATGGGACGACTTTCCAGCCGTCTGCGGCGAGCCGCCGATCAATGAGCTGCTTGCGCGTCGCAAATTCGGATTGGGGTGCCCCCGGATGTTTTTGTGGTGGAGTTACTTTCGACATCTGTTTTTATGACTGATCCGGCGCGAACGCATTTTCCTTATACTAATCGTACTGTTTAGCACGCCTCACGTCCAGACATACTGCCCGGCAAATCCCCCCTGATTTGGAACAAACGCAGCAAAAGAAACAGGCACGGGTGGCGTGCCTGTAATGAATTCCGGACGCGGTCGCCTTCCAGCGATGCGACGGTTGGAGACGAAATGGGAGTTGCCGTTGCCTCACTCGCAGAGGCGCACGGCAACCGGCAGGACTTCGCGAAAACGCTCACATGGCACCCTTCGGTGGAGCGAGCTTGACGAGGACGTTCGTCGAGCATCGCCTTGATCCGTCGGGCGAATGTCGGTAGTCCTCCCGCAGGCGGCGCATTGGCCGCTCGCGTAGAAGCCGGATGAGGAAGACGATGACGAAGCCACTGAATGACATCACTGGACCTCTTGGAAGAAGCGGCCGAGGTCGGCTGTCGCACGGTACTGCGGCACGGCGTCGAGCAGTTTGAAGCTGCTCGTGAAGGCGTTCTGGAGGGAGTAGGCCGTCCGCGGCCGGAAATCCTCATAAGCGGGTTCGCGCCAGTTCCGCCACACTTCCCGTGCGAGGTGCTTGGGGGCGTCGAGCTCGTCCTCGATGAACGCCTTGAAGATGGCAAGGCGCGCCTGATCGTCCGAGACCTGGATCTCCTTCCAAGCGGACACCTGGATCTGCATGGGCTCGAATCCGCGCTGGGCTTCATCGATGCCGATCGATATCGCATTCTTCAGCGAGAAGTTTTTTGAGTGCTTGGCGAGGACGATGTTGAAGTCGCCGGCGAAGGACAAGTTCGAGCACACGAAAAGACGCAGGCCGACCACGATGGAAAGCCGGAACTGCTTCGAATGGGAATTGCGGACTCCGAGCGCGAAGCTGGCGCCGTCCATCCCCTGGTCGAGCGTCATCACGCCGAAGAAATTCTTGCCGTCCTTCGTGACGGCGTACTCCTCGGAGGCGATCGCGATGTGCCGAAACCCAAGCTGTTCTTCGAGGGCCTGCACGATGTCGATGTGTGGGATCACCTGGTGGGTTGACGTGGAATGCGGGGCCGGCACAAGGGCCAGGTCCGCTCTGGTCAGTTTGCCGGACGTATCGGTACCGGCGATGAGCGTCGTTTCAGGCATTGAGTTTTTTTCCTTTTCAAGGTGCGATAGGAAACCGTTGAAGCTACTGATGACAACGCTACTGCGCACACCGTGGACGGCCAAGACGGCAGGGGTTGCCGGATTGGGATAGTGAATCGGAATGTCCGGCGTCAACTATTTCTTCGGATGGACGACAACTATTTCTCCGGATCGACGACAACTATAACGCCGGATCGCGTTGACTCATCACTTTTGTTACCCAGCGCGGCCGGTTGCCTCATGAAAAATGTTACCCGTTCCAAGGAAAGGGACGAGTGGCAGATTGAGGAGGCAACTGAGCGTGACAACCAGACGGGAACTGATTGAGGCGGTGGCAGCACGCTATCGAGCCGCCGGACGGAACCAGAAGCAGGAGATCCTTGACGAGTTCGTCAAGGTGACGGGCTTTCATCGCAAGCACGCGATCCGCGCGCTGAAGAAATCACCGAAACCGGAAACTCCTGAGCCGCGACAACGGGCGCGGATCTACGACGAGGCCGTTCGAGAAGCGCTGACGATCGTTTGGGAGGCCGCCGATCGAATCTGTGGTAAACGCCTCCGCCAGGTGATCGCCGGGCTCGTCGACGCAATGGAGCGCCATGGACATTTGAAATTAGATTCCGCAGTGCGGGAAAGTCTGCTGTCCATGAGCGCCGCTACCATGGACCGGCTGTTGACGATGGTTCGGAACGCCGCTAAACAGGGCCGTCGCAGAACGATGATCAACACGCCGTTGCGAAAAAGCATCCCGGTGCGGACCTTTGGAGATTGGCATGATCCTTCTCCGGGGTTTTTCGAAATGGACATGGTGGTGCATTGCGGAAAGTCGACCGTGGGTAGTTACGTCCACAGCCTGGTGTTGACTGACATCGCCTCGGGCTGGACTGAAGCCATTGCGATGGTCGTCCGAGAACAAACGCTGGTGACTGAATCGGTGAGCGAGATTCGGGCGAGGGTGCCGTTTCCGGTGCGTGGGCTCGATGTGGACAACGACAGCGCGTTTATCAACGACACGCTGGTGGGCTATTGCCGGGACAGCAAAATCGAACTCACCAGATGTCGCGCGTACAAGAAGAATGATCAAGCGTGGATCGAACAGAAGAACGGAGCGGTGATCCGGCGAATGGTGGGCTACGGAAGGCTGGAGGGCGCGCAGACGACGGCGGTGTTAAACAAGCTGTACACCTCCGCCCGGCTCTTCGTGAACTTCTTTCAACCGTCCTTCAAGTTGCTTTCGAAAATACGTGAGGGTGCGAAGGTGATCAAGAAGTACCACCCTCCAGCGACACCGTGTGAGCGTCTCTTGGAACGGAAAGATGTTTCAGAGGAGTGCAAGGAACAGCTCCGGCAGACGTTGGCGGCACTGGACCCGGTTCGATTGTTGAGCGAGATTCGAGAAGCACAGCGAGTGCTCGCGCAGCTGGAAGTCGGTGTCGCCCACGCCGACGTGGCTCAATCGTCCCCGGAGTTGAGCGGTTTCGTCGCCAGTCTTTCCACTGTGTGGCGCGATGGTGAAGTGCGTCCAACACATCGCAAGAGACGCAGTGGGCCACGAACCTATCGCACTCGTGTGGACCCTTTTGAAGCAGTCTGGCCACAGGTTCAGCAGTGGCTCAACGAACAGCCCGACGCCAATGCCAAAGAGCTGTTCCTCCGTTTGCAGAAAAGCATGGCCGGCACTTTTGCGCCGGGGCAACTGCGAACTCTCCAACGCCGAGTCAAACAGTGGCGCAGTGAAATTGCCCGCCAGTTGGTGCTCGGCCTTGAATCAGGGTCGGCTTTGGAACAAGAATTGTACGCCGACGCCACCTTCAATTCCGAGGAGGTGCGTCCATGATCAACTGGCTGGATTTCAAATCGATCAAACGCGCGGTGAAACTGGAATCTGTGCTCCGGCACTATCACGTCGAGCTTCGGCGAAGCGGAAAAGATCAATATCGCGGGTGCTGCCCGATTCACCGCGGCGAAGGGCGTGAAGCCTTCCACGTGAATCTGGCTCGCAATGTTTTTCACTGCTTCGCGTGCGAGGCCGGCGGAACCGTATTGGACTTCGTTGCTGCGATGGAGGGCTGCTCTCTGGTCGAGGCCGCCCGAAGGCTACAGGCAATGACGTGCTCGTCAGATCCGTGGAAATCGACGTCGAACGGGGAGGAACTGGTTACGAAAAGAAGAAGGGTTTCTTTGCCCCTGAACTTCACTCTGACCGGCATCGATTGCGCGCACCCCTATCTGGCCGGACGCGGGATTACCGAAAAGACAGCGGTCGAGTTTGGAGTCGGTTTCTACGCGGGACCTGGACTGATGCATGGGCGGTTGGTCATTCCTATCCACAACGCTGACGGAGAACTGATCGCTTATTGCGGACGCTCGGTAGACCAGACTCAACCGCGATACCGGCTCCCATCGGCCTTCGCCAAGTCGGAGATCCTTTTCAACATGAATCGCGCCGCCGCCGGAGTGGAGAACACGGTCGTCGTAGTGGAGGGATTTTTCGATTGCATGAAAGTGCATCAAGCCGGCATTCGGTCCGTCGTCGGGCTAATGGGATCGGTTTTATACGAGCCCCAGCGCCACGCCCTTCTGGAGAGGTTCCGCCATATCACGCTCTTGTTGGACGGCGACCCGGCTGGCCGCAACGCGAGCACCATCATCGCCAAAAAGCTACGACCACACTGCGGGGTACGAGTGGTTCTGTTACCGGATGGCGTCCAGCCGGACCAGTTGTGGGCAGAGGACATCGGGAAGCTCCTACAACGGTCCGCCAACGACGATTAGCAGTTCGGTAACATCGTTAGCTGAGGCAACACG
>Ga0116223_10001564_pt1 | contig 23083 bp, 24 predicted proteins | sample Sb_taG_3_FD_90092 | JGI IMG/M metagenome (GOLD analysis project Ga0116223, IMG submission 90092) | Peat soil microbial communities from Weissenstadt, Germany - Sb_50d_a_PC metaG | ecosystem: Environmental > Terrestrial > Soil > Wetlands > Peat | place: Germany: Weissenstadt | collected 2010-09-21 | reverse complement strand
TGTCTTACTCGTCTTCATTTTTCGTCACGCCCCCGTGCCACTATGTCCGCTATTCGCATGGCCTTTGACCCCGATCGCTGCCCACCAACGCCGGTCTTCGGCGTTGGTTCCGTGCTCTGGAACCATGTTTGCACGAGGGCGTTTTAGCCAATAGCCTCGGGAATCTGGAAGGGGAGGGTCCTTTTGTCGACATCACAATCGGTCGTTCAGCATCTGCCGTTTTTGCGCCGTTACGCCCGCGCGCTGACCGGCCACCAAGCCTCCGGGGACGCCTATGTGGCGGCCACTTTGGAATCGCTTATCGCCAGCCCTCAAATCCTGGAATCCGCGCCAAATCAACGGGTTGCCCTTTACAAACTGTTCACGAAAATCTGGAATTCGGTGGCCGTGAACGGCAAGCCCGACGCCGCCGTGCCGCATCTCACTGCCGAACAGCATCTCACGCAGATCACGCCACGTCCCCGCCAGGCATTCCTGCTGGTGGCGCTCGAGGGCTTTTCGGAGGAAGACGCAGCCCAGATCCTCGACTGCGATTTGGCCACCCTGCGCGGCCTGGTTGAAGAATCCGGCCGCGAACTTGCCGCCGAAATCGCCACCGACGTGCTCATCATCGAGGACGAAACCTTCATCGCCATGGACATCGAGGCGCTGGTGGAGAGCCTCGGGCACCGGGTTATTGGCGTCGCCCGGACCCACACCGAGGCCATCGCGCTCGCCCGCCAGAAGCGGCCCGGGTTGATCCTCGCGGACATCCAGCTCGCCGACGGCAGCTCCGGCCTCGATGCGGTAAACGAGCTGCTCCGCACCTTCGAGGTGCCGGTGATATTCATTACCGCGTACCCCGAGCGTTTCCTCACCGGCCAGCGGCCAGAGCCGGCATTTCTCATCGCCAAGCCGTTCCAGCTTGCGGTGGTCTCGGCTGTGGCGAGCCAGGCGCTGTTCTTCGGGCGCAAGGCGCGGCAGCGCGAGCGGCAGCCCACGGCGTAGCTCTCTCCCGTCTCTTACTGCGGGTCCGGGCACGGGCTTTAGCCCGCGGACCCGCAATCTATTCTGCCCGGAATCGCCTGCCGGAAAAAATTAGGGCGCAGCCGATCGGTCCATCGGCTGCGCCCACGATGACCGGCCAAGCACGGGGGGAGGGGGGAAAGGATGGCCGGTCGCGACGATAAACCGCGACGGCGTGATTTGTTCCGCCTCCGCCTCCGTCCGCGATTGCTTTGTCACACAACCGTGAGCGTCGCCTTCACAAGCCCGTGAGACGGTGTTCCGCGCGGAACTCCCCTCGTCGGCCCACGTTCCTCATCGCGGAAGCGCGTGGGGGGATCGTGCGAGTGTGTCGGAGACGATCCAATGAACGATGTGTTTTTTGTTCGCGTCGTTGGCGTGATGCTGGCGGCGTTCACCGCGAGCTTTATTTCATTTCCGACATTCCCCAGCACCGGCGTGCTCACGTTGGCCCCGGCGCCATCGGTCAACCGTACGCTCAAGGGAGATCGGCTGCCGTCGGTGAGTCCGGCGGTATGGTCGCATGAGCTTGGATCGCCGGCCGGGCCGGTGTCGCCCGCGCATCCGGCGTCGGGCGGCAAAGTTCCGGTTGGATGCGAAACCGCGTTTAGCCCGATTTCCGCGCCGCACCTCGCCAACGTCTTCCGCCGTTGCGTGGTCTGAAAATATTGTTGCAAATAATTTGCCAGTTATTTGATCAAAAAGCGCCGCGCATAACGGCGGCGCTTCGCACGGAACCTTTAACGTCCACCGGCGATTGATAAACGGAACTCAACGAGCGGAGTGTTTCATGTCGGCAGACAAGCTGCCACGGCACGCCTGCACCGCGGCTCTCTGTGCAGCCTTCGCCACTCTCCCGGTCGGTCTGGCCTCTGCGCAATCGCTTTCAGACAATTTCAGCGGTCGGGACGTCGCGGTATTGCGCGACGTTGCGCAACCGCCGGAACAGGCGCGCGTGGCGACCGCCGGCGATGAGCTGGCTGCGCCGTTACGGCGGCAGATCGTCTCCTACACCGGCGCCGAGCCCGCCGGCACGATCATGATCGATACGGCGCACACCTTCCTTTATTTGACGCTCGGCGACGGCACGGCGCTGCGTTACGGCATCGGTGTCGGGCGCAAAGGCTTCACTTGGTCGGGCGTCGAGAAGATTTCGCGCAAGTCCGAATGGCCCGACTGGATTCCGCCGGCCGAGATGATCGCGCGCCAGCCCTATCTCCCGCGCTGGGTCGGCGGCGGACCGGGCAATCCGCTCGGCGCCCGCGCGCTTTATCTGGGCAACACCGACTACCGCATCCACGGCACCAACAGTCCGGCTTCGATCGGCAAGCACGTCTCCAGCGGCTGCATCCGCATGCGCGACGCCGACGTGATCGATCTTTATGATCGTGTCGGCATCGGCACCAAAGTCGTGGTGCTGCCGAACGATCAGCGCGCCATTGCGGCCGATAATCAAAAGGAAATCTCGCAAAAAGAGGTGTCGATCGAAGGCGGCCCCGGCGCGATGACCGCGAGGGTCGCGGTGCGGCCCGCGACCGCAATGCCCGGCGCCGACGCCGCCGAGCGGTTGCCGCCGCGCGCCGAATTGCGCAACAATCCGACGGCGTTCGGCCTCTATTAGACGGCGGGCCGTGGCGCGCGTTGCGCGTCCATTCATCGCCAGAGGGCGCGAGCGAAACCCGACGCGCGGCTCCCTTGTTTTCCCGTAAGTAGTCCCAATCTCGCCCTTGACCCCCGATGGGGCGAGGTCGAACTGTAAACGTATGGACAGGCCCGAGGTCAAAAGCACGCCAACTACGGAACCGGATCCGGCGCCGAAACGGACCGCGGCGGCGATCTTTCCGGATTTTGCCACGGTCGGCGTTGCGCTCGAAGCCGGACAGATCGGCGTCTGGTCCTGGGACGTTGCCACCAACGTGGTGACTTGGTCGACCAACCTTGAGTCGATTTACGGCCTGTCTCCCGGCACTTTCGACGGCACTTATTCATTTTTTGAACGCGACATCCATGAGGAGGATCGCACCAAGGTTTTGGACGCCGTCGGCGAGGCGCTGCGCACCGGCGGACCGTACAGGGTGCGTTATCGGGCGGCGCCCCGCCAAGGGCGGAGCGCGCTGTGGATCGAGGCGAGCGGGACGGTGATGATGAAGGACGGCGTGCCGGAACGCATGGTCGGCCTTTGCCAGGACGTTACCGAGCGGGTGAACCTGCAAGAGGAATTGCGCAGCCGCGCCAAACAGGAAGAGGCGCTCGCCCAGCTCGGCGAGCGCGCATTGGTCGAAACCGATCTTGAAAAGCTACTGACCGATGCGGTGAGCACCGTCGCACTCACGCTGTCGGTTGAATTCGTCAAAATCCTCGAGCTTCTTCCCAGCGCCGACGAGCTTCTTTTACGCGCCGGGTTCGGCTGGAAGCGCGAGCTCCTCGGCACGGTCCTGGCGATGACGGAGCCCAACACCTATGCTCGCTTTACGTTGGATACCCCTGCGCCGGTTGTCATCGCCGATTTCGCGACTGAAAAAAGGTTTGAGGTCGCCCAATATCTCAAGGACCACAACTGCGTCAGCGGCATGCATGCGACGATCGCCGGCCGCGACGGGCGCGCCTTCGGTATTCTCGGCGTCGCCACCATCAGGAGGCGCCACTTCAGCGCGCAGGACGCCTCTTTCGTGACGGCAGTCGGCAATTTGCTCGCCGGCGCCATTCAACGCCGGCAGCTGGAGCAGCGCCACGAATTGATGATCCGCGAGTTGCGCCATCGCTCCGGCAATCTATTTTCGCAGTTGCTGGCGCTGTTCTCGCAGACCGCGAAGAATTCGCGGAACATGGCCGAGCTGGTTAGCAAATATCAGGCGCGCGTGCTCGCGCTTGCCAACGCGCACCGGCTGATCACCGAAGCCGGCTGGAAATCGACGCCGCTCACCGAGCTGTTGCGTGTCGTACTCGGCCCTTATCTCGACCGCACCACCTTCGTCGGCCCCCAGGTCGATCTCGAGCCGGACCCGACTTTCAGCCTAAGCGCGGCTTTGCACGAACTGGCCGTCAACGCTATCAAATACGGCAGCCTGTCGCGGCCGCAGGGAAAGCTGGAGCTGAGCTGGTCGGTGGCGCGCACGCGGCGCGGTCTGATGCTCACCTTCGATTGGGTCGAGCGCAACGGGCCGCCGGCGCGACGGCCGCGACGGAGCGGATTCGGCACGCGGTTGATCGGGATGGTCATCGAGCGGCAGATGAACGGGGAGGTGCATTCCTCCTATACGCGCGCCGGTTTTTCCACACGCATGATCGTGCCGCTCACCCATGAACGCTGGCCGACGGAGGAAATCGTGACGGCAAGCCAAGCGGAAAACGCATAGCGGCGCGGGGCCGGGACGGAACGCCGGAACCAGAACGGCGTTGATGGGAACGCCGCGCGAATTTTAGCCGCGGGGCTTGGCGAATAATCCGTGAATGGGGGAGTAAACAGCTGCATTTCCGTCGTAACCGCGAGCAGGCGATGCGGAGCGCCGTGCCCACGGCCATTGCCGGGCGCGGCCTGCTCGCCGCTTTTGCGCTGTGCGGCGGCGCCTCGATCGCCTTTGCCGCCGCGCCGAATGTGTCCGGGAAGTCGGAAGCGGTCTTCATCGCCGAGCTCGCTCTCCTCCTTCTTGTCGGCCGCGGCCTCGGCGAAGCAATGCAGCGCGTCGGCCAGCCGGCCATCATGGGCCAACTTCTCGGCGGGCTTTTGCTCGGTCCTTCCCTGCTTGGCCTCGTCTGGCCCGACTTTCAGCATGCGCTGTTTCCGCAAACGGCCGAACAGAAGAGCATGGTCGACGCCGTCTCGGAGCTCGGCGTGCTCATGCTGCTGCTGCTCACCGGCATGGAAACCGATCTGCGGCTGGTGCGGCGGGTGGGACGCGCGGCAATCGCCGTGGCCGCGGCCGGCATGGCGCTGCCTTTCGTCTGCGGCTTCGCCGTCGGCGAGATGCTGCCGGATTCGATCTTGCCCGACCCGCAGGCGCGCTTCGTCACCGCGTTGTTCCTCGCCACCGCGCTGTCGATCTCCTCGATCAAGATCGTCGCCATGGTGGTGCGCGACATGAATTTCATGCGCCGCGACATCGGCCAGATCATCGTGGCTTCCGCCATTATCGAAGATTCGGGCGGATGGATCATCATCGCCATTTCGTTCGGGCTCGCTTCGTCCGGCACGCTCGATCTGCGCTCGGTGAGCTTCGCCATCGTCGGCACGCTGATATTCCTGGCGCTGAGCATGACCGTCGGCCGGCGAATCGTGTCTGGCCTGATCCGCTGGACCAACGATCATTTCTCAAGCGAATTTGCGGTCATCACCATGATCCTCTTGATCATGTTCTCGATGGCGCTGATTACTTACCTGATCGGCGTGCAGACCGTGCTCGGTGCTTTCGTTGCCGGCGTCTTGATCGGTGAATCGCCGATCCTCACTCGCCACATCGACGAACAGCTGCGCGGGCTGATCGCGGCGCTGTTCATGCCGGTGTTCTTCGGGCTGTCGGGGCTCAGCGCCGATCTGACCATCCTGAAAGATCCCAATCTGCTGTTGCTGGCCGGCGCCCTTGTCATCATTGCCAGCGTCGGCAAGTTTGCCGGCGCCTTCGTCGGCGGCAAGCTCGGCGGGCTCGACCGCGCCGAGTCGCTCGCGCTCGCGTGCGCCATGAATGCCCGCGGCTCGACCGAAGTCATCGTCGCCTCGATCGGTTTGTCGGCGGGGGTGTTTAGCCGCAATCTGTATACGCTGATCGTCGGCATGGCGATCCTCACCACGCTGGCAATGCCGCCGATGCTGCGCTGGGCGCTACGCCGGCTGCCGTTGCGCGAGGCGGAACGGCAGCGGCTCGAACGCGAAGAGCTTGATGCCCGCGGCTTCGTGCCCAATCTCGAACGCCTTTTGCTTGCGGTCGACGGCAGCGCCAACGGCAAATTCGCCGCGCGGCTCGCCGGCGCCATTGCCGGCTCCGGCGACAAGCCGACGACGATCATCAAACTCGGGCCGGATAAATGGCCGCAGCGGACGGTGTCGAAGGACGCCGGGCAGTCGAAAAAACAGGTGCGCGCCGCGCAGACCGTCACCTTGGCGGCGCACGCGGATGAGGAAAGGCCCGGCAGCGTCGACGTGATCGCGTGCGGCAGGAAGACGGACAGCGCCGAAGCGGTCGCCGACGAGGCGCAGAAGGGCTACGATCTTTTAATCGTCGGCATCGACAAGACGCGGGGGCCGCGCGGCGGTTTCGGGCCGGAAATCACCCGCATCGCCGGCGGCTTCGAGGGGTCGCTCGTGGTCGCCATCGCCGGCGGCCGGCTCAAGAGCGGCGGCGAGCCGATCGGCAGAATTCTCATCCCGGTCAACGGCACGGACGTATCGCGTCGCGCCGCCGAGACCGGTTTCACGCTTGCCCGGTCGGGCGGCTCGCGGGTCAGCGCGCTTTATGTGGCAAGCGGCCGCTCCGACGGAGAGCGGCGTGGGCGCATTCGCCGCGGGGCCGCCATGCGGCGCAATGAAGAAGCGGTCCTTAAGGACATCGCCGAACTCGCCGACCGTTACGACGCCCGCTTGCGTACCGCGCTGCGCATCGATGTCGCGGCCGAGGACGCCATCCTCAAGGAAGTCGAGCGCGGCGGCTACGACTTGATCGTGCTCGGCGTCACTCGCCGCCCGGGCGAGACGCTGTTCTTCGGCAACATGGCCGCCGCGGTGCTTGAGCGCTGCGACGCCGCGATCCTGTTCGTGGCGAGCTGAGCGCCGGCGTCATTAAGCGGACGGTCCCCGATTTCCCTGTCGCTCAATCCGCGCTACGCTTCGCGCCATGAACGAAGAGGTTGTGCGCATTCCGTCGGCGGGGTTGCGGCTGCATGGCGCGTTGGGCGTGCCGGCAGGGTTGCCGGCGGGCGAGCGGCGCCCGGCGTTCCTGGTGCTGCACGGGTTCGGCGGCAATTGCGATTCCGTGGGTGTCATCCACCCGACGCGGGTATTGAGCGACTTCGGCTACGTGACGTTGCGCTTCGACATGCGCGGCTGCGGCAAAAGCGAAGGCGAATTCGGCCGCGTCATCTGTCTCGAGCAGGTCGAGGATCTCGGCAATGCGCTCACGTTTCTCGCCCGCCATCCCGCCGTCGATCCCGATCGCATCGGTGTCATCGGCTCGAGCTTCGGCGGCGCGGTCGCGGTCTATGCCGGCGGCACCGATCCGCGCCTGGCCGCGGTCATTTCCAACGGCGGCTGGGGCCATGGCGAGCGCAAATTCCGCGGCCAGCATCCCACCCTCGAAGCCTGGGCGAAATTCACCGCCATGCTTGCGGAAGGCCGCGCCCATCGCGCTCGCACCGGCAAATCGCTGTTGGTGCCGCGCGGCGACATCGTGCCGATCCCCGACCGCGTGCGGCAAAACCTGGAGAAGCAGAACGTGGCCATGCTGGCGGCTAACTCGGTGGAGATGTTTCCGGCCGAGACGGCGCAGAGCATGTTCGATTTCCGCGCCGAGGAGGTGGTGGGAAAGATCGCACCGCGGCCGCTGCTGCTCATCCATGCCGCCAACGATTCGGTGACGCCGACCGAGCAGTCGATCGAAATGTTCAAGCGCGCGGGGCAGCCGGCGGAGCTGCATCTGTTCAGCGGTCTCGATCATTTCCTGTTCAACGAGAATTCGACGCGGGTCTGGAGCGTCCTGCGCGACTGGCTCGGCCGCTATTTTCCGGCGCGAGCATGAGGAAAAGCCCGATCGTCGTCGGCCACGAGCAGCTCGGCCGGTTCATCCGCGATGCGCTCATGGCAAAAGGCGCGAGCGCGGCGGACGCAGCCATCGTCGCCGACGGCCTCGTCTGGGCGAATTTGCGCGGCGTCGACGGTCACGGCGTTTCGCGCCTGCCGTTCTATCTCAGAATGATCGAGCGTGGCGAAATCGACCCCAAAGCCCGGCGTCGGCTGACGCAAGACCGTGCCGCGACCTTCGTGCTCGACGGCGGCCTCGGCTTCGGGCCGGTGGCGATGATGCAGGCCGTCGGCATCGCCACCGAGCGCGCACGCACGGCAGGCGTCTGCTTCGGCCTGGTGCGGGAGACGACGCATACCGGCGCCATCGGCCGCTACGCGCAATGGATGGCGGAGCGCGGCTGCGCCGCTCTGATCATGGGCGCGGGGCCGGCCTTCGTCGCCTATCACGGCGCCCGCGTCGCCAGCATCGGCACGAGCCCGATCGCCATCGCGGTGCCGAGCGGCGCCGGCCCAATCGTGCTCGATATGGCGACGAGCACCATCTCCAACGGCAAGATCGTGCAAGCGCTGGCGACCGGCGCGCAATTGCCGGCTGGCACGGCGCTGACAAAGGACGGCGAGCCCACCACCGATCCCGCTCGCGCCGAGATTTTGCTGCCGCTCGGCGGCGCGAAGGGTTCGGGGCTCGCTCTGATGTTTGAAATGCTGGCGAGTGTGCTCGCCGCGGCGCCGATCCAGGCGCGCGCGCTCGGCCCGGAAAAGCGCCGACGGCTTACGCAGAACAGCGCCATCCTCGCCGTCGATATCCGCCACTTTCGGCCGCCTTCGGATTTTGCCCGCGACGCCGATACGCTTGCGGCGTTGCTCAAGGCGCTGCCGCGGCAACAAGGCTTCGACGAAATTCTGCTGCCGGGGGAACGAGCCGCGCGCACCGAAGCCGCGCGCCGCAAATCCGGTATCCCGATTCCCGCGAAGTTGTGGGCGGAGCTCGAGGCGGTCGCGCAAGCGAACGCGATCAAGCCGCCCGCTGTTCTGTAGTTCTGTAGCCTGGGTTGAGCGCAGCAAAACCCGGGAACGACCGACCGGCTCAATTGCCGATCCTGGATTTCGCAATGCTCAATCCAGGCTACGCTGGAGGAAGAGACTCGATCACGCCTCCGCCAGCCGCAGGCCCACAAGGCGGTCGAGCGCTGCATGATCGGCGAGCAAGGCCGCCGAGGCACCGCTATGGACGACGCGGCCGCGTTCGAGAACGAGCGCCGTTTGCGTCAGCGACAGCGCGATCTCGGCGTGCTGCTCGACCAGGAGGAAGGCGTTGGAGCCGTCTTTGGTCATGCGCCGGATCGCGGTGGCGAGCTCCTCGATGACGATCGGCGCCAGCCCCTCGAGCGGCTCGTCGAGCAAAAGGAGCGCGGGATTGGTCATCAGCGCGCGCGCGATCGCCAGCATCTGCTGCTCGCCGCCGGACAGCTGATTGCCGAGATTGCGCCTGCGCTCGGCGAGCCGGGGGAAGAGATCGTATACCGCGGCTAAGTTCCAGCGTCCGTCGCGGGCGGCGACGGTCAGATTTTCCTCGACGCTCAGCGAAGCAAATATCTCGCGTTCCTGCGCCACCCAGCCGATGCCGGCGAGAGCGCGGCGATGCGGCGCGCGCCGGGTGATGTCCTCGCCGCGCCAGAGGATGCGGCCGCGGCCGACCTGGGTGTAGCCCATAATGGTGAGCAGCAGCGTCGATTTGCCCACGCCGTTGCGACCGAGCACAGCGAGCCCGCCGCGCTCCGGCAGCGTCAGCGACACGCCGTCGAGCACGATTGCCGAGCCGTAGCCGGCGCGCACGTCGTCAAGCGCGAGCAGCGGTTCAGTCATGACGCGGCTCTTGACGGTGTGCTTGCAGGCCTTTGGCCGGGGCCTTGCCGAGATAGACGGCGCGCACCTGCGGATCGGTGGCGATCTCATGCGGCGGGCCTTGCACCAAAACGCTGCCGCCGACCATCACGATCACCCGCGTGGCAAAGCGAAACACCAGCTCCATGTCGTGCTCGATGAACAGCACGGTGATCTCGCGGGAAAGCCCGGCGATGGCGGCGAACAATTCGTTGCTTTCCTCGCGCGGCACGCCCGCCGCCGGCTCGTCGAGCAACAGCACCTTCGGCCGGGTCGCGAGCGCGAGCGCGATTTCGAGGAGGCGCTGCTGGCCATAGGCCAGTTCCCGCGTCAGCCGGTGGCAGACCGCCCCGAGCTTCAGCGCGGTGAGAATGTCGTAGGCCTCGTCAATCTCGTGCGGATAGGCGTTAAGCTGCCGCCACCAAATGCGCGCGGCGCGGGTGCGTTCGCAGACCGCCAGCGTCACCGATTCGAGCGCCGTGAGATGCGGAAACAGCGAGTTGATCTGGTAGGTGCGCACCAGCCCGCGCCGCACGCGCTGCTCCGGCGGCAGCGCCGTGATGTCGATATCGTCGAGAAAAATGCGGCCGGCGCCCGGTTGCAGCATTCCAGTGATGAGATTGATCAGCGTCGTCTTGCCGGCGCCGTTGGGGCCGATCAGCGCGTAGCGCACGCCCTTGGGCAGTTCGATCTCGATGTCGCGGGCTACGACCAACGAGCCGAAACTCTTGGCTAGGCCGCGCGTGGCGAGAGCGGGTCCGCTCACGATCGGCTCCAGCGCGACGAGAGCTTGGCCAAGCCGCCGAGGATGCCGTTGGGAAGGAACATGACCACGGCCACCAGCAGAATGCCGATCCAGAAATACCAGTATTGCGGCACGATCCCGGAAAACTGATCGCGCGCGATCATATAAACGATCGCGCCGACCAGCCCGCCATAGAGCCGCCCAGTGCCGCCGAGTACCAGCATGACCACCACCTCGGCGGAGCGCTCGAAGCCGAGCGAATCGAGCGACACGGTTTCCGTGGTCTGCGCCAGCAACGCGCCGGCTACTCCGGCGAGCGCCGCGGCAATGGTATAGATGGTGCGGATATGCGCGCGGCTCGGCGCGCCGATGCCCGGCATGCGCACGAAATTTTCGCGGATGCCGCGCAGCGACAGGCCGAACGGCGAGTGGATCAGCCGCCGCGCGAACAGGAACAGCACAAACAGCACGGCAAGCGCGTAGGCATAGGCGGCCCGGCCGTACAGATCGAAGCGGAAGATACCGAGCAGCTTCCAGGTATGGATGCCTTGCAGGCCGTCCATGCCGCCGGTCAGCCAGCCGAGCGTATTGGCAAGCTCCGCCAAGAGCAGCCCGAAGCCGAGCGTGAGCATGATCAAAGCCAGATGCCGGAACCTGCAGATGACGAAACTCGTGGCATAGCCGACGATGCCGGCGGCGAGGGCAGCGGCGGCGAGCCCGGTCAGCGGCTCGCCCCAGCCGTATTTGGAAAGTAGCCCCGCGGTGTAGGCGCCGACGCCGAAGAACGCGGCATGGCCGAGCGAGACGATGCCGGCATAACCGAGGATCAGATCAAGCGACAGCGCGAACAGCCCGGCAATGGCGATCTGGCTGGCGAGCGACAGGTAGTTCGGAAACAGCACGTAAGGCAGTAATGTCGCCAGCCAGAATACGATCTCGGCCGGCCGCCACCGCGTCTGCGCCTGTAAATAAAGCCGCGGACTGGCCGCACTTTCGCTCAGCGCCATCGTTCAGCGTCTCCCGAGGAGGCCGAGCGGACGCCACATCAACAGGCTGATCATGACCAGGTAGATGAGAAACGCGCCGAGCTGCGGAATGTAATACTTGCCGGCGACGTCGCTGATGCCGAGCACGATGGCGGCGGCAAAGGAGCCGGAGATCGAGCCGAGCCCGCCGACCGATACGACGATCAGCACGTAAACCAGGTAGGTGAAGGCGAAAGACGGATCGAGCCCGACGATCTCGATCGCCAGCGCGCCGCCGAGGCCGGCGAGCCCGCTGCCGAGCGCGAAGGTAATTGCAAAGGTGCGATCGACGTTGATGCCGAGACCGCGCGCCATGCGCTCGTTATCGACGGCGGCGCGCACGCGGGCGCCGAAGCGGGTGTATTCGATGCCGAGCACCAGCGCCAAAGTGATGAGCAGCGCCAGCCCCAGCAGAATGAGCCGGTACACCGCGAAGCGAATGCCCATGAAGGTGAGCGAGCTGCGCAAATAGCCCGGCAGCTGCAGCGGTTGCTGGTCGGTGCCGAAGACATAGGCCGCGACCGCCACCGAAATGAAAACGATGCCGATGGTCAGCAGCACCTGATCGAGCTCGTCCGCGCGATAGAGGCGGCGAAACAGCGTGCGCTCGAAGGCGACGCTGACCAACGCAGCGACGACGAAAGCGCACGGCAGCGCGGCGAAGAACGGCACGCCATAGCGGCTCATCAGCGCCACGGTGATGTAGCCGCCGAGCATGGCGAAGCTGCAATGCGCTAGATTGATGAAATTCATCATGCCGAGCGTCACCGACTGTCCGACCGACAGCAGGAACAGCAGCATGCCGTAAGCGAGCCCGTCGAACAGGACGCCGACGATAGGAGGAAGCATAGACGGAGAGCCCCGATGAACCGACGCAAATACCGTAGCGGACGACGCCGCGACCGGCCAAGCTATTTCCGGCCCACCTCGCGCTCCCCAATCGGGCGGGCTGGCCGCTTACTTCGCCATCGCCGCCTTGTACGGGTCCTTGACGTTGGGGATGGCGGCAATTTCCACGTTGACAAGGCGGCCGTCGCGCTTTTCGACCTTGCGGATGTAAACGGTCTGGATGATGTCGCGCGTGTCCGGGTCGATCGATATCGGGCCGCGCGGGCTTTCCCAACTCGCGCCCTTGGCGCCGTTGACCAGCGATTCGCCGTCGGTCTTGCCGCCGGACTTTTGCAGCGCCAGATCGATCAAATGCGCGCCGTCGTAGCCGCCGACCGAGAAGAAGTCGGGGTTGCGCTCGAAATCGGCCTTGTAGGCCTTCACGAACGCCTCGTTCAATTTCGAGGCGTGATTGTAGTCGTAATGCCCCGCGGTGATCATGCCGATGGCGAGGTCGCCGATGCTGGCGAGCGCATGCTCGTCGGTGAGTTCCAATTGCCCCATGATCTCGGTCTTCTGCGGGTCGATGCCGCGCTCGGCCAGCGCCTTGCCGAAGGCGCCGGGCTGCGCGCCGCCGGGGATCATGATGAAGATGCCCGGTGGATCGAGATCCTTGGCGCGCTGCACGTAAGCGGTGAAGTCCGGGTTCTGCACCGCCATACGCACCGAGCCGACGATATCGCCGCCGGCTTCCTTGAAGCCTTTCTGGAAGGCGGCTTCGGCGTCGATGCCCGGGCCGTAATCGGTGACCATCGTATAAGCTTTCTTCAGCCCGTGCTGTTCGGCCCAGGTGCCGAGCGTCTGGTTGAGTTGCGGCGCGGTGAACGAGACGCGCGCCATATAGGGCGACTTGGTGGTGACGATTGCGGTGGCGGCGTTGAGCACCACCATGAACTTCCCGGCTTCCGCGGAAACGTCGGCGGCGGCGAGCGCATTCGGCGTCAGCGCGAAGCCGGTAAGGATATCGACATTGTCGCGGGTCACCAGTTCCTGTGCCAGCCGCTTGGCCACCGGCGGGTTGATGCCGCCGACATCCTTGCGCACGATCTCGACGGTCTTGCCGCCGAGCTTGTCGCCGTGCTGCTTGAGATAAAGCTTGAAGCCGTCATCCATCTGCGTCGCCGTGTCGGCGAACTGCCCCGAATACGGCAGGATCAGGCCGATCTTGACCGTGTCTTCGGCACGAGCGCCGTACCCGATCAGGGTCGACGCGAGCGCGGCTATGCTGGCGACCAAATAGCGCGTCATCGTATCCTCCCGTTTATTGTTGATGCCGAGCATGCCTGAGCCGGCCGGTAAAGAAAAGCGCCGCGGACATTGCTGTCCGCGGCGTTTTGCCTTGTTTCGATCCGCGGCCCGCGCCCGCCCGCCAAGGCGCTCGCGCGCGGCGCTTTCAGGAGGCCGGATTACTTCTTCATACGCTCCTTCACCGGATCCTTGACGTTCTCGACCTTGTCGATCTCGACGTTGAGCAACTCGTCGCCGACCTTCTCGACGCGGAAGATGTGCACGTTCTGAATAATGTCGCGCGTCTCCGGATCGATGGTGATGGGTCCGCGCGGACTTTGCCAGCTCATGCCCTTGGCGGCGCCGATCAGGGCGTCGCCGTCGGCATTGCCGCCGGTCTTTTTCAAGGTTTCGTAGATGAGACGCATGCCGTCGTAGCCGCCGATCGAATAGATGTCCGGATTGCGGTGGAACTCCTCGTTATAGGCCTTCACGAATTCACGATTGAGGGCCGAGTCGATATTGGAATCGTAGTCGGACACCGTGATGATGCCGAGCGCCACGTCGCCCATGCTCTTGCGCGCGCTTTCGAAGGCGAGCGAGTCCTGGCCCATCACCTTGACCTTGGACGGGTCCACGCCGCGCTCCGCGAGCGCCTTGCCGACCGCGGCCGGCTGGGCGCCGCCGGGGATCCAGATGTAAATCGCCTCGGCGTTGGAATCCTTGGCGCGCTGAACGAAGGCGGAGAAATCCGGGTTGGCCACCGGGAAACGAACCGAGCCGACGATCTCGCCGCCCGCTTCCTTGAAGCCCAGATGGAAAGCGCCTTCGGCGTCGATGCCGGGGCCGTAATCGGAGACCATGGTGTAGGCGCTCTTGATTCCCTTTTTCGCCGCCCAGGTGCCGAGCGTCTGGTTCAACTGTGGCGTGGTGGTCGAGGTGCGCGCGATGTAGGGGGATTTTGTGGTGATGATCGAAGTGGCTGCATTCATGACCACCATGAACTTTTTCGCTTCCGCCGACACGTCGCCGGCGGCGAGCGCGTTGGGCGTAAGCGCGAAACCGGCGAGGATGTCGGCGTGGTCGCGCACGACGAGTTCCTGCGCGAGCCGTTTGGCGAGGTCGGGCGCAACGCCGCCCACGTCCTTGCGGACGAATATGAGCTTTTTGCCGGCGACCATATCGCCATGTTGCGTCACGTAGAGCTTGATGGCGTTGTCCATTTGTATGGCGGTGTCGGCGAACTGCCCGGAATACGGATTGATGATTCCGATCGTCACCGTGTCCTGGGCGTCGGCAGCGCTTGCCCCTGCGAGCGCCAACGCCAATCCGGCGAGGCCGTATAAAATCTTTTGCATCGCTCCCTCTCGGTTCTTGTTTCGTCCCTTTCCATATCTTCCTTCAGATCGGCAGCCGGCGCAACGCGCCAATACGCCGCCGGCAATCCGGTGGACCGTGGCCCTTTTCCGCTGGCGGAAATTCTTCCACAAGGGAGCGAGAACGGATAAGGCAAGTCCATGGACCGACAGCCGAACGAAGCCGGCACCATCGACCGGGACGAGATCGCGCGCTTCTCGCGCGTCGCCGGGCAATGGTGGGACCCCCAAGGGCCGATGGCGGCGCTGCACAAGTTCAATCCGGTCCGCCTCGCGTTCATCCGCGACGCCGTTACCGCGCATTTCAACCGCGATCCGGCGCGGCTCGACAGCCTCGCGGGTTTGCGCATTCTCGATATCGGCTGCGGCGGCGGCATTCTCTGCGAGCCGCTGGCGCGGCTCGGCGCCGCGGTCGTCGGCGCCGATCCGTCCGAGCAAAACATCGCGGTGGCGCAGCAACACGCGGCGCAGTCGGGCCTTGCCATCGACTACCGTGGCGCCGGCGTCGAGGCGCTGGCGCAAGCCGACGAAAAATTCGATGTAGTTCTCGTCATGGAAGTGGTCGAGCATGTCACCGATGTCGGGCTGTTCGTCGAACTTGCGGCGGCAACGGTAAAGCCCGGCGGGCTCATGTTCGTCGCCACGCTCAACCGCACGGCCAAGAGTTTCGCGCTGGCGATCGTCGGCGCCGAATATATCCTACGCTGGCTGCCGCGCGGCACTCATCAATGGGACAAGTTCGTGACGCCCAATGAACTCGAGGCCGCGATCGAGCACGCGCGATTGCATGTCATCGGCGAAACCGGCGTCGTCTATAACCTGTTCGCCGACCGCTGGCAGCTCGGCGCCGATATGGATGTGAACTACATGGTGGTCGCGGAGAAGGCGGCGTAGTGGTCACGTGACGACTTCCTCTTGGCTCTGGGCCGTTTTCACCGTCATCGCCGCCATCGCCCAGACCGTCCGCAACGCGATGCAGCGCGAACTAACGACGAGCCTCGGCACGGTCGGCGCCACCCATGTCCGGTTTTTGTTCGGCTTTCCATTTGTGCTCGTCTTTCTCGCCGGCGTGCTGATCGCCACCGGAATGCCGTTGCCGCGGCCGGGCTTGAGCTTCTGGCCGTGGGTGATCGACGGCGCCGTCACGCAGGTCGCCGCCACGGCGCTGATGCTCGCCGCCATGAGCGAGCGCTCCTTCGTCGTCGCCATCGCCTACCTCAAGACCGAACCGATTCAGGTGGCGGTGTTCGGCCTGATCTTTCTCGGCGATATCGTGACCTGGCCGATGATGACGGCCATCATTATCGCCACCGCCGGCGTGGTGGCCATGTCGACCAAGCCGGGCGGCATGATCGGCGGGATTCGGCCGACGCTCATCGGGCTTGCCTCTGCCGGCATGTTTGCGCTGTCGGCGATCGGCTTCCGCGGCGCCATCCTCAATCTCGATTTGCCGAATTACCTGATGGCGGCGACGTTCACGCTCGCGGTCGGCATTGCCATGCAGGCGGTGTTGCTGTCGCTTTATCTCTGGCTGCGCCAGCCTTCGGTGCTGGCCGCCATCCTGCGCGCCTGGAAGCCGTCGCTGTCCGCGGGATTCGCCGGCGCGGTCGCCTCGCAGTTCTGGTTCCTCGCTTTTGCGCTCGCCACCGCCGCGAGCGTGCGCACGCTGGCGCTGATCGAGGTCTTGTTCGCGCAGCTCGTCGCCCGCTTTGCCTTCGGCCAGAAGACGACCGCGCGCGAAGCCGCCGGCATGGCGCTGGTTGTTGCCGGCGTCGGTCTGTTGCTCTGGGCGTATTGAGGCTCGTGACGGAATGCGGTCGCGCGACCGCAAAATAAACAAAAATAGAAAAGACAACGTTCTGCAGTGCCCGATATGACGCCGCGCCGGGGCGGGGATTTTTGATACGACCCACCATGATCGGATTGAAGCGGTTCATTCACCCCGGGGTTGTCATCTCGGTCATCGGCCATGTGGGGGCTTTGCTGCTGGGCCTGATCTTTTTCGGCGCGAGCTCTTTGCGACCGATGTCGCAGGATTCGATGCTGGTCGACATCGTGCCGCCGGACGAAGCCCCGCGGCTCCAAGGCACCCCTTCGGATTTGCGGACGTCCGGGTCTGAGGTGTCGGCGAAATCCGCCAATGCCAGCGTCGCGCAGCCGCCGCCCAAACCGGCCCCACCGTCGCCGCAACAGCAGCAACAGCGCTCAAACCCGCAGCAGAACGCCCGACAGGCGATGGCGCAGCCGCAGACGGCAAAGGCCGACACGGCTCACGCCGAGACGGCCGAGCCTGAAAACGCCCAGATTCAGATGTCCGAGCCGCCGCCTGCCCCGCCTCGGCCGCAGCCCGAGGACACACCGGACCAACCGAGCCCCGCTGAGACGTTCGCGCAGCTTGCGCTGATGGGCGGACGGCTCGGCGGCGGTTTCGCCGCCCCACCCATCGGCGCCCTTCAGCCCACCTACGACTTTACCGCTCCATTCCGCGAACGGGTCAGTTCGTGCTCGGCCATGCCGCCCGGGATCGACGTCGGCGACAAGATCAGTGTCACGCTGCGGGTTTCGCTCAACCGCGACGGTACCTTGGCGTCGCCGCCGCAATTGCTCGATCCGGTCGCGTCGCCGAAAGAGGAGGCCTTAGTGCAAAGCGCAATTCAAGCGCTGCAAAAATGCCAACCTTACACCCTGCTCCCGCCCGCGCGGTACAAAGAGTGGAAGACGCTCGATCTGACCTTCTTCCCGCTGAGTTTGTTCGGCGGATGATGGCGCTTTTCTTTGCGCGACGGCGCGTCAATTAAACTCGTCCGGCAGGATCGGCAGCGGATGAAATTCGATGCCCTCTTCGTGCAATTCCTCTGCCTCGTCCGGTGACGCTTCGCCGTAGATCGAGCGGTGCTCGATCTCGCCGTAATGAATCTTGCGGGCCTGCTCAGGAAATCGCGGGCCGACATAATCCGCGTTCTTAGTGATGTGGTCGCGCAGCTCCTTGAGCTTCTTGCGCAGTTCGCGCTCCGGCGGCGACATCATGGCGACCGGTGTCTTGACCGGCGGCGGCGCTGGAGCGGCCGGCGGCAGGTTCGGCGGCTCGGGAGCTTCGGCACGGTTGAGCCGCGGCGCCATGATCGCTTTCTCCACTTCGGTCGAGCCGCAGATCGGGCAGGCGATGAGCGCACGCTTTGCCTGCTTGTCGTAGGCGGCCGAGTTCTGGAACCAGCTCTCGAAGTCGTGGCCCTCTTGGCAATGCAGCGCGTAGCGGATCATAGCGGCCCCCGCACCGCGCGCAGATGAGTCGGCTCGGCCATCGGCTCGATGACCTCGAAGCGCCGGCCATGATGCAGCGAGGGAATCCGCGAGCGCGCGGCGGCGACCTGCGCGGGATCGACGTCGGCGAGGATGAGGCCCGGCTCGGTGCCGCCCTCGGCGAGGATTTGGCCCCACGGATCGACGACGAGCGAATGGCCGAATGTCTCGCGCCCGTTCTCATGCTTGCCGCCTTGCGCGGCGGCGAACACGAAGCAGCCGTTCTCGATGGCGCGCGCGCGAATGAGCACGTGCCAGTGCGCTTCGCCGGTCTGCCGGGTGAAGGCGGAAGGAATGGAGAAGAATGACGCTCCGGCCTCGGCGAGCGCGCGATAGAGCGCCGGGAACCGCAAATCGTAACAGACGGTGATGCCGAGCCGGCCCCAGGGGAGGTCGGCGACGACGGCGAGATCGCCGGGGCGATAATTGCGCGATTCGCGGTAGCTTTCGCCGTTGGCGAGGTCCACGTCGAACATGTGGATCTTGTCGTAGCGCGCGACCACACTGCCGCGGCGGTCGATCAGGAACGAACGGTTCACCGCCTTGTCGGGCAATACCTTCACCGCCAGCGAGCCGATGTGGATGTAGATCGAAAACTTGCGCGCCGCTTCGCGCAAAGCCGCGAGTGTCGGATCGAGTTCTTCCTCGGCAATGGCGGCGAACAGGCGCTCGCGCTTGACCTCCATGATGTTGGTCATTTCCGGCGTCAGCACGTAAGCCGCACCGGCGCCAGCTGCTTCCTCGATCGCCGCCAGCGCTGCCGCAAGATTGGCCTGCGGATCGACCCCCGAACGCATCTGCACGAGGCCGACCTTGAAGACCGAGGATGTCGGGGCGTTCATGCCCGCGGGCTCTCGCCGGACTTGCCGTCGGCGCGCCCGAGCAGCGCGTCGAGCTTGCCCGCCTCTTCCAGCGAATAGAGCTCATCGCAGCCGCCGACGTGAGTGGCGCCGATGAAAATCTGCGGGAATGTGTCGCCGCCATGGGCGCGCTCGATCATTTCCTGGCGCATCTGCAAATTCCCCGTGACGTCGAACTCACGGAATGTCACGCCCTTGCGCGAAAGCAGTTCCTTCGCCCAATGACAATAGGTGCAATATTGCCGCGTATAGATTTCAACGGAAGTCATAATAGCACGTTAATTATAGCTGATTCCTTATATGGACGTCCGCACCGGATCGGCAACCCGGGCGAAGACGAGCACGTCGACATTGGCGGCGCCGGCCCGCAACAGCACCCGGGCGCAGCCCTCGGCCGTGGAACCGGACGTGAGCACGTCGTCGACGAGAACCAGGCGGCGGTCGATGATGGCAGCCTTGCTTTCCGGCGGCACGCGGAACGCGCCCTGCACATTGGCGGCGCGGTTGGTGCGCGACAGCCCGACCTGCTGCGCGGTCGCTTTCACGCGCTTGAGCACGTTGGCGACGATCGGCACGCCGCTCGTGGCGGAGACCGCGGCCGCCAGCACGGCGGACTGGTTGAAGCGCCGCGCCCAGCGCCGGCGCCAGTGCAGCGGCACCGGCACCAGCGCGTCGGCCTCGGCCAGGATTTCGCGGCCGGCATTGCCGAGCCATTGTCCCATCATTGGCGCTAGATTGAGCCGGTCGCCATATTTCAGCGCATGCACCAAAGCGCGGGAAATCTCATCGAAGCGCACGGCGGCGCGGGCGCGATGATAAGCCGGCGGTCGGCGATCGCCTCCATGGAGAGGATGCCGGGGCCGGGATCATAGACGGAGGGAATGCCGAGCCGCTCGCAATAGGGACGAGTGATGAAGGAGAGTTTCGACCAGCATTTGGGGCAAAGCCCTTGCCCTTCAACGGGCTCGCGGTAGGCAGCGTACAGCCGCGGCAAAGCGAGATCGAGTGCCGCGCGCAAAATCGAGCGCGCCGTATCGGCCGCGCGTTTGCGCCGTGTCGCGGTGGCGATGACCGCCATATCGCCGGACAAGGACATTGTCACTTTCGCCTTCGGGCCTTGCGCCTCTGGGCTTGCATTGGAAAGCGCCGCCTGGCGGTGAGAGAATGAGAGTATGGCCGATCGCCCGACATTGCCGAGCCCGCTGATCTTCGACCGCGCGCTCATCCGCCAACGCCGGCGGCGCGCGGCGGGATTGCGCCCGGCGACGTTTTTGCTCGATCGCGCCGCCACCGATCTTGCCGAGCGGCTCGGCACGGTGCTGCGGCGGTTTTCGCTTGCACTCGATCTCGGCACGCCGGGCGAAGCGGTCCGTGTTGCGCTCGCCGGCCTTGGCTCCGTCAACAAGATTGTCGGGGCCGATGCGATGCCGGCGCGCGGCGGAACGCTGGCGACGCCGCTTGTCGCCGCCGACGAGGAGACATTGCCGTTCCGCGACGCCGCGTTCGATCTCGTGGTCTCAGCGCTGGCGCTGCAATTCGTCAACGATCTGCCCGGCGCCCTCGTGCAAATCCGTCGCGCGTTAAAGCCCGACGGATTGTTCCTCGCCGCGCTGGTCGGCGGCGAAACGCTGACCGAGCTGCGTCAGGCTTTCGCCGCTGCCGAAAGCGAAATCGAGGGCGGCGTCTCGCCGCGCGTGGCGCCGTTCGCCGATGTGCGCGACCTCGGCGCGCTGTTGCAGCGCGCGGGCTTTGCGCTTCCGGTTGCCGATTCCGACCGCGTCACCGTGCGTTACGATTCGGTTTTCGCGCTGATGCACGATTTGCGCCGCATGGGCGCGACCAACGCGCTCGACGATCGCCGCCGCGCGCCGCTCAAGCGCGCGACGCTTCTGCGCATGGCGGAAATTTACGCCGGGCGCTTCGCCGACGGCGATGGCCGTATCCGCGCCACCTTCGAGATCGTCTGGCTGTCGGGCTGGGCGCCGCATCCGAGCCAGCAGCAGCCGCTCAAGCCGGGTTCGGCAAAGACGCGCCTCGCCGATGCGCTCGGCACGCGCGAAATCTCGACCGGCGAGAAGGCGGGAAGTTGAATTCGTCGCTCTGAGGACGCTGCGTCTTTGCGCTTGTGCGGCCCGGCCGAATGACAGCGAAGGCTTTATTTCAACGCCGTGGCGACGCTCGTGAACATGCCCGTGACCTGGGAGCCCAGGGTGGCGACCGTTCCGACAATGACGATGGAGACGCCGGATGCGATCAGCGCATATTCGATGGCGGTGGCGCCGTTGTCGTCGCCGAGGAAACGGCGGAACGCCGTGTGGGTCCTGTGTGAAGATTTGAACATGGGCCTTTTGCCTTTTGTTCGCATCACAGCAGCGTCGTCAGGTGCGGGATCAGCGGTTCGTCGGCCGGCGGCAGCGGATAGTTGCGCAGATCGTTCGGCCGCACCCATTTGAGTTTCTGCGCCTCCCGCGCTTCGACGATTCCTTGCCAACGTCGGCAGACATAAAGTGGCATGAGCAGGTGGAAGTCGGGATAACGATGACTCGCAAAAGTCAGCGGTGCCAGACACTCTTCCTTGACGACGATTCCCAGCTCCTCATTCAATTCGCGGATCAGTGTGTTCTCCGGCTGCTCGCCGGCCTCGACCTTGCCGCCGGGGAATTCCCACAGCCCCGCCATCGGCTTGCCCTCTGGCCGCTGCGCGATAAGCACGCGGCCGTCGGCGTCGATGAGGGCGCAGGCGGCAACGAGGACCACTTTGACGCTTACGGCCACGCTCAATCTACCGGCTGCATGGTAAAAGGCGTTTCAATTCCGTCGTTTAACTTCCGGCTTCCGCCGCACTGGTTAAGGAACCGTCAAGACCGGTAATCGCCGTTGATGGTAATGTACTCTTTGGTGAGGTCGCAGGTCAGCACGCGATCGCGGCCTTTGCCGAGGCCGAGCGCGACTTTCAGGGTGATCTCGGGCTTGCGCATGGTCGCGGAGACCGCGGCCTCGTCGTAAGCCGGGTCGCGTTCCCCTTTATGGGCGACGCGGATGCCGTTGAACCAGATCGAAAGCCGGTCGCGGTGGGCGGGCTCGCCGGCCTTGCCGACCGCCATGACCACGCGGCCCCAATTGGCGTCCTCGCCGGCAATTGCCGTCTTGACCAGCGGCGAATTGGCAATCGACAGCGCGATACGGCGCGCCGATTTTTTCGACGCCGCACCTTCGACCACGATCTCGACGAGTTTGCGCGCGCCTTCGCCGTCGCGCGCCACCTGCTCGGCGAGATCGGCGAGCACGGCGTTGAAGCCCTTGCGGAACGCCGGCAGCCGCGGATCGGAAAGGCGCGAGACCTTGCCGACGCCGCGTGTGGCGGCGGCGCCGGTGGCGAAGGCAAGCAGCGTGTCGGAGGTCGAGGTGTCGCCGTCGATGGTCACCGCGTTGAAGGTGTTCTCGACACCCTCGCGTAGCAGCGTCTTGAGAACGGCGGGCGCGATCGGCGCGTCGGTGAAAACGAAGGACAGCATCGTCGCCATGTCGGGCGCGATCATGCCGGCGCCCTTGGCGATGCCGTTGATGGTCACCGTCACCTTGCCGATGCGCGCCGTGGCGGTCGCCACCTTGGGAAACGTGTCGGTGGTCATGACCGCGCGCGCGGCGGCGAGAAAATCGCCGGGTTTAGCCCGCGCGGCGAGGCCTTCCATGACAGGCGCGAATTTCGACGCATCGAGCGGCTCGCCGATCACGCCGGTGGAGGCGAGGAAGATTTCCGCCGCTTTGCAGCCGGCCGCCTTGGCGGCAATCTCCGCGGTGAGCTTGGTCGCCGCGCGGCCGCTTTTGCCGGTGAAGGCATTGGCGTTGCCGGAATTGACCACCAGCGCGCGCGCTGTGCCGGCCTTCAGGTGCGCCCGACACCATTCGACCGGCGCCGACGGGCATTTCGATTTGGTGAACACCCCGGCCGTGGTGGTGCCGGCGTCGAACAGCGCCAGCAGCACGTCGGTGCGCCCGGCATAGCGGATGCCGGCTTCGGCGGTGGCGAGCCGCACGCCGGC
>Ga0116223_10001556_pt1 | contig 23144 bp, 17 predicted proteins | sample Sb_taG_3_FD_90092 | JGI IMG/M metagenome (GOLD analysis project Ga0116223, IMG submission 90092) | Peat soil microbial communities from Weissenstadt, Germany - Sb_50d_a_PC metaG | ecosystem: Environmental > Terrestrial > Soil > Wetlands > Peat | place: Germany: Weissenstadt | collected 2010-09-21 | reverse complement strand
GAACTGGCGGGAGAGATCAATACCGCCATGCCTGCTTACGTGGTCAGCAAGATCGCGGACGCGCTGAACGAGGATTGCAAGCCAGTCAAGGGAAGCAAGATCACTCTGCTGGGAATGGCCTACAAGAAGGACGTAGACGACCCCCGCGAGTCGCCAGGCTTCGAGCTGATGGAACTACTGCTGAAGAAGGGAGCCATGGTTCATTACAACGATCCTCACATTCCCGTACTTCCCCCGATGCGCCATTATCCGAACCTCCGTATGTCCAGCCAGGAATTGACTGTGGAGCACCTCCGGTCCCAGGATTGTGTGCTGATTGTTACGGACCATTCGGCCTATGACTGGAGCTGGATTGGCCAGCATGCAGCGCTCATCGTCGATACCCGCAACGCCATGAAGAACGCGATCAACCCTCGGGCCCGGATCATTCGGGCATGATGCACTCTTGACCTCAGGCTTCGTAGGGCACAAGGGCTCCTCTCTCGAGCATTCTGGAGTTCTCCCATGGCCACAAGACGGTTTCGTCGTGCTCCGGGCCAGCCGCGATAAACCATGATTGTCAGCCATAAACTCTGCCCTGCCATAGCTCTGCGGATTCATGATGGGACGATCACTCCTGAGGCAGCGATTGTTGCCAAAGTGAACTGCCGCAATCGCGAGTTGTAAAAACAAGACGTGAGCGTAAACGCCGTTGACAACAGCTGGTGCAATTGTGTTATCATTGTGGCATGGTCGCTACCCGTTGATGGATGTCGAGTAGCACTGGGCAAGAACACGCGACGACCCTGGGACCAATCCAGGCCGAATCGCGAAGTTTGCTTGCTGGATGCGGTCTCCCTGGTTTTGACCAACTCGGGCGTGGTTACCCTCGGAAACGGGTGGATGCCTGCAACCGACAGGGACGAAGTCTAGATACTCGCGTCGCTTGGCCTCCGCCCCTCGCCCACCGGAAAAAGTGGCGGCGACCCGCACAAGCCCGATTCTGCAGGCTCAGGAATGTCTTCATTTGATGCGGCAAGCGACCAGATCTACCGGCTCGTCGAGTCGTTGTACCCGATTTGCCGGAGCATCACGGCCAAGGCGTCCGAGACACCCTGGGATTGATTCGCGAGATCATCCCCATCGCGATCCGTGAGGTCGCAAGCGGAACCCGCGTGCTCGACTGGACGGTCCCCAACGAGTGGAATCTCCGCGAAGCCTGGATCAAGGACCTGCGAGGCAAGACGATCATCGATTTCCGGCAGTCCAACCTCCACGTCGTGAGCTACAGTGCGCCGGTTTCCGGCCGGATCGGCATAGACGAGCTACGTTCGCATCTTTTCACGCTCCCCGAGCACCCGGACTGGATACCCTATCGTACGAGCTACTACCGTGAAACCTGGGGCTTCTGCTTATCGCACAATCAGCTCCGGGAAATGACCAATCCCGAATACGAAGTGCGGATTGATTCCACACTGGAGCCCGGCCATCTAGTCTACGGCGAGCTTCTCGTGCCCGGCGCAAGTAGTCAAGAACTCTTGATCTCCGCTCATATCTGCCATCCGTCGCTCTGCAACGACAATCTCTCGGGAATCGGCATCGCTGCTCACCTGGCCCGTCACCTCCTGTCCGTGCAGCACCGCCGATACTCCTACCGTTTCTTGTTCATTCCGGGAACGATCGGGGCGATCACGTGGCTGGCTCAGAATCGCAACAACCTGAGCCGAATCCGGGGAGGACTGACGCTGGTCTGCCTGGGGGATTCCAGCCCGCTCTCTTACAAGCGAACCCTCGCCGGCAACACGGAGGTCGACCACGCCGTGTCGCACGCGTTCCAGCACATGGAAGAAAAAACCGAGACCATCGACTACGTTCCTTATGGGTACGACGAACGGCAGTTCAACTCGCCGGGGTTTCGCTTGCCTATCGGGTCACTCATGAGGGGACGGCATGGACAGTTTCCGGAATATCATACCTCGGCAGACAACCTCGCCTTCGTCCACCGCGAACAGCTTGCCAGTTCGTACGAGGCGCTCCGGAAAATCATCGAGGTTCTCGAAGCAAACCGCACGTTTCTCAATTTATTTCCATATGGAGAGCCACAGCTCGGCAGACGGGGAGTGTATCGTGAGATGAGCAGCGCCAACCACGATCATCAACTCGCCTTGCTCTGGATACTTTCGCTCTCCGACGGCAGTCATTCGCTCCTCGATATTGCCGAACGCTCTGGCTTCGCCATGGAGACTCTTCGCGACGTGGCCGAGATCCTGCTTCAGTGCGGAGTGATCGAAGAGAAGTGAGAATAGATTCATCTTGGTGAAGATCGAGGGCGACCGCCGAGCGTCACGGGTCGAGGAAAGTCATGAAAGCCAACGCTAGTTCCGCCATACAGCCCAGCACCATCACCCGGCCGGAGTCGTACTCAGTGCCCACGGGATCCAGTCGAGAATCTCCGACTTGCCGCTTCTGTGGCGCGGGCCTCGATTTCACGTTCGTCGATCTGGGCATGTCTCCGCTTTGCGAGAGTTACGTCTCCGCGGAACAGCTCAACCGGCCAGAAACCTTCTATCCCCTTCACGCGTACGTGTGCGGCCAGTGTTTTTTGGTCCAGCTCCAGGAGTACGTCAGCGCGGAGGAGATCTTCCAGGAGTATGCGTACTATTCTTCCTATGCCGATAGCTGGGTCGAGCATGCACGTCGGTTCGTCGTCATGGCGCGGCAGCGGTTCAACCTGAGTTCAGAAAGTCAGGTGATCGAGCTGGCGAGCAACGACGGCTATCTCCTCCAGCATTTCTTGCCCCTGGGTGTCCCGGTGCTGGGCATCGAGCCCGCGGCCAACGTCGCGCGGGTTGCCATCGACAAGGGAGTTCGCACGCTGGTTGCCTTCTTTAGCAGCCGGAAGGCCACGGAACTTCGCAGTGACGGCATCCAGGCCGACCTCCTGGTGGGTAACAATGTCCTGGCTCAGGTGCCCGACCTCAACGACTTCGTGCGGGGGATCAAGATCGTTCTCAGACCGGGGGGCGTGATGTCCCTGGAGTTTCCCCACCTCCTGGAACTGATCGGTCAAAATCAGTTTGACACAATCTATCATGAGCATTTTTCGTATTTCTCGTTCCTGACGGTCGAGCGTGTTTTCGCCCATCATGGAATCACCCTCTTCGACGTCGAGCAACTGCCAACTCATGGAGGCTCGCTGCGGATTTACGGCAAGCATTGCGACGACCAGGAGCATCCCGTCACCGGCAGGGTCGTCGCACTGCGGGACCTGGAAAAGGCGGCCCGGATCGGGGAACTCGAGACGTATGGTTCCTTTTACGAGAACGTCAAGGAAACCAAGCGAAGCCTCCTGGAATTCCTGATCGGGGCGCGGAGGGACGGCAAGCAAGTGGTGGGCTACGGAGCACCGGGCAAGGGAAACACCTTGCTCAATTACTGCGGGATCCGCATGGACTTTCTCGACTATACGGTCGATCGCAATCTCTACAAGCAAGGAATGTTTCTGCCTGGCACTCACATACCCATCCATCCGCCCGACAAGCTGCGTGAAACCAGACCCGATTTTGTGCTGATCTTGCCCTGGAATTTCAAGGACGAGATCATGGAGCAAGTGTCCTACATCCGGGAATGGGGGGGACGATTCGCGGTTCCCATCCCCAGGCTCTGTCTCTACTGATCGCCTCATCGTGGGACGTGGGGGAGAGGCTTGACCCAGATCGGCGCGTTATGTTGAGAGTGCTCTTGCACCGTGCGAGGGTATCACGGTCTCAATCGCGGGATGGGCATCTGCCCGGGATCAGGCACAATGACCTGTGAGCAAACTGTGACCTTTGGAAACCACTGTCTCGACCAGGACGATGACGACCATGAACACCTCGATCTGGTATGACGCGAAGATGTCCGATGAAGAGCGGCGAGCCCGTCTCCACGCGGGAGACCTGTTCGTCTTCACGGAGACAGCCGGCACGCGGGAACTACTTGCACTGGCTCGCGACATGCTGGAAACGGCCTTCGCGCCCCACGACCCCCGTTCAATTCACGAGCACTTATCGCCCGAGCAGGTGGTCGAGATCCTGGCCAAGCTCAAGCCGCATTTCATCCACCACCCCGACTGCAAGGTGCTGCTGCCGAGAATCCTTACCGAGCAAGGTTGCGACATGGAGCGGGTCTATTTCGACGTGCCCCGAATGCGCACTGCCTATCCGGGAGAGTTTCTCCGCTCCGGGATCGCCTATGCGTTCCACCCCCACCGGGACACGTGGTATTCGGCGCCCCTGTCTCAGATCAACTGGTGGATCCCCATTTATCCCATCGAACCCGATAATTCGATGGCCTTTTATCCCCGTTACTTCCATCAGGCGGTCAAGAACGATTCCGAGAGGTACAATTACTATCTCTGGAACTCCACGAACCGCGCGACTGCTCAGCAACATGTCCGATCGGACGCGCGTGTGCAGCCCAGGCCCCAGGAAGAACTTGATCCCGTGACCGTGCGGCTGATCCCGCCGGCCGGAGCGGTCATCCTGTTTTCCGGGGCGCAACTTCATGAGACGGTGTCCAATACAACCGGCATCGCTCGTTACAGCATCGATTTTCGGACGGTTCACCTCGACGACCTGGAGAACCGTCGCGGCGCTCGGAATCTCGATTCGCGGTGCACGGGAACAACCTTGCGCGACTACCTGCGAGGGACCGACCTTGTCCATCTTCCCGAGGAAATCCTCAGTCAGTACGACGATGGTACCGAGCGGGATGGGAACGTGCTCTATTTCGGCTCGACGCTGGCGGAGGAAGATTCCGAACCGCGCCGCCCGACTTCCTCGCCCGCGGCGGCCATGCAAGCCGGCGATCGCTGAACCCGATGGCTGGCTCGCGATCAAGAGGGCTTCGCCACCCGCCGTGACACGAGCACTGATCGCGCCGCGCGGGTCGTTCCTCAGGATGCACCTTTGGATCGGATCGCGCCTTACAAGCATTTGCAGACTCCGAGTGTGGACAGTCTCGTGGCCCGAGGTGCACGGCAATGAAAGTTGTGCTTTTCTGCGGCGGACTGGGAATGCGGTTGCGGGATTTTTCCGATCAGATTCCCAAGCCGATGGTCCAGGTGGGCAACCGCCCGATCATCTGGCACCTGATGAAGTATTATGCCCATTTCGGCCACAAGGACTTTGTGCTTTGCCTGGGCTACCAGGCGGACTATATCAAGAATTACTTTCTTTCCTACAACGAGTGCGTCTCCAACGACTTCGTGCTCACCGAGGGAGGGAAGCACATCGAGTTGATTCAAAAAGACATCTGGGACTGGCGCATCTCCTTCATCGACACCGGTCTCCAGACCAACATCGGCGGCCGCTTACTGAGAGTTCGGCCACTCGTGGAAGATTGCGACGTGTTCCTGGCAAATTACACCGACAACCTGAGCGACCTTGATCTTCAGATGATGATCTTGGAGTTTCTCAAGACCGATGCCGTGGCGGCTTTCCTGTCGGCGAAGCCCAATCTCAGCTACCACTTCGTGCAATCCGATCCCCAGGGACGGGTGATCGATCTTGTCGACGCCCAGAAGGCCGGCCTACGGAGCAACGGCGGATTCTTCATCTTCCGCCGGACGATCTTCGACTACATGCGCGAGGGTGAGGAACTGGTCGAAGAGCCATTCCGCAGGCTGATCAGTGAACGAAAGCTGCTGGCTTACGACCACCGGGGATTCTGGGCCTGCATGGATACCTTCAAGGAGAAAGAACAACTCGAGGAGCTCAACAGCAGCGGATCGGCTCCCTGGCAGGTCTGGCGGCGGCCGGCGGAATGCATTCATTGAGGACTCGGCCATGGCTGCGAAGACAGCTCTTGATGACTCACACAAGCAGACAGTTGCCGGGTTTTGACAGCCGGTCGACGCGGGCCGGCCGACAACGAAGTTCAGGGTCGCGATCGTGATCACCGCCAACTTACCCGGAATTCGCAACGTGCTCTGCTTGGGCGCGCATGCGGACGATATCGAGCTCGGTTGCGGTGGCACGATTCTCAGGCTGACGAAGGACCACCCGAGTGCCCACTTTTTCTGGCTGGTCCTGAGCGCTCCGGGAACCAGGAGGGATGAGGCGGAAGCCAGCGCGGAGCGGTTCCTCCGCCGGGCCGGTTCCAGGACGATCGACATCCAGGCGTTCCGCGACGGTTTTTTCCCCTATGACGGCGCCCGCATCAAGGAGCACTTCGAGCACCTCAAGAGCCGAATGGATCCCGACATCGTCTTGACGCATCAACGCGACGATCTCCATCAGGATCATCGGCTGCTGGCCGAACTGACCTGGAACACTTTTCGCAATAGCCTCATCCTCGAATACGAAATTCCCAAGTTCGACGGCGATCTGGGATCTCCGAATGTTTTTATGCCCTTGACCGACGAGGAAAGGCGGAGGAAGCTGGAATTCTTGCTCTCCGGGTTTCCTTCTCAAAAGCTCAAAGATTGGTTCACAGAGTCGACCTTCGATGCGATGATGCGTTTGCGAGGCATGGAATGCCGTTCTTCCTCGGGGTACGCCGAGGCATTCTACTGCCGCAAGCTCTGTATTGGCTAAGTGAACTTCAATGGAGACCCCGGCTCCGATGGTGGCCGCGAGGCGCGCGATTGATCAATGCGGCGACTGGAAAATGCGCTGCGGGAGCAGGATGAATCTTGGACACCCTCGTCGAATTGTACCGCTTCCGCGACCTCCTTTACTTGATGACCCTGCGAGACATCCGCATCAAGTACAAGCAGTCCGTGCTGGGACTTCTCTGGGCGATCCTGATGCCCTCGGTGATTGTCCTGGCCGGAGTACTCGTAAAGTTGGTCCTGGCAAGAGTCTCTCATTTGCCCCTGAATCTCAGCGATATCACAAGCGTCTGCGTGCGATCCGTCCCCTGGGCGTTCCTCGTTGCTTCGATCCGGTTTGGCACCAATTCCCTGATTAGCAATCCCAACCTGGTCATGAAAATCTACTTCCCGAAGCTGATCTTCCCCATCAGCGCCATACTTTCTCAGCTCTTCGATCTGCTCATTGCTTCCTGCGCCATGGCCGTTCTGTTCATCACGTTGCGAGTACCCATCTCGCCGGGAGCCAACTGGCTCTGGATGCCTCTGCTCGTGGCGTCGCTGGTCAGTCTGGCTGCTGGTTTGGCTACCTTGCTGTCTGCGGCGAGCCTCTTCTTCCGGGACGTCAAGTATCTTGTCGAGGTACTCCTGACATTCGCTATCTTCTTCACACCCGTTTTCTTCGATGTCGCCGTCTTCGGAGAATGGCGGACTCTCCTGCTCCTGAATCCCGTGGCTCCTCTCCTGGAAGGTATCTCGGCGGCATTCACCGGCACGGCGGGCGTTCAACCCGCCTGGTACCTCTACGCCATGGGTCTCTCGGTCGCGATTCTTGTGGGTTCAGTGGTCATCTTCCGCAAGCTGGAGCCGTCGTTCGCGGAATGCATATGATAGATCGTTTTCGATCAGGGCTTGGTCGGTCAAGCTCGGTCAAGTCTCGCGAGGACGCAATAACTTGGTCACCAGTGCTGGCGTCGTCGTTCCTGGCAGCTCCCAGGCGATCGCGTCTTATCGGCGGCGAGTTAATCCGTTGTCTTGGCCGGTCTCGAGGATCCTTCGTTGGCTAATGCAACCGTCCTCAGTCTGGATCGGGTCTCCAAAAGATTCTCCAGGGGTGAGCGTTTCGATTCGCTGCGCGACACTGTTCCGGCGCTCTTCTCAAGGCTGATCGGGAGATCGCGATCCGGCCCGCGAACGAGCCGCGATTTCTGGGCGCTTCAGGACATCTCGCTTCAGGTGTCGCAGCAAGAAGTCCTGGGGATCATCGGAGCCAACGGTGCCGGCAAGAGCACCATCCTGAAGATCCTCAGCGGCGTTCTACGGCCGACCACGGGACGAGTCGACGTGAAGGGGTCGCTATCGGCCTTGATCGAAGTCGGCGCAGGCTTCCACCCGGACCTCACGGGCCGAGAGAACATCTACCTGAATGGAGCGATCCTGGGTCTGTCGCGGGCGGAGATCACACGAAAGTTCGATCGTATCGTCGACTTCTCGGGGCTCGCCGAGTTTCTCGACACGCCCGTGAAGCGGTACTCGACGGGCATGTACGCCCGCATGGGTTTCGCGGTGGCGGCCCATGTCGATCCCGATATCCTTCTGGTCGACGAGGTCTTGAGCGTCGGCGATTATTCGTTCCAGAACAAGTGCCTGGAGCGGATGCGGGAGATCGTCCACGAAGGATCCACGATCGTCTTTGTTTCGCACAACCTGAGCGCCGTGGCCAGTTTCTGCACCCGCGCGGCGTGGATCGACCATGGCCGCGTCGCGGCCGACGGCCGGCCCGAAGAGGTGATCACGGCCTATCTCGGGGCGGAGGGCCGGTCCCTGAGGCAGTCGCACTCGCAGGAAGCCTTCGTCTCACGGTTTCTGGTTCGCGGTGAGAACGGCCCGCAAATGCGCTTTGAGACCGGCGACGACGTCTGGGTGGAGATCGACGTGGCGGCGACCGACCCCTGCGAGAAGCTCTCGCTGGGGCTGTTCATTCGCGATAACCACAACGTCGATGTCTTCAACACGTCGACGGAACGACTTGGCTACCCCACGTTTTCGCTCGCGGCTTCCGAGACCAAGACGTTCACCTATCATCTCCGGCTTCATCTTGTCCAGGGAGCCTACCAGCTCGGAGCCAACGTCTATCGCTACGACATCCAGAAGCTTTATGACGAGCCATTCCCAGCGGGCACCATCGTCGTCAGCTGTCCGAACGATGTGCGAGGCGTGGCCAATCTCTATCCGGAAATCGAGATGGGCGCGACATCGCGCGGCTCTCTAACCGGGACTGCCAGGTGCCCGGCCAGCCTCGATTCCAAGCCAGTTCACGAAAACGTCATGTAACCGTCTCTGGCCGCGCATCCGTCGTGTCGGAAGCGGCTTCTCCCACCAGGACTGGTAGTTCAACCTCGACGATCAAGGTAGCGATCTGGCCGCCGATTCGGTTTGATGCCCGATCAACCACGCCGGGCAAGTTTTGCACACGCCAGGACGTTTGCATGCAGTCAATTGTGATTCTTAGTCCATGCGGGCGCGGCAATCTGGGAGACGCGGCCATCCAGGACGCTCTGATCTGGAACATCAAGAGCCGGCTACCCGGCGCGGTGATTCGCGCGATAACTCTGAATCCACACGATACGGCCACGCGTCATGGGATAACGGCATTTCCGATTCTGGCCGATCCTCGAGCTCAAGAGCCAGAGCGTTCCGTGATTCCTGGCGAAGCAAACGGCTCAGAGATCAACCAGGACATAGAGGCGCGATCTCACTGGTCCACACCAGGGAGTCGTCTTGTGCAGTGGACGGCGCACCTGGCTCGCCGCATCCTTCCCAGGGGTTGGCCATGGAGGATCAAGAGCGCCCTGGCCCGCTGCCATGCGGAACCGTCTCACTGGATCAGAGGGTATCGCTACCTACACAATGTAGATGTGTTGATCTTCTCCGGAGGCGGCCAGCTCGACGATTACTGGGGTGGGCCATGGCAACACCCTTTCGCGCTCGTGAAATGGAGTCTGCTGGCACGGCTGCGTGGGGCCAGAACCGTTTTTCTCAGTGTCGGTTATGGTTCGCTGGATCGCGGGGCCAGCCGGTTGATGGTCCGATGCGCTCTGGGTCTGGCGGACTACCGTTCGTATCGCGACTCGGGATCCCGTGATCTGATGCGCAAGGCTGGCTTCAAGCGAGATGATCCCATCTACCCCGACCTCGCCTACAGTCTTCCCCAGCAAACCGTGGACGCTCCGGCGCCACAGCATCCTCGCCAGAGAGTTGTCGGGCTCTGTCCTTTCCCCTACTTCAAGCCGAAGCTCTGGGCGCGAACCGATTCCAACCTATATTCAACATACCTTCGCCACTTGATCTCGATCGTGCAATGGCTGAATGCCAGGGGCTATCGCGTATCAGTCTTCGCCAGCCACACTGTCGACTGTCTGGTCATCGATGACCTCATGAAGCTGCTCAGATCGGAGTTCTGTCAACCGGACCTCGATCGTGTTGAAGCTCATTCGGCCACTTCGGTTCGACACTTCCTGGAGCACGCATCTTCTGTCAGTTGCCTGATTGCCAGCCGTCTTCATAGTGTTCTTCTCTCTCACCTCGTGGGCACGCCGGTCATTGCCCTGTCCTACGAACGAAAAGTCGATGTCCAGATGGAGAACGCCGGCCAGAAACGGTTTCGGCTTCCCATCGAGGGTTTCCGGATGGAGGACTTTGAAGGGTGTTTCACTCGGCTCGAGGCAGAGCGAGAATCCGCAAGTCAAGAGCTCCTGGATCATCGCACGCGTTCCCGAGACGAGTTGAACGCCCAGTTTGACATGCTATTTTGTGAGTCCCGCGTGGACCCCTTGGCAAGTGGATTACAGCAAGGCGATCTCGCTGCCAGCAGACCGGGAAAGGACCGCGACCCGGCCCCGCGGAACGGACAGTGGACGATTCCCCATCCTTGGTCCGCGTGGGCGGGGAGGCGTGGCCGAGGAGAGAAGAGCTCATGGTAAGCGGCCCACTCGTCAGCGTCGTGGTTCCATTCTACAACACCGAAGAGTATCTCCAGGAATGTATCGAGAGCGTGCTGTCGCAGACCTACACCCATTTCGAGCTGATCCTGCAAAACAACTGCAGCACGGATGGGTCCTGGGCGATCGCCCAGCGATTCGCTTCCGAGGATTCTCGGATTCGACTGTTCAGCAACGAGAGGTTCCTGACACAGGTGCAGAATTATAATGCCGCGCTGGAATGGATTGCGCCGCAAAGCAAGTACACGAAGATTGTTCAGGCTGACGATTCCATATTCCCTCGTTGCCTGGAAGAGATGGTGGCGGTCGCCGAGAGCGACCCGATGGTTGGGCTTGTAAGCTCATACACGCTCAGGGGCACGAAAGTGAGCCTGGACGGCTATCCGTTCCCAAAGAACGTGGTGTCGGGACGCGAGGTTTGCCGCTACGAGCTGCTCACGGATTATGGCTTTCACGGCTCACCCACCACCGTCATGTATCGATCCGAGATTGTTCGAGAGAGGCGACCTTTTTACGACGAGGGAAAGTACCACGAAGATACGGAAAACTGCTTTGAAGTCCTGGAGCACTGGAAATTCGGGTTCGTCAAGCAGTTGTTGACCTTCTGCCGTGTCGATCCGGATTCGATCATGTCACGGATTGCCAGGATGGATCCGTCTTTCGGGGTCCTTTCCCAATTGATCTTGATGCGGCGATTCGGCCGTCGCTATCTGTCTGAAGACGAGTTTCGACAGCGCTGGTCGCTCGCCGAAAATGAGTACTTGAGGCATATTGGCTATTCCGCCTGGTCAGTCCGGGATCCGGCCTTCTGGAACTACCATCGACGGGGCCTTGCCAGCATCGACTATCCCATGAGCCGCTGGAGAATCAGGTTCCTGGCTTTGAGTTATCTACTGTTGCTGCCGATCCGTCCAGGTGAGATCATGAAGGTGTTGAAGGGACTTCACAAGGGCTTCCACGCTCGCTGGAAGCCTCCGCGAACGGGTGAGGTCAAACCTGCCCTCGCCAACCATGGTCGTGAGCTGAGCGGAAGCTGCGAGCCTGAGGTGGAGGCCTCGAGCTGGTGACGCCACCCGAAGCTAGCCTGTCTGTTCCGGTTTCCTCGCTTCAGTGTGCTTGCCGACAAGAGGCAATCAAACGATCACTCAACGATCGAATAAAAGCGCCGGCAGAGGTGCTCCCGTGTTGCGTCCTGGGGAAATTGAACACCCGTCGCCGACGGCCTGGTGGAGATTGGTGTGGCGCCATGAATTTCGCCGAGAGCAAACGACTGCAGAGAGTCAGCCATAGTCTCATCCCGGGCGGGTGTCATACCTATGCGAAGGGGGATGACCAGTTTCCGGAGCTCGCGCCGGGCTTCATCCGCAAGGGTCTGGGGTGCCATGTCTGGGATGTCGACGGCAACGAATTCATCGAGTACGGGATGGGTCTTCGCGCGGTGACGCTCGGGCATGCGTATCCCACAGTGCTCGCTGCGGTAAGACAGCAACTCGATCTGGGAACCAATTTCACCCGCCCGGGACTCATCGAAGTGGAATGCGCGGAGTCGTTCCTGGAGGCCATCCGCGGCGCCGACCAGGTGAAGTTCACGAAGGATGGGTCCACCGCGACGACGGCCGCGGTGAAACTGGCACGCGCCGCCACTGGCCGCGATCTGGTCGCCTTCTGTCAGGACGGAGGGTTTTTCTCCTATGACGATTGGTTCATCGGTAAGACCGCGATGAGCGCCGGAGCACCTAGGGCTGTCACGGATCTGTCACTCACGTTCCGCTACAACGACCTCCCGAGCGTGCAGAAGCTCTTCCACGATTATCCCGGCTCGATCGCCTGCTTGATCATGGAGCCGGCGCGGGAACAGGAACCGGCCGACGGTTTCCTGCACAAGGTCCAGGGACTGTGCCAGCAGCATGGGGCAGTCTTCATTCTTGACGAGAACATCACCGGATTTCGCTGGCATCTCGGAGGCGCGCAGAGATATTACGAGATCGTTCCCGACCTGTCGGTCTTCGGCAAGGCCATCGCCAATGGGTTCGCCCTCTCGGCGCTCACCGGCAAACGAGAGCTGATGGATCTTGGAGGAATTCACCACGAGAACGAGCGTGTGTTCCTGCTCTCGACGACCCACGGCGCCGAAACGCATGCCCTGGCGGCCGCCATCGCCACGATCCAGATCATAAAGACCGAGCCGGTCATCGAGCATTTGCACCGCCAGGGTCTGCGGCTGGCTCGCGGCTTCCGCCAGGCGGCCGAGTCTCACGGCCTGGGCGATCATGTCAATGTCGTGGGCAAGGAGTGCAACCTGGTCTTCTTCACCCGCGACCGGGACGGCCAGCCCTCGCAGGCATTTCGCACCCTGTTTCTCCAGGAACTGATCAAGAGAGGCGTGCTGGCGCCTTCGCTGGTTGTCAGCTACTCGCACAGCGACGAGGATATCGACCGCACCATTGCGGCCGTCGATGGGGCCCTGTCCGTTTACAAACACGCCATCGAGGACGGCGTGGAGAACTACCTCGTGGGCAAGCCGTCAAAGCCTGTGTTTCGGAAATATAATTAAACGGCATTTATCCACTTGATTCAAGGGCGGTCTCGATGCAAGAACAACCTACACTCGAGGAGCAGATCGCGTTCTTTGATCGCTGGAATGACACGCATCGCAAGCAAGGTTTCGAGGAGGTCGAGCACGAGTCGAAGGCACGAGCCGAACGCGTGCTGGAGATCCTCGATTCGCTGAGAATCACGGGGGCGTCGATCCTGGAAGTGGGCTGCGGCACGGGATGGCTGACGGAGAAGCTCACGGGGTACGGAGCGGCGACCGGGATCGATCTGTCGCCTCGCGCGATTGAAATCGCAAACGCGCGGGGCATGAGGGCAAATTTCCTGGCCGGTGATTTTTTCGAGCTGGATCTCCCCGCGGCCCCCTTCGACGTTGTTGTCTGTCTCGAGACGATCTCGAGCGTGCCGGATCAGCTCGGGTTCGTCGAGAAGCTGGCCATGGTGACGCGGCCCGGCGGTTGCCTGATCATCACCTCGCAGAACAAGTTCGTCTACGACCGCCGGGCCGACATCGCCCCTCCTCTCCCCGGCAACGTCCGGAAGTGGCTGACGCGCAAGCAGCTCATGGGGCTGCTGACACCTCGATTCGAGATCCTCAAGTCAACAACCGTGCTGCCCAAGGGACACAAGGGCATTCTCAGGCTGATCAATTCGTACAAGCTAAACGGGCTCCTGGATCACGTCATCCCGCCGCGCATCACCATGAAGGCCAAGGAGAAACTTGGGCTCGGGCATACCAGGGTGATTCTTGCCCGGCGGCGGAAAGGCTGATTCGGAACTGACGCCGGCGGCCGAGGCTCTTGCTGAAGGGATCGTATGCGCTTCCAGTGGGCGATCGGCAAGCAAGGTCGTTCCGATCCTTCTTTATGGGTCGCGACGGCTCTTACTACCTTCGGCACGGCGCTGAGGTTGAGGCAGTATTTCCACGCGCGATCGCTCTGGCTCGACGAATCCATGCTGGCCCTGAACCTGGTGGACCGAGACTACTGGGCGTTACTCACGCCGCTGGATCATACCCAGGCCGCACCGCTTGGCTTCCTCTGGTTGGTCAAAACCGCGATCCTCTGCCTCGGCGTCAACGAGCTTTCGCTGCGGATCGTACCACTGCTCGCTGGAATTGCGGTGATGCCTCTCTCCTACATTCTGGCACGGCTCTACGTCGATCGCCCGGCATCGCTGATCGCGCTAGCGATAACCACGCTGAGCCCCCCGCTCGTTTACTATTCCAACGAGCTCAAGCAGTATTCGACCGACGTACCTGTGGCAATCGTGCTGCTGATCCTCGGCGTTCCGTTGCTAAGTCGCCCAGCAAGCGCCAGAGAGTTGACGGCTCTGTCGCTGGCGGGAATTCTGGCAACGTGGCTCTCTCACCCGTCGGTCTTCATCCTGGCGGGCGTGGGGCTGGCACTCCTTGCGGCACGAATCCGCGCCAGTCAATTCGATGACATCGCGGCCCTCTCGGTCGTTTTTCTTGTATGGTTTCTCAGTTTTCTCGCCGACTACCTGCTCTCTCTCCGCCAGATCTCGGCAAACAGCGCTTTCCAGGATTTCTGGAACCCCGTGATGCTGCCCAGGCCCTTATCGCTCAACGGATTCTTGACATGGGTTTACGTCACGTTCTTTGAATCCTTCAAGAACCCCGCCGGATTCTCGTTTGCTGGCCTGGCGGGAAGTCTGTGGCTCATTGGCCTGATCGCGATCGGGAACCGGTGCTGGCGGACCTGTCTGCTGATCGTGGCGCCGCTCGGACTCACCGCCCTGGCGGCCGCGTTGCGTCTTTATCCTTACTGGGATCGATTGATCCTGTTCACGGTTCCCGCCCATGCGATTCTGATCGGCGGGGGAGTGAGCTTCCTCTGCAAAGGGATTGGGCCGCCGGCCACCAAGCCCTGGGTTTGCGGCATCATGCTCTTCGTCTTGCTCTTCGCACCAGCACAGAAGGTACTCCGCGAGGCCGTACGGCCTCTGGGACGGGAAGAAGTCAAGAGCGCTCTCCAGACCGTTTCCACACGCGCTCTTCCCGGCGACACGCTGTATGTCTTTTACATCGCCGTGCCGGCGTATCTTTATTACCACGGATCATTTCCCGCGCTTCGTGACCTGGATATCATCACGGGCGAGGTGCGACGAGAGAAGGTCGAGGCGTACTTACCGCAGCTCGAACCGCTTAAAGGCCGGCGCAGGGTCTGGACGCTCTTCTCGCATCATGAGAATGGAAGGCAGCAAGGGGAATCCGCATTCGTTGTCAGATGGCTCGATTCGTATGGCCTCCGGCTTGCGGAATACCACTTCGAGGGAGCCGCGGTTTATCTGCACGATCTGGCAGAGCTCACGTGGGCAAATCCCCCGAGCGAGGATCCAGGACCTGGAGTGTTCGGAGATCCAGGCGTGAGACTCCATGGATCCCTCACGAACTCGAACGATGTAGTTGGGTTGCATCCGGCGGGCACATACAAATATCGCGTGCTTGCTTCTGATGAGAGACACCTTGAATGAGCCGCCTGTCCATCGACGTATTGCCTGATCACTCTCTGGAGGCTGGAAAAAGTCTCTCCATAACTTGCCCACGGGCGGGCCTTGCGTTCCTTTTCACGCTGTCTCTTGCGCTCCGGCTCCTTTGGTGGAGCGTGGGTCCGCAGGTCATCGAGAGCGAGGGACTTTACTATGCGCGCGTTGCCGAGAACCTTGCGCAGGGCCGCGGCTACCAGGGAGTCCGCGAGAACGGTTATCAGCTTCTCTACCCACCGCTGTACCCGGGCTCGATCGCCCTTGGATATCTTTGCGGACTGTCCTCGGAAACGGCTGGGCGGCTGGTCTCTTTCCTCTTCGGCGTGCCATTTCCGATCGTGGTTTGCCTGCTGGCGCGACGGCTCTACGGTCCGGCGGCAGGCTGGGCGAGCGGGCTGCTTGCCGCCGTCCATCCCGTTCTGGTCGTGCTTTCCGCTGCCGTGCTTTCCGAATCGGTCTACCTGACGCTGCTGGCGCTGGCGTTGTACTACAGCTCGGAGGTGTTCAGCCTCGGCTCGCGGCGAGCGACCATTCTTGCCGGTGTCTGCCTCGGCTTGTCTTATCTCTGCCGGCCCGAGGCGTTTCTCCTGACGATGGTTTTGTCGATTCTGACCGCGGCCGTCCATGCGCGCCATGGTTCACTGGCCATCGCCAGGGCTGCGCTCTTGCTGGGTGTGTTCCTGGTGCTCGCGCTGCCGTACATCGTTTTCCTTTCCCTTCATACAGGGCAGGTTCGTTACGAAGCCAAGACTCCTGATGCGATTGCCTATCTTCTCCGCGAGGATGCGGGTCAGGACGGAGGGCAGATTTACTACGGGATCGACCGGAACCTGGAAGGGACGGGCCTTTCCATGATCTCCAATCTCGAAATGATCAAGACGGCCCGCCCGGCGTCCGGTCAGTTCATCCGTCTCTTGCTCAAGCAAGTACGACGCAATCTCTCCGCGCTCAACCAGAGAATCGCGGCCCCCTACCTGGGCCAGCCGTTCCTCGGGATGCTGGCCGCGCTGGGATGTTTCGCCTCCGCTTGGGGGTACGAGCGCCTCCGCGGCGAGCTGCCGGGACTTCTGGTCTGCGGCGCCACGCTCCTGTCGGTCTTGCTCTGGCCATATGCGCACGATCGGTTCCTCCTACCGGCCCTGCCGGTGCTGCTCTTGTGGGCGGGAAAGGGACTGGAGGTGGTTCGCACCTGGACACTAGGCACGGAGGTGGAATGCGGCCTGGGAGGCCGCCTGGCTTCGGTCCTGGCGTCCTCCATGGTGACCATCTGGTTCACTTTGCTTTGCGGCGTCGCGGCAAGCGGCGTGCGCACCAGCGATGAGCTCAGCCAAAGCTGGTCCGCCAGGCTCATAGACGATAAACCCGTGGGCCAGTGGCTCCGCCCTCAGGCCGGTCGGGAAACGCGGATCATGGACACCGGGCCCACCATCGCTTATTACTCAGGTGCCTGTCTGGTCCCGTATCCATGGGCCGACAGCGACACGGCTCTCAGGTACATTGCGAAACAAAGAATCGACTATCTCATCTTGCGCAGCTCGGACCAGAAACGACGGCCCTACCTTGAAGAATGGAACCAGTTCCCACCCGTTGATCATGTCGAACTGGTTAACACTTTTGAGGGCCGAAGTGGAGTCGTGCGAGTTTATCGCTGGCGCGCTGGGCGACAAGAAGCGAGCAAGAGTTCATCACCTGGCATCATAATTCGACCGGTCCCGAATATGGCCCAACCAGCTATTGCAGGGGCCTGAGCGTCTGCAGCAAATGCACATGATGTCTAATCAACGAAACCCGTGAGAGGATGGTTGACAGCGAATCAGACGAACGTTTCTTCCCCGGTTCGTCCTCTAAACTGTAATAGATGATGGTTATGGCGATTGATCGACGCTCTACGACAGATGTCCAATCGGCGATTACGCGGCGCTGGGCGAGACCTGTTTCAGGTCGAAGAAGTGAAGGTAGTCGGCGGCGGCCTCGATCAGCCACCAGATCTGTTATTCACTGATTCGAGGAAGCAAGACAATGCTGAATCACGCGAGTTGCAAAGGCCTCAGGGAGCGAGCACGCGAGTTTGGCATTCAGGCCGGTATTCCTCTCTGAGGCTCGACTCTCACCCACGGTGTCATTCTCGTCTTTGGTCAAGTAGGACGATCCACAGGGGTTAACGTTAATGCTCACGTTGGGTCGCAAGCAGCGAATACTCATTAGCGTCACCTCTGTTTTGATGGGTTATGTGATTATGGAGTCTATCACGAGCATATTGGCCCACTATTGCTGGTGGGGGGAAAGCTACCGTTTCAGTGAGGATAACGGACGCACGGCCCACTTCGACCCTATCACCGGTTTTCGCCTCAGCCGAACACCGTCGCGCGAGATGTTGGTTGACGAGGGGCGGGTTCGGTATGTTACGAGCTATCGGGGCAATTGCCAGGGATTTCCAGACCGGGATGATTTTGGGCCCAAGCGCGACCTTGCTCCCAAGAAGCGCATCGCGCTTCTGGGTGACTCTTTCACGGCCGGAATGTCGCTGGGTCAGAACTGGGCCGATCGCGTAGAGGATCTGGTGAGACAGCGCGGAGAAGAGGTTCAAATACTGAACTTCTCGCTCCCCGGAGCAGGGTTAGTCCACTGCTATGCACAAGATTTCTTGGTATAAGCTAAGGAATCGCCTCGTGTAAGACAAGGAACGGTAACGACATGGAGGTCACATCATGGTCATTCCGCCCACTGCGCCCGCCTCGCCACGAACGACCCCCAGGCGCCGGCTTGGATCCCAGCCCCGTCGTCGGCCTCGCGTGCCCGTTCCACCAGAGCCTAAAGGGACGACCGTGTTGCCCGTCTCGATCCTTCCCCCCGCACTTCTTGCCCTTCTGGAGGCTCTTCCCCCTGAGGCCCACCTGCCTTTGGAGCTTCTCGCCCCGCTTGTCGTCCAACGCACGCCCCTGGCCGATGCCACTCTGTCGCTCTGGGCGTATCTCCTGAAACCCTCCGTCCTCGACAAGATCTTCAGGCAACATCGCGACCGCAGCTTCGAGGACATTTTGACATTCCCCACCCTCGTTGAACTGATCCGCGATGCCTTGGTCTTGCACAAGGGCAGCGGGCGACAAAGCTTCCAGCGCGCCAAAGAGCAAGGGGACCTGCCGACCTGCGAGGAAGCCGCCTACGGCAAGCTGCGGCGGCTGCCGATCCCCTTGAGCCTGGGCTTCTTCGAAGACGTCACGGAACTCATTGGGCCGTTGATGCCCGAAAAGGCCCAGGTCGCTCGCATCCCCGCGTCCCTCGCCGAGATGAGGGTCACCATCCTCGATGGCAAGCAGCTCAAGAAGGTGGCCAAACGGCTCAAGCCGGTGCGTAGCAAAGCGGGCAGGGTCGTCGGTGGCAAGATCCTGGTGGCTTACCTGCCGGCGGAAGGGTTGGCCGTGGCGATGGCCGCCGATCCCGACGGCGAGGCTAACGACATCCGCTTGATGCCCGAGGTGGTTCCGCGCGCCCGTGCCCGAATCAGCGGCGTCCGGCTTTGGGTGGCCGACCGCCAATTCTGCGATCTCAACCAGCCCGCGTTGTTGACCGAGCAGGGGGATCATTTCCTGATCCGCCGGTCGTTGAAAACACATTTCCATCCCGATCCCCAGCGTCCGGCCCAGACGAGTCTCGACTCGCAGGGACGCACCGTGGTTGAAGAATGGGGCTGGATCGGGGCCGAGAAAGACAAGCGGCGACGCTATGTGCGGCACATCCGTCTGATCCGCCCCGGCGAGGAGGAGATCCTGCTGGTGACCGACCTGTTGGACAACCAGCGATATCCGGCCAGTGACCTGCTTGAGGTGTATTTGACCCGGTGGGGAATTGAGCGCGTGTTCCAGCAGATCACCGAGGTCTTCGAGTTGAAGCACCTCATCGGCAGCACCCCCGAGGGTTCGGTCTTTCAAGCGGCATTCTGCCTGGTGTTGTACAACCTGCTTCAAGTGATTCGCGCCTATGTGGCAGCCAGCCAGGTGGACATGCCGGTGGAGTCGGTGTCGGTGGAGCAGATCTTCCTGGACGTCCAACAAGAGCTGACTGCGTTGACGAAGCTGTTCCCCTCGCGGATGATTGCCGATTGGTTTGCCGAGGAGTTGTCGCGCGAAGAGCTGATCGCGCGACTGAAGATCCTGCTGAGTGGCGTGTGGACGCCTCGTTACCGCAAAGCGGTCAACAAGAAGCCGCGTCCCAAAGTGAAGAAGCCCAAAGGCTCCGGTGCTCATACGTCGGTCCACAAGGTGCTGGAGGCGGCACGGCGGAAGAAGCGAAAACCCGGGGGCGGTCCCTAGCTCAAAGTTGTGCATAGCAGTGGGGTTAGTCACCTGGCGACGCGTGTTGACCGGAATCATCCAGGCGGAACGATATGAGCTCGACGGTTTTATCTTCGCGGTTTGGTGTAACGATCTGCGCAGGCGATTTTATGTGGTTGATAATCGCAACGCGAAGAATGAAATGGCAGTTAGCTGGGCGACCTGGGACTCCTCGACCTATCCAAAATCGTGGGAGCAGGTGCAGCCGTTCCTGCGACCTAGCCAGAACGTTCGAGTTCTCTCGCCCGTCGAGTTTGAGAGCGCGGTCCAGGGTCGTTGGCCAGCGTCTGTGGCACGGCCCTTCAGACTGTACTTGACGTACCAGATCTTGGGCCTGACCAAAGCACTGCTGACCCCTTTACTGAACCGCGTACCAGGCGGATGGCGCGTTGCGAATTGGCTGCCTACTTCCAGGCTGACACACGGTTATGAGGGCCCTGACGGCACTGAGATCTTCGACGAGACCGCGCGAAGTTACCAAGCTGCTTGTACGGACGAAGTGGCGAGGGTGATCCGCTCCAGCGGGATTCCAACGCTGGTAGTGTACATACCGGGAAAGCCGGAACTGCTCCGTGGTGATCCGTCGCCTTCCCCGTACCTCCTTGAAGTCAAGAAATTTGCGGAAGCACTCGGAGCCCGGTTCTGTGACGGAAGACAGATATTCCAGGGCATGAGTCGCACGGAGATCGATGAGCACTACTATCCCTCTGACTTCCATTGGAATCAGGCGGGTTCCGACCTCTTTGCGCAATTCATGGCGGGTCAGCTAAGTGGTCCGATTCAGAAATAACTCCAGGGTTGCAGCATGGCCATCCTCCTGACTTTCGGATGCGTCAACTTGCTCGCCCAAGTGTCTCGTTTGCAGCGATTCTCCTTGCTTCAGTCCGTTGAAGAAACCCGGCGAGTTTCTATCGATCAAAGTTCCAGTCGAACGGGCGGGGTTTGAGGCTCATCATCGGCCAGGTACTTAGGGCGAGGAGATTTCGGAGCTTGATCGCAAGGCGTTTGAGCTGAGTCGCTACACGTCGCAGGGGCGCTTGCTCAATTACCTTTCGAGACAGGCTTCCGCTGCTGGCTCGGCTTGTCCGGACGCAGTAGGTTACAAGCAGTGTTTTCCACGAAGGGACTCAAGCTCGTGTCGACTCTCCGCCCCATGAATGAACAGCATAATGATCGCAGATCGCTCTGGTTCGCGGCTTCGATTAGCGTTTGCACGATATGGCCTCTGTTTGCCTTTGGCGTCGTATCCGGGTTGATCGCTGCCGCCTATCATGGACAATCGGCATCCTTCTTCAACAAGCTGATCAGGGGCCAGTCGGTACATTCGCTCGAGCATTACATCGAGTACTGGCGAGTTTGTGCCTGGGCCATCGAGCTTGGGTTGGCTGTTGCCTCGGCGCTCGCTCTCACATTGCCGCCGTTTCTGCAACGGCTAGTCGAGTCGGCCACGGCACCTCGACCAGAGCTGGGCCGACTGAACGATGCGCGGATCATCCTCGGAGTATCTTCGCTGCTTCTGGTCGCAACGGCGGTTCTCGGCTCCAAGCACGACTACAACGCATACCTCCGCGAATGGGCTCTGGTCCAAGCGGGAGACGATCCTTGGACACTCCTCGATGGAAAACCCTCGGCTTCGAATAACTACGGCCCGCTGTTCAACGTTTTGGCCGCCGTCGCTCTTGTAAATCCGCTTTTACCGAAGATTCTCTTCTCGTGTGCCTGGATCGCGCTCGCTTGGTCCTGCGCTGCACTCTGGAAGGTGAACAGAGACTCTGCCAGCGGCCCGGGTGCGTGGGTGGTCTTAGCGCTGCTCCTGGGTCCGTTCATGTGGGTGGAGACCGTGGCATTCGGGCATTTCGACTCCCTGGTCGCGGCCGCGTTGCTGGTTTCACTGCTCTGCTCCCGACGGGGTCAGGACCATGCCGCCGGGATATCGCTGGGAACTGGCATTCTCCTGAAGTTCATCCCCATTCTCGCCCTTCCGTTCCTGGCCATCGACCACGGGAGACTCCGTTCGCGGCTTGCGGTGGCCACTGTCCTGACCGGCACCCTCGGAATGGCGCTCGGTGTGGCAGCCTGGGGCGTGTCGACGTTTGTTCCACTCGCGCACCTGACGAATCGGCTTCCTAACGGCCTCTCGATCTATGTATTCATGAACACTTTTCTTCCGGCTCTGAATCGCCCGGAACGAGCGAGCAGTGTGCTGGTCGCAACGTCCCTAGTTGCGGTATTCACCGCCTACCTCCGCCAATGGCTCGATCAGGGATCAGCGCTCGTCCTCCTTCCCTGCCTGATACTCGCGTTTGGCAAGATGGGGTTTCCCCAGTATCATGTCTACCTATTCTTTGCTTTTCCGTTGTGGGCCGCCACGAGATCAGGGCTCACCTGGCTTACGTCCACTTCCCTGTTTGTCTACGCCGGATGGATCTCGCTGTTCAATTTGTGGTACTGGCGACAGAGCGGCCTCATCCTGGAAGGCAATCCCGCCGGGAAGTGGAACGCTCTGGCGGGGTTGCCGACGTTCCTGATCCTGCTTCTGCTGATCACAAGTGTGGTTCACGCGAATCACAAGAAGCTGCCAAGAGGTTAATATCTCACTATCGAAGCAAGCGAGGTCTTCATGGCGCTGGTAGAACGGCGTAACTTTCTCACGGCGTTGTTGGCTCTCACCGTGGGGAGTCTTGCCATCTCTGGCGAAGCGCTACGCGATATGAGTCGATGGGGAGACTATGACTGGGACTATTTTTTTTTCCAGGGTTTCAGTACTTATCGGAGTCTGATCGAGTTCGGAGAGTTATCGCTTTGGAACCCTTGGTATTTAGGCGGCATGCCCAGTATCTCTAACTTCTCAGTCTCAATTCCCCAGCCCTTGGTTACTGCTCGACCTGACGGCAGGTACTGTCGTCGCCATCAAGCTGAAGATTGTGGCGCACTACGCAATCGGCGTCCTGGGGATGTACTGGATGACCCGCAAGCTGGGGCTGTCCAGGATGGCATCGGTCTACGCTTCGGGCACCTTTTTCTTCTCGACGTGGCTCGCGCTGCGGGTACACAGCGGTCACTTGACGTTTCTTGCGTCAGCATACATGCCATTTGTGGTTCATCCGGAAAGAGCGTACTTTTTCCAAGTGACTCCACAACAGTCGGCTACGTCGAGGATTTTCTGAGGCATGACTCGGGTGTCCGATGGTTTCTGGT
>Ga0116223_10001554_pt1 | contig 23164 bp, 20 predicted proteins | sample Sb_taG_3_FD_90092 | JGI IMG/M metagenome (GOLD analysis project Ga0116223, IMG submission 90092) | Peat soil microbial communities from Weissenstadt, Germany - Sb_50d_a_PC metaG | ecosystem: Environmental > Terrestrial > Soil > Wetlands > Peat | place: Germany: Weissenstadt | collected 2010-09-21 | reverse complement strand
CGCCGCCGGTGGGTTGTTGCCGCCGGCCGTCGCGCTTCCGCTCGGTCTCATCGTCGTCGTCACCGGCGCGCTTTATTTCGCCGACCGCCGCATGAAGACGTCCGACAGCTATTTCCGCGGCTTCCCGGCGCTGTGGAACGTGGCCGCGTTTTATTTGTTCGTCCTCAAGCCCACGCCGTGGCTCGCCGCGCTTGCAGTCGCGGCACTCGCCGCGGCAACTTTCGCGCCCATCCATTTCGTCCATCCGGTGCGGGTGCCGCGCTGGCGTGCGCTCAATCTGGCGGCTTTGGCGGCGTGGGCTTTGCTGGCGCTGGTCGCGCTCGCACAAAACCTCGATCCACCCATTTGGGTCGCGGCGATGCTCGGCGCCATCGCCATATATTTCGTCATCGTTGGCCTCTTGCGCGGCGCCGATTGATCCCTTGCGCCGCGTTACCGACTACCTATGATCGCGCTCCCGCACAGGGGCGCGGCAGGCTCAAAGGAGAGGAAAATGGTTGCTGCGATACGCGTGCATAAGTTCGGCGGCCCCGAGGTTCTGACTTACGAAGATATCGCCGTTCCCGCTCCCGGGCCGGGCCAGGTCCGAGTGAAGCAGCACGCCATCGGGGTCAATTTCACCGACGTCTATTTCCGCAAAGGCGCCTATCCGCCGCCCGGCGGCTTGCCGTTCGTGCTCGGCAACGAAGCGGCCGGCGAGGTCGTCGATGTCGGTTCGGGCGTCGGCGAGTTCAAGCGCGGCGATCGCGTCGCATATGTTCAGGGGCCGGGATGTTACACACAGGAGCGCAATGTCCAGGCCGACCGCCCCGTCAAGCTGCCCGCCAATGTCAGCTACGAGCAGGCCGCCGCCATGATGCTCAAGGGCCTGACGGTGCAGTATCTCCTGCGCCGCACCTTCAAGGTCGAGAACGGGATGACCGTGCTCATCCATGCCGCGGCCGGCGGCATCGGGCTTATCTTCTGTCAATGGGCGAACCATCTCGGCGTCAACGTGATCGGCACGGTGGGATCGAAAGAGAAGGCGGAACTGGCGCGCGCCAATGGCTGCCACCACACCATCCTTTATCGCGACGAGGATTTTGTCGCGCGGGTGAAAGAGATCACCGGCGGCAAGCTGTGCGCCGCGGTCTATGACAGCATCGGCAAGGATACGTACCCGGCGTCGCTCGACTGCATTCGCCCGCTCGGCATGTTCGTGAGTTTCGGCGCCGCCTCGGGACCGATCGAGGCCTTCAACATCAACCTCTTGCAAACCAAGGGTTCGTTGTTCGCAACCCGGCCGACGCTCAATACCTACGGCGCCAAGCGCGAGGATTTGCTGGCGATGGCGGCCGATTTGTTCGCCGTCGTTGGCAGCGGCGCGGTGAAGATACCGATCAACCAGAAATACGCATTGCGCGACGCGGCAAAGGCGCACCGCGATCTCGAAAGTCGCGCCACGACGGGTTCTTCCATCCTGATCCCGTGAGGACTCGCAAAGCTCCATGAGGATTTGGGGGTATTGGGCGACGCTCGGCTGGGCGTTCCTCGCTTTCTTCGCGAGTCAATTCGTCGCGCTCGCGGTCCTGTTGTTGCTGCGTTTGAGCGATTTGAACTCGATCCTCAATACGCCGTTCGACGGCGCCATGGTCACGCTGTTCATCATCATCGCCAATCCGGTCACAATTGGCGTCATCGCGCTCGCCGTGCGGCTCGCGCATGCCCGGCAAGCGGAGTATCTGGCGCTGAAAGCGCCGCCACGGCGCGACCTGCGGCTCGGACTCGTCTGCCTTGTGGGTTTGATCGTCGCGAGCGACGCGCTCCTTTATTTCAGCGGCTACCCGCTGGTGACGCCGTTTCAGCTGCAATCCTACACGACCGCTGCCGCGCAAGGATGGCTGCCGGGGTTGCTCCTCGGCGCGGTCGTCGTCGCGCCGGCAGGCGAGGAGGTGCTGTTCCGTGGATTTTTGTTCCGCGGCTGGGCGCGCACCGCATTCTCGACTTGGTTTGCGATCCCGGCGATCTCGCTTCTGTGGATGGCGCTACACGTCCAATACGATTGGACCGGCATGCTGCAGATTTTCGTGATCGGGCTCTTTCTCGGCTGGATGCGCTGGCGCAGCGGCTCTTTGCTGCTGACGTTCCTGCTGCACGCCTTGTTCAATCTCGAAGGCACGCTGGAAACCGTGCTGCAAATCCGGTTCTTCTCTTAGTTGCCTGATTATCGGGGTGGCTGCCGCGGCAGGCCGATCACCGGCGCGGCGAAGCGGGAGATGGATGCGACGACTTCGTCAAGCGGGATGCCGCTGCCCGGCGTCTCGTTGACGATGGTGGCGAGAACGTTGATGTCGCGCCGGAACAACGAGTCGAGCGCCGTGAGCGTGTGACTGATGGTGCCCGGAGAGGAGCCGGCGACCAGGATCAGCGGCAGGTGTAGCGCCATCATCACGTCGAGGATCGTGCGCGTCTCGTCGAGCGGCACCATGATGCCGCCAATACCGTCGATCAAAAGGATGTCGCGCCGCCGGTCGATCGCGCTTTGGCAATAGGCCACGACGGCGTCGACATCGATGCTGCGGCCCTCCTGCCGTGCCGCGAGGTCCGGCGACAGCGCGGCGCGAAATCGCCACGGCGAGATGCGCTCGATCGATTCCGGCGTGAACGGAAGGCCCAGCGCGGAGACCAGCATGCCGGTCTCGCTCGCCGCCGCTTGCGCCGGGTCATAGCCGCTGACGATCGGCTTGATGGCCTCGACGGCACGGCCGCTTTGACGAAAATGCCGGATGAGCGAAGCGACGACGAGGGTTCTCCCCACGTCGGGACCGGTCGCGGTGATGAAGATCGCGGTCACGATTCGGCGCCTCGCGCGGCATGAAAGCGCCGAATGTCGGCCAATACCAGCAAAAATAGGCAGCCGGCGCCGCGCCGGCCGGCAGCGAGGGCCCGATCAGTACCCTACCGCGGTGCCGTAAAGGTCGTAGTCGTCGGCGCGTTCGATCTTCACGGTGGCGATTTCGCCGACACGCAATGGCCGGCGGCTCTGCACGAACACGTTACCGTCGATTTGCGGCGCGTCGCCGCGGCTGCGGCCCTTGGCGGTCCCCGGGTTCGCCCCGGCAAATCTACCTTCATCGAGCCCGATCTCGTCGATAATGACGCGCTTGCGGCTGCCGATTTTGCGCTTGAGGCGCTTACGCGAAATCTCTTTCTGGCGCTGCATCAGGCGGTGATAGCGCGCTTCTTTGACCGGCTCGGGCACCACCGCCCCGAGATCGTTGGCGACCGCGCCGGCGACCGCCTCATAGCGGAAGCAGCCAACCCGATCGAGCTCGGCCTCGCCGAGCCAGTCGAGCAGCAGCGCGAAATCCTCTTCGGTCTCGCCGGGAAAGCCGACAATGAAGGTCGAGCGGATGGTGAGGCTCGGGCAGTCGGTGCGCCATTGCCGGATGCGCGAAAGCGTTTCCTCCTGCGCGGCGGGCCGGCGCATGCGTTTGAGGACCGCGGGGCTCGCGTGCTGAAACGGCACGTCGAGATAGGGCAGCACTTTGCCGTCGGCCATCAGCCCGATCACCTCGTCCACATGCGGATAGGGATAGACGTAATGCAGCCGCACCCAGACGCCGAACTCGCCGAGTTCGCGCGCGAGGTCGAGGAACTTCGCCCGGACTTCGCGGCCTTTCCATTGGCTTGCGGCGTATTTGACATCGACGCCATAGGCCGACGTGTCCTGGGAGATGACCAGGAGTTCCTTGACGCCGGCGTCCACCAGCCGCTCGGCCTCGCGCAGCACATCCGCGGCCGGGCGGGATACCAGATCGCCGCGCAATTTGGGGATAATGCAGAAGGTGCAGCGATTATTGCAACCATCTGAAATCTTGAGATAAGCATAGTGCCGCGGAGTCAGTTTTATGCCCTGAGGGGGGATCAAATCGGCATAGGGATCATGCTGCGGCGGGGCGGCCCTATGGACCGCTTCGAGCACGCTCTCATATTGCTGCGGACCAGTGATCGCCAGCACCTTCGGATGTACGGCGGTGATCTTTTCCGGCTCGGCGCCCATGCAGCCGGTGACGATCACCTTGCCGTTTTCGGCCAGCGCCGCGCCGATGGCTTCCAGCGATTCCGCCTGCGCGCTGTCGAGAAAGCCGCAGGTGTTGACGATGGCGAGATCGGCGTCGGCGTGATCGCGGGCGAGCTGGTAACCCTCCGCGCGCAGCCGCGTAATGATGCGCTCGGAATCGACCAAGGCCTTCAGACAGCCGAGCGAAACGAAAGAGATGCGGGGAGGGCTATTCATCAAAGTGCTCGATTGCTAGCTGGCCCGGCCGGCGGCCGAATTCAAGGCGCGCTTTAGCGGGCGCCGTAGGTGCGAACACCCTGATCGGGCGCCCAGACGCCGGCGGGTAGCTTGCCGGCCTGCCAGAACACGTCAATCGGCATGCCGCCGCGGGGATGAAAATAGCCGCCGATGCGCAGCCATTTGGGCTTGAGGACCGCGACCAGTCTTTTCCCGATTGTAACCGTGCATTCCTCGTGGAACGCCCCCTGATTGCGGAAGCTGTTGAGGTAAAGCTTGAGCGATTTCGATTCCACGAGCCAGCTTTTCGGCACGTAATCGATGACCAACGTGGCGAAATCCGGCTGGCCGGTGACCGGGCACATCACAGTGAATTCCGGGAAGGTGAAGCGGGCGACATAGTTCGTGGTCGGATGCGGATTGCGCACGCGGTCGAGCACCGCTTTCTCGGGCGAAGCGGGGATTGGCGCGGGCCGGCCAAGTTGCAGGCGGTTCTTCGGCATCGGCGAGTGCATGCCCGGCTTGGCGGGACATGACAAGACCCTTACTTTGGGCCGCCTCAATCCTGTAGAAGCCTCGACAGAACGCCAGCCGGGAACGTGAATGACTGCGATCGTTGACATCATCGGCCGGGAAATCCTCGACAGCCGCGGCAATCCGACCGTCGAGGTGGACGTGGTCCTGGCCGACGGATCGCGCGGCCGCGCAGCCGTGCCTTCGGGCGCTTCGACCGGAACTCACGAGGCGGCCGAGCTGCGCGACGGCGATAAAAAGCGCTATCTCGGCAAGGGCGTGCGCAATGCCGTCGAAGCCGTCAACGGCGAAATCTTCGACGCGCTGAGCGGCATGGACGCCGAGGCGCAGGTCAAGATCGACGAGACCATGATCGGGCTCGACGGCACGCCGAATAAGGGCCGCCTCGGCGCCAATGCCATCCTCGGCGTATCGCTCGCTACCGCCAAAGCGGCGGCCGCCGCGAACAAGCTGCCGCTTTACCGCTATATCGGCGGCACCGCCGCGCGGCTTCTTCCGGTGCCGCTGATGAACATTATCAACGGCGGGGTGCATGCCGACAATCCGATCGACTTCCAGGAATTCATGATCGTGCCGCTCGGCGCGCCGACTTTCGCCGAGGCCTTGCGCGCCGGCTCGGAGATTTTCCATACATTGCGCGCGGCGCTCAAAGACGGCGGCTACAACACCAATGTCGGCGACGAAGGCGGCTTCGCGCCCAATCTGCCCTCGGCCGAGGCAGCCCTCGACCAGATCGCGGCCGCCATCGGCAAGGCCGGATACCGGATCGGCGGCGACGTCATGCTGGCGCTCGACCCGGCATCGAGCGAGTTCTTCAGCGACGGCGCCTATCGCTACAAGGGCGAAGGCAGAACGCGCTCGGTCGAGCAGCAGGTCGAGTACCTCGCTACGCTGGCAAAAAAATATCCGATCGTGTCGATCGAAGACGGCATGGCGGAAGACGACACCGCTGGCTGGAAGCTGCTCACGCAAAAGCTCGGCGCGCGCTGCCAGCTTGTCGGCGACGATAACTTCGTCACCAATGTCGCGCGGCTGACGGAAGGGATCAAAAACGGCATCGCCAATTCGATCCTGATCAAGGTCAACCAGATCGGTACGCTCACCGAGACGCTTGCCGCGGTCGAGACCGCGCACAAGGCCGGCTATACCGCGGTGATGTCGCATCGCTCCGGCGAGACCGAAGATTCGACGATTGCCGATCTCGCGGTGGCGTGCAGCTGCGGTCAGATCAAGACCGGCTCGCTGGCGCGCACCGACCGCACGGCAAAATACAATCAGTTGCTGCGCATCGAGGAGGAACTCGGCGGCCAGGCGGTCTATGCCGGCCGCGCGGCATTCAAGGCGCTGGAATAATTCACCGGCTCAGGGTCAGGACGCGGGTTGGCGATCCGTTTGTTCGGTGGCAGAATTCAACGCTATAGGGAACTCATGGATCAGTCGCTTGAAGTGAAGGCGGGCAGCCGCAAGCTTGCGATCGAGCGGCTGCGCGACTTCTTCGTCGCTTCGGTGGATGCAGCGGCCGCCTCCGAGACGCCATTCTATCACCTCGTACTCGACCGCGTGTTCCCCGACGACTTCTATGCGGCGATGCTCGCCAACATGCCGGACGCTTCCGACTACCGGCCGATGCACGGCCGCAGCAAGGGGCACGACCTCGCCGACGGCACGCACACCCGCGTGAAGATCGATCTGTTTCCCGAATACATCCGCCACCTGACGCCGGAGAAACGCGCGGTGTGGGACGTGGTCGGACGCGCGCTTTGTTCGACGGCGGTGCGCGACGCCTTCGTGCGGCGGCTCGCGCCGGGGCTCGTGCGCCGCTTCGGTGACCGCTACGCCGATGTCGGCATGTTTCCGATCCCGGTGCTGACCCGCGACATTCCCGGCTACCTGATCACGCCGCACACTGACACGAAGTGGAAGGGCATCACCGTGCAGCTTTATTTGCCGCGCGACCGCTCGACCGCGCATATCGGAACGATTTTCCACAAAAAACTCGCCGACGGCATGCTGGCGAAGGACAAGCAGATGACGTTTGCACCGAACAGCGGCTATGCCTTCGCCGTCGGCACCGACACCTGGCATTCGGCCGACCGGATCGGCGACGAGGTCAAGACCCGCGACAGCATCCTCTTGACCTATTTCGTCGATGCCGGGGCATTGCGCTATCTGCGCAACCGCGGCAAACGGCTCGGCAATTTCATCGGCAGCGAGCTGCGCAACCTGCTGCCGTAACTCCCATCATCCGCCGGCATTAATGCCGTTTTAAGCGGCGCTCTCGCATCTTGACCGGATGGTCACCCGCAAGCGATTGCGCTCGATCCTTACCGCGCTCGGCCTCTACGTCATGGCGGCGCTTTTGATCGGCTATTTCGGCGTCAATGCGTTTTCCGGCAATCACGGGCTCAAGGCCAAGCAGGACATCGACCAGCAGATCGCTGCGCTCTCCACGGAGCTTACTCGGCTGCAAGTCGAGCGCGGACAATGGCAACGCCGTATCGCCTTGCTCAAGGCCGACCGGCTTGACCCCGATATGCTCGACGAACGCGCCCGCGCGCTCCTCGATTATACCCACCCCAACGATTTGACCTTGATGCTCGACGGGCCCCGGCCGGCGCCAGACCGCCGGCCTTGAACCCGACGCCGTCCTTCCCGAAATAATATTATCGCCAACGGTTTGGATGCCGGAACCGATCGCCTGGCGCCGACTTTCGCCATGGGCGGATTTCGGCTATGGGATGGAACCCCGCGATGTATCGAGAACACCGATGGCCGTCGCCAAAACCAAAGAAGCGGATCAAATCGCCGACGTACGCCGTCCCGCCGCCGAACCGGCCGCGCATCCCGGTCCGGTCGCCGACTTCAGCAAGGAAGAAGAGTTCCGGGCATTACGGCAGATGCTGCTGATCCGGCGTTTCGAGGAAAAGGCCGGCCAGATGTACGGCATGGGCCTGATCGGCGGCTTCTGTCATCTTTATATCGGACAGGAAGCGGTCGTCGTCGGTGTGCAAATGGCCAAGCGCGACGGAGATCAGATGATCACCGGCTATCGCGATCACGGCCACATGCTGACCTGTGGCATGGACCCGAAGGGCGTGATGGCCGAATTGACCGGCCGGCGCGGCGGCTATTCCAAGGGCAAGGGCGGCTCGATGCACATGTTCTCCCGCGAGAAAAACTTCTACGGGGGACACGGCATCGTCGGCGCGCCGGTGCCGATCGGCACGGGCCTGGCGTTTGCCAACAAATATCGCGGCAACGACAGCGTATGCCTGACCTTTTTCGGCGACGGCGCCGCCAACCAGGGCCAGGTCTACGAAAGCTTCAACATGGCGGAGCTGTGGAAGCTGCCGGTCGTCTACGTCATTGAGAACAACCGCTACGCCATGGGCACCTCGATCACCCGCTCCTCGGCACAGACCGATTTATCCAGGCGCGGCCTATCCTTTAATATTCCGGGCGTGGAGGTCGATGGCATGGATGTCCGCGCGGTCAAGGCCGCCGGCGAAGAGGCCATCGCCTGGTGCCGCGCCGGCAAGGGCCCGACCATCATAGAAACGATGACCTACCGCTACCGCGGCCACTCGATGTCGGACCCGGCGAAATACCGGACCAAGGAAGAAGTCGACAAAGTGCGCACGGAGCACGATCCGATCGAGCAGGTGCGCGCGCGGCTTCTCGCCAAGAAGTGGGCGAGCGAAGACGAGCTGAAGAAAATCGACGCGTCGGTGCGCGCGGTCATCAATGAGGCCTCCGAGTTCGCCACCAACGATGCCGAGCCCGACCCCGCGGAACTTTACACGGACGTGTATCGGTGAGAGCCATTGTTGCGCAGCGGCGCCTGCGCTCTCTTGAAATCGCGTTCGATTGACGAGTTAGCCCGCCATGCCGACCCAGGTGCTCATGCCCGCGCTGTCGCCTACGATGGAGAAGGGCAATCTCGCCAAGTGGCTCAAGAAGGAAGGCGACACTGTCAAATCGGGCGATGTGATCGCGGAAATCGAGACCGATAAAGCCACCATGGAGGTGGAAGCGGTCGACGAAGGCACGCTGGGAAAAATTCTGGTGCCGGAAGGCACCAACGATGTCGCGGTCAATACGCCGATTGCCGTGATCCTCGCCGAGGGCGAGGACAAGAGCGCGCTGGCCGACGGCAAGGCCGCGGCGCCGGCGGCCAAGTCGAGCGCCCAGTCGAGCACTCAGTCAACTGAACCGCCGCGCCAGCAGAGAGGCGCCGAATCTGCCCCAGCCGAGGCGCCCGCTCCGGCAAAAATCGGGACGGCAAAGCCGCCGTCCGCCGAAATCATGCCCGATCCCGAAGTGCCGGAAGGTACCGAGATGGTCACCATGACCATGCGCGAGGCGTTGCGCGACGCCATGGCCGAGGAAATGCGCCGCGATGCCGACGTGTTCGTCATCGGCGAGGAGGTCGCCGAATATCAGGGCGCCTACAAGGTGACGCAGGGGCTCCTCCAGGAATTCGGCGTGCGCCGCGTCATCGACACGCCGATTACCGAGTATGGCTTTGCCGGTCTCGGTGTCGGTACCGCGCTTGCCGGATTAAAGCCGATCGTCGAATTCATGACGTTTAACTTCGCCATGCAGGCGATCGACCATGTCATCAACTCGGCGGCGAAGACCCGCTACATGTCCGGCGGGCAGGTCGATGTGGCAATCGTGTTTCGCGGCCCGAACGGGCCCGCCGCGCGGGTCGCTGCCCAGCACAGCCAGGATTACTCTTCCTGGTATTCGCACGTTCCCGGCTTGAAAGTGATCGCGCCCTCGAACGCGGCCGACGCCAAGGGCTTGCTCAAGGCCGCGATCCGCGATCCCAACCCGATCGTCTTTCTGGAAAACGAACTCCTCTACGGCGCTTCTTCGCCGGTGCCGAAGCTCGACGATTACGTGCTGCCGATCGGCCGCGCCCGCGTCGTGCGCGCCGGCAACGAGGTGACGCTGGTGGCCTGGTCGATGGGCATGAGTTATGCGCTCAAGGCCGCCGACGAACTCGCCACTGAAAACATTTCGGCCGAGGTGATCGACTTGCGCACGCTCAAGCCGATGGACGTCGGCACCGTCATCGAGTCGGTGAAGAAGACCGGACGGTTGGTCACCGTCGAGGAAGGCTGGAAGCAATCCGGCGTCGGCGCTGAGATCGCCGCCCGCGTGATGGAGGAAGCGTTCGATTACCTGGACGCGCCGGTCGTGCGTGTCACCGGCGAGGATGTGCCCATGCCCTATGCCGCGAATTTGGAAAAGCTCGCGCTGCCGTCGGTAGCCAAAGTGGTCGAGGCAGCCAAAGCCGTCTGCTATCGCTGACATTCTTTTTGCTGAACCTGGCGCCCCAGAGAAAAAGTAATGCCCATCAACATCCTCATGCCGGCGCTGTCGCCCACGATGGAGAAGGGCAACCTCGCCAAATGGCTCAAGAAGGAAGGTGAGGCGGTCAAGACCGGCGACGTCATCGCGGAAATCGAGACCGACAAGGCGACGATGGAATACGAAGCCGTCGATGACGGCGTGATTGCGAAGATCGTCGTGCCGGAGGGCACCAACGACGTGCCGGTTAATCAGCTCATCGCCGTCTTGGCGCAGGGGGGCGAAGATTTGAAGGCCGCCGCCGCGGCGGCAGGGAAGGGCGCTTCCGCACCGAAGCCGCCCAGCCCTGGAATCCCCTCACCTCAACCCTCTCCCCAACGGGGAGAGGGAGCTGCTCAACAAGTCCCTGCGCCTCAAGCGAAGGCGACCGCGCCACCTCCTTCCACCTCTCCCCGAGGGGGAGAGGTCGCCGCGCGTGGCGCGGCGGGTGAGGGGGCTCGCGCCGGCGACCACACTACCAACCGCGTCTTAGCTTCGCCGTTGGCGCGGCGCTTGGCGAAAGAAGCCGGCATCGATCTTCTCCGCATCGCCGGTTCCGGCCCCCATGGCCGCGTGATCGCGCGCGACGTGGCGGCGGCGAAAGAAGGCAAGGGCCTGCGCGCGCCCGCTGCGGCGGCTGGCGCTCCCGCGGTCGCGCCGTCGATGTCGGATGCGCAAATCCGCGCGCTCTACGAAGAAGGCAGCTACGAGCTTATTCCCCACGACGGCATGCGCCGCACCATTGCGCAGCGGCTCACTGCCTCGATGCAGACCATTCCGCATTATTATCTCACCGTCGACTGCGACGTCGGCAAGCTTCTCGCCGCCCGCGAGGAGATCAACGCCACGGCGCCGAAGGACAAGGATGGCAAGCCCGCTTACAAGCTTTCGGTCAACGATTTCGTCATCAAGGCCTTGGCGCTCGCCTTGCAGCGCGTGCCCGATGCGAATGTCAGCTGGACCGAGGCCGGCTTGCTCAGGCACAAGCATTCCGACATCGGCGTCGCGGTGGCGCTGCCGGCGGGCCTGATCACGCCGATCGTCCGCAACGCGGAAACGAAATCGCTGTCGGCGATCTCCAACGAGATGAAAGAGCTTGCCGCGCGTGCGCGCGCAAAAAAACTGAGACCGCAGGAATATCAGGGCGGCGGGTCGTCGGTGTCGAATCTCGGCATGTACGGCATCAAGGACTTCACCGCGGTGATTAACGCGCCGCAATCGACCATCCTCGCGGTCGGCGCGGGCGAGGAGCGCGCGGTGGTGCGAAACGGCAAGCTCGAAGCGGCGCAGATCATGAGCGTGACCATGTCGTGCGATCACCGCTCCGTCGACGGTGCGCTTAGCGCGCAACTGATCGGCGCGTTCAAGGCGCTGATCGAAAACCCGGTGATGATGCTGGTGTGAAACCCCATGGCTGAAACAACCTTCGACATCATCATCATCGGCTCCGGTCCCGGCGGCTATGTCACCGCCATCCGCGCCGCGCAGCTTGGCTTCTCCACGGCCATTGTCGAGCGAGAATATTTGGGCGGCGTTTGCCTCAACTGGGGCTGCATCCCCACCAAGGCGCTGCTACGCTCGGCGGAAATTTTTCACTACCTGCAACACGCCAAGGATTACGGGCTCTCCGCCGGCGAGGTCAGCTACGATCCGTCGGCGGTGGTCAAACGCTCGCGCGCCGTATCCAAACGGCTCAATGACGGCGTCGGCTTCCTGATGAAGAAGAACAAGGTCGCCGTGATCTGGGGCGAGGCGACCATCGAGGCGCCGGGCAAAGTCACGGTGAAAGCCGGACGCAGCGAAGCGCCGAAGGGCACGCTGGGCGCCGGTTCCTATGCGGCCAAACACATCATCCTCGCCACTGGCGCGCGGCCGCGAGTTCTCCCCGGCCTCGAGCCGGACAAGAAACTGATCTGGACCTATTTCGAGGCCATGGTGCCGGACCGCGTGCCCAAATCGCTTCTCGTCATCGGCTCCGGCGCCATCGGCATCGAGTTCGCGTCGTTCTACCGCACGCTCGGCGCCGAGGTGACCGTGGTCGAGGTGTTGCCGCAAGTTCTGCCGGCGGAGGACGCTGAGATCGCCGCCTTCGCGCGCAAGAGCTTCGAGAAACAGGGCATCAAGATCTACACCGGCGCCAAGGTGACCAAGCTCGACAAGAAGAGCGACGCCGTCACCGCGACCATCGACGACGGCAAGGGCGGCACGCAGACGCTCACCGTCGACCGCGTCATCTCCGCGGTCGGTGTCGTCGGCAACATCGAAAATCTCGGCCTCGAAAAGCTCGGCGTGAAGACCGAGCGCGGGTCGATCGTCATCGACGGCGCCTGCAAGACCAACGTGCCCGGCATCTACGCCATTGGCGATGTCGCCGGCCCGCCGCTGCTCGCCCACAAGGCCGAGCACGAAGGCGTCATCTGCGTCGAAGCGATTAAGGGGCTGCACCCGCATCCGATGGACCGGCGGCTCATTCCCGGCTGCACCTATTGCTCGCCGCAGATCGCCTCGGTCGGACTCACCGAGCAGGCGGCGAAGGACAAGAAGCTCGATATCCGCGTCGGCCATTTTCCCTTTGTCGGCAACGGCAAGGCGATCGCGCTCGGCGAAGATCAGGGCATGGTCAAAGTCATCTTTGACAAAAAGACCGGGCAGCTTCTCGGCGCGCATATGATCGGCGCCGAGGTGACCGAGCTCATTCAGGGTTACGTGATCGCGATGAATCTCGAGACCACGGAAGAAGAGCTGATGCACACCGTATTCCCGCATCCCACGCTCTCGGAAATGATGAAGGAAGCGGTGCTGGATGCTTACGGGCGGGTGTTGAATATTTGACGCGCACGGCCGCCTTGCGGATGCCCGCTCCGACTCGTAAGTAAAGATCGACGCCATTGGAGCTTCCATGACGGTCGTGATCGACACGCTCGGCGGCGCGAGCCGCCCGCGCCATCCGGAAAAGGCGCATCGGCCGGACCAGGCAAGCCCGCGCAAGCCGGATTGGATCCGCGTCAAGGCGCCGGTTTCTCCGGGTTATCTCCAGACGCGCGACATCGTACGGGCGAACGGCCTGCACACGGTCTGCGAGGAAGCCGGCTGCCCCAATATCGGCGAGTGCTGGGAGAAGAAGCACGCCACCTTCATGATCATGGGCGACACTTGCACGCGCGCGTGCGCCTTCTGCAACGTTAAGACCGGACTGCCCAGCGCGCTCGATCCGGCCGAGCCGGAGCACGCCGCCGAAGCCACCCGCAAGCTCGGTCTTGCGCATGTGGTCATCACCTCCGTCGACCGCGACGATCTCGACGACGGCGGCGCGGCGCATTTCGCCGCGGTGATCCGCGCCATCCGCGAACGCTGCGCGGGGACCACGATCGAAGTGTTGACGCCGGACTTTCTGCGCAAACCAGGCGCGGCCGAAACCGTCCTTGCCGCGAAGCCCGACGTGTTCAACCACAATCTCGAAACCGTGCCGTCGAAGTATCTCACCGTGCGCCCGGGCGCGCGCTACTTCGCTTCCGTCCAGCTGTTGCAGCGCGCCAAGGAGCTCGACCCCACGATCTTCACCAAATCGGGAATCATGGTGGGGCTCGGCGAGGAGCGGAACGAAGTGCTGCAGGTGATGGACGATCTGCGTGCGGCGGACGTGGATTTCCTCACCATCGGCCAATACCTGCAACCCTCGCGCAAGCATCACCCGGTCGTCCGCTTCGTCTCGCCGGAGGAATTCAAGGCGCTGGCGACGATCGCCTATGCCAAAGGATTCGCTTTCGTCTCGGCGAGCCCGCTGACGCGCTCCTCGCATCACGCCGGCGAAGATTTCGCCCGGCTGAAGGCGTTGCGGGCGGCGCGCTGATCGATGCCGCAATTGTCCACCACGAGGCGCGTGCGTCATGCCGCTGCCGACATGTTCGATCTGGTCGCCGACGTTGAGCACTATCCGGAATTCGTGCCGCTCTGCCAGTCGTTGCGTGTGCGGACGCGCACCAAAGAGGGGAGCAAGGAGGTCATCGTCGTCGACATGACGATTGCCTATAAACTCGTGCGGCAAACATTCACCAGCCGCGTCACCCTTGACCGGCCGAACTTGCAGATTCTGGTCGAATATCTCGAAGGCCCGTTCCGCCGGCTGAACAACACCTGGAATTTTCGCGCGGTGGATAGTCGCGCCTGCGACGTGGAATTTTTCATCGCCTACGAATTTCGCAGCCGCGCCCTGGGGATGCTGATGGGGGCGATGTTCGACACCGCCTTCCGCCGCTTCGCCGCCGCGTTCGAGCAGCGCGCCGATCAGGTTTACGGCACGCGGGCGGCGTAATGCTCAGCCCGGCGATACTTTCGCTGCCGGACCTAGTCGGGCTTCGCCAATAATTCCAGCAAAGCGAGTGCTTCAGCGACGGAACGCTTGCGCACGCGGCGCCGGCCGATCTGGCCGTAACGGCGCATGCGCGCGAGGCGGCGGCCGTCGCGGCTTGCGGTTGCGAAATAAACGAGGCCGACCGGCTTTTCCTTTGAGCCGCCGCCCGGACCGGCAATGCCGGTGATCGCCACTGCCACATCGGCCCGCGAATTTTTCAGCGCGCCCTTGGCCATCGCCGCCGCGGTCTTAGCGCTGACCGCGCCGTGGCGCGTCAGCGTTGACGCCGGCACGCCGAGCATCGCCTGTTTCGCCGCATTCGAGTAGGTGACGAAGCCGCGATCGACCACGTCGGAGGAGCCGGCGATCTCGGTGAGCGCCGCAGCAACCAGCCCGCCGGTGCAGGATTCCGCCGTCGCGACGGTGAGGCCGCGTGCGCGAAAAATGTTAAGCACGCGCTTGGCCGCCGCGCGCTGCGCGGCATCGATCACGATGCGCTCCAGGGCAATCGCAAAGTCGCGGTCGCCATGGCCATGATGCCTTCGCCGCGGCCGGCGAAGCCGAGCTTCTCGCTGGTGGTCGCCTTGACCGCCACGCGGTCGACGGCGATGCCGGCAATGGCGGCGATGCGCGCGCGCATCGCATCGCGATGCGGCGAAACGCGCGGCGCCTCGCACACGATTGTCACGTCGAGATTGGCGATCACGCCGGAACGCGCGCGCACGCGCTCGCAGGCGAAGTCGAGGAAGCGGTCGGAAGACGCGCCTTTCCATTGCGGATCGCTCGGCGGAAAGTGCGTCCCGATATCGCCTTCGGCGAGCGCCCCCAAAATGGCGTCGACTAGCGCGTGCAGCACGACGTCGGCGTCGGAATGCCCGGTCACGCCGCGCGAATGGGCGATGCGGATGCCGCCGAGCATGACGTGATTGCCCTCGCTGAAGGCGTGCACATCGAAGCCGTTGCCGATGCGCATGTCCGCGAGCAAAGCGCTGCGCAAGGCTTCGGCGCGGGCGAAATCGTCCCTGGTCGTGAGTTTCACGTTGCCGCTCTCGCCGGCGAACACGCTGACGCGATGTCCCGCCCATTCGGCCAGCGCCGCGTCGTCGGTGAAGTCCTCGCGGCCGGCGGCCGCGGCGCGACGATGCAAATCGCTGATCAGCCCGTAGGCGAAGGCCTGCGGAGTCTGCACCGTGCGCAGATGGCTGCGATCGAGCGTTTCGGTGACCATATCATGCGCGTCGATCCTTTTCACGGTGTCGGCGATGGCGATTGCCGGCACAGCGGCGCCGTGAAGTTGCGCGGCGGCGATCGCCCGCGTGATCAACCCATCGGAGAGGAACGGCCGCGCCGCGTCGTGGATGAGGACGAAATCGGGCGCGCTCTTGCGCAACGCTTCGAGCCCGGCGCGCACGGAAGCCTGCCGCGTGGCGCCGCCCCAAACCGGGGGCAACAGATCTTTCAGTCCCACGGTCGCCGCATGGAAGGCGTCCGCATCGTCCGGATGGATCACAGGCTGCACCGCGCCGACTTGCAGGTGGCCGAGAAAGGCGTTGAGCGTCGGGCGGATCACCGGTTCCCCGGCGATGTGCCGATACTGTTTGGGCACCTCGCTGCCGGCGCGATGGCCCCGCCCGGCTGCGACGATGACAGCCGCAACCCCGCCCGTCATGAACTTGGCTCCGCTTGCGATTCCGGCATGGCTTTAGCGCATGTGCCGGCATTGTGCGAACTGCCCCGGGCGGGGGGCGGAAAGCCGGCGATTTGCCTCATCCACAGGCCAGCTATGCAGAAGGCCCGGAAGTTGACCATATTGCAGTGCAGCACTTGCACGACCTGCGGATTTGGCTAATCTATATGCAGAGCCGTGACGACGCCTAATTCGTGTGCACCCCGACCGTCCCCTACGTTCTTATTCGCCGGATGGCGGAAATTGGGCCTTTTGCCAATGCCTTTTGCCGAAACGCGGCCGGTTGAGAACGTATTGGAACCCACTGGCGAGGACGCTGGCATGAGGACCGCCGAGCCGATACTGACGGCGACCGCTGCGGACGCGGTGCTCAACGCGTTGCCCCACCCGGTGATCGTTGTGACTTCGGACGGCATGGTGGCCGACGCCAACGTGGCGGCAGAATCGTTTTTTGAGGTGTCGCTGCCGCTGTTGCGGCGGCATTTGCTGCGCGATCTGGTTCCGTTCGGCAGCCCCTTGCTCACTCTCGTCGACCAGGTGCGCGCCAGCGGCGCTGCGGTCAACGAATACAAGGTGGATCTCGGCACGCCGCGCAACCCCGGCGACCGCGCCGTCGATCTGCACGTCGCGCCGTTGCCGGAGCGGCCGGACTATGTGGTGGTGATGCTGCAAGAGCGCTCGATCGCCGACAAGATGGATCGCCAGCTCACCCATCGCGGCGCCGCGCGCTCGGTGATCGCGCTCGCCGCCATGCTCGCGCACGAGATCAAGAATCCGCTGTCGGGAATCCGCGGCGCGGCGCAGTTGCTCGAGCAATCGGTCGAGGACGACGATCGCACGCTCACCCGCCTGATTTGCGACGAAACCGACCGGATCGTGAAGCTGGTCGATCGCATGGAAGTCTTTGCGGACGAGCGCCCGGTCGAACGCGAACCGCTCAACATCCACGTTGTGCTCGATCATGTGAAGCGGCTCGCCCAGACCGGGGTGGCCCGGCACATCAAGTTCGTCGAAGACTACGATCCTTCGCTGCCGCCGGTGCTGGCGAACCGCGATCAGCTGGTGCAGGTGTTCCTCAACCTGGTTAAAAACGCCGCCGAGTCGATCGGCGACAGCCCCGGCGGCGAGATCGTGCTCTCGACCGCGTTTCGTCCGGGCGTCCGCCTCTCGGTTCCCGGCGCCAAGACCCGAATTTCTCTGCCGCTCGAATTCTGCGTGAAGGACAACGGGCCCGGCGTGCCCGAGGAACTGATGCCGCATCTGTTCGATCCGTTCGTCACCACCAAGCCCACGGGATCGGGGCTGGGGCTGGCGCTGGTCGCCAAGATCGTCGGCGATCACGGCGGCATCATTGAATGCGAGTCGCAACCGCGACGAACCGTCTTTCGCGTGCTCATGCCGATGTACACCCGCGACGGTACCGAGCCGGACCGCGCCATCCAGTCACGAGGGGATCATTGATGCCAGCGGGAAACATTCTCCTTGCCGACGACGATGCGGCGATCCGCACCGTGCTCAATCAGGCCCTCTCGCGCGCCGGCTACGAAGTACGCTCCACCGGCAACGCGGCGACGCTCTGGCGCTGGATCAGCCAGGGCGACGGCGACCTGATCATCACCGACGTGGTGCTGCCGGACGAGAACGCCTTCGACCTGTTGTTGCGCATCAAGAAGGCGCGGCCGGATTTGCCGGTTCTCATCATGAGCGCGCAGAACACGTTCATGACGGCGATCCGCGCCTCCGAGCGCGGCGCTTACGAATATCTGCCCAAGCCGTTCGACCTCAAGGAACTGATTGCCATCGTCGGCCGCGCCTTGTCGGAGCCGAAGGAGCGGGTGCGGGCGCCGGTCAAGGCCGAAGATTTCGAGTCGATCCCGCTCGTCGGCCGTTCGCCGGCGATGCAGGAAATCTACCGCGTGCTGGCGCGGCTGATGCAGACCGACTTGACCGTGATGATCTCCGGCGAATCCGGCACCGGCAAGGAATTGGTGGCGCGCGCGCTGCACGATTATGGCAAGCGCCGCACCGGGCCGTTCGTCGCCATCAACATGGCGGCGATCCCGCGCGACCTCATCGAGTCGGAATTGTTCGGCCATGAGAAGGGCGCCTTCACCGGCGCCAACACCCGTAGCGCCGGCCGCTTCGAGCAGGCTGAAGGCGGCACATTGTTTCTCGACGAGATCGGCGACATGCCGATGGAGGCGCAGACCCGGCTTTTGCGCGTGTTGCAGCAGGGCGAATACACCACGGTCGGCGGCCGCACGCCGATCAAGGCCGATGTGCGCATCATCGCGGCGACCAACAAGGATTTGCGGCAGCTGATCCAGCAAGGCCTGTTCCGCGAGGATTTGTTCTTCCGCTTGAACGTGGTGCCGCTGCGGCTGCCGCCTTTGCGCGAGCGCACCGAGGACATTCCCGATCTGATCCGCCATTTCTTCGCGGTGGTCGAGCGCGAAGGTTTGCCGGCAAAGCAAATCGATCCGGCCGCGGTCGAGCGTTTGCGCCGGTATCGTTGGCCCGGCAACGTGCGCGAACTGGAAAATCTCGCGCGGCGGCTGGCCGCGCTCTACCCGCAGGAGACGATCACCGCCGCCGTGGTCGACGCCGAATTGTCGCAACCGGCGCTCACCGCGCCAGGCGAGAGCCCGCGCGGAGATGAAAACCTGTCGAGCGCGGTCGAGCGCCACCTGGCGCGATATTTTTCCGGCTTTGACGAGGGCCTGCCGCCGCCCGGTCTCTACCACCGCATCCTGCGCGAAGTGGAGGCGCCGCTTCTCTCCGCGGCGCTGGCGGCGACCCGCGGCAATCAAATCCGCGCCGCCGACCTCCTCGGCGTCAACCGCAATACCTTGCGCAAGAAGATCCGCGACCTGGAAATCCAGGTCTATCGCTCAAGCGGCGGGTAAGCCCGACATCTGCGCCAAGGAATTGTCGCAATCGGGCAACATTGTTGTATAAAAGCATCACTGGGGTGAATTTGGGGGGCGCCATTCGTCCTGCCCACCAAAGTCCTGTGTTCTTAGGGCATCAATGACGACTGCCGATCAAGTCGCGTCGCTTAACCCGGCCGCGGCCGCATCCGGCCCGGCGGCACCGCTGGACCCGGCGGCCGCGGCGCCGATGCCGGTCGCCTCGCGGCTGATCGGAGCGGTAGCGGTCGGTCTCGCCCTTCTTTCCGCAACGGCGACCTTCGTGGTGCTAGCCGGCCTGACCCCGATCGCGCCGGTCCACGAAGTCGTGGTCGAGCTTCTTCTGGCCGATTTGGCCGCCGGGCTGTTGCTGCTCGCCATCATCGGCCGCGAGGTTTGGGTGGTGGTGCGGGCGCGAAGGCGCGGCTATGCCGGCTCGCGGCTGCATGTGCAGATCGTCGGCCTGTTCGCCGTGATCGCCGCGGTGCCGACCGTGCTGGTCGCCGTGGTCGCCTCGACGACGCTCGATCGCGGCCTCGACCGGTTCTTCTCGACGCGCACGCGGGCCATGATCGAGCAATCGCTGATCGTCGCCGACGCCTATGTGAGCGAGCACGCGCAAGCGATCCGCGGCGAGATCATGGCCATGGCGTTCGATCTCGGCCGCGCCAAGCCGATGTTCGACACCGACCGCGAGCGTTTCCAGAAATTTTTTACCGCGCAGGCCACCGCGCGCGGCGTTTCCGCCGCGATGATCATCCGCGGCGACGGCTCGACGGTGGAGCGCGCCGACGTCACCATGGACAAGGCGATCGTGCTGCCGTCGGCGAAATTGCTCAGTCAGATCTCCGAAACCGAGCCGCAGGTCGCGCTCATTCCCGAAGGCGACCACGTCGCCGCCGCCATCAAGCTGCACGGTTACGACGACATGTATCTCTACGTCGCGCGTTTGCTCGACCCGCGCGTCGTCCAGCAATTGCGCGCGACCCAGGAAAGCGTCGGCGAATACGCCAATCTCGAAGCCCGCCGGCTCGGCATCCAGGTGGCGTTTGCGCTGATGTTCGCCGTCATCGCGCTCATCGTGCTGCTGTCGTCCGCCTGGATAGGGCTCGATTTCGCCAACCGGCTGGTCGCCCCGATCCGCCGGCTGATCGGTGCCGCCAACGTCGTCTCCACCGGCAATCTTCAGGTCCGCGTGCCGATCCGCCGTTCCGAGGGCGACCTCGCCCAGCTCGGCGAGACCTTCAACAAGATGACGCAGGAATTGAGCACGCAGCACGACGACATCGTGCGCGCGCGCGACGTGATCGACAGCCGCCGGCGATTCACCGAAGCGGTGCTCGCCGGCGCCAGCGCCGGCGTCATCGGCGTCGATGCCGACGGCGGCATCACCATCCTCAATCGTTCGGCCGAACGGTCGATTGCGCGTCCGGAAAGCGAGGCGCTGGGACGGCCGCTGGCCGAAGTCGCGCCCGAACTCGCCGATGTCTTTCAATTGGCGCGCAACGGCAATCAGCGCCTGGTGCAGCGCCAGGTGACGGTCAGCCGCAACGGCCAGGAGCGGAACTTTTCTGTGCGTGTCACCAGCGAGCAGGCGCCCGAATCCGAGCACGGCTACGTCATCACTATCGACGACGTCACCGAGCTGGTGCTGGCGCAGCGTTCCTCGGCCTGGGCCGACATCGCGCGCCGCATTGCGCATGAGATCAAGAATCCGCTGACGCCGATCCAATTGTCGGCCGAGCGTCTGCGCCGCAAATACGGCAAGACGATCGTCGACGATCCCGCCGTGTTCGAACAGTGCACCGATACCATCATCCGCCAGGTCGACGACATCAAGCGCATGGTCGACGAATTCTCCCGCTTTGCACGCATGCCGAAGCCGGTCATCGCCGCCGAGGACGTGGCCGATACCGTGCGCCAGGTGGTGTTCCTGATGCGGGTGGGCCATCCCGACATCGACTTCGCGGTCGATCTTCCGGCGGAGGCGATGCCGGCGCGGTTCGACCGGCGGCTCATTTCGCAGGCGCTCACCAACATCATCAAGAATGCCACCGAAGCGATCGGGGCGGTGTCGCCCGCCACGGTCGGCCGCGGCCGTATCGCGGTGAGCGCCTGGCGCGACGGCAAGGATGTGGTGATCGACGTGATCGACAACGGCATCGGCCTGCCGAAGGAGAACCGTGCGCGGCTGCTTGAACCCTACGTGACGACGCGGGAGAAGGGCACCGGATTGGGCCTCGCCATCGTCGGCCGCATTCTCGAAGAGCACGGCGGCAACCTCGAGCTTCGCGATGCGTCGGAAAAGATCGCCGGTGCGCGCGGCGCCTGGATGCAGCTGCGCTTTGCCGCAGAAATGCTCGACGCTCCCGCCGCGCCAGCGCAACCGCAAACCGCGGCGGTCTGATCATGGCGTTCGACATCCTGATCGTCGACGATGAGACGGATATCCGCGAGCTGGTCGCCGGCATCCTCCAGGACGAGGGTTACGGCACCCGCACCGCCGGCGACGCCGACCAGGCGCTGGCCGCGGTGATCGCGCGGCGGCCCAATCTCGTGTTCCTCGACATCTGGCTGCAGGGCAGCCGGCTCGACGGGCTGCAATTGCTCGACCTGCTCAAGCAGGACCATCCCGATTTGCCGATCGTGATGATCTCCGGACACGGCAACATCGAGACCGCGGTTTCGGCGATCAAACGCGGCGCCTACGATTTCATCGAGAAGCCGTTCAAGGCCGACCGGCTGTTGCTGGTCGCCGAACGCACGCTGGAGCATTCGCGGCTCAAGCGCGAGGTGAGGGAGCTCAAGCAGCTCGGCCCGCTGGCCTCCACGCTCGTCGGCCATTCGCCCGCCGCCAATCAGTTGCGGCAGACGATCGAGAAGGTGGGACCGACCAACAGCCGCGTCCTCATCATCGGCCCCTCGGGCAGCGGCAAGGAACTCGCCGCGCGCACCATCCACGGGCTGTCGGCGCGCGCCAACGGACCCTTCGTCGTCATCAACGCCGCCGCCATCATGCCGGAACAGATGGAGGTCGAGCTGTTCGGCGTCGAGGCGGGGAACGGCACGCAAAGCCGCAAAGTCGGCGCGCTCGAAGAAGCCCATGGCGGCACGCTGTTTATCGACGAGATCGCCGACATGCCGCGCGAGACGCAGAACAAGATCCTGCGCGTGCTGGTGGATCAGACGTTCCAGCGCGTCGGCGGCAGCACCAAGGTCACGGTCGACGTGCGCATCATTTCCTCCACCAGCCGCAACGTCGAGGCCGATATCGCGGCGGGAAAATTCCGCGAAGACCTTTATCACCGGCTGTCCGTGGTACCGATCCGCGTGCCGCCGCTCGCCGAACGGCGCGAGGACGTCGCCGAACTCGTCGAATATTTCATGACCCAGATATCGCAGATCACCGGGCTGCCGAAGCGCAACGTCGGCACCGATGCGCTGGCCGTGCTGCAATCGCATGACTGGCCCGGCAACGTGCGCCAGCTGCGCAATAACGTCGAACGGCTGATGATCCTCGCCGGCGGCGATCCGGAAGCGGTGATTACCGCCTCGATGCTGCCGCAGGACGTGGGCTCGATGATTCCGGCGATGCCGAACGGCAACGGCGGCGAGCATCTGATGAGTCTGGCGCTGCGCGAGGCGCGCGAGGTGTTCGAGCGCGAATATCTCTTGGCGCAGATCAACCGCTTCGGCGGCAATATCTCACGCACCGCGGAATTCGTCGGCATGGAACGCTCGGCGCTGCACCGCAAGCTCAAGGCACTGGGGATAGACTGATGACGGACTACGGACGACAGAGGACGGATGAAGATAATTGCCCTTCATCGTCTTATGCCTCCTCCGTCGTCTGTCCTCTGTCATCCGATCTCCGATGAGCCGGATAGCGTACGTCAACGGCCGCTATCTGTCGTTCCGCGACGCCAAAGTGCACGTCGAGGATCGCGGTTATCAATTCGGCGACGGCGTCTATGAAGTCTGCGAAGTCAGGGGAGGGCGGCTGATCAACGCGCGGCGCCACCTGGCGCGCCTCGATCGCTCGCTCG
>Ga0116223_10001553_pt1 | contig 23190 bp, 17 predicted proteins | sample Sb_taG_3_FD_90092 | JGI IMG/M metagenome (GOLD analysis project Ga0116223, IMG submission 90092) | Peat soil microbial communities from Weissenstadt, Germany - Sb_50d_a_PC metaG | ecosystem: Environmental > Terrestrial > Soil > Wetlands > Peat | place: Germany: Weissenstadt | collected 2010-09-21 | reverse complement strand
CTCGTCGAGGATCGCGTAGCGGCGGCCGACCGTTTGCAGGTAGCGCTTCTCGAAGTATACCAGGTCGGCCAGGAATGCGGCGAGTTCCAGTTCCCGATCCGCAAGTTGAGCCTCAAGGTCGGCCAGGCTCGCCTTCTTGCGTTGGAGTTCCTCCTCTTCGGGAGTCAGCAACTTTTCAGGCAGGACGGACACGGGAGTCACTCTTTGCTGGTGGAGTCATGAATGCTTTAGCTCTTTGTGGCACGACCACCGAACCCCACATGAGCTGCGCTAGTGTACACCCTGTCACGAAGTCGCGTCAAGGAAAAAGAGCCCCGCGTTTGGCCTGCGGTGTGGCCGAAGAGAACCAGAGCAGCCGCATCCCGTTTGTTTCTGCTCGTCCCCCCTCAGTTTGCATTGATTTCGCTCAATCTCGGTCGATGCATGCTAATGCGCATCAGCTGAGCAAACTGGTACCACCGTCGGCGCAAGAAGCTTATGATAAAGGGTTTGCGCTCACGACCCCACTTTGCTCACGTGAGCAAAGTGGCCTCCGCATGAGCAGACTGGCTCGAGAGGTGTGGGGCGAAAGGCGGGGTGGGTCGGCAGTTGCGGGCCAACCCTGGCACACAACTCGCCTCCCCCTGGCACGCACTCCGGGTGCGAAGCCGCCAGCGGCTACTCCATTTTGAGCATCAGCCACGACAGCGCCAGGAAGCCGGCGCCGAACCCGACCAGCACCAGGCACGACGTCAGCACCATCTGCGTGTTCGGCTCGGAGCTGCCCAGGAGTTGCTTGTAAGCGTCCAGCGCCCAGGCGTGCGGCGTCACAAGGCTGACGTGTTTCGCGTTCTCCGGCATCTGCTCGCGCGGCCACAGGCAGCCGCTGACCAGCCCCAGCGCCATCACCAGCACCGATCCGTAGATGGCTACCTGCATTTCCGTCCGCACCAGCGCCGCCACGAACAGCGACAGGCCCATCGCCGCGAAGGCGGTCGTCAGCACCACGGGGAAAAGCCAGGCGACCTGCTTCGCCACCGGCCAGGAGTCGGGCCCCCAGCGCATGCCGAAGACGAGCTTGCCCGCGATCAGCAGGAAGGTTCCTTGCAAGGCGGCCAGCGCCAGGCACGGCAGGAACTTGCCGAGCAGCACCTGGCTGCGTGTCACCGGCGCCGCCCGCAGGCGCTTGAGCGTCCCCCGCCGCCGCTCCGACACGAACAGCCAACCGACGACGACCAGCAGGGCGAAGGCGAACATCACCGTGTACGACGGCACCAGCGTCTGGTAGCGCATCGCCCCGCGCTTCAACAGGCCGTTGCTGCCGTCGGCGGCGTACTTCGTCGCGCTGCCGGCCTGGCCACCGCCCGGCTCTTGCGCCCGCGTCAGGGAGGCCCACGTCTTGCCGGTCAGGTCGAACTTGCTGAACTGCTTCTCCAGCGCCTGCTGCACCCCGTGGCCGACGCGACGGCGGTAGTCGTCTTCGGCCTGCTCGTTCGGGGCCGCGACGTGCAGCGCCTCGTTCAGCGTCACCTTGCCGTCCTCGATCTTGACGCCCTTGTTGCGGAACTTGGCCGCGACGAGTGTCCGCTCCCACGGGTAGTCGCCCTCCGGCACCGGCAGGCGCACCCGGTCGCCGAGCAGCTTGATGAACTCCTCCTTGCTGATCTTGTCGAAGGCCTTGCCGATCATCCACGGTAGCACGACGCGCAGCAGGCTGACCTGGGCCACCTGCTCGATCACCGAGGCGGTCAGGTCCTGCGTCCGGTCGCGTTCCAACTTGGCGTCCACCTCCTGCATTTTCACGCCGTCGCGGTAGAACGGGTTGAGGCCGCCTTCGAGGAAGGAACATTCGTCGAGACGACGGCTGAAGCTCGGTCCGAAGACGAGGACGGCCGGCCGCTTGCTGTCTTCGCACAGGCGCTTCGCGGTTTCGCGATCGGAGATGATCTCCAGGCGGATGCTGCCGGTCTCGGCAAGGTCCTTCTGCACCTCGGCGGACCATTTGCCCTGCGGGAAGCGCGTGAGGCGGTTGACGGTGGCCAGCGTCAGGCCGGGCAGCGGTCCCGCTTCGGGTGTCCCGGCGAGCCAGGAGGCGCACTCCCGGGCGTCCTCGGCGGGGAGGCCCTCGTCCAGATCGACCACCGACACGCGCAGCCGCTCGTCGGACTTCTGGCCGAAGCCTTCGCCGACGAGCAGGCCGAGCAGGAGGATGAACAGCAACGGCATGCCGAGGAGCAGCACCGCGGCGCGCGGGTCGCGCAGCAGCAGACGGAATTCCTTCTTCGCCAGGGTCCAGATCGGCGCCATGGGAGGGGCTCCGTGCCGCTTGCGGCTTCGCAGGCCCTGCGAAGCCGCAAGCAGCTCAATCGCGCAGCGCCGTCTTCGTCAGGTCGAAGAAGACGCGCTCCAGGTTCGGCTCTTCGGTTTCCAGGCTGTGCAATTCGGTCTGCGCCTCGGTCAGCGCCGCCATCAGCCGCGGCAGCACCACCTTCACGTCGCCGCACTCCAGCTCCAGCAGCGTCTCGTCCGGCTCGGTGAGGCGCACGTCGGGCAAATCCTTGACGCGCTCGCGCAGGGCCGAGCTGATGACGCCGACGCGGCAGCGGATGACGCTGCGCACCCGCCGCAGCAGGTTGGGCAGCGTGTCGCAGGCCACCAGCCGGCCGTGGTCGATGATGCCCACGCGCTGACACAGCGACTGCACTTCCTCCATGTAGTGGCTGGTGTAGACGACCGTGACCCCGTCGCGGTTGAGGCGGCGCACCTCCTCGAAGATGTGGTTGCGCGACTGCGGATCGACGCCGACCGTCGGCTCATCGAGCAGCAGCAGCCGCGGCCGATGCATCAGGGCGATGCCCAGGTTCAGCCGTCGCTTCATGCCGCCGGAGAAGGTATCGACGCGGCCGTCGGCCCGGTCGGCCAGGCCGGTCGCCGCCAGCACGTCGTCCACGCGCCGCCGCAGCTCCGGGCCGCGCAGCCCGTACAATTCGCCGAAGAACAGCAGGTTCTCGCGGGCGCTCAGCTCGACGTACAGGGCCAGTTCCTGCGGGACGATGCCAAGGATCCGGCGGGTTTCGCGGTCGGAGGGGCGCAGCGGCCGGCCGAGGAGACGCACCTCGCCGGAGGTCGGCGTCAGCAGGCAGGAGACGATCGACAGCAGCGTCGTCTTGCCGGCGCCGTTGGGGCCGAGCAGGCCGAACATCTCTCCTTCGGGGACGCCGAAGCTGACCCGGTGCAGGGCCACGAGCGAGCCGTAGCGCTTGTGCAGGTCGAGGACTTCGAGGAGCGGTGGTGTCATCGGTCGTCTATCCGTCGGGGGCTTCGCCGCGGGCCATCTTAGCGGAACGCGGGGGGCAGGCCAATCGGCCGTGACAGCGCCGCCCGATCCGGGTACGATCATATTGACGGCGCGATCGTGTGCCCCGCAGCCAAGAGGAGGTCCCCCGATGTCCTGGTTTTCCCGACGCACTGTGGCCGTGCTGGCGCTGGGCGCCGCCCTGGCCGGCTGCAACAACCTGAACCAGGCGAACAGCCCGGGCCGCACTCCCATCGGCAGCCCCGCGCCAGAAACGGCGGGCAAGGACCTCGACGACAAGCCCCTGAACCTGAGCGAGTATCGCGGCCGGGTCGTGATGCTCAGCTTCTGGGCGACCTGGTGCGGCTACTGTGTCGAGCTGTTCCCCGACGAGAAAACGCTGGTGCAGCAATACGAGGGCCGGCCGTTTGCCCTCCTCGGCGTCAACGTCGATCACGAAATGGAAGCGGCGCGGCGCATGCAGGAAGGCAAGCACCTCACCTGGCGTTCCTTCTGGGACGGCCCCGGGAAAATCAGCGCCGCCTACGGCGTGGACGGCTACCCCTTCGTCTTCCTCATCGATCACAAGGGCGTCGTCCGCTTCATCGCCCGCGGCCTGCCGGATCAGAAGGCACTCCAGAATAAGCTGGAAGAGCTGGTCGCGGAGGCGGAGGTCCCGAAATAAGTCCGTTTATACCATCGCCATTGGAAAACCGACGTTTTGCCGCGAGCGCGCTGGTAGTGACCCGATTTATCGGGTCCTTCTGGTGGGACGACCGCATAAATGCGGTCACTACGAGCGCGCTCGCGGGACGACCGCATAAATGCGGTCACTACGAGCGCGCTCGCGGCTAAACCACCGGAAATGGAACGGCGCCAGTATAGCGGCCGCCCTCGGGGCGGCCGCGGATCCATCGTTTCGCGAAACGATTAATCGACGGCGGCGGCCGTCATCGCGTACAGCACGCACTCCGTCTCGTAGAAGCGGCCCATGCGCTCAAAGGTCATGCCGATCTTCTTCATGACGTTGACCGACGGGGTATTCGCCGGGTCGGCGATGGCGACGAGGCGCCCGATCTTCATCACCTCGAAAGCGTAACGCACGACGGCCCGCGACGCCTCGGTCGCGAACCCCTGCCCCCAGGACGCCTTGCTCAACGTGTAGCCCAGCTCGACGTCCGTCGTCTGGTCCAGGTAGCGCATGCCGCAGCGGCCGACGAAGGTGCCGTCGGCCTTGCGGAACAGCGCCCACATGCCGAAGCCGTGCCGCAGCCAGTGGTCGATCATGAAGTCGAGCCGGTCGCGCGTCTGTTCGCGCGTCAGGGCGCCGCGCGCGCCGATGAAGCGCATTACGTCCGGGTCGCCGTAGAGGGCGGCGAAGTGATCGAAGTCGTCGTCCGTGACGGGGCGCAGGCGCAGGCGCTCGGTTTCGAGGATGGGGGACACGTCAGCCTCAGGGCTTCAGCCACTTCTCGAACCAGTCCAGCGCCGCCTTCTTCTGCTCGGTGGTCACGGTGTGGCCGCTGTCCTTCGCAACCATGATCTTCAGTTTGTCCTCGGCCCCCAGGGCCTTGTAGGCCTCCTCGGCGGCGGCGAAGGCGATTTTTGCCCCCTCGATGGGGCAGTTCGCGTCCTTGTCGCCGCTCAGGATCAGCAGCGGCCGGTCGGCGAACAGGCGGATCATGCTGGGGCAGTCGAACTCGTCGAGCATCCCCGGAATCACCTTGTTCCAGAGGGCCTTGCACACCTTGGCGTTGACCTTGGCCTCGCCGAGGTCCTTGGCGGCCGCCTCGTGAGCCGCCTTGATGGTGTTGGCCCGCGCCTGCCACTTGTCGTTGTCCAGCGACCAGCGAAAGCTCTGCACCGCGATGGCCGGCACCGCGACCTTGATGCGCTTGTCCACGGCACCGGCCAGCCACGTCTCGATGCCGCCCTTGCTGAAGCCGATCAGGCCGAGCCGATCCGGATCGACGTCGTCGCGCGTCTCCAGGTAGTCGATGGTGCGCCACACGTCCCAGCAGGTGTCGAAGTAGAAGGGGTGCTCTTGCTTCTCGCCGTCCTTGGCCCGCCAGGCACGGAGGATGGCGTCGTTGTAGGCTTCGGCCCCCTTCTTATCGCCGGCGCGCTCACCGTGGTAGCGGCCGTCGATGGCCACGGCGATGATGCCGCGTTTGGCGAGGTGAGCGAGCCATTGCTTCTGTCCCTCCTTGTTGCCGCCGGTGCCGTGCAGCACGATCACCGCCGGCAGCTTCTTCTTGATCTTCTCGGGGCGCATCAGCAGCACCGGGACGCGCTCCAGTTCGCCGTCGGGCCGCTTTTCCGAGGCGAAACTGAGCTTCTCGGTGACGAGGCCGTCGTCGTCCTTCTCGGCGCTTTCGTTCTTGACGTTGAACAGCGGTTGGGGGCGCTCGAGCAGGGCGAGGAAGGCCGCCCGCACCTTGGTCGGGGCCGGGTAGCTCGGCTGGTCGGCGCGCACCAGCGCCGGCACGAGGAGGAGCAACGCGGAGAGGAAGTGTCGCATGTTGGGTATCCCCGGGTGTACTGACCGCGCTTGTAGTGACCGCATTTATGCGGTCGGGGGCGGTCGGGGGCGGACAGGACCGCATAAATGCGGTCACTACGAGCGCGGTCGATCAATCGCCGTGCTTCTGCCGCAGCCGCGCCGACAGGCGCAGCAGCCACTGCACGCGCTCAAATTCGTCGAGCCAATCCTGTGTCACCAGGGCCGGCAGCGGGTCGCCGGGCAGGACGATGCCGGTCGGGCAACTCGCGCCGACCTGGTCGCGCATCATTTGCCGGTACTTGCTCAGGGTGCGCTCGCCGTAGCGGGCCGCCTCGAAGCCGTCCTCGCTCAAGAAGACGACCACCGGCACGCGATTGCCGCCGTTGATCTGCAATTCCCGCTGGACGTCGGCGTACTCGTCGCGGTCGAGGTAGCGCGTGATGATGACCGGTGCCGCCGCGGCGAAGTGCTCGAAGATGGGGCACTGGTTGACGCAGTCGCCGCACCAGGCCCCGGCCAGGACGAGGACGTTCATGGTGCGCGTGAACGAGCCGAGCAGCTCGCGCTGGGCGGTGGTCAGGGCGAGCTGCTCGCGCATCTGCCGCCAGCGCTGCTTCTGGCCGTCGTTGGCGTAGCGGGCGAGGAAGGCGTCATAGGCGAGGCCGGCCGAAAACTTGTCGAAGAGGTTCATCTGGGCAGTTTAGCGACGCTTCTGCGAAGCGTCCGCTGCCGGGATCGCTAAAATGAGCGGCATCGATCCTTCCCCGGAGAACCTCGCATGAAACGTGCCGCTCTTTTCCTGATCGCACTCCTCGTGATCGTGGCTCCGGCGCCGGCCGCCGACAAGAAACGCCCGATGACCGTCGAGGATCTGTTCAAGTTCAAGCGCGTCAGCGACCCGCAGATCAGCCCCGACGGCAAGCAGGTCGTCTACGTCGTCGGCACCGTGGACATGGACGCCAACAAGATTCCGTCGAGCCTCTGGATCGCCGCCACGGACGGCAAGACCGAGCCGCGCCAACTCACCAACGCGGCCGGCAAGAAGGACCGTCACCCCCGCTGGAGTCCCGACGGCAAGCGCATCCTCTTCGAGTCCAATCGCAGCGGCGAGACGCAGCTCTGGATGATCGGCCTCGACGGCGGCGAGGCGAAGCAGCTCACGACGATCAGCACCGGCGCCTCGGATGCCATCTGGTCGCGCGCCGGCAAGCAGATCGCCTTCGTCTCCGCGGTGTATCCGGAGTATTCGGAGAAGCCGTTCCAGGAGAGCGACGCCGCCAACAAGAAGCGTGCCGACGAGATCGAGAAGAGCCCCATCAAGGCGAAGGTCCACACGAAGCTCTTCTATCGCCACTGGGACAGCTACGTCGAGGACAAGCGGGAGCATCTCTTCGTGATGAGCGCCGACGGCGGCGAGCCGAAGGACGTGACGCCCGGCGACCGCGATGCCTTCCCCACGTCGGACACCTTCAGCACCGGCGACAACTTCACCTTCAGCCCGGATGGCAAATATCTCGTCTTTACTGCGGTGCCCGAGAAGAACGAGGCGTGGAGCACGAACTACGACATCTGCCGCGTGCCGGTGACGGGCGGCACGACGAAGTGGGAGAACCTGACGAAGGACAACCTCGCGGCCGACAGCGGGCCGGTGTTCTCGCCGGACGGCAAGAAGCTGGCGTACCGGGCGCAGAAGAAGGCGGGGTACGAGGCGGATAAATGGACTGCCACGGTCGTTGATTGTGCTGCTTCGGGGGCATTCCAAAGTAAGCCAATGCCGATTCTCCCGAAATGGGATCGCTCTGTGGATGTGATTGTCTGGAGGGACGACGGTGAGCGAGTGCTAACTGTCGTGGACACAGAGGGCTCCACTGCGATCGCAAATTTGGCCGCTACCAAGGAATACCGCATCGACTCGATCATAAGTTCCTACGGCCAAAACACATCGCTGTCCGCGAACCTTCAGGGGACACTGTTGGCGTTCACAAGGGCGCAGATAAATTACCCGCCTGAGGTCTTCGTTTGCCACACGCGTCATGATGGTACTGGCTTCCAGCAAATCAGCCACGCCAACGACAGACTCCTGGCCGAACTCGACCTGCCGCGCCCCGAATCCGTCACCGTCGAAGGCGCCGGCGGCACGCCGATGCAAATGTGGATCCTCAAGCCCCCCGGCTTCGACCCGAAGAAGAAATGGCCGCTCGTCTACCTCGTCCACGGCGGGCCGCAGGGCGCCTGGGAAGACGGCTGGTCCTATCGCTGGTGCCCCGAATTGTGGGCGGCGCAGGGCTACGTCGTGGCGCTGCCGAACCCGCGCGGCTCGACCGGCTTCGGTCAGAAGTACGTCGAGGAGATCAGCGGCGACTGGGGCGGCAAGTGCTACGAGGACCTCCTGAACGGTCTCGATTACATGGAGGCGCAGCCGTACATCGACAAGGATCGCATGGCGGCGGCGGGGGCGTCGTTCGGCGGCTACGTGATGAACTGGTTCGCGGTCAACACCGGCCGCTTCAAGACGCTCATCTGCCACTGCGGCGTCTGGAACTTCGAGAGCATGTACGCCACGACTGACGAGGTCTGGTTCGACGAGTACGAGCACGGCGGCCCGCCCTGGGGCAAGAAACGCGACAGTTACGAGAAGTTCTCGCCGCACAACAAGGCCGCCAACCTCGGCAAGTTCAAGACGCCGATGCTGCTCATTCAGAACGACCTCGACTTCCGCTGCCCGGTCAGCCAGGGGCAGGAATTGTTCACCGCCCTGAAGCGCCAGGGCGTCGAGGCGCGCTTCATCAACTTCCCCGACGAGGGGCACTGGGTGCTGAAGCCGAAGAACAGCGAATACTGGCACAAGGAGGTCTTCGCCTGGCTGAAGAAGCACGTCGAGCCGGGCGGGAAATAGAGCCCCGGGTGCCGCTTGCGGTTGGCCGCGGCGCGCGCGTTCGCTACAGTAGAAGGAGATTTTGTCCCGAGAAGGGAGGACCGATGTCCGAAGGCGTGGCGAAACTGGCCCTGGAAGACGGCACCGTCTACACCGGTCGCGCCTTCGGCGCCCGTGGCGAGCGCTTTGGCGAGGTGGTCTTCAACACCAGCATGACCGGCTACCAGGAGGTGCTCACCGACCCGTCCTACAAGGGTCAGGTCGTGACGATGACCTACCCGCTGATCGGCAATTATGGCATCAACGCCGAGGACGTCGAGTCGGGCCGGCCGCAGGTCGAGGGCTTCGTCGTGCGCGAGCTGGCCCGCCATCCCAGCAACTTCCGCTCGCAGGGCTCACTCGACGCCTACCTGGCGGCCAACGGCGTCCTCGGCATCGAGGGGATCGACACCCGCGCCCTGGTCCGGCGGCTGCGCGTCCGCGGCGCCATGACCGGCGTGCTGTCCACGACCGACCTCGACGACGCCGCGCTGGTCCACAAGGCACGCACCGCCCCCGGCATCGTCGGCCGCGACCTGGTGCGCGAGGTGATGCCGGAGCGCTCGTCCGAGTGGCACGAGGGCTTCACCAGCCCGTTCGTGACCTACCTGCCGGCGCAGCCGCTGTCGCACCACGTCGTGGCGCTGGACTACGGCATGAAGTGGAACATCCCGCGCTGCCTGACGCAGGTCGGCTGCCGTGTCACGGTCATGCCGGGCCGCGTCACCGCCGCCGAGGTGCTGGCCGCCCGGCCCGATGGCGTCTTCCTGTCCAACGGCCCCGGCGACCCGGAGCCCTTGACCTACGCCCAGAACACCATCCACGACCTCGTCGGCAAGAAGCCGATTTTCGGCATTTGCCTGGGGCATCAACTGCTGGGGCTGGCGCTGGGGGCCAGGACGTTCAAGCTGAAGTTCGGCCACCGCGGCGCCAACCAGCCAGTGCTGAACCAGCTGACCAACCGCGTCGAGATCACCACGCAGAACCACGGTTTCGCGGTGCGGTTGGACGACCTGCCGCGCGACCTGGAGCCGACGCACGTGAACCTGAACGACCACACGCTCGAAGGGATGCGCCACCGGCGACTGCCGGTGTTCAGCGTGCAATACCACCCCGAAGCCTCGGCGGGCCCGCACGACAGCAGCTACCTGTTCGAGGAGTTCCGCAAGCTGATGGGCTAGCCGGACGAGCCGGACGCGCCGTTTTCCGGCGGATTCTTCTTGCGGGCGCAAAGCCGGTTGCGTTACCATGTGGACACTCGCAATCATCGTCAGACCGCGTGAGCGATCGGGGGTGCGATGCCTTTCCCAGAGCCGGGAGCCTAATCCATGCCCGTCCGCGTGACCTGTCCCGAGTGCGACGCCAGCATGAGCGTCGATGACGACAAGCGCGGCAAGAAGGTCCGTTGCCGCAAGTGTGAGGCCGCCATCGTCGTCCCCGCCAAGGCCAAGGCGGCCGTACGCGACGAGGAGGACGACATCCAGGAGGTGGTTCCGGTGAAAAAGAAGCCGGCCAAGACTGCCCCGCGCAATAATGAGGAGGACGACATCCAGGAGGTGGTCCCCGTGAAGAAGAAGCCGGCCAAGGCGGCCCCGCGGGACGACGAGGACGAGGACGTGATCGAGGAAGAGGCTCCCGCCAAGAAGAAAAAGGGGGCCGAGGCGCCGGTGGCCGGCAAGGCCAAGAAGCGCCGCGATGACGGTTACCAGGAAGACGAAGAGGAGAAGCCGCGCGGCAAGAAGGGAAAGAAGAAGGAGCGCTCGAAGGGCGCGACGATCGCCATCGCGGCCGTGCTGATCGTGCTCATCGTCGGCGGCGTCGGCAGCGGTATCTACTTCGCGTGGCCCAAGGACGATTCCAACCAGACCCCCAACAAAAACGTCTCCCCGCCGCCGGCCGGTGGACCGATAGGGATGGGACCTCGCGGCGGCGGGCCGCAAGGGGATGGCCCGCAACCCGGCAAGCCCGAACCCGGCAAGCCCGAACCCGGCAAGCCCGAACCCGGCAAACCCGAACCCGGCAAACCGCAGCCCGTTGGTCCGCAACCGGGTCCGGGGCCGAGGGAGGCCGGCGCTGCGAGCAGCAGCATCTACAAATACGTCCTCAAATCGACCGCCTGGATCGTCACCCGCCATGTCGAGGGCGGGGCGATGGGGAGCGGCGAGTTGATCGACCGCGATAACCGCTTGGTCCTTACCAACTACCACGTCGTGCATGGGATGATCGATTTCTTCGTCATGTTCCCGATGTACGACCCGAAGGACGGCCGGCCGATCAAGGAGCGGAACACCTACATAGCCCAGATCCAGGGCGGCACCGTCATTCACGGCAAGGTGGTGGCCGTCGATAAGAGGCGCGACCTGGCGCTGATCCAGCTCGACCGCCTCACCGAGGAGGTCGAGTCACTGCCGTTCGCCCAGATCGAGCCGGAGGTGAGCGACAACGTCCACTCGGTGGGCAACCCCGGCGCCAGTGACTCGCTGTGGGTGTACACCTACGGCAAGGTCCGCACGGTCCACAAGATGAAGTGGCTCGCGGGCGGTGGGGACCTCTTGCTCAATCTGGAAGCGATGGTCGTGGAGACCAGTTCGCCCGTGAACCCGGGCGACAGCGGCGGGCCGTGCGTCAACGACCGCGGCGAGTTGATCGGCATCACCCAGGGCAAGTCGAACGAAGGCGACAACATCAGCTTCTTCATCCACCGCAGCGAGGCGGAAGACTTCATCGGCAAGGCGTTCGCGTCGTCGCCCCTGCTCCAGGGCAAAACCTGGGTGCGGGCCCAGCGGTCGCTCGTGGCCGCGGGGGGCGGGAACCAAGCCCTGCTGCCGCAGCTTGTCAAGAAGCTCGGCGACTCCGATGACACGGTTCGCGCTGAGGGGGCGCAGGGACTTGCCTTGCTCGGCCCCGACGCCCACAACGCGATGCCGGAACTCGTCAAGGCGCTGGGCGACAAGAGCGGGCTGGTCAAGCGGTTGGCCGCCCAGGCCATCCGGCAGATCGGCCAACCGACCCAGGACGACATTGAGTACCTCCTGCCGACTCTGGAGTCCGATGCCCCGCCCGAGGCGAAAGTCTTCGTCCTCGACGCGCTGGCGGTGCTCGGGGCCGAGCCCAAGGCGGCGCCGGCGGCCCCGAACGTCGTCAAGGCGGCGCAGGATCCGAACGCCCGGGTCCGGCAATCGGCCATGCGCGCCGTGGGCCGAATGGTGGTCGTCATCGGCGAAAAAGACGCACAGCCGGTGCTGGAAAAGGGCTTACAGGATAGCGACAAGAAAGTGCGTGCCGCCGCCGCCGAGTCGCTGACCATCTATGTGACGGCGGTGAAGAACGACGTGGCGAAGCTGCGGGAGTTGCTCAAGCACAAGGAGCCTGAGGTCAGCGCCACGGCGGCGCGGGCGGTGGCTCGCCTCGGCGAAAAGGGCAAGCCCGCGGTTCCAGAACTGATCGCGGGTCTCCGCGAAGAGAACCGTGACCGCGACCTGAGACGAGGATGCTTCGTGGCCCTGAAGGCCGTGAAGGCTGACCTGAGCGAGTTGGTCCCGGTGCTGCGCGGCGGGATCAATGACGGCGACATCGAGGTGCGCCGGGCGGCCCTGGAAGCCGCAGGCCGGGCGGGATCCGCGGCGAAGTCCCTGGTACAGCCGATCATCGATGCCCTTTCGGACACCGACGTGCGCATCGCCGCGCTGTCGGCACTGCGGCAGATTGGGCCTGACGCCAGGGAAGCGGGGTCCGCCGTCGCCGGCCTGGTGGAGAACGACAAGGTCCTGCGGATGGACACGCTGACAACCCTGGAGGCGCTGAAGGTCAGCGGGCCGAGCGTCTCGGTGATCGTCCCGAAGCTGATCGTCATCTTCGGCGACGAGAAGCAGAAGCCCGTGCGCGACAAGTTGGCCCAGGTGATCGCCGAGATGGGCAAGCCGGGCATAGAGTACTTGCTCAAGGCGCTCACTAACTCCAGCCCCGACGTGCGCCGCGGTGCGGCCTCCTCGCTTGGCGCGATGGGCTCCGAGGCGTACTTCCCCCAGGTCCGCGTCGCTCTGCAGCACGCGTACGAGAGCGAGCCCGAGAATAATGTGGCGGCCAAGGAGGAGATCATCAACGCCCTCAAGCGCATCACCCCCGTGCCGCCGTCGAAGCCTTGACCGAAGCAGCCGCAAGCGGCTTCGCGACTCAGACGTCCGAAGCCGCTTGCGGCCGGGCGGAGGCGCCAGCTTCCGTTAGCGCCCCTTGTAAGGGGCGCTAATGCTCGTGTCAATCTCCGCCGCCGCGGGCCGGTTATCGCCGCGGAGCGCCGCGACATAACTCTTTGTCCCACAAGCAGATCGGTAATCCGATCTCAGGTTCACTTTCCGCGGGGCGCCGCGGCACGCGGATTGCACTTCCCCTCTGAGACGGGGTCCCTCCCTCCGCCTCCGCTGGCCCGGTTGATCCGGCCAGCGGCTCCTTCGCCGACAGAATCCGACTCAGGTATACCTTCTCCCCGAGGGCGGCGGGCCGGCTCCGCCCGAGTGCGGAGCCGGCCAGGCCCGCCGACCCCTTTCAAGGAGAAGATTGATGGCTCAGCTCATTGATCTGCTGGTGCGGTGGTTGTCCGGAGGACTCAGACCGGTCCCCGTGATGGTCCGCCGTTCGCGGTGTGGGCGCTGAGAGGACGTGGGGCAGGCCGCCGGCCTGCCTGGAATTAACGGCAGGCCGGCGGCCTGCCCCACGTTGCAGCAGGTAGATTCCCAGACTCCGGTGAAACGAGGCGCGCGATGTCTGCTCCGATGGGGGCCGGTCGTTCGGTCGAAGTTCGGCTGCACGGGTACGTCACCCTGCAGGACGTCTGTTCGCACGTCGGCGAGATCTGGCGGCGGGCGCGGCAGCAGCAGGGGTTGCTCTTCGCCCTCGACTGCTCCGCCGTCCTCGACTTCTCGACCCTGGCGCTGACGGCCCTGAGCCGCCTGCGCAAACACCTGCGCGAGTTCGGCTGCGACCTGACCGTGGTCAAGTGCAGCCCGTCGGTCCTGGAGCGCCAGGACGACCCGCTGTTGGCGCCGCTGCTGGCGGCGCCGGCGCCCCGCGAGCCCGCGCCGGCGACCGACACGCAGCCGCTACCGAAGAAGAACCGCCTGTCGAAGAAGCCGTCGCGCACGGACAAGAGCCACGCCGCCCACGCCCTGCCGGCGCCGCACTACCTCCGCCGCCTGGTGAAGGGGTACCAGAGGTACTGGCTGAACTGACGCCCGGCCGCTTGCGGCTTCGCAGCCGCACCGTGCGAAGCCGCAAGCGGCCATTCCCAGTCACGGCACCGGATACTGCCCGAGTACCTCCCCTCCTTGCCCGGTCAGGCAGACCTCCAGCGCCAGCGACGTGCCGACCAGGGTGGCGGCAAAGTTCCACGCCTTCCGGCACAGCACGCCGAAGAACCCGCCCGCCCCGGCGGCGCCGACCATCTCCGCCACCTCCTGCGCCGTGTTCGCTCGGCCGATCCGCTCGACCAATTCCGTGTCCGCCCCGACGGCTCGGGCCGTGTCGGCGAGGAAGGCGAAGTCCTGGCTGCTGTTGGTGCTATGGACCGATTCGTTGCCGGCCGCGAACTTCGACAGCTTGCCGATCATCGCCGCCAGAATCACTCGTTCGATGCCGGCGCGGGCGCAGTGGCGCAGGGCGTCGCCGAAGAAGGGGCCGATCTGCACGAACGCTTCTTCCGGCAGCGGGAACAGGGCCCGCGCCAGGCGCTCGCCGCGCGCCCCCACCGTCAGCACGAGCCGTTTCAACCCCTGGGCCGCGGCCACGTCGATTTCCTGGGTGACGCTGGCCAGCCAGGCGGCGGTCGAGTACGGCACCACGATGCCGGTCGTGCCAAGGATCGAGATGCCGCCCACGATCCCCAGCCGGGGGTTGAACGTCTTCCGCGCCAGCTCCTCGCCGCGCGGCACCGCGATCTCGACGACCACGCCGCGGCCGGCCAGCCCCTTCGCCGCGAGGACTTCCGCGACCGTCTCGGCGATGAGCCGCCGCGGCGCCGGGTTGATGGCCGGCTCCCCCGGCGGCACCGGCAGCCCCTTCTTCGTCACCAGGCCCACGCCCACGCCGCGCCGGAACGACACCCCTGGCTCCGCGGCCCACGTTACCCGGGCGCAGATTTCGGCCCCGTGCGTCGCGTCCGGGTCGTCCCCCGCGTCCTTGATGACGCTGGCCGCCCCATCCGTCTCGGTGTGCGTGCAGGCGTGCAGGATGAACGCGACGACCGGGCCGGCGGGGAGGCGGATCGCGACCTCGCTGACGGGCCGCCGGTCGATCAACGCCAGCAGCGCCCCCTTGGCGGCGGCGGCGGCGCACGCCCCCGTCGTGTAGCCGGAGCGCAGGTTGTCCTTCGCCGGTCCCATGCCTCACCCGCAGAATCAGCCCGTAGCCGCAAGCGGCCCGCTTGCTGGCTCGGAAGAAGCCAGCAAGCGGGCCGCTTGCGGCTACGGCCTTACGCCCGTCTTCTCCCGGCACGCTTGCACCGCGGCCTCCCGCGTACCGACGCAGGGAATGTCCGACGTGGCCGGCCGGCGGATCATCACCACCTCGATCTCCAGTTCGTGTGCCGCCAGCACCTTCTCCACGACGCCCCCCTCTCGTCCCGACGCCTTGGTCAGCAGCACCTCGGCTCGGTACTCGCGCAGCAGCGCCCGGTTGAACTCCTGCGAGAAGGGAGGCCGCAGGCACAGCAACCGATCCGGCGTGAAGCCCGCCGCCAGCGCCTGCTGCAACGAGGCCACGCACGGCAGAATGCGGGCGATCAGCACCTGCCGATCCTGCAAGGGGGCGAAGTGCTTCAACTGCTTGGCCCCGATGGTCAGCAGCACGCGCCTCCCCAGCGACGGCAACAGCGCCGCCGCCTCGACGAACGAGGCGACCTGGCGCGTGCCGGCCGGCGGCTCCCAGTCCGGCCGCTCATAGCGGACGAAGGGGACGCCTAATCGGCCGCAAACGGCATGGGCCAGGCGCGTGATGCGCACCGCGAACGGGTGGGTGGCGTCGAGCACCACGTCGGCCTCGCCCTGGGCCAGGAACTCGCTGAGCCCCTCCTCCGTGAAGCCGCGTGCCTCGACGGTGACGGCGCCGACCAGTGCGCCGAAGAGGGTACTGCAGGCTTCGGCCCGCGTCACGGTGGCCCGGACCGCGAAGCCGGCCTCCAGCAGCGCCCGCGCCAGGGGGGGCCCCTCGGAGGTGCCGCTAAGCAGGAGGACTCGCTTCGTCACGGTCGCGCCCCCGGAAGATGTGTCCGTGGCCCTTATCATATAACCGCGAACGGTTCTGCCGCCGGCAAACCGCCGCCCCCACCACGATCAGCGTCGTCCGCGATAGCTTGTTGCGCCGCACTTCCTCGGCCAAGTGCCACAGCTCCGTCAGCACCACCTTCTCGTCCGGCCAGGAGACGCGATAGAGGATCGCCACCGGCGTGTCGGCGGCGTAGGCGGTCAGCAACTCGTCCTGCACGCGCTCGACCAGGCGGGCGCTCAGGAAGACACACAACGTCGCCCGGTGCTGGGCCAGCGCCGCCAGCGACTCCCCTTCGGGCATCGGCGTCTCCCCCTCGGCGCGCGTCAGGATGACGGTCTGCACCACCTCGGGCAGGGTGAATTCGGCCTTAAGGGCCGCGGCCGCCGCCTGGAAGGAGCTGACGCCGGGGATGACCTCGTAGCCGACGCCGGCCTCGTCCAACCGCGTCATTTGCTCCTGAATGGCGCTGTAGAGGCTGGTGTCGCCGGAGTGCAGCCGCACCACCCGCTTGCCGGCGCGGGCCGCGGGGACGAGGATCGCCATGACCTCTTCCAGTGTCAGCGGAGCGGAGTTGTGCAGCACGGCCGTCGCGGGGGCGTGCCGCAAAATCTCCTCCGGGACCAGCGACCCAGCGTAGACCACCACGTCGGCCCGACCAAGGGCGCGGTGCGCCTTCAGGGTCAGCAGGTCCGGGTCGCCCGGCCCCGCCCCGACGAAAACCACCCGCGCCGGCTCCCCCGTCGGGGCCTCGAAGGCCGCCGACCGTGCCAGGGCGAAGGTCATGCGCTGCGGGGCGAGCGGCGAGCTGACGACCTGCTTCTCGACCAGCAGCCGCCGCGCCTCGGACGCGAGCAGCGCGGCCGGCTCGGCGACCCCCGGCGTCCCCACGCAGCGGGCCACGACCTCGGAAGGGTTCGGCGTCCCGGCGACGCGGGCCAGTTCGTCGGCGCCGTAGAAGACGGTCTGCCACCCATACCGCTGGGCGAGTTCGCCGATGGCCTGCTCGTCGGCCTTCAGGTCCACGCTGGCCAGGGTGCCGATGCTGGCGCGGGCGAAGCCCTCCTCCGAAAGGAACCGATCCAGTCCGTATTCCAGCGCCGCGGCCGAGATGCCGCGCTCGCAGCCGACGCCCAGCACCAGGCTCCGCGGCCGAAACCACAGCACCCGCTCCGGGTCGATCGGGAGGGGCTCCCGCGGCACGCGGTCGGTGATCCAGACGACGGACTCGAACTCGCGCCCCGACAGCGCCGTCACCTCGCGGACAAAGGTCACGTTGCAGGGGAGGTCGCGCTCGTCGAGCCAGCCTCCGGGTTGCCCGATCTCCTGAATGATGGCCACGGCCGCGCCGTTGACGAGGGCCAGCGCGGCCTCCTTGAGCCGGTCGCGCGGCTCGGCCGTCCAACCGTGTTCTTCCTCCAGCAGGTCAAGGCTCAGTCCGCCGATCACGTCGGAGGCGGTGGTGATGACCGGCGTGGCTCCAAGGTAGCCGGCGACGGTGCGGGCGAAGGCGTTGGCGCCGCCTTTGTGACCGGAGAGCAGAGGGATGACGAACCGTCCCGCCTCGTCCACGGCCAGGACGCCGGGGTCGGTTTCCTTGGACGCCAGGCACGGGGCGACCAGCCGCGTGACCGCGCCGACCGCCAGGAAGAAGACCAGCTGCTCGCAGCCGGCGAACAACCCCGGCACGCGCTCCGCGAGAGGGCCGTCGAAGGGCAGCTCCCAGGGATGTTCCGCGGGTCCGTAGCGTTCCGGGCGATGGACCTCTCCCAGGCGCAGGCGCCGGCGCAGGAGTCGGGCCTGGTCCACGCCGCGCCGAGTGACGGCGACAATGGCAATCTTGGTCGGCGGGATCATGGTTTCCTGGCCCGAAGGATGAAGATCAGGTTGTCCGGCTCCAGCGAGTGCAGGCGCCCCAGCGGTCGCGAGTGGGCGAGCTGCACCGACGTGGCCTCCGGCTGCAGCCCCTGCTCGCTCAGCCCGTCCCAGCCGCGCGCCAGGTTCTCCAGGGTAATGCAGTTCAGCGCAATGCGGCCGCCCGGTTTCAGCCGGCGCGCGGCCGTGGCGATGATCTCGCGCAGCCGGCCGCCGCTGCCGCCGACGAACACGGCGTCGGGGTCGGGCAGGTCGGCCAGTCCCTCGGGGGCGTCGGCGCGGATGGCCCAAACCCGGCCGCCGCCGAGCCGCGCGACGTTCGTCTCCAGTTGGCGGAATGCCTCGTCGTCGCGCTCCACGGCGAAGACGCGCAGCCCGGCGGAGAGCCGCGCCGCCTCGATGGCGACGGAGCCGCTGCCGGCGCCAACGTCCCAGACCACGTCCTCGCGCCGCAGCTCCAGGTAACAGAGCGCCAGCAGCCGGACCTCGCGCCGCGTGATGAGTCCGCGCGGCCCGGCCCGGTGCAGCAGGGCGTGTTCGGGGATGCCAAGCAGCGGCACGCCGTCCTCCGTCTCCCCTCGCCCCGGTACTCCGGGGCGAGGGGGGCCGGATCGCGCTCGCGCAGCAGGACGACGACGTTGAGCGGCGAGAAGGCTTCTTCCCTCATGCCGGCCGGCGCATGCCGCGACATGCGCTCGTCGGCACCGCCGAGATTTTCGCACACCCAGAGGGCGTAATCCTCGGCGGCGCCGTGTCGGCGCAGGAAGCCGGCCACTGCGGCCGGATGGTTCTTGCCGTCGGTCAGGACCGCGATTTTCGCCTCGCGCTGCTCCACGGGGATCCGCAGCGCCTCCATCGGCCGGCCGTGCAGGCTGACGACGCGCGCGTCGTGCCACGTCTCCTTAAGGCGCGCGAACGCCAGTTGCACCGAAGTCACGTGCGGCAGGAACACCAGGTCGTCGCGCGGGAACGATTGCAGCAGCAGCCGGCCGATTCCGTAGAACAGCGGGTCGCCCGACGCCAGCACGACCGTCTTCTCGGCGACATACCGCGGACGCAGACGGCCGACGACCGTCTCCAGGTCCCCTTCGACAACGACCTTTTCGCCGCTCCATTCGGGGAAGAATGTCAGGTGGCGCCGCCCCCCGGCCAGGACGCGGGCGGCGGCGACGTGAGCGCGTCCCTCGGCCGACAGCCCGGCCGGGCCGTCGTGACCGATGCCGACGACGACGAGGGGATGTCCGGTCATCGCGGCAGGCCCTCCCGCGCGAGCCGCAGCAGGGCGTTGACCGCCGCCGCGGCCATGGCGCTGCCGCCCTTGCGTCCCCGCACTGCCAGCACCGGTACGCCGAGCGCCAGCGCCTCCTCCTTGCTCTCCGCCACGGCGACGAAGCCGACCGGCATGGCCACTACCAGGCGCGGACGGACCGCCCCACGCCGCACCCCGGCGCACAGCGCCAGCAGTGCTGTCGGCGCGTTGCCGATGACGTAGACCGCATCACCTACCGCCGAAATCGCTTTCTCCATCGCGCACCAGCTCCGCGTCTGTCCCGCGGCCTCGGCGAGTCGCCCGACCTCCGCGTCGTCGATGAAGCAGTGCAACCCGATCCCCAGGGCCTCCAGCGACGGCCGATGAACCCCCACGGCGACCATGCGGACGTCGGTGACGATGGGTGTCCCCTCCCGCAGCGCCCGCACTCCCGCGGCGGCCGCGCCGGCGCTGAAGGCGACGTCGCGCACCAGTCCCAGGTCGCCCGAGGCGTGGATCATCCGGCGGACGACCGGCCACTCGGCGGCGTCGAACGGGTGCGGGCTGACCTCCGCCTCGATGAGGCGGAAGCTCTCGGCCAGGATCTCATCCGGCCCCATCGACGCGCCCCCCTTCCACCGCATAGCCGCGCGGCGTCACCACGACGGGGCCGAAGCGGCGCGTCCGCGAGTTGCCGACGATGACCGTGGTGAACATATCGACGGCGACCCCGGCCATGTCGCGCACGCTGGTAACTTCCACCACCTGCCCCGGCCGGTAGGCGTTGCGGACGACGCCGACCGGCGTTTCGGCCGGGCGGTACACTGCGAGGATTTCGGCCGCCCGGCGATACTGCCAGTCGCGCCGCTGACTCTTCGGATTGAGCAGGGCCAGGACGAAGTCGGCCTCCGCCGCGGCCCGGAGCCGCCGCTCGATGACGTCCCACGGGGTTAGCAGGTCGCTCAGGCTGACGACGGCGAAATCGTGGCCGAGCGGCGCCCCCAGCAGGGCGGCGGCGGCGTTCACGGCCGACACCCCCGGCACGATCACGACGTCCTCCAGCAGCGTGTCGTCCTCGGCCGCCGCGCATTCCAGCACCAGGCTGGCCATCGCATAGACGCCGGGGTCGCCGCTGGAGATGACGCACACGGTCTCCCCGGCGCGCAGGCGCTCCACCGCCAGGCGAGCGCGATCGGTCTCCCGGGTCAGCGGCAGGGCCAGGCACTCCTTGCCCTCGACGAGATCGACGATGCCGCTGAAATAGCCGTCGTAGCCGATGACGACCTCGGCGCGGCGGATCGCTTCCAGCGCCTGCCCGGTCATCGCCTCGCGGGCGCCCGGACCCAGCCCGACCACGAAGAGTCGGCCTCGCTGACTCACGTCCTCTCCTCCGACCCCTGGCTCCGAAAAGACACCGCCGGTTCCTGTCGGCGACCCTCGCCGCATTGGGACGTTTTATCAGGTAGCAGGGTGGCAAGCCGCCGCAATTGATCCTTTCGAGTGGTGTGTCGAGTCGGGAACGGCGTAAACCTCGACCTTCGCAGCACCAGCCCGGGCACCCAAACGGACGGTTTCCTGCTTGAAGCCTTCTCCGTGAAACCCAAGCCCAACGGCCTCCTGGGTACCAGCGCGGACATCCTCGCCCGGCTCGAATCGTTTTAAGGTCCTGCGGAGGCCCACCAGGCCCAGACCACCACCTGAGACAATTCCGGCCGATTATGGGTATGGTTCAAAATCGCCCTGTTTCCGGTCGATCGTTGATCACTTCTTCGGGTCCACCACGCTTTCGGCTTCCTTCAGCAGCTCCTCGGCTTCACGGTCCGGCGGCCATGTCTTCATCACGTCCCGCAGCCGGCCGAGCGTGGCGGCGGCTTCGGCTTTCTGGTCGGTGCTGGTTGGGGGATGGGGTCGCCGCTCATGGGTGTCCTCCCGGGCGAGAACCTGAATGGCCGATCAGTTGACTGGTGTACAGAAAGGAGACGGCTGGTCAAGAGAAGAAAACACGCGAACGTCGCGGCGGCACTTGACAGCGGGCGCAAGCGGTGTTCTAAATGAAGGGACGGTCGTGCTGGCGTTGGCGGGCCACGACGGTGTTCATTGTCGCGGCCCGAGTTATGCTGACCGCCCAGCCAGGCTTATCAGCTGGTTCGGCCTTGATGGATCGTCGATATCGCTAACCGGCGCTCGGCGCCTCCGTCTCGCGGTTGACCGCCTTGTTTGCGGCAGCCGATTCCGAGAGGCGACCCGCGACCCGACAGGCGTGGTGCCCGTCCTGACGGGACGCGGCGCGGGATTCGTTACCTCCCCCGCGCCCGCGGCACATGGGACAGCGGCCCCGCCAACCCGAGCGGGTCGGCCGGCGCGCGTGCCGGCCCGCCGTGCGATTGCGAACGCCGAGTTCGGCCCCGCGGTGGCCCGGCCGAACCAGTCGTTGCAGGGGACCGGCGCACTGGCACGTCGGCGGCGACAGGTCAAGCCCGCGGTGGGCGCGCCGGCGTCTGAACTCCGCCGTTAGGCGGCTTTGAGTTGCTTCCCATAAAGCGAGGTGGCAAATGTCCTCAGCCGGGCATGGCACCGACTTCAATTGGCAAGGCCAAAAGGTTCTTGTTACTGGGGCTTCGGGGTTCAAGGGTAGCTGGCTGTGCGGCATCCTGGTTAACCTCGGAGCCGAAGTGTATGGCACGGTACGCAACCGGATTCATCCCGAGTCGCCGTATGAACTGCTCGATCTGCACGATGAAATCGTCGAGGCATCTGCCGACATTTCTGACCGCCAACAAGTGTTCGACCTTATCAACTCAATTCAGCCTACAGTCATCTTTCATCTCGCAGCCAAAGCCATTGTGCCCGTTGCGCTGAGTGATCCGAGGCGCGCCTTTGAAGTAAACGTACTCGGAACGGTCAATATTCTTGAAGCCTGTCGAACTCTGCGACGTCCCAATCGGCGTGTCTGCGAGCGCCTTCTCATCTGCTCCACGGACCATGTATTCGGTGACCTAGAGAAGGGAAAGTTGCCTATCCCCGAGTCAGAATCGGTCAAGCACTCTGGTCCCTATGAGACATCGAAGGCTGCTATGGAGCTGGCGGTTCGATGTTATCACAAGCACTATCGAGACGAGTTACCAAGACTATGCATTACGAGATGCGCAAATGTCTTCGGCTTTGCGGACATCGCACCGCGCAGGATCATTCCTGAATTCATGCAAAAAGCGTACAACATGGGAGAGATCTCATACAATACCGGTCAAGATGGCCGTCAGTTTATTCATGTTGCCGATGCAGTTTCGGGATATATCTTGGCGGTTGCACGAGGAGTCGTTGATGACTCGCCGACAACTCCTACTTTCCACTTTTCTATCGACAGGTATCCCGGAACGACAGATTTGCTTTTCATCCGCGTTCACGAGTTGGCTGAACTTGTGGCGAAAGCCACCAAGAAATCGGTTAACCATGATAACAAAGACAAGGCTTCCCAAGAGAATCCTATGTTGGCGCTGGATTGCGAGGAGACGAAACGGAAACTCGGTTGGCGGCCGCAGAAAAGCTTTGTCGATTCCCTGGATGAACTGGCGCGAAGATGGTATCACCCAAGTATCACTGACGAAATGCGTAAAGGCATCATCAAGGAGGCTGTAGTTGCCGCTGCTGCATTATTGAAACCGTGAAGCCGAGGATGCTGTCTCAGAGACATGCACAGCCCGAAAGAGTGCCGCCTACCAAAGGGATGATGATGCTCTGCGTGGCGTGTTACGTGAGTGGGCACGGCTACGGGCATGCGACCCGAACGACAGAAGTCCTCGGGGCCTTGGCCGCTCGGCTGCCCGGACTCAGGATTCATGTGCGCACTACCGCCGCGCCAGTGCTCTTCCGGAACCTGCCCGGCGTTACACTCGATGTTAAGCGGGTCGATATCGACTCTGGAGTTGTGGAACAGGACGGTACGCTCAGCATCGACCGCAACGCAACCCTGGCGCGTGTGGAGTCCTTTCTCCACGAGCGCCAGCAATTCCCGCTGAGCGCTGCTTGTGTCCACTTGAACAGTAGCATTTCCCCGGCCTTGGGCTCTCCCGCGTTCTTTTCCGGTTGCGGCGACTCGTTGGTTGCCCTCGGCGCGGTCTCGT
>Ga0116223_10001542_pt1 | contig 23318 bp, 16 predicted proteins | sample Sb_taG_3_FD_90092 | JGI IMG/M metagenome (GOLD analysis project Ga0116223, IMG submission 90092) | Peat soil microbial communities from Weissenstadt, Germany - Sb_50d_a_PC metaG | ecosystem: Environmental > Terrestrial > Soil > Wetlands > Peat | place: Germany: Weissenstadt | collected 2010-09-21 | reverse complement strand
GCATCATGAGCGACGCGTTGCAGACGTATCGCCGTTATCAGTCGCAAGTGGCGTGAATAAAATGGGTTTCAACGGCTGACCTTCTCCGCATCTTGCGGAGAAGGTCAGCCGAAAGATACTAAATCTTACTCTTCCTTCAAAGTTTGTCCCGTCAGCCGAAGATTGGAGGAATACTAGATTCGCGAAGGCTCGGTCACCAAGGTGGGTCCGTGCGCGGGCTTGCGCTGGGACAGGTCGGCCCCAAGCAAGAACGACTGCACAATTCTTTCGCCCAAGTCGCTGGGCCGTGGCTTGTGCCCGAAGCGAATGACGCTGCGCAGCCCGCCCAAAAGCAATAGACCGGATAGCTCCGGGTCACGTATTACGAACTCGCCGCGTGCCTGCGCCTCTTTGAAAAGCTCGAGTAGCTCGTGCAGCACGGCATTGCGCGTGCTCTGCCAGGGGGAATCCCGATCTGGGGGAAGCATAACGTCGGCACGTTGGATGAGATCGAAAACGTGCGGTTGCTCATCGAAAAACGCGACGATCGACGCAACAAAAGCCGACAACTGTTCGCTCGGGCTATCGAACCGCAGGCGCTCTTCCTGAAGCCGATTCAGCAATTCTCGCGACGAGCGCTCCAGCAACGATAGATACAATTCCTCTTTATCGTTGAAATAGCGATACAGAGTCCCTTTGCCGACTTCTGCCTCGGCGGCAATGTCCTCCATGCGCACTTCGTGAAAACGCTGCGCTCCGAACAGCCGGCCGGCCGCATCGAGCATCTTTTCCGTCTGCGCTGAGGTCTTCTTGCGCACGCGCCGTCTCGCTGGAGAAATGGTTTCTGTATATGCTCCATTGTGGAACTGACTGGTCAGTCCGATTGTACTTGTTCTGTTCATGATCGCAAGCCCAAACTGCGATAGTCTTTAACTCTTGGCTGGCTAAGTTTGAATCTCGCGGTTTTTGAAGGGTTGGCGAAGTGAATTGTTGAGGAAGAGAAAACAAAAGCGGCGGAAAAGCGCCGCAGTCCAAAGAAGTCACTTTTGGAGTGCGGCGCTTTTTCGCCGCTTTTGTTTCCTCTATTTTGCAAGGCCCTAAGCGCTCACTTTGCCCGTTTGTAGGTGAGCAGCCACTGGTTGCTGTCGCCGTCGGCCTTGAATTCTTTGGGACGCTTGGTGCCTGGCGATGCCATGCAGATCTTGAGGTTGTCGCCGTCGAGTTCGTAGATCACTTGGACGGTTTCTCCTTTGGCCGGGCCCTCGGAAGGCACGGCGTCCATAGCTTCAGGCTTTTTGGACGTATCGAGCTTGAAAGTACCGCCGCCGGTCTCGCCCTCACCGGTTGTGTAAGAATACTTGTTGTCTTTGAATTCCAGCTCGCCCTTCACTTGGTCCTTCGGGATCTCGTTACCGCTCATCACCGCAGAGGTGAGCATCCATTTCCCCTGCAGTTTCTTGTGGTCGTTCTTGGCGTCGTCCTTGCCGTCGGCGCCGAGGAAGAGTCCAATCGCCAGCACCGTCAGAATCTTGGTTCTCATGAGAGACCCCTTGGAGCACGGCCCGGATTTAGTCTGCGAAGATGCCGCGGCCGAGCAAACTTTGTTTGGAGCTTATTCGACGCCACAGCTTCATTATTGCAATCGCAGCGCGGTCTGGACAGGATTTATTGGAGCGCTGCTCGGCCTGCCGGGACGGATTCGGCTGCTCAGGGAACTAACTACAGGGCACGAGAATCTCAGAAAGAACCAGGGCCATGACAAACTCACAACTTGATCCCGTCCTGCAACATATTCGGAAACTAGCTTCCGTTCATCCCATAGAGGGGCGCACGGATCCTCAGCTTCTCCAGCAGTTTGCAAGCGCTGGCGACCAGGCCGCGTTTGCCGCTCTTCTCCAGCGCCATGGCGGCATGGTCTTGGGCGTATGCCGGCAGGTGCTGCATCACCTGCACGACGCGGAGGATGCCTTTCAAGCGACGTTTCTGGTACTGGCACGCAATGCCAACTCGATTCGGAAAGGATCGGCGCTGGCCAGTTGGCTCCACGGGGTTGCCTATCGAATAGCCATGAAAGCAAAACGCGATGCCGCCCGGCGGCGGGTTAAAGAAGGGCAGGTCAGGTCGATGCAGTCCACGAACCTCTCGGGAGACCTGGCGTGGCGCGAGGTGCAAGCGCTGCTCCACGAAGAAATCCAGCGCCTGCCGCAAGCCTATCGTTCGGCCTTTGTGCTTTGCTTTCTGGAAGGCAGGAGCAGGGCCGAAGTGGCCGACCAGCTTGGCTTGAAGGAGGGGACGGTGTCGAGCAGGCTGGCCCGCGCCCGCAAGCAACTGCAGGAACGTCTGTCTGCTCGCGGCGTTGCCTTGTCGGCAGCGCTGGGCGTTTCCGCACTCTGGGACGCAGGCGGTCGAGCGGCGGTCGCAGACTCGCTGGCGAAGGCGACGATTCAAGCTGCCGCGGCTTATGTTGCAGGCAAATCCTTCGCGGGGGGAATTCTCTCCGCCAAGGTTGTTCACCTTGCGGAAGGGGTAACCAAGACCATGATCATTACGAAACTCAAACTCGCTACGGTGCTGACGTTGGCCTTGGGTCTCTCAGCGTCGGGAGCCGCGTTTCTGACCGGGCAGAGAGCGGCTGCCTCAAAAACATTTCCGGAGGTAGCGGGCGCTCTATTTCAGTCGAAACCCACGGAAAGCTCCTTCTCCAGGTCGAGCGAGCAGCAGGAGGTTTTGGATCACCCCCAGCGAGCCGTCGCGTGGTTTGAGGCAGAGCGGAAGTTGGCGGAATGCTTGAACCATGCTCTCCTCGACGCGCCCGCGGGTAACCCCCCGCTCGAGCCCGCGCTGGTGATCAAGGGAGACACCATTACCGTGAGTGGCCGAGTCGTTGACCCGGAGGGCAAACCATTCAGCGGTGCAGCGATTTCCCTGGGGTGGTGGTATGCGTGGGCTCACCACCCATGGTTTCCCCCAATCGTGAAGGGATTCCACCCGTCCTCGGGAGCAAGTAGCGGTCCGGATGGCCGTTTCCGTTTTACCGTGACCAAGGCGGAAATGTACGCGACGGTCGATGACGATATCGATCAAATCGGCCCGGCGTTTCAGGTCGTGGCGGCTGCCAAAGGCTATGGCCCGAGCTGGGCCTGGCTCGAACATGCCGGCAAGGACATGACTTTGCGGCTTGTTCGCGACGATGTGCCTCTTCGAGGTCAAGTCTTCGACTTGCAAGGAAAGCCGGTTGCCGGCGTCGCCGTGCGCCTCGAACACCTGCTTTCCGGAACTGATTACCTGACGATAAATCGCTGGCCGGGCCTGCCCGAGAGCGTGCTAACGGATCGGGATGGCCAATTTGTCTTCACCGGTGTTGGCCGCGATCGCGAAGCGCATTTGCAAGTCTATGGTCCGTCCATCGAGATGAAACGAATCGGCCTCAAGAGCCAGGTTGCCACGAACGCAGGCCAGGGAGGAGGCGCCGTGGTCAAGGTCTTCGCTGGACCTACGAAGCCCATCGAGGGAACCATTCGGGCCATGGACACTGGCAAGCCGCTGCCCGGGGTGATTGTTTACGGCGGCTACGAAGCCTATCGCGGCGGTGTGCGTGCGGTCACCGACGAACATGGAAACTACCGCCTGCTCGGATTGCCAAAAGCGGGCCACTATGCGTTGAGGATCTGCCCGCCGGCGGCACAGCCTTATCTCATGCGGGCCAAAAACCTGCCGGACAGCGAAGGGCTGAAAACGATCCGCGCCGACGTGGAGCTTCGACGGGGGATACCGGTTCGCGTTCTCTTGGTGGATAAGGCCACGGGCCAACTGCTACGCGGTGATGTGTTGTACACGCCCCTGTCTGAGAATCCGCTCATCGCCGAGGCGGAACAGGAGCCGGGATTGCGTCCAACCATGGAGTTCAGTCAGCCCAGGACGCCTGGGAAGGACAACGCCACGGAGTTCCTGGCTTATCCTGGCTCCGGAGCCGTTTTTGGTATCGTTGCGCGCGGTCGCACGAATTACTTCCCGGCGAAACTCGACCCCGCGGATCGAGAAAAGGCAGCCCAAAACTTCGAATTGGAATTTGTACGGTTCACGAATGCCTATCGTATTATCAATCCTCGACAGACTGACGACCGGACGACCATTGAGCTTTCAATAGATCCCGGCCGAACCATCGAGGGCTCACTCATTGGCCCCGACGGAAAACCGGTGGCGGTGGCAGTCGCCTCCGGGCTGAGTTATGCCGGGCGGATGGATCCCACAAAAGATCGGATTGCACTTGCGACTGCCGCCTTTCAAGTGACAGGTCTCGCCGTGCAACAACCTCGGACGATCTCCTTTACTCAGAAGGAGCGCAAACTTCTCGGTTACGCAGTCTTGAAGGGCAACGAGCAGGGACCGCTCAACGTCCGGCTGCAGCCCTGGGGCACGGCAACGGGCCGGCTGGTCGATGCCAAGGGAAATCCAATAAAGGATGTTCAGATCTGCTTGCACTATCCTAAGTTTCCCGGGGCCGGCATCCAGCCTCCCGAAGCGGTGTACACGACGGATCAAGACGGCCGATTCCAGGTGACTGGCCTGGCCAATGGGCTCAAGCACGAACTAACCCTTCGAAATGCGGCGAAGAGCGACCTCACTTGCTCGGCCGGAGACAAACTCAAGAATCTGACGGTCTCTGCAGGCGCGACCATCGATCTCGGCGATGTCCCGGTGCAAGTTGTGCCCGCAAAGACCGCCAAGGCGGAAGGCAGCAACGATTAGGGTCCGGTCGTCCCATTCATGGGGTGGAGGACATTACTTGGTTGTGGTTGGCAATTCCCAGCGCTCCCCAAAGAACCCAGCGGTGACGACGGCCCCCGGTGCGCGTGCCGAGACCGGGGTGCGTACATCGATGACGGCAAAGTCCGGCAGCTTGGGGATCTGCCGGGCGTTATTCAAGTAGTCGTACTCGCGGAACGTGAACCCGCTGTTGAGGACAACGTAGCGCTTGGGATTGAGCGGATTGGGATAGATCAACAACGGCACATGATTCGTTGCATCGTATTTCTTCTCCCCCACCTGCAGGCATTCGGCATCCCAGCGAATGGGAAGTTTGTCCAGGATTTTTGCCAGCAGCTTATTGCTGCCAGGATCTCCCCAAAGGATTAAATTGCTGTCGGCGCTGTCGGCATCGGTCACATCCGCGTCGCTCTTTACGCGCGCCTCGCCGCGGAACTGGCGGCGCCAGTGATCGATTGCATGGGCGCTCTCAGACTGCACCCACGTTCCTATCGCTTCATGCAACGGCCGTCCTGTGGGGCGGACCATCAGAAAACTGTCCATAAATGCATCGTCAATGGGGCCCTGCAGGCCGTGACGCTTACGAAGGACTCCGTCCTCGGTCGTGGCGACAACATGCCAGCGCGTGCCGGTTTTGCGAAAGTGAGCCAGCCAGGAGCGGTCTGATCCCACAGGCGCTGCTTGCAGTTCCTGACCATCGAGAAGGACTTTCGGTTTCTGCGTGTTGTCCAGAGGGCAAAGTCCAGCCGGTATGGAAAAGGTCAGGGCTGCGACATTTTGCGTCGTCGCCTTGACTGTGGAAGGATCCACAATCTGGGCGTCCACGCGGGCACGGTCCCAATGCTGGTCGAGGCCGTCCACGGTTACCCAGAGCATCTGGTTATAGCGCAGCGTCCAGGTCGAAAACCGAACGCGCGTTGGAACCGGGTCCCGGCCTCGCGCTACGATGCTATCCAGCCGGCGGTCGATTTCTTGCTTTGCCTGCGGGTGATAGCCGTGACCGGTCTTGGGCCCAATGATGTGGACCAAGTCGATACCCTCCTCCGCCAAGGCACGGGCCATCACGTCTGCGGCTTGCTTCTGACGATCTATCTCGCCGCTATAAGCAACGACCGGGCAATTGAAGACATTGGCCGCATAGTCGGTGCAATCGTACAGGTGCAACAACTTCGATTCGTACCAGGTTGGCTGAATGGTTTCATTCTGAAAGACCTTCAGGAATTCGGGTGTCTCCGCGAAGCCGGCGCCTGGAGCGGCCGCGGCCCAAAGCCCGGCGTGGTGCACCGCAAACTGCCAGCAGGCCGCTCCTCCCATGGAGAAACCGCGAACAACGATCCGGTTCTCATCAATTGGATAATGCTTGCGCACGTGCTCGAGCGCCTCGAAGAGATCGATCTCCCCGGCGAACTTGTTGGCATTGCAATACCGGCCGTAAGGATGAAGGACGAACGCATGGGTAGGCGCAAATTCGCCGAGCGATCGCTGCCGGCCGTCAATGAAATTGAGTTCGCTGAGGTTTTCGCCGCGTCCATGGAACCAGGCATCGAGGCGATGCTGATAGGGAGTCCCCGGTCGATAGGAAGCAGGTACGACCAGGCCGTAGGGCTGCACGGAGCCGTCGATCTTGGAAACGTAGCCGCGTGCTACCAGACCTGTCGCGGTCGTCCAGGGGGCCCGGCCCTGGCGCAACGCTTCCGCCCGTTCGCGGCCCTGCCGGAGGAGGGCGCGCGCAACCGGTATTTCGCGGGCGTTGAAAAACTCGACATAAACCAGAGCGTAGCGGACAGCGTTATGGAAGATCTGAACATCGGGCAGCAAGCCGAGCAAGTCGGGTTTGGCTTTCAGAGTTGTCCTAAGCGTTTCGATCTCGTGACCGAGTGCAGCGCTGCCACTCTTCAGCTCCTCGCGATCGGCAACGGCAAGAGGAATGCCCGGCGGCGGAATGCGGCGAACCTTGTTGGCCAGGTTATCCCCGGGGCCATCCGCGCACAGCGAGCCAGGGACGACGAGGAACACAAAAACGCCGAGGAGAGAATTGCGCATGAATCTCGTCTCTTTGAACGAAGCGGGTGACCATTGCGAATCATGGTCCATAGCGTATCGACATAAATTGACCGAAATCAAGCAAAAGATTATTATCGAACGTGTGATGGTTGCTTCGGACTGATGGAATTTTGCCTTGGTTCGTTTTGGGAGACTGCGATGTTTCGTATCGAAGCCGGTTCGACGAGGAAGTATTGTGACGGCCTTTCTCGTCGCAGTTTTCTTCAACTCGGCATTGCCGGGATGGCCAGCGTCGCCTTGCCGGAGGTCCTCAAGGCCAAGGCAGAGTCCACGGCCAATCTCGGTAAAAGCAAGGACACCTCCGTCATTCTCATTTGGCTGGACGGCGGCCCCAGCCACCTGGATCTCTATGATCTCAAGCCCGAGGCGCCGGCTGAGTATCGCGGAATTTGGAAACCGATCCGCACCAACGTTCCTGGTTTCGACATCAGCGAGCTGTTCCCGAAACAAGCCAAGGTTGCGGACAAGTTCTCCATTGTGCGCTCGTTGCATCACAATACCGGCGACCATTTCGCGGGCGGCCACCGCATGCTCACCGGCAAGGATCTCGGAGTCAGCGGAGCGAATAACGCCGGCAAGTTTCCGTCGATTGGAGCCATCGTTTCTCGAGAGATCGGTCCACGGCGTACGGGTGTGCCCGGCTACGTGGCTGTTCCCTATGCCGCCAGCATTGGCCTGAATCCAGGCTACTTCGGCGGCAATCTGCTGGGCGTGCAGCACGATCCCTTTGCGACCGGCGGCGATCCCAACGCTGCGAACTTTGCCGTGCAAAACTTGAGTCCCGTGCAGGGGCTGACGATCGAGCGCCTGGAAAGTCGGCGTTCGTTGTCGGCCGAGTTCGACCGCATGGCGCGCACGGCCGACCTGGCTGCGAAATTCGACGCCATGGATCGTTTCAGCGAACAAGCACACAGCTTCGTTTGTGGTCCAGAAGCGCGGCGCGCGTTCGACATCAACCGAGAGGATCCGCGGCTCCGCGACCGGTATGGCAGGCATAACTGGGGCCAAAGCACGCTGCTGGCGCGCCGGCTGGTCGAAGCTGGGGCGACGTTTGTCACTGTTCACTTTGGCGGCTGGGATCACCATTGGGATTTGAAAGCGGGCATGGAAAACTACCTGCCGCTGGTCGACAGCGCCGTCTCGTCACTCTTCAGCGATCTCGACGATCGAGGCCTTCTGGAAAAAACGCTCGTCGTTCTCTGCGGCGAGTTCAGCCGAACGCCGCGCATGAACGACGGCGGCAATGGCGGCCCTGCAGGCAGCAAGGGCACTCCGGGCCGCGATCATTGGGGCGACTCCATGTTCTGTCTGCTCGGCGGCGGCGGGGTCAAAGGCGGCCAGATCGTTGGCTCTACCGATCGCCTGGGCACGCGGCCGCACACGCGGGCGGTCGTGCCATCCAACATTCACGCGACCATTTATCAAGTCCTGGGGGTCGACCCGAAGCTTCATCTCCTCGACAATACAGGCCGTCCGGTTCCGGTGCTCGATGATCCTACCCCGATCGAGGAATTGCTGTAAATCAACCTGCGGAATCGAACCATTGTTGAGCCCTCCTCCCCAGGAATGCGCCGATATGCGAACGCGCGCTCACCGAGAGATTTGCGCAAACGAGATTGCGCCATCGCGCCGCAATTCTTCATAATAATGACAAGGAGATAACCAACGAACAAATCGCGGGGGCAGGAAAATGACTCTTCGACACGCGCTTGGGCTGCTAGGATTCCTGGCTATGACGGTGCATTCCATGACTGGCGAAGTACGCGCCGATCCACAGATCGCGGCTGCCCAGCCCCCGGCGTCGACAGGGAAATGCTGGGTCTACGTCGGTACCTATACGGAAGGAGCTAGCAAGGGAATCTACCGATTCGAACTCGACCTGGCGAACGGCAACTTGACCTCTGGAACCCTTGCCGCCAAGTCTGTGAATCCTTCCTTCCTGGCGATTGATCCCGCGCATCGATTCCTGTACGCGGTTAACGAGGTCGCGACTTTTGGCGGCAAGTCAAGCGGAGCCGTCAGCGCGTTCTTTATCGATCCGAGGAATGGGAATCTCACGTTTCTCAACCAGCAGCCTTCCGAAGGCAGCGGCCCCTGTCACATTGTCATCGATAGCCGGGGCAAATATGCTCTGGTGGCCAATTATGGAGGCGGCAACGCAGTTGTTCTGCCCATTCAATCCGATGGCCGTCTCGCCAAATCTACAGCCTTCGTCCAACATCAAGGCTCAGGTACGAACCCGAATCGGCAAGGAGGGCCTCACGCCCACTCCATCAATCTGGACGCCGCCAATCGCTTCGCATTCATCGCCGACTTGGGCCTCGACAAAATTGTCGTCTACAAGTTCGATGCCAGGCTCGGCACGCTGGTGCCCAACGACTCTCCTTCAGTTGCAATTGCTCCGGGCTCCGGGCCGCGCCATTTTGCCTTTCATCCCAACGGCAGGACTGCTTACGTCATCAACGAACTGCAATCTACTGTGACCGCCTTTCGATACGATCCCGCGCACGGCGTTTTGAAGGCGGTGCAAACGATCTCAACGCTGCCCATGGGATTTACCGGGGAGAGCTCCACGGCAGAAGTGCAAGTGCATCCTTCCGGCAAGTTCCTTTATGGTTCGAATCGCGGCCATGATAGCATCGCCATCTTCGCCATCAATCCGGCGACGGGTGGTTTGAAACCCGTCGGCCATCAAGCAAACCAGATCAAAACGCCGCGGAATTTTGGCATCGATCCCACCGGAAACTATATGCTGGTGGCGAATCAGGACGGCAACAGCATCGTCGTTTTCCGCATCGACCTCAATACGGGCGAGCTGTCCCCGACAGGCGTTGTGGCGGAAGTGCCGACACCCGTCTGCGTCAAAATCATCGCCCAGGAGCGTTGAGTTCACTTGTTGGCTTGGATTTGGGCCTAGCCTTAAGGGATTTCAAACAAGGCCGGCCCCGCGTCCACATGGAACGCGGGGCCGGTTGCACAGTTCTCGCTAAACTTTCCGCGATTCTACTTCTCGACCTTCACATGAAATCCGGCCTTGTTCAGCGTCTTGACGAGATCGGTAGCATCAAAATCGCCGGTCACATCGAATGTTTCCGCCTTGGGCTTGACAGTACTTCCCGTGGCTCCGTCGACCTTCTTGACGGCAGCCTTGATGCCGGCCGTGCAAGCTCCGCAGCAATTGTGAATGCCGCTGACGGTCACTTTCTTGACCTTACCCGCCGAAGCTCCACTGTCGTCTTTGAACGTCAGGTCTTTGTTGCCCGTATCGCCGTGGAACCCGCCTGCAGCCAAAGCGTCGAGCGCTTTTTGAGCCGTTGCATCGTCGGGTGCCGTGATGGTGATGGACTTGGCCTTGCGATCAACGACGCCCTTGGCGCCATCCACTCCCTTGAGAATCTTGTTGGCCGCGCTTACGCACGCGCCGCAGCAAATGTGAACGCCCTTCACTTCGACCTTCGTCTCGGCTCGCGCAACGGCGCCCAAGGCGAGGAAGGTGCAAAAGCTTGTCGCAACCAGCAATCGCGAAAACTTCATAAGATCTCCCATCGGCAGAAAAACGAGTGATGATAAAGAGGCGAGCACTCGCTCGGCCTCGCGGGTGAGCATGTTCATAATCCCAGCCTCTTGCCCGGCGTTCTCAAACTATCCCAAGGTCGAGGAAGAGGCAAGCGCCGGCGCCCTGGAGATACGAGAGTGGGCGCAGCTTTCGTATCCTGTCGTAGACGCTGAACCCCGCCTTCGTATTCGGATGACGTTGCTCCTGGCCACGGGGGAAGGCAGCTGAGACTCCGCGCATTGTCTAGGCAAGCACTCCTCTAATCACTTCCGTATCGAGGACACCGGTCAGCCGTTGGTTGAGGCCGCCGTAGAAATAAGTCAATTTGTGGTGATCGAGCCCCATCAAATGCAGGATAGTGGCGTGTAAATCGCGAATATGGTGACGGTTGACGACGGCCTCGTGGCCAAGTTCGTCGGTCTCGCCATAGCTCGTGCCGCCTTTCACGCCGCCGCCTGCCAGCCAGTAAGTGAAACCTTTGGGATTATGATCCCGGCCGCCCTGGGCGCCTTGCGAAACGGGTTGCCGGCCGAACTCGCCACCCCACACCACCAACGTTTCCTGCAAGAGGCCGCGCTGCTCGAGGTCGGTCAGTAGCCCGGCGATGGGCTTGTCGATTTCCGGGCAGTGGATTTTGAGGTTCTCCTCGACGCCATTGTGCGCGTCCCAATTCTGCTGTTGATGCCCGCCGCCCGAATAGATCTGCACGAAACGCACGCCGCGCTCGATCAGCCGGCGAGCGATGAGACACTGCCGGCCAAACGCCGCCGGGCCCACCGACAGGGGGTGATCCGGCTTCGGGTCGTATAGGCCGTACATCGACTTGGTCTGCTCACTCTCCTGGGAGAGATCCAGCGTGTCCGGTGCGCTGGTTTGAAGCTGGAAGGCCAGCTCGTAGCTCGCAATACGCGCTTGCAGCTCGCTGTAGCCCGGTCGATCGCGCAGGTGCTCCGCGTTGAGCTGGTGGATGGCTTCGACTTGCTTTCGCTGCATTTCTGGCGTGAGGTTACTCGAAGGACGCAGATTTAGAATCGGGTCCCCGGCGGAACGAAACACGGTTCCTTGATAGGCAGCCGGCATGTAGCCGCTCGACCAGTTTGCTGCTCCGGGAATCGGTCCGCCGCGCGAATCGAGCATGACAACGAAAGCTGGCAGGTTTTCGTTCAGGGTGCCGAGTCCGTAGCCCAGCCACGCGCCCAGGGCCGGGTGACCTTGCAAAATGCGCCCGCTATTCATCTGCAGGTTTGCGGAGCCATGCGCAAACGAGTCGGCATAGAGTGATTTGATAACTGCTAACTTATCGGCATGCAGGGCCAGGTGAGGCAGGGCATCCGAGCACCATAGGCCGGCCTGTCCCTCCTGTCGAAATCGACGCTTGGATGCCAGCAGCTTGGAGGGCTGCACGGAGCGGCGGCGAATTTCCATCTGCACGCTTTGCCCGTCGCGCTTCTGCAGACTGGGTTTATAATCGAACAGGTCCATCTGCGAAGGACCGCCATACATATAGAGGAAGATGCACGCCTTGGCCTTTGCCGGGAAGTGCGACGGCTTGGCTGCAAGAATTCCCCCGGAAGCAGCGGGAGTCGATTCTGCGCGCGCAACCTGACTGAAGAATCCCTGCCGATCGAGCAAAGCAGTCAGTGCTAGTCCGGTAAAGCCAGCGCCGGTTTCCCAGAGGAATTCCCTGCGCGTTCGCCCACAGAACTGGCTCTGTGGTTGTCCTGTGCTACGTTCCGCCATAGCCAAAGCTCCTGTCGCGAATCTGCACGGACCGGTTGAAAAAGGGGTCAGACTCCTTGAGCTCTGCAGAGCCTGGTACCTCAGAAATGGGCGGAGCGCCTCGATTCTCCAGGGGGTCTGACCCCTTTTTCAACACTAATCGACGTACACAAATTCATTCAAGTTCAGGATTACAAGGCACAATGAGCGTAATGCCTGGCGTTCTGCCTCTTCGACGCCCAGAGGTTGCGCGCTATCCACGCGGGTAGTTTTCCCGCCGGCTCGGATGAAAAATTCGCGCGCGCTCAGTGCCGAGCCCCACGCGCGCAAGCCGAGGTTTCCCTGCCCCGCCAGCGGCCGGCTGTCGGTTACGTCCAGCAAGGGCTTGTCCGAGCTATCCAGCCAAACACGGATGCGGGGACCTTCGATCTGAACTTTTAGCCGGTGCTCATGATCCATACGAACGCCGGCCTTGACCTGAGCAAGTTCCTGCAGGTCTTTTTCGCCGTGCCGGCGGAGCATGGCCAGTTTATTGCGCGGATCGAACGTCAAGTCGTAACCGACGAACTCATCGCCGTGCGGCCGCGCGCGGATGATCAGCCCTCCCATCTCCGACGCCTGGTGCAACCGCAGCAAGCATTCGATCGTTGCATCGCCAAAGGCCAGTGACTGGAATAACGCAAAGGGCCCGCGGGCGATGTCCACGCGTTGGATCTGTTCGTACGAGTTGCCCCAGCGACCAGGGTAATACGCCCAACCTGCTTTTGGCCCTTCGAGGAAATCCAAGGGTTGAAGTTTGTGCAGATAGCCCTCGTGCAAGGACGCGGGCACCTTCGGAGCAATGGTCAGGGGCGGCTGAAGGACCGCGAAGGCTTTCGTTTGCTGGCACAGGTAAGCGGTCGCAATTTGGCTTTCGTGCTCGGTGGGATCTCGTCCCAACGCCAACCGATAAGCCTGTCGCGCCTGCGCCTGCGGGTCCCGGCCGGCCTCGCGCACCAAGCGCTCAGCGAACGCCTCGGCCTGCCCCTGGATGAACTCGCTATTGAGGAGCATCAGTGCTTGCGGCGCCACCGTGGTCACAGGTCGTTCGCCCATGGTCTGCGCCGTGTTGTTGTAATCCAAGGTTTCCAGGATCGGCGCAAGCATCGTGCGTTTCACGAAGAGATACACGCTCCGACGACCAAGCTCGGCTTCAGCGGAGATTTCCCAGCCCAGGCCTGGCCGCGATTGCCCCGCGACGACTTCCTTGCTTAGAGGGACAAAGACTCCCCGGCCTCCCATGTCACTGCGGAGCTGACCACTGACAGCAAGGGTGGCATCGCGGATGGCCTCGGCCTCCAGCCGGTGCAGATTTTGCCTCCAATAAAGTTCATTGCCCTCGTCCGCCATGTGCGCCGGCGGGTTTTCCGTGCTCGATGAAATCTGGTAGACGCGCGACATCATGATCCGCTTGTGCAGATGCTTTATCCGCCAGCCTCCTTCAATAAACTCGGCTGCCAACCAGTCGAGAAGTTCTGGATGTGTTGGGCCGAGTCCAGTCTTGCCGAAGTCATTGGGCGTGGGAACCAGACCGCGGCCAAGGTGATGCTGCCAGATGCGATTGACCAGCACACGCGCGGTCAAGGGGTTGTCAGCGCTGGCAATCCAGTCCGCCAGTGCGAGCCGCCGACCCGTTGACTCGCCTTGGGCGAGCGGCAGCAATTGCTCTCCCCTCGCCCCGGTACTCCGGGGCGAGGGGTCGGAGGTGAGGGGCCTTGGACGGGGATCTTTCGTCCCCCTCACCCCCGACCCCTCTCCCCCGAAGCGGGGGCGAGGGGAGATTATTAGCTGCCCCTCGCCTTGCACCATCTGACTCGTCGGCTTGAGCTTTGCCGGGGCCAGGACATCTGGAAATCCCGGTTCCACCTCATCGCCTTCGCTAGCAGCATTGCCGCGAATCAAGACGTGAGTTTTCGGTGCCGTGCGACCCTTCTCGTGTACAGACAGCGCCCAGGCGATATCTAAATTGTTCGCCTGACCAGGCGCGGCTGCCGAAGCTGGTGTCACACCCGCTGCGCTGCCTTGTGCTTTGCGCTTCTGGCCCGTCTTTTGGCCGCCGCCAAGTCGTGTCAGCTTCTCTCGCCCATTTCCTAGCGCCGTAAGCGTCGCTGAATCGATAACAAAGCGCGGTTTTTCATACCCCTTGATGTTGTCCAAAAACGCCAACAGCTTGTAGTAATCGCGCTGGCTGATTGGATCAAACTTGTGGTCGTGGCAGCGAGCACAATTGATCGTGAGGCCGAGGAACGCCTGTCCGGTTGTCGTGATAATGTCGTCGAGTTCGTCGAAGACCGCTTGCCGCGTGTCGTCGGGCTCATCGTCCCAAACCCCTAACCGGTAGTAGCCGGTGGCGATGACGGCATCGTCGCTGTGCGGCAGGATCTCGTCGCCGGCTAGTTGCTCCCGGATGAATTGATCGTACGGCTCGTCGGCATTGAACGACCGGATCACATAATCGCGGTAGCGCCATGCGAACGGCTTTTCGTCATCGCGCTCGTACCCATTTGTCTGAGCGTAGCGGACAACATCCAGCCAATGGCGGCCCCAGCGTTCGCCGTACTGAGGAGAAGCTAGCAGACGATCGATCACGTTTTCCCAGGCGTCAGGGCTCTTATCTTTGATAAATGCCTCGATCTCTTCAGGAGTAGGCGGCAGGCCCAGAAGATCGAAATAAGCGCGGCGGAGAAGCTCGCGTCGATTGGCGACGTGGTTCTGCCTAAGGCCATTGGCTTCCAATTTCGCAAGTACAAAAGCATCGATCGGATTGAACACCTCCTGAGCATTGCGGACGCGCGGCACGGGTGCACGCGCGACGGGCCGAAACGCCCAGTACGCTCGATCCTTGTCTGAAATCTTGAACTCTCCGCGCAGCGGAGCAGCCTTGGTGGCACTGTCGACGCCAGGCCAGGGGCTCCCCATTTTCACCCAATTGGCGAGGTCCTCGATCTGCCGCTTCGCCAACTTTTTCGCTGGCGGCATTTTCAACTCGGGGTCGTTGTGACTGATGGCCTTGACGAGCAGACTCTTCTCAGGTTGGCCCGGCACGATCGCGGGGCCCCGGTCGCCGCCAGTCAACAGGGCCGTCAGGGAATCGAGACGTAAACCACCCTTTTGTTTTTTATCTGCATGGCACTTGAAGCAATTTTCAGCAAGAATGGGGCGGATTTTGGCCTCGAAGAAAGCTGCCGCCTTGGGCGCAGGTGGTTCGGCGCTCGCGGCGCGAACGCCGACCGACCCGATGATGCTCAGCACCACCAGAGGGATCGCCAGGTCGCTTTGCAAGCCGGTTCGCATTCTCAAGTCCCCCGCCTGAACTTGGGGGTCCTGCATAAGTTGATGGCCGAATCAGGAAAACGATACGCCACTCTATTCGGCAGGTGTTGCGGCGTCTTCTGGATCCTACATTTCGGCAGGCAGGTAGTCCGTTCGCACTCGATCCCAGGTGAGCAGTAAGGCAGGCGCTCCACGGTATCTTTCTGATACAGTTTACCCGCGTTAGGTATGCGGAGGCTATGGGTTTGCCGGAATTTTATTGGCAATCGATTCCGCGGGCGCCAGGAGAATCCGAAAGGATGGGCAGAGGCCGTCACAAAATCGAGCTCCGAGCACCAGGTTAAATGTAGAAGCGCCATTTCACTAAGTGATCCTCCGGCCTCAGTCGTAGCTGATTACCCACCGTCGTCCACTCGAGTGCATTCCCGTTTCTGTTCGTACGTTTTTCGTTTAACCGCGAGCCAGCGGCGAGCGCGTGAACAGACGGGATCCGGTCCCCTTCTGTTGACGCGCTCCCCTTCGGGTCGCGGTTAAACGATTTTTCGGACGCTGCATAAACGGCAATGCCCCTCATCCACTCGACCCCGTTGCGAAACACACGGCCATGCTCTAAAATCGGTCGCCGACCGCATCGGATCTGCCACGGGGTTTGCCATGATTCTTCACGTCGACATGGATGCTTTCTACGCAGCTGTTGAACAGCGTGATCGGCCTGAGTTGCGCGGCAAGCCCGTCCTCGTGGGCGGCAGCGCGGATCAGCGTGGCGTCGTTTGCGCCGCTTCCTATGAAGCGCGGAAATTCGGCGTCCACAGCGCCATGCCCACGGTAACGGCGCGCCGGCTTTGTCCTCAGGGAATCTTCCTGCCGGTCCGCATAGATCACTATGCACGCATCGGCAAGCAAATTCGCGAAATCTTCCTGTCATTCACACCTCTTGTCGAGCCGCTCAGCCTCGATGAGGCGTTCCTGGACGTGCGCGGCAGCGAGCCCTTGTTCGGCCCCGCGCCTGAGATCGCACGCCAGCTGAAAGAACGCATTCACGCAGAGACAGACCTTATTGCCTCGGTTGGCGTCGCACCCAACAAATTCCTGGCGAAACTGGCAAGCGACACCAGCAAGCCCAACGGATTGCTCGTTCTCGAGCCGGAACATGTTGCGGCATTCCTCGCACCACTGCCCGTTGGGCGAATCTGGGGCGTGGGAGCCAAGGCCGAGCGCCGATTACGGGGGCTCGGCATCGAAACCATTGGCCAATTGGCAGCGACCCCTGAGCAATTCCTGGTGGACAAATTCGGCGACATGGGCCGACATATCCGCCAACTGGCCCTTGGTGAAGATGAACGGACTGTCGTCCCCGACCGGGAAGCAAAATCCGTCAGCACGGAAACGACCTTTGCCCGCGACATCGAAGATCCTCAGGTCTTACGTAGTTGGCTCCTCGAATTGGTGGAGCAACTTGGCCAGCGCCTCAGGCATCTGGGTTTGCGCGCCAAGACCATCGAGTTGAAACTCCGTTCCGCCAACTTCCAAACGCACTCGCGCTCGCTGACGCTTCGTGAGCCGACCGACTCGACGGCAGCCATTTGGCAAGCCGCCGCAGCGCTGTTTGACCGGCGCATACCCAGAGGATTGTTGCCAGCCCGTTTGCTCGGCGTGGGCGCTTCCGGCTTGACACGTGAAACGATCGTGCAGAAAGATCTCTTTGACTCGGGCTTGCAAGACAAGCAAACCGCTCTCGATCAAACGCTCGATCAGATCCGCACACGCTACGGGGCTGATGCCATCCGCCGCGGCGGCGTGCTGGACCGTCCCACGGAATGATACCTCCAAGGTGATTTTCCACTGGCTCCCCCTAGTTACGCACTGCTTCCAGCGCCTTTACCAGCAGTTCATCGCGCCAGTCGCGCACACCCTGGATTGTCCGCTTTGCCGGAATAGTGGGCTGGATGCCGACTCCGTGATGGCGCGAGCCGTCCTGCTTCAGGACGCGCATGCCGGTCCAGGCGACAGTGTATCCTCCGGGCAGCCGCATCGGATTGATGTTGCCATTCGTGCCGGCAGTCGGGCCTCCGACAATCGCCGCCAGCTTGTAGTGCTCGATGATTCCCAGGTAAGTCTCGGCATAGCTAATGGCCCGGCCGTCGGTGATGAACGCTACCTTCGCCTTGAAACGCGGCGCCTGTGGCGCGACCGACCAGTTGGAGAACGAATAGCTAACCTTTGTGCGATCCGGGTAGAGCGTGATCGGAATGTGCCACTGACCGCTCTCGACCGGCTTATCGATCAGATGGCTAATGGCCACGGTTGAACCATGCGGGTAGGCGCGCATGTCAAAAATGATTCCGCTGGCCTTTGCCAATTTGTCCACCACCGCCGTGAAGTCTGCATCCACGATCCGATCAAGGTCCAGGTACCAGATGCCAGGTTTAAGTTCCGTCACCTTCTCCGGACGAGTCTCCGTCAGTTCCGACGGATTTACCGTGCGTTTCAGCTCGAGTTTGTAAGATTTTCCTGTCGCTGGCTGCACCTCCAAAGTCAGCGTGGAATCGCGTGGCCCTGTCGCCAGCTCGTGAAGTCCCCGATAGCGCCGCCATTGCGGGGTCGCGCCCGAAATAGTTTTTTCCACCTGAGCAAGCGCTTCGCCGGCGGCCAACCCGTTGACCTTCAGGATGACATCACCTGGCTTCAACGAATCCGGGCCGTCTACTGCGACCTGGGTGACGACAAGCTGATTTTCGACCCAGTCCCAGAGAAAAGGCGGAATAGCCGTGCTCTCCACGGTGCGCATGGCCACATGTCCGTGACCATCATGCAACTCGGCTACAAGCCGGCGCAGGGTGAGCAAGAAGTCGGCCTCGTTGCGGTCGGCGGCTGCGGAAGTGAGGGCGCGCCGCAGAGCGGCTGGCCAATCCGTCTGCACGACATCAAAGTATGGGTAAAAATGCTGAAACGTATTCCATGCCAGAGCAACGGCTGCCAGCCGGGTGGCCCTGTCGTTGCCGGAAGGCAGGAACCCTTCGGGTTTGGCGGCAGGGTCGCGGGAGTTCGTGCCCGGCGCAGCGACGTGAGGCAGCGTTCCCTGAGCGTCGGCAAACAGGGCGAGAGGCACCAGTGCCGACACGCCGCCGCCTAGCTCGGCCAGATATGGTTTTTCCGGCACAGGTAAATCTTCCGGCTTCACTTTCGTGCCGAAACTGGTCGCCACGACATCTGCTTTGCTGATGCGCCTGCTCGAATAAATCGATTGGGGACTGCCTGTGCCCACTCCCAGATGGAGCCAGACCAGTGTTTTCAAGGAAGCAACTCCCGCGCGTGTGTGCAGTTCCTCCGGCAGCTCCGGCTTCTTTCCCGTGACAAAGACGCGCACCGTCGGGGCCAACGGTTTGAAGTATTTCTCCAACCTGCGCGCGAGGTCGGCGGAATCCTTGGCGCCCTGGCAGGCGACGACTCCCTCGATGGCTACACGGTCCCAGTCCGCATTGGCGGATTGGTCGCTGGGATGGAAATAGCGGACATAGCCGAGCAGGCGCGTGAACGCGACGAGGTTATCCAGTTCCCGTACCTGGAGCGAGCGCGCGGGCTCATCGCCGAGACCTGCGGGCCCCAACACCTGGAAGGAGGCAGCATCCAGCCATGCCTGACCCTTGCCCAGGAAGAGCAAACCAATGCTGATCGATTCGGCGTCGTCCGCCACGTCGCCCACGATGTCATAGCGACGCCACTCTTTGGCTGTGATGGGGCGATCCATCATGTTGTCAAAGAAGCCTTGCTGATTGTCCTTGCGGTCGACGCGCATCCAGAGCTGGGCCGTATTGCCGGGGCCAGCCACGTCGGCACGAACCGCGGCCCGGAAACGCACACGTTTGCCGCGAAACGCCACGGCTTCGAAGGACTGCATCAAGATGCCAGCGCCGCCCTTGGTCGCCTCGGCGCCATCCATGTGTAGGCAGCGCTTGCCCGATTTCGGTTGGTCCTCGGTAAGCTTGGCGACGAACCCTGCCTGCTGTGAAGGAGCGGGCATAAACCAACCAGTGGGCACCTGGCCAATCTCGCCTTCTTTGAAATCGAGGTTGACCGGCCCCGGCGGTGCTGCGGCAGCCAGGTTGGACCCGCCGCCGGCAAACAGGACACAGAGGACGAAGAGAAGCAGCCGAGTGCATCGAGCCACGGGATGCGCGGAATTCATGGGGAGATCCTTTCTCTCGGTCTTGCTCTGAACCCTGCTCGCGGGAACTAAAGTATTGTCTTGCTGGCAGATCGAGGTGGCAATGTCCCAGGTGCCGGATTGTTCTGAGCAGATCGTGGTAGGCAACGAGGGACGCCAGCGACCAGACGCTCGCCCGCTCCACCCAGCGAAGAGCACTCGACGCACATATCGGCCCGGCGCCCTGGTGCGCCGAAGGTGCGCCCAAAGTGCGCCGTGGCGAGACGGCCATGGAGGACGCAAATAGGCCGCATTTCAAGAGACAATGCAAATCCGCATTTGTCAGAATCCAAAGGGAGCATGTCGACATAGCTTTACGGGGCTGGCGGTTGGCAGGTCTTCGGCCACCACGGTGCGGGGCGGGAATACGAGCCCGAAGCGTAAGCGAGGAAGCCGGCCGAAGCTTGCCAGTCGAAACCTCGCTAACGCTTCGGGCTCGTATGTGGGGCAGGTCACGACTCCCGTCGTCCCCATGACTCAATTGTAGATCCGGGAGAGCGCACAAGGAACGGCAGCAGAAGAGTTTTGTGTGCCCATCCTCGACCCGGCGGCAGGATAAACGCCGATGATGGAAATTCCTTCTCCCTGATCATCGTTGCGTGCCATTGACGCGGGCCTGCGTGGCCCAGTGGAGCATGAATGGAATGGAGGAGGGGAGAAGAGAAATCGGAAGTGTATGGGTTTCAAAAAAACTTAGGAAATAGTGCGGAAAATGCGGGCTTTTTGATGTTTTGCTTTTCGGTGCTCTACGAAAACCACCCACAAACAGACCAATACCACCGGGAAAACCACCCGCTGTGACAGGCACGGAGACAGGCCACCGAGTCTTGAAAAAGTTCCCCGCACACACGAGGCGGGCTTGTTTTGCTGGTCGTTCACGGGCCCTCGATAGCAATGTCAGGAAACAGGTTCTTTACAATTTCTTTGATTTCTGCACAGCGCTCGCTTCGGACAACGACTCTGTGGAATCTCCTCTCACTCTCTCCAGGCCCCGGACTCAAGGGGCCAGAGGCTTCGTATTCATTCTCCGCTAGTTTGTCCGCAAGACATTTGGCATCCTCCTCGGATAGAAGGCAAATCTCGCACGTCTTCCCTCTTTTCCTGATGTGTATTGACATAGCGATTTCCCCTCTCATCTCGCCCGTGGCCTCCGCTCTTCCTCGATGGCGAGGTTCTTCTGATTAGCCGGTTCATGCATGACGGACCGATCGTAAATGAAGCCGATAAGCCGATCCCAATCAATCTTTTTATTTGCTTTCCAGTCTCCGGCCAATTATATGTGCTTTTTGGCCCCCTCGGTCGGTGCTGGCCGCCTTTTGTATCCTAAATCTCCGTTGACTGGGGCAAGCAACCACTCCCTCGGCGTGATGTTTCACGATGGTAGGGAAGGAGAAGCCTCATGCTCGATTGTTCCGAAATGTTCTTCATTGTGGTAATCTTGACCGTCGTCTTGATCCCGATCATGTGGATTATGTGGGGCAACCAGAAGCAGGAGCTTGGGACCATCCAGTGCAAGCGCTGCCATCATGTTGGCCCTGCCAGGGGCCTCTTTGTGCCGTTTCGTGGGATAAAACCGGTCTGCCAGAAGTGCCAGAGTGAGGATTGGGTGAAGATCGATAACAGACCTACACAGACATAGAGGGTCTCAACTGGAGAGCATATGCCCATCTGCATAAGCAGACAATATTGTGACACGTCCTTCGGGGGCAACCCCAACGTCGATGAAAAGATTCTTATTTTCGAGGATCGAGTAATTGGGTGGCAGATCGCCATCGCAGAGGAACTGCGGCGGCTCATCGATGACCCAAAAAACAAGGGCACGCCGATTCAGCACGCTGGCTTCGCTTTGTTGTCCATCCTCTTTTCTTATTTCGAGATGATTACGCAGTACAAGCGAGGAAAGGACAGCAAAGGAAAAAGCGACAAGTTTATCAAAAGGGGCTTGGATGACGTTTTTCCGAATCGGTTTACCGATGGCCAACGGAAGGATATTGCCAACCTCGTAAGGAACGGGCTCTACCACACCACGTTCACAAAAAAGGGTGTGCTGCTTCATGGGCAATACGAGAAATCGATTGAGATCAAGGACGGGAACGTGTTGGTCAACCCACACCGATTGGTTGACGACATTAAGGTGCACTTTGAGCAGTACATCCAAGACCTGAAAAGCCGCAAGATCGATGATGGCAAGTTCGAGAAAATGTACGATTACGCCATGAACCCCTAATCTTCGGTGTCTTCGAGAAAGGATGGGCCGAGACCAGTTATAATTGATGAGCAGGCATGCTCAAAAACACTTGGAAAAAGTGCGAAAAAATGTGCAAGGTTGGTGGTTGACTCTCCAAAAACGAAAAGTTCCAAAAAAACGGGGTATACCCTGCCTGACCCGTCCTGCCTGCGAATGACCATCCAAAAGACCAGCAAGGCAGTTGTATCTCTCGGAAATCGGTGCGAAGCCCATTGCAGGAGATTGCAGACCGCTGCGGATGGAATAATTCAAGGCAAGGACAAAGCCACCCAAAAACCAGCCAAAAGCGCCATGATACGAGATCGCCTGTTGTAAGATGTCATTTGCATTGGATTTCTGAAATGAAGACGGAAGTGTATGGGAATCGAACCCACTGAGAGCTTTCTTCAAGCCCCCCACTGGTTTTGAAGTCCCGTGCTACGTTAATCTGGTTAGAAACGGGCTCAAAGGTGGCGGTTTTTCCGCGTTCTTGGTGGGGCAACCGAGCTGTAACTGAGATTGAAACGGACTTCAATCGGGAAACGACGTAACAGTTGACGTAACAGACTCGGGCCGGTTGCCTTCCTGGGCACCGCCCGAGTCATTGACTCCTGGCCGAATCTCCCCGAGCGCAACAAGGCCCCCGCCTCGCGCATCCAGGCCACGGTTGGTTCCGGTAAATAGCCCGAGCGTAGCCAGGATTTTCCCACGTTTGCGCACGTCGCGTCGTCCAGGCCCAGGTTGGCCAATGGCCCGTCAACGCGAGACGGCACCGCCATGTGGCGTTTGGCGAATGAACCGCCGCCTCAGCGAGGAAGACGGGACCGGGGCAGCCGGCGGGGGAGGGCACTGCGGCGCGGCGATTTGTAAAAAGCCAATGGTTTTTGCAAACCAGAGAGCAAAAGACAGCTTGCTGTCTGGGTGCTCAAGAAAGCGTCGATTTTTACATTTTGGTCCAACGAAAAAAAAATAGAGCAGCATCCATTTGAAGCGTGCCGCCACTCCCCGTCGTCATCGTGGACATACTACCAGCCGTCGGCGTTCCTGGTGAGCCGTCCATTCGGTGCGATCGGCGAAAGCGCGGGCAGCTGATCGGACTCTCGGTAATGTCGAACGACATAAGATGGGCACTCTCTGAAAAACGCCACGACGCGCAGTCCGCTTCCCGAACTGCTGTCCAAGCAACCCATCGCGCCATTACAGTCAGCATTGAGGGCAACTACTAGAGGCCGATATTCTCCAGTGTAAAGAAAAGAACGGAGACAGTCGGCCAGGCCGGTCCTAGCAGTGCGATGCACAATACAGCAGGTTTTGCTTGATTTCTGCGAGTGAGCAGGTTCCAATATGGAACATTTGTATTGTGCCCAGTGCTGTCATACCCCCTTTGGTAAACTACCTGCCGTTTCGATGTCTTCATCTGGCATGGACGCAGCTGGCAGAAAAAGGGCTCGCCCATGCTTTCATTCCCTCGTCATGTGCTGGTTCGCCTG
>Ga0116223_10001538_pt1 | contig 23336 bp, 21 predicted proteins | sample Sb_taG_3_FD_90092 | JGI IMG/M metagenome (GOLD analysis project Ga0116223, IMG submission 90092) | Peat soil microbial communities from Weissenstadt, Germany - Sb_50d_a_PC metaG | ecosystem: Environmental > Terrestrial > Soil > Wetlands > Peat | place: Germany: Weissenstadt | collected 2010-09-21 | reverse complement strand
GATCGCCCGCACCGAAGCAGCCAGAGCACTTCAATTTGGTGACGTTCGGAGAGGGGGGCCGTTTTACACCGCTGAATATCGATAAGACCGCCGCGCTAATGGAGGCGGACGATATTGATCGTTTTGGAAGGCTGCCTTAACTGTCATGCAACTGCCCGATGTCAACGTCCTCATCTACGCGCATCGGCAGGACGCGCCAGAGCACCATCGATACTCCTCTTGGCTTAGAGGGCTCGTCGAGGCCCCCGAACCCTTCGCGGTTGCGGAGATTGTGCTCGCTGGCTTCCTGCGAATCATTACCAATCCAAAAATCTTCCGGCCAGCAACACCGATGCCAACGGCCTTGGCATTTTGCCGCGGGCTGGTTGAATGGCCTAGGGCCGTACTTGTAATGCCAAGTCGCACACACTGGGATCTGTTTCTGAAATTGTGCAATGGGATTGAGGGGCCTTTGGTAACTGATGCTTACGTGGCCGCGCTGGCGATCGAACATGGCTGTGAACTGATCACAACGGACAGCGATTTCGCGCGTTTCCAGGGATTGCGCTGGCGGCATCCACTGGGTGCGTAAAACACCAACACCATCGCGAGTGTCATCACAGTGCCATGCAAGCGGTCATAAACGGTGGCAGAAAGCGAAGAAGAGAAGGCCAATTGGACGTGTCCAGTTTTGTCCGAACTTGCTGATTTCCTTCGGTCTCTCTCGGCTCTGGCAACTCGTGATTAGATTGTTTTCAAAGCTGTTAACCGAAATGTTGCTAGTTCGAATCTAGCCCAGGGAGCCAAATCTCCGGAGAGATCCCTCGCGCACCCCGCTCGGGATTTCGCCTGCGGGCTCCCGCTTCGTTCATGCCCGCATGACGGCTCAAGTTCGAATCTAGCCTGGGGAGCCAAATTTCCGCGCAATTCTCCGTCCGCCGGCCGGCTGGGGCTCGCTCCGGCGCGCCGCCGCTACAGCGACATCGAGTTGGGGAACACGTAGTAAAAGAGCAGGGCGATCAAGATAAGGTAGGCGAGGACGATGAGCGTCCAGCCCATGTTGTGGCGGATGACTTGACCTTCGCTGCGGACGAACTTGCTGGTGGAAACGCCCACGCTGGCCGTTTGCGGCGCGATCGGCTTTCCGACTTCCGCGCCGACCGAATTGAGCGTCGGGAGCAGCAGCACGGGCAGATTCAGCAGCCGCCCGGTTACGGCCTGCACCGGGCCGAACATGGCGTTCGTGGAGGTGTTGCTGCCAGAGAGCGCGACGCCGATCCAGCCGAGAATGGGTGCTAGAACCACAAAAAGGACGCCAATCTTGGAGAGTCCGTACGCCAACGAATTCGCCATCCCCGTGTACACGAAAATGTAAGCGAGCGCGAAGACAAAAAACGCCACGAGCAGCGCGCCCCACATCTGCTTGAATGTCTTCGAGAAAACCTGTCTAACGATCTGGCCGCTCGGCCGCAGGATCGCCAAGATCACAAGCCAAGACGCCAGAATTGAAGTGCCTCCATTCAGCGGCGCGAAGTTGAATACGGAAGTAATTGGTTTCTGCGTGATCGAGGATTTCGCGGCGACGGATAACTTCAACCAACTGATCGTGGGAAGGCTCGACTGCGGGCCGGTCCAAAGGACGACCACGAGAATGAGCACGATGTACGGCACCCACGCGAAAAATGCTCCTCGCGCCGAAGTGAATTCGAACGAAATCGCGGCCGCGGTCTCCGCAGGTCCGAGTGGTGCGCCACCGAAGCCGCGAATCGTCTTCGGGCGCCAGACTTTCACGAACAGGAAAAGAACCCAGAAGGAAACGAGCGTGCCGCTAAGGTCGGGAAGATAGGGACCGAGATAGTGCGCGACCGGCCACTGGCCCGCGATGTAAGAGAGCGAGCCGACGATCGCCAGCGGCCACGCCTCGGTGACGCCTTCCCATCCGCTGACGAGATAAATCAAAACCCAGGGCGGCAGCAACGCGAGAATCGCGACGACGTTCCCGATGGAAGCGGAAAGCGCCAACAGCGGCAGACCCGTCACCGCGGCGAGCCCGATAATCGGAGCGCCCAGCGCGCCGTAGGATACTGGCGCGTTGTTGGCCAGGGCGGCAACGCGAATGGCGTCGAGGTCGGCAATGCCGAGGCCCACCAGAATCGGCACGACGACCGCCCACGGATAGCCGAAACCGACGAGCCCCTCCAGCAGCGCGCCGAAGGCCCACGCCAGCATGATGGTTTGAATGCGAATGTCGGCAGTGGCGTGATGGACCATCCAGTTCTTGAATCGTCCAAAATTTCCGGTGAGCACCAGCGTGTTGAAGATGATCAGGCCCCAGAACGTGATCCAGTCGATGTTCCAGATGCCTGTGAGACCGCCATACAGATACGATTTCAACGTGTTGGCCAGAGGCGCATGCCAAATGAATACGGCGACAGGCACCGTGATGATGCCCGCGAAGATGGTGGCCCGCCATGCAGTGACGCGAAAAACGGCGAGCATCAGGATCAGAGCGACGAGAGGGATCAACGCGGCGAGGATGGTCAGCCACAGGTGGCCCGTGGGATTCAATGTCTGCTCGAACATAGCGGCCCTCGCAGCGGAAACTGAATTCTCCAGTTCGGAGTGGCGGAACAGGATTTCGTTCGCCTCTATCCCTCATATTCGAGCCACTACTGTCAACGGGATTTGGCGCGGCGGCGTTCTATTTGAGCGTACGCAGGAGTCTGAACGCCTAACTCAACACAGAGGACACAGAGTAGGCACACAGAGAGCACGGAGAAAAACTGGCATTCACCGCACCCTTCCTGCGTCAGGGCAGGGAGGCGCAGAGAGCGCAGAGAAACGCAGAGAAATTCGGGCGTCGAATTTTTTAGCCGTCAGGAACTTCAGCGGCTAAAGCGGGTCCGACTTCCCGACTTTTTGTCGCGGCTGAACAGTTTGCGGGAAAAGGCAATCAAGAGTGTCCTCAGGCGCTAAAGCGCGTTGAGCGCAAGCCGGTTATGTCGGAGCTGAAGCTCCGACCCCCTAAAAGGCCGACTTGTTCCGCAGCCTGTGAAGCCGCGACCTACAAGGCTTGTCTCCGTTCATTAGCTCAAAAAGCAAAGGCCCAGCCGATAAATCGGCCGGGCCTTTGTTGGCAACACATGCTGCCAGCCCTGCGGAAAGGGGAAAGCGAATTACATCGTTTGCGCCTGCAGAAACTCGCCGGGGAGCCGGCTGATTCTGGAGGTCGCGGGCGCGAGAGCGCGTTGCGAGACCGGTTTCCGGTCTTGTCGCTCCGGAAGATCCGCCGCTTTCATTCGCTCGATCTTGATTCCGAGTGTGCGCTCGAGCGCAAGCAGTTCTCCGCGCTGATCGATGGAGAAGAGAGTGGAAGCGAGGCCCAGAGCGCCGGCCCGGCCGGAACGTCCCACGCGATGGATGAAATTTTCGGCCATATCCGGCAGATCGTAGTTGATGACCTGGGAGATGTCGTCCACGTGAATCCCGCGGGCGGCCAGATCGGTCGCCACGAGGATGCGGAAACGCCCCTGCTGAAATCCGGTGAGCGCCGCCGTACGCTGGGATTGCGAGCGCCCGCCATGAATCATGGCCGCGGCGAATCCTTCGCGATGCAGGCTCAAAGCCAAGCGTTCGGCTCCGCGCTTGGTGCGCGCGAAGACGAGGCAGCGGCCTTTATCCTGCGCGAGCAAGCGGCACAGCACATCGAGTTTACGATCGGTGGAGACTTCGAAAGCCTGCACGCGAACGCTTTCGTTGGCCTTCAAGACCGAGCCGAGCTCGACGCGAACCGGGTGACGCATGTAATCGTGCACCAAATGCGCAACCGAGGCTTCGAGAGTGGCCGAGAAGCAGAGCGTCTGGCGATCTTTCGGCAGGATGGACGCGATTCTGCGAATCGCGGGAAGAAATCCCATGTCCAGCATGCGATCGGCTTCGTCGAGAATGAGCACCTTCAAGGTGCGGAAATTCACGAGCTTGCGATCGAGAAAGTCTTCCAGACGTCCGGGCGTAGCGACCACCAGACGAGCTCCCTGACGGAGTGCGGTCAATTGCGCGCCTTCGGCCAAGCCGCCGACGACAAGAGCCGCGGGCAACAGTTGCTTGCCCCGCAAAACGTTGTACTGCTCCACGACCTGCATGGCGAGTTCGCGCGTGGGAACCAGGGCGAGCGCTGCGATTCCGGGAGTCTTATCCTGGAGCAGCCGCTCGATTACCGGGATCAGGAACGCCAGCGTCTTGCCGGTGCCTGTCTGCGCGGTCGCGAGCACGTCCTTGCCTGCAAGCGCCGTCGGAATCGCGGCTGCCTGCACCGGAGTCGGTATCGAAAAGCCAGCGGCCGATATTCGCTCCTTGGTGTAATCTGAAATTGCTAGTTCTGAAAAATTCTGCATGATCTAAGTGTTTTTCTATCTGGTAGATGCGGCGGTCGGCGCGCTCAAGAGTTCTCGGGCGGGCACGGCAACCTGCATTTCCAGTCCTTGTTTGAATTACGCAAAAGACTTTGGAAGGAACTGACGGCGGGGTATTCTCAGCAGTTATTCGACGAGAGCAACCACACCACACAACCGCGGTATTAAGCGCAAAATCAGTGTACCACATCTGGGAGCGGGTGAGTAAGTTGATAAGCGGTGTTTCTCAACATACAATACGCCCCGTTGGCTACCACAGGATGGCAGCGATCGGGGGAATATGCCAGCCACTTCGCAAAAGGTATTCGTAGGAGCGGGCGAGCGCGTGCCGGAAGGCGGCCGGCTGGTCGTGGACGTCGGTGAGACGACCATCGGAATTTTCCGCGTCGGTGGGAATCTCTACGCCTATCTCAATAAGTGCGCGCACCAGGGCGGACCCGTCTGCCAGGGAAAAATTATTCCGCGCGTGAACGAGGTGATTGACGAGCGCGGCGAGAGTCACGGATTCGCTTTCGATGACGCGAATTTGCACATCGTCTGCCCGTGGCACGGCTTTGAATACGACATCAAGACGGGCGCGCATCCGGGACGGCCTTCGGCTCGCCTGATTTGCGTGCCGGTGGAAGAAGCGGCCGACGGGATTTATGTCACCGTCTGAGGAAGCAGCGAAGTTGTCCGCGCTTCTGGGGGATCTGCGGGTGCAGATCGGGCGGACCATGCAAGCGGGCGAGCTGGCGAGCATAACCCGCGAAGATGTGACGAATCTGGTGACCGAAGCGGTGAAACTCTACGCAGCGTACGCGGAGGAGCTCGAGGCCGAGATTCCCGCGATTGATGCCACGGTTTCAACCACGGAAGCGATGGTGGTCGCCTGCGCCCTGCTGCGCGCGCAGCACATGAACCCTTTCGATCTGGCGCTCTGGTTTTCGCGCACCACGCCAAAGGCCCTCTGAAAATTGTTTGCGTTTCTAGGCAGGTTGCGGGCGAGGACACGACGATGAGCAAAACCGAAGTGGACATTGGCACGAAAACGGGCGTGAGCAGCGCGAGCGAGCACAAAGTCCAGCAGATTACGACGCGCACCGACTCGCGGGAAATCCTGGCGAACGCGCGCCGCGACATCGCCCGCCTGCACCTCGACGACTATTTCATCGTGGATGTGGACGCGCATCACGTGGAATTCGATTCCTGGGCCGAAATTCTGGAGCACCTTGAGAATCCCGTCCTGCGGCACAACGCGATATCGATGACGCAGAACTGGCCGAACGCGAAGCAACTGGCGTTCAGCAATCATCCGGTTGGGCTGACGTTTCAGGATGTGTTTGGCCGCATCCCGCACCAGGCGGAACTCGGCGAGTACGTGGAGAAGACGGACGAACACCGCGATCTGACGCTGGTGCGGCGCGCCATGGATTCGATGGGAATCAAGATGCAGGTTGTGTTCCCGCAGCCGATGCTCGAGATGGGTTTGCATCCGGATCCGGACATCGTCACGGCGATGACGTTCGCCTACAACCGCTGGTTCACGAAGACAATCCTGCCGCGCGAGAAGCGCGTGAAGACTCTGCTGTGCCTTCCGTTTCACGATCCCGATGCGTGCATGAAGATGATCAAGGAGTTCGGCGAAACGCCGGGTGTGGTCGGGTTCATGATCACCAGCCAGCGCCACGCGGGCGTCTACAAGAATATGTTCATGCGCATTTATCGCGAGCTCGAAGAGCGCGGCCTGCCGCTGGCGTTTCACGCCGGCCCGACCTGGGGAGATACGATGACATCCACGATGAACCGGTTTCTGTCGGTTCACTCGATGTCGTTCGTCACCTGCAACATGACACACTTGACGAACTGGATCGTGAACGGCCTGCCGGAACGCTTTCCGAAGCTGAAAGTGATCTGGATCGAAAGCGGGCTCGCGTGGGTGCCGTTCATGATGCAGCGGCTCGACCACGAGTACCTGATGCGGCAGTCGGACGCGCCGCTGCTGAAGCGTTTGCCCAGCGAGTACATCGCGGACATGTATTTCACGTCGCAGCCGCTGGAGGTAACCATGCCGCACATGCTGGAAGCGACGTTCAAGGCCGTGCACGCCGAGACTCAGCTAATGTACTCCTCCGATTGGCCGCACTGGGATTTCGACGTTCCGGCGCGCATCGCGGGGCTGCCGTTTCTAGACGAGCAGGCCAAGCACAACATTCTGGGCGAGACGGCGCGCAAGCTGTTTCACCTCTAACCAGACCCAAAATCACCGAAAGGGAAAACGACCGCCATGCACAAAGTGATTGCGCTGTACTCACCGCCAAAAGATCCGGCGCACTTCAAGAAATACTACGAAGGGACGCACCTTCCGCTGGCGCAGCAGATGCCGGGACTGATCTCGAGCCGGCACAGCTTTGCGATCGAGGGCGTGGGCGCTCCGTCACCGTACTTTTGTATTTGGGAAGGCACGTTTGCGAATGCGGAGGCGATGGGCGCCGCGATGCAGTCGCCGATCGGCCAGAAAGTGGCGGCGGACGTCGCCAACTACGCGACCGGGGGAGTGACGATTCTGCACTTCGATGAACTGTTGCCGCCGCAGAGCACGAACGGTTCGAAGGCCGACACTTTTAATACGGGATTGGCGATCCGGCGCGACATGTTCGGCCCGGCAAACTCCGACAAGGTGATGGAATCAGCGACGGATTTCAATCGGACGCTGCAGGAGTTGGTGACGCGCTATTGCTTCGGCGAGGTCTGGGTCCGGCCGCAGCTCGATCGCCGGACGCGCAGCATGTTGACGATGGCGCTGCTGGTTGCGCTGAACAAGCCGACACAGTTGAAGGGGCACGTGCGCGGCGCGGTGCAAAACGGCGTGACCAAGGATGAAATTCGCGAGGTGCTGCTGCACAGCATGATTTATGCGGGAGTGCCGGCTGGCGTAGACAGCTTCAACCACGCGACGGAAGTGCTGAAAGAACTCGGGCTCGAATAGAGGAGCGAACCTGGCTATGCGTGTCGGATTCATCGGGATCGGAAACATGGGCTGGCCGATGGCCACTCATATTGCGCAGGCCGGGCACGAGCTGACGGTGTTCGACGTGGACGCGGAGCGGAGCGCCCGCTTCGCGCGAGAAAACAATTGCAAGGCGGCGGCGAATCTCGGCGAAGTCGCGGCGAACGAAATCACGGTCACCATGCTGCCGACGGGGAAGATCGTCCGCGAGGCTCTGCTCGAAGATCAAGGCGGCGCGTTCGCGAAGGCGCTGAAGCCCGGCGCGCTGGTCATTGATATGAGCTCGTCCGAGCCGATTGGCACGCGCGAGCTTGGTGTGGAGATCGCGCGGCGCGGAGCCGTCTTGATCGATGCGCCCGTTTCCGGTGCTGTGCCGCGGGCAAAGGCGGGAACGCTTGCGATCATGATCGGCGGCGACGACAAGCAAGCGATCGAACGCGCAAAACCGTTACTTTTGGCGATGGGCAAGCAGTTGTTCGAAACCGGGCCGCTTGGTACCGGCCATGCCATGAAGGCGCTGAACAACTATATAGCGGCGGCGGGTTATACGGCGGTGGTCGAGTCGCTGCTGATCGGCGAGCGGTTCGGCCTGGACCAAGGAACGATGGTAGACATTCTCAACGCCTCGACCGGCCGGAATTTCACGACCGAGGTGATGATCAAGGAGCAAGTGCTCGGCGGAAAATTCGCCACGGGTTTTGCGCTGGGGCTGATGGCGAAAGATGTGAGGATCGCCGCCGATTTGGGCGAGGCGGTGAAACTCGATGCGCCCGTTTCGCGGCTGATTCGAGAGCGCTGGGCGCTGGCCCGCGAACGCCTGGGCGCCACGCGCGATACTTCGGAGGCCATCCTCGGTTGGAAGGATGACCTGCCGGAGCCGCGCAAGTAACTTTGGTTTGGATACTGGGCTTCAGTGAAAATCGTGCGAGGTGACTTCGGCGCGCGAAATTTCCAGCGGCTGAACGCGTTCCACCTTCACCGACACCACATTGTCCTGATTTTGAAGCGTGCCTTCGATCAGCAAAAAGGGATGATGGACGACCACGGTGTGATCGCGCTCGAATAGCGGCGGCGGGATGATGGCGTTCGCAATTCCCGTCTCGTCCTCCAAGCTGAGAAAGACAAAACCCTTCGCCGTGCCCGGGCGCTGGCGCGCAATCACCGCCCCGGCGACTTGCACGCGCGTTCCGTCGGGAAGCTTTGCAAGCTCGATGGCCGCGCGGACACCGCGCTGCTTCAATTCCGCGCGGCGATAGGTCATCGGATGCGGCCCGACCGTTAAACCGGTGCCGCGAAAGTCGGCGATCAATCTTTCTTCGTCGGTCATGCGCGAAAGCGGCGAATCGGAAGCGGCGGCGCGCTCGCGCTCGTCGGGCGAAGCCTCCTCCCGCGTTTCCAGCAGCGGGCCGGGGCGGCGAGCGGCGCGCTCGACCTGCCAGAGAGCGTCGCGGCGGTGGAAACCGCGCTGGGCGGAAATAAAATTCAAGGCGCCGACTTCGGCGAGCGCGGTCAGCTCGGACCTTTGTATTTCCGGGACGCGCTGCTTTAGATCTTCGATGGATGCGAACGCGCGCAGATCGCGCTCGCGCATGATGGCAAGCGCGATCTCCTCGCGCAGGCCTTTGACGTAACGCATCCCCAGGCGCACGGCGAGCCCTTCGGGAATTTTCTCGAGCGTGCAGTTCCAATCCGAGCGCGTGAGATCGATGGGCTTGCATTTCAATCCGTGGCGCTGCGCGTCTTTCACCAACGTGGCCGGGCGGTAGAAGCCCATCGGCTGGTTATTGAGCATCGCGGCGGTAAAGGCCGCGAGATAGTGGCATTTCAAATAGGCGCTGGCGTAGGCGATCAGCGCGAAACTGGCCGCGTGCGATTCCGGAAACCCGTAGAGCGCGAAAGAACTGATCGATTGGACGACTTTGTCCTGCGTCTCGCCGGTGATTCCCTTGGCCTGCATGCCGCGCCGCAGCTTGATTTCGATTTCCTTCATGCGCTGCTCGGAACGCTTGAAGCCCATGGCCCGGCGCAGCTCCTCGGCTTCGCCGCCCGTGAATCCCGCGGCGACCATGGCCATGCGCAGCAACTGCTCCTGAAAAAGAGGCACTCCGAGCGTGCGCTTCAGCGCCGGCTCGAGCGCGGGATGAAAATATTCGGGCGGCTCGAGGCCCTGGCGGCGGCGCAAATAGGGATGAACCATTTTCCCGACGATGGGTCCGGGGCGAATAATCGCGACCTGCACGACGATATCGTAGAAACATTTGGGGTGCAGGCGCGGCAGGCAAGACATCTGCGCGCGGCTTTCCACCTGAAACATCCCGACCGTGTCCGCCTTTTGCAGCGCGGCATAGACGGCGGGATCGTTCGCCGGCAGATGGCCGAGATCGACTTCTTCTCCATGGTGCTCGCGAATGATTTGCAGCGAATCTTCCAGCACAGCCATCATTCCCAGACCGAGGAGATCCACTTTCACGATGCCCATGTCGGCGCAATCTTCCTTGTCCCATTGCACGACCACGCGGCCGGGCATGGTGGCCGGCTCGAGCGGAACCACGGAATCCAGTTGCCCCTGGCACACCACCATGCCTCCGGAATGCTGTCCGAGATGGCGCGGCAAATCCTGCACGGCCTGGCACAGCTCGAAAAACTTGCGAATCCGCCGGTGCCGAAGGTCGAGGCCCGCGTCGCGGAACTGGCGCTCGAGCGTGTCGCCGGGGTCCCGGTATTCCCACGATCCCACGAGGGCGGACAATCGATCGAGCGTTTCCGGATCAAACGAGAGAGCCTTGCCGATTTCGCGTGCGGCCGAGCGTCCGCGGTAGGTGATGACGTTCGCGGTCATGGCCGCGCCCACTTTTCCGTAGCGTTCGTAGACATACTGAATGGCGCGCTCGCGTTGGTCGCCGCTCGGGAGATCGAGGTCGATGTCCGGCCACTCGCCGCGCTCTTCGGAGAGAAATCGTTCGAAGAGGAGATCCATTCCCACGGGATCGACCGCGGTGATGCCGAGCGCGTAGCAAACGGCGCTGTTGGCCGCGGAGCCGCGTCCCTGAACGAGAATATTTTTCTCGCGGCAAAAGCGAACGATGTCCCAGACGATCAGGAAGTAGCCGGAGAGATTCAGCTTTTCGATCAGGGCGAGTTCGCGATCGATCTGCCGCCGCGCGCGCTCGTCATCCGGGCCGTAGCGGAAAATCATGCCTTCGTGCGAGCGCCGGCGAAGAAATTCCATCTGCGACCCGCCGCCGGGAACCGGATAGACGGGAAATTGGTACCCGAGCTCGTTGAGCGTGAATTGCAGGCGCGAGGAAAGAATTTCCGTAGCGGCGACGGCCTCGGAAAGATCGGAGAAAAGCGACGCCATTTCCGCGTGCGTCTTGAAATGGCGCTCGGCATTGCGGCTCAGCAAGCGGCCAGCGGTTGCGAGCACGCGGTGATGACGGATGCAGGTGAAGACATCCAGCAGCTCGCGTTGCTGCGGCAGCGCGTGCGAGACGCCGTTGGTCGCCAGCAGCGGCAACTTCAGCTTTCGCGCGATGGCCACGGCGGCCTGGTTGCGCGCTTCTTCCTCGCGGGACAAATGGCGTTGAAGTTCCACATATATATTGTCCCGGCCGAACGCGCGGCAAAGTTCCTGCACGCATTCGATGGCCATATCCATCCCGCCTTGCGACAAAGCATGCGCCAGCGGACCTTCTTCGCCTCCCGTCAGGCAGATCAGGCCGCCGCCCATCGCGGCGATTTCCTCGGGCTGGACGCTTCCCTCCCCTTTGCGCGCGCGAAGTTTCATGCGCGTGATCAGGCGGCACAAATTCCGGTAGCCCTCGCGGGATTCGATGAGCAAGGGATAGCGCCAGCCCGCGGCGGATGTAACTTCGGCGCCGACGTGCGCTTGGATCGAAAAGTTTTTCGCCGCGAGATGAGCGCGGGGCGAACCATAGACGCCGTCGCGATCGAGCAGCGCCATGGCGTTCATGCCGTATTCCGCGCACACGCGCGCCAATTCTTCGGGCAAGGAAGCGCCTTCGAGAAAACTGAATGCGGATCGCGCGTGAAGCTCGACGTACATCAATCGTAGATTCCCCGCACGAACCAGCTTCCGCGCAGTGCGTCGTAGTAGAAGCGATAGAGGCCGCAATCAGCGCGCAATGCAGCGACTGGATCGCGGGCCGCCGAAGAAGAATGGAAATGAATCTCGAGGTCCCATTCATCCTGTTGCCAGGGATCATCGCGCCACCAGTCGCCGGACGTGCGCCACGGACCGGAAGCGGCCAGCACCTCTCCGCGCAGCCCCTGGAAAAAAACGCGGGTGGGGCAGCCTGCATTTAATTCAAGCGTTGCGGGAACGGGCGGGCGAAAAAATCGAACACTCGCCCGAGCTTTGAAATTGTCGCGCTGCCTTCGCGGATGAATCGCGCCGCTATCGCTGCTGGCCGCTTCGGCGGATTCCATCGGAGTGAGAAACCGCCGCATCTGAAATTCTCCCGGGCGCCATGTGTCGACCAGCGAGGGCGAGCCGACATTCCCTTCGCCGACCACGTTCGCGATGCGCGCGATGGTGAGCTCGAGTTTTTCGGGATCCGGAAAGCTGGGAAGAAACAAGCCGCCTTGCGTAGAGCGCGGCCGCGCGGATTCCGCTGCCAGCACGATTTTGTGAATGGGAGCACCCGGGGGATTCGATTGCAAACGCAGGCGCAGCAATTTCAAAAGCATTTTCGAATCGCGCGCCGGGACGGAGAGCCGTAGTTCCCTTTCATACACGCCGGGCGGATCGATCCGGCGAAACATCTCTTTACGAACGTCCAGCGCATTTTCGAAAGCGGGCTGCAGCTCAAAACGCACGCGCAGCGAAGCAGCCGCGAGCGATCGCGCCGCCAGGCGCACGCAAAGCTGATCGAGCAACCGGCCCAGGAGAAACGAAAGAGGATCGAGTTCCTCGACGGCATCGTCCAGCTCCATCTCTTCCTCGAAAAAATGGCCGGGCTCTGCGATCGCAAACGAGCGCGAGGTGGCGCCGCGCGCCAGGGCGTGCAGGCGGACTCCTTCCTGCCCGAGGCGTTCGGAAAGCTGCAAAACCGGCAGGCCGGCAAACGCGGCGCAGGTGCGCACGCCCCAGCGGCTCAATGTTTCGGCGGTCTCCGCGGACGGGAAAAGGACGCCGACGGGCAAATCGCCCAGAGACTTCGATTCCTGCCCGAGCGGAATCACCGTGATTCCCTTAAAACCGCGGGCAGCGATCAGAGCCGTATCCACGTTCGAGGCGATGGCGACGTTCGACAGCAAGCCGCATTCACAGGAACGCTGCACAAGGTGCGCGCCGATATCTTTTTCCGCGCCGAATAAATGGGTCAGGCCGGAAAGATCGAGAACGATCGCGTCCTGCGCGGTGTCTTCGATTCGCGGGGAAACCGACCAGCCAATATCAAGCAATACCGCGTGCGCGATTTTTTCCTGCGGCCGGGAACGGGGACGCATTTCCAAGCTGGCGAATTGCGCCGCGTTCATTTTTGTCATCCCGAGTTCGATTCCCGATTGAGCGGCTTTTTCGTTGATGGCCACCACGCTGCACAGCGGCGGGTTGCCGTCAATCAGAGCGAGGGCGTGCTCGCGCAAGGCTGGCTCGGCGCGCACAACCGCCTGCAGAATAAAATTGGGAACGAAAATGGAAGCGAAGGCCATGGGAAGTCCGGCGGAGAGGCAAAGGGACTGGAAAGATTCCTCACCTTTTTCCGGGCCCTCCTCCCGAACTGTGCATGCCGGGTAATGCATGGGAATAAATCTCCATTGCTTCCGTTTCGAAATCGGCGCCGCTGCCGCCCGCGCCCATGAAAATTTCCTCGTCTCGAATCAGCCGGTTCCCTTCCCGCTTCGCTCGGGAACGAATCATTTCCGCATGGCTCTGCGCGCCATCGAGCAGGCATCCCGGCGAGTGTGGTGGAAGAATTTCTTCCGCCGTTCCGGATGCGCGCGACCATCGGGCTGCTTGCATGCGAAGTTTAAGAACCAGGGAGGCGCACGTCTTGGCGTTCGATTCCTGCTCGAGAACGACGAGGATCGTGGGCGTGGACTCGACGGCGCGGCGAAAACGAAACCAGACTTGAAGAGGAACGTAGCGGACCACCTGCGCCGGGGTGTCGCCGAAATCGAGGGCGATCAAGCCGAAGCCGCCGCCCTGTATCAGCAGATCGGTCGAGCGCAGAGCCTGGTCAACGTTGCGGCAACGCACCCAGAGCAGATGCTTCAACTTCACTCCGGCAGCTTCGGCAGAAATGGGATCGAAAGCGTCGCGCGCGTCCACGAGCGCGCACACCTCCGACGCAGACGTTCGCGACGCCAGCGCAGAAATTAGCAGGCTGGTTCTGCCGGAACACGGAGGGCCATAGATTTCCGTCAGGCTGCCGCGTGGAAATCCTCCGGTGAGAAAATCCACGGAGTGAATGCCGGCCGGAACCGTTTCCACGGCCGGGCGGTCGCGATATTCAAAGGGACTGGCGACACGCGCAGCGAGCGCGGATGCGACGTGCGCACGCAAAGCAGCAGTTTTTAAGCTCATGGCGAACGCGAAGGGCGAAAAGAAGGGGTCTTTAGTTTTCGCTTTTTCTTCGCCTAAGTGATTTTAGGTTTTCCGGAGAAGGATTGTCAAGCGCGCCGTCCGGCCGGTCGCGATCACTTGATTGTTATGCAATCAAGTGGCTCATCGAGGTCTACCCCTAGAAAGCGGCTGTTAGAAGTGGTCCAAAGCGGACGCTGCTAGCGAGCCGACGACTTCCCTTCTGTTTCGGCGCGCCATTCGCGGATGATGCTCACTCCGCTGCTGGTGCCGAGGCGGGTTGCGCCGGCGTCGATCATCTTGCGCGCGTCGCTCGCGTTTCGAATTCCTCCGGAGGCTTTCACTCCGATCGTCACGGCGCGGCGCATCAGGGCGACGTCTTCCACCGTCGCCACGCCTCCGAGAAATCCGGTCGAGGTCTTCACGAAATCCGCGCCAGCTTTTTCGCTAGTCTCGCAGGCGACGAGCTTTTCATCATTCGTGAGAAGGCCCGCTTCGAGAATAACCTTGAGCAGAGCTTTCTGCGCGTGGACGGCTTCGGCGACGGCTCGTATGTCCGCGAGCACGAAATCATGATCGCCGGATTTCAGCGCCCCGATATTCATGACCATGTCGATTTCGCGCGCGCCCAGTTTCATCGCTTCGGCGGCCTCAAATACTTTGACGTTCGTCAGCGAGGCGCCCAGCGGAAAGCCGACAACCGCGCCGACCTTCACGCCGCTACCTTGCAATTTCGAAACAGCGAGCGCCACACGGGCGGAATTCACCATGACTGAGCCGAAAGAGAATTCCCGCGCTTCCTCGCAGAGGCGCACCACCTGATCGGCGGTCGCTTCGGGGCGAAGAAGCGTGTGGTCGATGATGGCGGCGAGTTGCTGCCAGGTCTGAATCGCCGATTTTCTGTCCGCGGCTGAGTTTTGGCTCGACATAGCGAATAGATATTACTACGCTATCCACGGATTTTTTACAGCGCGGGGAATGAGTAGCCGAAAATCCCGGACGGCTGGATTTGGTCCATGCATAAGCGTAAACCCAACGGCGATGCGCGGAAGCGGCTGCTCGAAGCGGCCCGGCGAGCCATGAAGAACGCCTACGCGCCCTATTCGAAATTCAAGGTGGGCGCGGCGCTGCTGACCACCACCGGCAAACTTTTCGTGGGCTGCAATGTTGAAAATGCGTCTTATGGCATGACCAACTGTGCCGAACGCGCCGCGATTTTTTCCGCAGTGGCGCAACTGGGGCCGAAAATGCAAATCCGGGCGATCGCGGTGGTCAACAACCACAACGCGCCGTGTTCTCCCTGCGGCGCCTGCCGCCAGGTGATTTATGAATTTGGGCCGAAGGCAGTCGTTTACTTTCTCGGCTCTTCCGGGCCGAAGGAGCTGCCGGTCACCGATCTCCTGCCGGAGGGATTCCGCCTCAAGTGAGCGACTCGGGTGAACCTCCCGCTGCCGGCGCCATTCGCGCCGTGGATGTAATTCGCAATAAACGCGATGGACACGAACTCTCCCGCGCCGAAATCGAATACCTAGTCCGCGGCTACACGCTGGGACAAATTCCGGACTACCAGATTTCCGCCTGGCTCATGGCTGCGCTGCTCAAAGGCCTGAGCCGCGCTGAAACGGCCATTCTGACTGACACCATGCTGCATTCCGGCGAGGTGCTCGACCTTTCGGAATTTTCGGCGGCGAAAATCGACAAGCATTCGACCGGCGGCGTGGGCGACAAAACATCTCTTGTGCTGGCGCCGCTCGCCGCGGCAGGCGGCCTGGTGGTGCCAATGATCAGCGGCCGCGGGCTCGGTCACACCGGCGGCACGCTCGACAAACTCGAAGCGATTCCGGGCTTCAACGTGAGGCTCGACGCAAAGCGTTTCCGCGAAGTGTTGCGCGCATGCGGCTGCGCGATGATCGGCCAGACGGCCGAAATCGCTCCCGCCGACCGCTTGTTTTATTCTTTGCGTGACGTGACCGGCACGGTGGAGAGCCCTTTCCTGATTTGCGCCTCGATCATGAGCAAGAAACTGGCGGAAGGCATCGACGGCCTGGTGCTCGACGTGAAAACCGGTTCGGGCGCGTTCATGAAAACGGAAGAGGACGCGGCATTTCTGGCGGAGCTGATGGTCGAGACCGGCGAGCGGATGGGCAAGAAAACGGTGGCGCTTATTACCGACATGGATCAGCCGCTAGGGTTGCACGTGGGCAACGCACTCGAAGTAGAAGAAATTCTCGAAGTGCTTCGCGGCAGCGGTCCCGAGGATTTGCGCCAGCTCTGCCTGGAGTTGGCTGCGTGGATGTTTCATCTCGGCGGGCGCGCAACAACCGTCGCGTTGGGGAAAAAACTCGCCGCCGAATTAATTCAATCCGGGCAGGCGCTCGGGAAGTTCCGCCAGATGATTGCGTTGCAGGGCGGAGATCCCCGCGTGGTTGACGATGCCACTCTCCTGCCGCACGCAAAGGCCGCTCTCGATGTGGTGAGTTCGAGAAGCGGTTACGTCCGCGCGATCCAGTGCGAAGCCGTGGGCACGGCTTGCGTGATTCTCGGCGGCGGACGCGAGAAAAAGGAAGATTCCGTGGACCCGGCGGTCGGAATCATCCTGCATAAGAAGGTCCACGATCGAGTCGCGGCGGGCGAAACTCTTTGCACGCTGATGTACAACTCCGAGGCCCGCGCGGGCCTGGCAAAAACGCTGCTGCTACAGAGCTACCAGATCGCCGATTCGGCTCCGCCCCCGAGGAAACTCATTCACCGAATTATTCCCGCCGTGCAGGAAAGCTGAACAGCTCGTCCGCTGGATCACGCGGACAAGCTCGCTAGAGTCTCGGCGAGCACCAGCGCTCCGCGCACGATGTCCTCTGGAGACGCGTACTCATCGGGGCGATGGCTGTAACCATTGCGGCAAGGGATGAAAAGCATGGCCACCGGTGCGACGCGCGAGATAAAAAGTGAGTCGTGGTAGGCGCGGCTGATCATCGGACGAAAGCTTAGCCGGTGCTTTTCGCAGGAACGCGAGAGCGCCTGGACGATTCCGGGATCACAATCGGCAGGCACGTCCGCGTTCAGCATCTCGGTTTGAACCGAGACGTGCCGCTTGTCCGAAATTTCCTGCGAGGCGCGCTCGATCCCGTCCATGACGGCGTCACGTCGGGCAAGGTCCGTGTCGCGAACGTCAAGACTCAGCCGAACGCGACTGGGAATGCTGTTGACCGCGCCCGGAAACACATCGCAGATTCCCACGGTCGCGACCGTATCAATTGATCCGCTGGTTCGCGCCGCATTTTCGACCGCCAGAATGAGTTCGGACGCGGCGCAGAGGGCGTCCCGCCGGTCCGGCATCAGGACTCCGCCGGCGTGCCCGCCCGCGCCTTCGATTGAAATGCGGGCGCTCGCGGGCGCCGCGATTTTCGTCACAATTCCGAGAGGGATCTTCTCGCGTTCCAGGATCGGCCCCTGTTCGATGTGCAATTCGACGAACGCCTTGTAATATCCGGGCGGCAATTTCACTTCTTCGAGCTCACCGCGCAGCCCGGCCTGCAGGCGGACTTCGTCCACGGACTTACCGTCGGCATCCTTGAGCTTGCGTGCGGAATCGGGAGAAAGTGTTCCCGAAAGCAACCGGCTGCCGATGCACCCGATCCCGAAGCGCGTCGGCTCCTCTGAGGTGAGCAACAGCAGCTCAATGGAATTCTTTGGGCGAAATCCGTCGCGTTGCAACGCGCGTATCGCTTCGAGGCCTCCGAGCACTCCGACCACGCCATCGTACTTTCCGGCGTTGGGAATCGCATCAATGTGCGAGCCGGTGCCGACAACCGGCGCTTTCGGATCGGATCCGTTCCAACGCGCGAACGTATTCCCAATGGCGTCTTGGCGCACGGCAAGCCCGGCCGCCTCGAAGCGTTCCTTCAGCCACGCGCGAGCCTGTAGATCCGTCGGCGTGAAAACGATTCGAGTTACCGCCGGAGGTTCCGCATCCGAAATGGAAGCGAGCGCTTCGATCTCGGATTGCAGACGCTCCGAATCAATCGCGAGGGTCATCGTGGCTTGTCGGGCAGCGGATGCCGGTTCCAGTCCTTGTAGATCAGATATTTCGCTGGCGCTTTGCCGATCGCGCCAAACCATTGCGGGCACCACGGCCCCATCCAAATAAAGTCGCCGGCCGCGACGGGATACCACGAATCGCCGAGCCTGTAAATTCCTCCGCCTTCGAGCATCAGCAGGCCGTGCTCCATCACGTGCATCTCGACCATGCTGAGCGCCGCTCCCGGCTGATAGACCATCGTGTTCACCGCGAAATCGAAGCTCATCGTGTCGGGCAGCAGGCACTTGACCTGCAGGTCCGGGTCGTCGCCGAGTGCGTGCGACGTCACCGCATCTTCGCTCGACACAATTGCGGACGCCCGCTTCGCTGCATCGAGCAGCTGGTACGGTTTTTCGACGACGGCCACGCGGCTCGTTTGCGTGGCAACCACGCGGTGGGCCAAACCTTCGGGGAAATAAACATAACCGCGCGCGGCGAGCTGGCTGGACTTCCCTTCCGCTTCCACCTTGACGCCGCCCTCGAGCACATACACGAAACGTTGCGCGGTCGTGCCGCCCAATTCGCCGCCGCTTTCGAACTCGGCCGTGTACTGCGTGAATGCCGCGCCCAGGGCCGGGCCCACGTGGACGACAGCGGTGCAATTCTTCATGCCCGGTAAAGGAGCCCGCACGAATGTGTCGGGCGTGAGCAGGAGATGATTCGGTTGATGGGAGCTTCGCGTTCGACCAAGGTTATGCAAGGTCCGTTCTCCTTTGAATCGCGGGTGAGGCTGCGAGTAGCGCGAGCAGGTGCGAACCTGCGTCGATAGCTTTGGCCACGTCCTCGACTCGGACGCTTTCCGCGGGATCGTGGCTGATCCCGTGCGGCGTGCGCAGGAAAATCATCGCGGCGGGAACTTTCTCGGCCAGAATCATCGCGTCGTGACCCGCCCCGCTCACCATCCGGTGCGGTTCGCAGCCCGCTCGCCGGACCGCCTCTTCGATTTGGCGCGTCAGCGACGCGTTCATCGCGACGGATGGCTGGTTGAGTAGAGTTTTGTGGCGCACCGTCAGCCCGCGCCTCTCCGCGATCGTTTCTGCCAACCGGATCAGCGTATCCACGGCGCGGCCTCGAACCTCGTCGGAGCCATGGCGCGCGTCGAGCGTCAATCGAGCCTCGCCCGCAATCACGTTGACCACTCCCGGTTTCGCCGTCAGCGCACCCACTGTCGCCACCAGATCTTGAACTCGATGCGCCTCGTGTTCGACTGCGGTAATCCATTCCGCGGCTGCGGCCATCGCGTCGTGGCGTAGATCCATGGGCGTGGTGCCCGCGTGATTCGTCCGGCCCACGAATGTGAATTCGAGCCTGCTCAGGCCGGCGACGGCCTCGACCACTCCGAGCGGGCGCTCCAGCGCGTCGAGGACCGGTCCCTGCTCGATGTGAAATTCCACGTAGCCCAAAGTGTTGTCGCTCAAAACAGCCTCGGGAATCTCGCGTGCGTCCAGGCCGAAATCCTCAATCGCCTGCCGCACGCAAATGCCATTTTCGTCCCGGCGGCCCAACAACTCTTCGTCGAGACGCCCCACCAGCGCGCGGCTTGCGATGAATGGCGTGCCGAAACGGACTCCCTCTTCCTCTGAGAAGCCGATCACTTCGATTCCAAACGGAAGCCGCTTGCCGTTCAGCGCTTCGAGCAAAGCCACACCAAGAACCACGCCGAGAACGCCGTCGAACGCACCGGCATTAGGGACTGTATCGAGGTGCGATCCAATTAACAATCGCGGCGCGTTCGGCTCCGCAGCGGGATAGAAGCCGCGCAGATTGCCGGCCGCGTCGATTTGCACCTCGGCCCGCAACGGCTCGAGCCACGCGGCGATTTCGCGATGGCAATCCCGCATGGGCGGCGAGAGAAACGTCCTACGCGTGCCGCCCGCGTCCTGGCTGAAACCTGCCAGCTTCCGGCAGCGCTCGATTGCCGTGCTTGCTGTGCTCACGCCGCTCATGAGTGCCGGACGCTCATCCGTTCCGGCGGATGCGCGCCTCAATGTAGCCGTGGGGTTCATCGGTGGGCACGAATATTTCATTCGGATTGTCCTGCCCGAAGCGCGACAGGTCCACGAGCAGGCAATGCAGGTTCGGCATGGTCAATTCGATCTCTTCCACTTCCGCGACGCTTTCCAGAACCGCTTCGCCCATCGCATAGAGCGTGTGCTGCACGGACTTGCTTTCGTGTCCGGCAAACACCGCGAGCAGGACTCCGCGGATTTTCGCGCGCGACGGAACGAATGCCACGCGATCCGCGCTGTATTTCCAGCCGGCGCGAAGGGCTGTGCCGAAGAGGCGATCGGCGGTCGGCGGCAAAGTGGTGAGCGCGTCCTGAATGTAGCCTTCGAACCCCGATCCCGCCGTCTTCATGATCACCAGGTTCTCGAGCCCGGAAGTGACCGAGAACTTGCCGCCTTGCGAGCGCGTCACTCTGGTTGTGCCGCGTTCGCTGCTCGTCTGCACGAAAGTGGTTGGGTGCGGCTTTCCGCCCGTCACCAGATGCTCCCACGCCTTTTCCGATATGCTCACCTCCGCCTGCGAGACTTGCGGGTTGCGGCGCAGCAGGAAATCAATCAGCTCCTTGCCGAATTCTTCCATGCTCGCGGCCGATGAATCGCGCGCCAGCGAATAGACGGTGTTCTTCATCGTGTCCGTGGCAAGAATCTTGCTGTTGTCACCGTCCGTGAAGCATCTCTCGAAGTCTCCCCGAAGCAGGATTTCCAGCATCCATTCGGCAAAGTCGTGCCGCTCCGGATGCCGCTTCACGCGAACCAGGCGGATGCGCGATTTTCCATACCGGTTTTCGGCCAGCGCCATCATCGGTTCAACTTCCTCGGTAGGTCGTGTACCCGTACGGACTCAAGAGCAACGGAATGTGAAAATGCGCCTCACCCGCGCGAACGGCAAACGTGATTTGCACCACGGGATACAATCCCTCGACTTTCCGCGCCGCAAAATAGCTCGCTGCATCAAAAGTCATGCGGTAATTCCCTGCCGGCAAACTCTCTCCCGCCGGCAGCAACTCGGCGCATCGGCCGTCCCGATCGGTGCGCCCAGAGGCGAGCAGCCGCCAGTCGCCGGAACTTTCTTGCCGCTCGAGCCGCACCGGGACATCGCTCGCGGGCAGGCCACGGGCGGTGTCGAGCACGTGCGTTGAAATCGCGCTCATCCCTGCAGCCACTTTCTCAGGCGAATTTGAGTGATCTGCCGCTGCTGCTCAGCCGCTTCGCGGAGTTCGGCCCCGTCATCATTCTGCAACCGTCGCCGCAGGATCTGCAGAATTTCGGAGCCCGTCTTGCCGGCAGCGCACACGATAAAGATTCGGCCAAATTGCCGCACGTATTTGCGATTCGCCTCAGCTAACGCGATCTTGATGGCATCATCCGCCGCAGCGGCGTTGCTCTGCTCTTGCGCCGACCAGGCCGCGGAGCGGGCAGATAAAATTTGCGCCGCACGCGACTCACCGATCCGCGGGTGACTCCGGAACGCTTCCATCCAATCCGACTCGCCCAAATTGCGCCACGTTTCATCCGACGCAGCGAGCACCGCCGCTTCGTCTAGAAACGGCCTACGGGCGGCCATTCCGCGGGCCCACACTCGCGAGCCGCAACAAGCCAAAATCTCGTTTTCCGCCTCGTCCGCCGGCAAGCCGTTCCAGCGCGCCAGCACCTCGCTCGGCGCGCGCTGCGTTTCGCCAAGTCGTTCGAGAAACTCGGCAACCAGATTCCCGGCCACCGCCGCGCGGTATCTCGCCGTGGATCGAATGTCGTCAATCGGCTGGACCTCGGCCGCCGCCGTCTTGCTCGCCAACAGCACGAGCGACGGATCGAGCCGCTTTCGATTCAGCAGTCGCTCGGTTTCCGCCAGACGAACGGGCATCGGCGCGATGCTTCCGAAAGCGATCCGCGCATCCTGCACCGTTCCATCCTCCATTCGTGCCAGCGCCGCGATGCACACTTTGGAAACAGCCTGCGCGTTGCGCGTTCCCACTTTGCGCGCGTGGGAAAAATACCCGCCAAATCGCCTGGGCAAGCGCACCGCGCGAATCAGCTCGTCCGCCGCCAGCTTCGTTTTCTTGTACCCCGTGTGAAAACTTGCATACGGCACCCGCCGTTCTCCGCGAACGGAAACCAGTATCAGATCCGCATCATACGCGAGCAGCGCGGGCAAGGAATCCCCCGCTGGCGATGCGTTAACAATATTGCCGCCGAGCGTGCCTCGATTCTGATTCGCGATTCCGCCGGTCCAGCTGGCCGCTCTTGCCAGCATGGGAAACTCGCTGTCCACGATGTCGTGCTTACGCACATCGGTGTAAGTGCAACCCGCGCCAATCTCAATCTCTTCCGCGAACACCTCGGTGCGCCGCAGCTCCGGAAGTCGCGCAATGCTGATCAGTTTCCGCGCCCGCAGCGTTCCCGCGGCGAATTGCACCATCAAATCCGTGCCGCCGGCGATGGGAAGCCAGCGTCCCGGCTCGCTCGCCAAAAGCGACACCGCCGCTTGCAGATTCGCGGGGGCAACCAAGTCGTACTCTGCCGGGTCGGACCTCATCTTGCCACACCGCGCCGCGCCGCCGCGGCCACGGCCTCGAAAATCTGGACGTACCCGGTACAACGGCAAAGATTGCCCGCGAGGCCGTCCCGAATGTCGTCCATCGTGGGCTCGGGTTTCTCATTCAGCAGATGCACGGCCGCCAGGGTCATTCCCGGCGTGCAGATGCCGCATTGCGCGCCGCCGCATTCCAGAAATGTCTCCTGCAGGGCGCACGCTCGTACATCTTTACCGAGCCCTTCGATCGTGACGACGTTCGACCCCTGAGCCTGTAGAACCGGCACGAGGCAGCTGTCCACCAGCGCGCCATCCATTATCACCGAACACGCGCCGCACTCGCCCTCTCCGCATCCTTCCTTTGTGCCGGTCAGTCCGAGCTGCTGCCGCAGCACGTCCAGCAATCTTTCCATCGGATACGCGCGCACCGTCCTCGGTTCGCCATTCACGATCAAGGAAACGTCGCATGGGGTGGCGCCTGTCTTCGTCATCGCACTCCGGTCGGGGAACGAGCGTCACTTTCGCGATTCGATGCGGAAGCGATCGCGTCGAAAATATTCTCGGGAAGCAAGGGCACGGAATCGAGCGGAATCCCGAGCGCATCTTCGATGGCATTCACAATCGCGGGCGCGGGACCGTCCATCGGAAGCTCGCCGATGCCCTTCGCGCCGTATGCGCCGTGCGTATTGCCCAGCTCCTCAAAAAACACGCGAATGGGAGGCACATCCGCCGAAGTCGGCATGATGTAATTCGTCATCTGGCCATTCTGCATGCGGCCGTCCCGCCATTCCACTT